>Ga0193751_1000950_pt1 | contig 19660 bp, 21 predicted proteins | sample L1c2metaG_FD_143050 | JGI IMG/M metagenome (GOLD analysis project Ga0193751, IMG submission 143050) | Soil microbial communities from a riparian zone of the East river system, Colorado, United States - L1c2 | ecosystem: Environmental > Terrestrial > Soil > Riparian zone | place: USA: East River... | reverse complement strand
ATCGACCGCGACAGCGGCCCGACGACTACAACCGAGGCGAGTTCGGGGGGCAACGGGTGGCAAATTAACGTGATCAGCCAACTGGCAAATAAACATGATCATTGACACCACGATTCCGTTGGGCGTCCCAGGAGCGCGTTGAATCCAGTATTGGGAAAGATGGCCAGCCACGAGCTGGCTATCAGCGCATGCAACTCCACGGCGTGCAGCACTGGATGTACGGGATCGTCGATGTCGCCTCGAACGATGAGCGTCGGAACAGCGACCCGGCCGGCTACCTTCCGCAGGTCGAAATATTCATGGAAGTCGGGCCGAGCGTGCATGGCCAGATAGAAGGCATTTACCTCCTGCCAATCTTGCCCCTGGTGGTATTCCAACGACTTCCGGCGTTCCTCCGGCAGCTCGGCTGGGGCCGAGTTACGAGACCGCTGCCCGTCCCCGACAGGCGAGCTGTATGCTATCGGCGCGTTGAGAATCAGGCTCTTCACATATTGCGGATTGTCAGCGGCAAATCGTACCGCTATTCGCGTCCCAAGCGTCTCGGCCGCAAGGTGAACCGCGGGCGAGCGCAGGGCCTCCAAGAGCTTCGCCAGATCCTCAACCCAGTCCTTGGCCTCGGCCTCGGCTGTATGTGTGCTGGCTCCCATCCCGCGGGGGTCGGGAAGAATCGTGTGAAAGCCGTTGGCATACTCGCGAATATGGCTTGCCTTGTCCTTGGCACTGTCGAAACGTGTCCCCGCAAGGTAAGCCATAGGGGAGCCCGTCCCAACCAATTCGTAGTTGAGCTGGATCCCGTCGATATCCGCAACTGTCACGAATGACCCCCTTCGAACTGGTGTGGTCACTCTCGCCTACCCGCCGACGGAACTAGTCGGTCATGACAGTGAGGTTCTTGCCGGCCTCGCTGTATACCTCTGGCGGCATAGTCAGCGTCGCGCCTTCCTCAGCCAGCTTCTGCTCGAACAGCTTGCGAATATTGGGGTCTTCCATGTAATAGGGAATCGCCCGGCCGCCCTGCGTAATGTCGGTGAGTCCGGCTTGGATGTTTTCGCCCTCTCGCTCCTCGCTGCGGTCAGCGCGACTGCCGTTGACGGTCAGCGTGGTACGGCGCTGCTCAGGCCCGAGACGGTGAACGCGATGCTGCAGACGCCGCTCCCGCGGGAGACCGGCGCTTCGGGAGCCCGCAACGCGGCCGCGGCAGCCGGGCTCTGCTGGGGCCTGGGGCCAGACGGGGATGGCGTGTCCTGGTCGCACGCCGGCGCGCTCGTAGGGAGCTGCGATTCCTGGCTCATCCGCCGGGCCGATGGCACGACGATGTCCGTCCTCTTTAACTCGCGGCCAAGGGAGGCTGGGGATTTCTTTGGCGACCTCATCCCCGCCCTGACGCAGGCAGGGGATGGCATACAGACCTGGCCCGCCTTCAATCTCTTCAGAGGTTCGTGAGGGGTTCTCGTCCGGTGAACTCAAGACGATCTTACACGCCGCGAACGAGAGCCTGGGAACGCTCGCCCAGAACGAGCGCGAACCCGGTTACAGGCCGCTCTGCGAACCCGGCCTGCCTCGTGGGCGGCTGATTCGGGGGGTACGGATACCCGACGCACAGGCAGCCGCCGCCCAGAGCGGTGGACCAACAGGTGCGTCTTACGCGATACTGCAGCCCAATCTCCCACAGAATTGGCTCAGCGTACAGCACCCGCTGAAGTCGGTAGGGCAGGGGATCCCGCAGGTGTTGCCGCAGACAACCAGCCCGTTGGTACAGCAGGAGAGGTCTGGGGCAATGTGGGTCCCCTTATCGCAGCAGGTCCCGCTTGGGTTCCTATCGTAGTAGCAAAGTTGGCCGGAGGGGCAGCAGACCCCGTTGCAGAAAAACGTAGAGCATCGGCAAACGCCGCCCTGACAGCTTTGGCCGCTCGGACAGGAGCTGACACAGGTACCGCTCTGCGTGCAGCATTGGCCGGAGGGACAGCAGGCACCATTGCAGAGCGCGCCACTGTTCTGCTGGCAGCAGCCGCTCTTGCCGGTCACGCCGTCGACGAAGCACTTCTCGTTCAACTTGCAACAGACACCGCCGCACGCGCTGCCTCCGAGGGGGCAGCAGATCACCTCGCAGGTGACGTGCAAGGGGTCGCCGCACTGCTGGTAGCCGCTAAGGCATGACTGAAAGAGGCAGCCGGCATCGCCCGACAGGCAGATGCTGCTGCTGTTGGGGACGCAGCCGCTGCAGGGTGCTGGGCCGGTGGGTTGTACAGGTTGGAGCTGTGCACTAATTACTGTCGAACTCACGAACACCGATGTGGCAGTTTGTACGCAGACGCCCGCGCTGCAAGTGGAATTCGGGTCGCCACATACAACACCACAGGCGCTGCAGTTGTTGAGGTCGCTGCTCGTGTCGACGCAGACGGTGCCGCAGAGGGATGACGGCGGGGTGCAGGCGGTCCCCGCCTCCGCCCTCGTCGTGCGGCTCAGGACGGCGCCGAGCAGCAACGCGCCGACCGCCTGCAGGACGCCGCGGCGGGAGCTCTGGGAGGCGATGGTCTTGCTGAAGTCGTCAAAGCTGGTGCTGCCCATGCGCGTGCTCCCCTTCCCGCGGAAACTGGTCGCGAAGTATCCTAGCACCCTTCTCGCGGCATTCGGACATAACTGGGCGAATAGCTTGCGAAGATATCACACGAGTTCTGTTTCTTCCTTCTCCCCTTCCTCCGCGGGGGAAGGGGCCGGGGATAGGTATCGCGCGGGCGGCGCCTACCTTGCCTGGAGCTGGTAGGTCGCGCTCGTGGGCAGGGCACCGAGCGCGGTCCGCACCTCCCCCTCCGTTGCACCGCTGATCTCCACCACGATCGGGCCGGGCTCGACCGTGCTCGGCCGACTCCAATGCACGGCCTCTGCCGCGGCCTCGTCGAACGCGACGGCGAATTGATCGCTCACTCCATGAGTCCCCTGAACTGGCCGTCACCAAAAGACTCTGCGCACTCAAATGTTGATTCGTCCGGATGGGTTCGTCGGCTCAGATGGCGACCCTCGCAAGAATGCGCCGTCGTCGACCCCGACCTCCTTCGCGATCAACCTGTTCACTTTGTCGTTCATTGCGAGGAGCAGGTCACCGTGCAATGAGGGGTCGATGGCCAGGTTGTGCAATTCCTGCGGGTCCGCATCCAGGTCGTAGAGCTCCAGGTCATTGAGGGCGAGCAGGTGTTTGGGCGTCGCCGGCGTGTTGAAGCGAGCTGGTGCAAAATAGCGGCTGTCCGCGAGCCCGAACGGTAGACGGCCAGACCCATCCTAACGGTGGACTATCCAGGCCCATTCGGGTGACCGATCTTGGCCGACGGCGCGGACGCTCCAGCGCCTCGCAAACAGGCCAAGCAGCATCAGGGACCCGGGCGCTGCCAAAACGTGGCGCGGCTGTGGCCACTATCGGTTATCGACAGGTCTTGCGCCGCGGGATTCTGATCGAGCACGACCTGGCGTAGGCGCGCCAATCGTTCGTCCCAGTGTGAACCAATCTCGGCGATCCAGTCGGAGACTTCCTCAAGTGATCCGGGCACCAGCGCATACCGGACCTCTTGACCAGCCCGCTGAGCGCTGACGAGGCCAGCTCGGTTGAGCACGACGAGGTGCTTCACGATCGCCTGGCGAGTGACTGGCAGGTCGTGCTCCAGCAGCGTTGCGGAAGCGGGACCGCGTTCAGCAACCAGCCGCAACACACGACGACGGGTTGGATCCGCTAGAGCGGCGAAAACCGCACCCGAGGCCTCGTGTATCACTGCCTGGTTCACGGAGCGGCCAGATACTGCGCGAGATCTCCGAGCTCGCGTTGCCATCCCTCGACATGGCTTTCATGCGTCCGCCACTCGGGTGGCAGGCTCGCAAAGCCAGACTCGACGAGGAACAGACGAGTGCCCTCGACATGCGGCTCAAGCGTGAACTCGACGCGGGTCATCGGCGGCTCGCCCGGGTTGGCTTGCCACCGAAACGCGAAGCGCTGCATAGGCTCGACGGTCTCGATCACGCCGCGGCTGGTGCGGGGGCCTGTCGAACGGTCCCAGGTAAAAACAATCTCCCCGCCTGGACGCAGGTCAATGCTTGCCTGCGTGCCGAACCAAGCGCCGAGTTGGTCCGCCTGCGTGAGTGCCGCCCAGACCCTCGCGGGCGGCACGGGGAGGATGACCTCACGTTCGATCGAGTCGGGGACGTCCACCGGTACCTGCTCCTAGCCTGCAACTACATAGTTGCACATTCTTCCTTCCAGTGCTACTCTGCAACCATTCGGTTTCAACTTAATTCCACGCGAAAAGGGGAGGGGAACCTAGGTGGTAGCTCACAAGGTGGTGTCACACGATGAATGGGTCGCGGCTCGCAAGAAGCACCTGGCGAAGGAAAAGGAGTTCACACGGCTTCGCGACCAGCTGAGCCAGGAGCGGCGCGATCTTCCGTGGGAGCTGGTGAACAAGGAGTACAGCTTCGAAGGCGAGAGCGGGATGCGGTCGCTCGACGACCTCTTCGGTGGCCGCGGCCAGCTCGTCATTTACCACGCGATGTGGAACCCGGACACGGCCGGTCCCGGCACGACTTGGACCGTCGATTCGCCGTGCTTCGTTTGCTCATTGTGGATGGACAACTTCGATCGGGTCGCGGTACACCTCAACCACCGCGACATCACGATCGCGGCCGCGTCCCGTGCGCCGTATTCGAAAATCTCCGATTACCGAAAGCGCATGGGCTGGACCTTTCCGTACTACTCCTCCTCCTCCGGTAGCGATTTCAATTTCGACTACGGGGTTTCTTTCACTGCCGACGAGCTGAAGCAGGAAAAGGTGGATTACAACTATCGACTCAATCCGTTTTCGATGACGGAAGCACCGGGGATCAGCGTGTTTCTGAAGGAGGGCGACAAGATCTATCACACGTACTCAACCTACGCGCGCGGCCTCGATATGCTGAACGTCGCGTACCACTACATGGACCTGGTCCCCAAGGGCCGCGACGAGGCAGAGATAGGCCCGATGTGGATACGCCGCCGCGACGAGTACTCCGACTGATGTCCGCGGTGCTCGCGAGGCTGGGGCTCACTGAATCTCGGCGCCGGCCGGCGGTGTGCCCCGCCTGCGGCCGCATGCCCGTCTTCGGCGATGAACGGCTGTCGGCACCGGCGGTCTTCACCCTCGCCGGTGTTGTGGTGATTTCGGTCCTGGCTTGGGCGTTCGTGGTCGGTCAGTCCTCGATGGGAACGGCCATGGGCATGATGACCTGGCAGGTCTTCGCCGGCGTGTGGGTGCTGATGATGGCGGCGATGATGCTGCCCTCTGCGGTCCCGGTAGTTGTAACTTTCGCGCGCGACTCCAGCCGCCGCCAGGGCTGGCCGGCGGCCACTGCGATCCTCGCCGTTTCATATCTATGCGTCTGGCTGGCGTTCGGCATCACCTGCTACGTGCTGTACACGGCGGCGCGCATGCCCTGGCCCCAGCAGACGCTTATCGGCGGAGCCCTACTCGTCGCCGCCGGGTTGTACTCGCTCGCGCCGTTGAAGCGCTCGAGCCAGGCGCGATGCCGGGAGCTGTGCGCCCTGCACGGCCCGCTGCCATTCAACCTCTACCGTAGCGGCGCGTTGGTCGGGCTCAGGTACGGGCTCAGCTGCATCGGGTGCAGCGGCGCCTTGATGATCGCCATGGTCGTGATCGGAATGGCGAGCCTGGGTTGGGCCCTGGTGCTGGCCGCCATCGTCCTCATCTACAAGTTCGCGCCGGCGCTGCCAATGCGGCAGGAGATTTTCGTTTCGCTTGCGATTATCGCACTCGGCATCGCATATGGAGGCCTTCGCTGAGACCGGTAACTCGAGACCGGTGTTCGCAAGTCTGCCTCCTCCAGTGCTGCACTCAGAAATCGATTCCGGGGGCGATGCTGCCCAACACCGTGGTCCTCGTGGCTGTCGTCGGTACTCGTCAAACCATTGACCGCGCGAAGACTACCTTCGAGAAGCGCGCGGATATCCGCCTAGTTCTCGAAAGGCGAGCAGCCAGGCTTAATCGGGAGACGCGGGTCCGCCAGTGCGGCGAAACCGCCGTCGCGGCCTTTGGTGGCTGGGAGGGTTCTTCGCAAGTCAGATGCTCCTGTACACGGGCAGTGGGAACGTTCCTGGCTCTCTCCCAGACTCACGCGTCGTCCTGAGAAAGCTGCACTGCCGCCGCGCAAGCGGATAGTGCGCTGCCCCACGCGTTCAACGAGGTTTCACAATAGATTACGCGCATATGCACTTTAACAGAACGACCCCGATGGGATTCGAACCCACGATCTCCACCGTGACAGGGTGGCATGTTTGACCGCTACACCACGGGGCCATGAACCGAGGCGGCCTGTAGCCGCCTCGACAAGGGTATCCTAGGAACGGGCGTCCGTGCCTGTCAAATTCGCGACGGCATCCGGGGCCCATCCAACCACGCAACTCTGGCGGTTCGATCACGAGTAGGAGGACACCGTGCCTGACCATACCTATAAGGTTGTTGACCTCGTCGGAACCTCGCCGGACAGCATTGACCAGGCGATTAAGAATGCGATCAGCCGCGCCAGCAAGACCCTGCGCGGGCTCGACTGGTTCGAGGTCACCGAGACCCGCGGCCACATCGAGAACGGCAAGATCGGACACTTCCAGGTCAGCCTCAAGGTCGGCTTCCAGATCATCGACGACGCCGACGTGCGCTGAGATTAGCTCATTCTCCTTCTCGCTCTGCGGAAAGAGGCTGGGTGAGGGGTGGCGCACCTGCAGGAGACGTGGTCCTCGGACACGGATTGATGCGCCCGGGCGCGCAGGTTTACTCTCGTGGCGCTCGACCCCTCACTCCTCTTCTGTCTTCCTCAAGACAGGAGAGGAGCCTGGCGGAGAACAATTGTGCCCGCTGAAGATAGATCGATGCGCCGCATGACTCCGTACCTGGTCGCTCGGCCAAGCCTCTGCGCCGCGACCCAACCGACGCAGAGGCTTGGCTTTGGCAATGCCTGCGTGGCCGGAGGCTGGGCGGCTGGCACGAGATTCAAGCCGCTCCGGGCGCCACGAGCTCCCCTTCTCCCCTTGAGGGAGAAGGGGCCGGGAGATGAGGGGTGGAAGCCCCTGAGCGAGAAGAGGCCCGGGAGTTGAGGGCAGAGCACTACAGGAGGGGGAAACCCCCCGCTCTCAGCACCTGACCGGTGAGCGGGCACCCTGGTGAGGCCAGGAAGACCGTCAGCGCCGCTGCCTGCGCCTCCGGCGGAGCGGTCAACTCGTCGCCGCTGTCAGGATGACCAGCGATCTCGATCGCGTTCACGCGAATGCCGCGATCCGCGAGCTCTGACGCGAGCGCGCGGCTCAACCCAATGACCCCCGCCTTCGCCGCCGCATAAGCGGCGCCCGGCGCCGCGCCGCCATGAGGCGGCGCCTGCACCACATTCAGAATCGCGCCACCCCCTGCGCTCATCTCACGCAGCGCCGCACGGCAGGCAAAGAAGACGCCGCTCAGGTTCAAAGCGACGCTGCGGCCCCATTCGGAGTCGCTCATCCGCTCCGCGGCAGCGGAGACGAAGCCGTCCTGGGCGTTGACGAGCAGGTCCAGCCCGCCGAGCTCCTTCGTCACCTGGCGCGTGCTGACCTGGACGTTCTGGCCGAGTGTTGTATCGAACGCATATTCGGCCGTTCGCCGCCCGAGCGCCGCCACGGCCCGCTTCGTGCGGCGTGCGGCCATTACCTCCTCGCCGTCGATCGTCGCGGCGGCCACGGCAACATCGGCGCCCGCCTCGGCCAGCGCGACCGCGATGGCGCGCCCCACCGGCGTTCCAGCGCCGATGACCAGCGCCTTCCTACCGGTGAGAGGTAGCTGATCCATGACTCTCAGTCCTCAGTTTTCCACACCAAACGGAGGGTAGCGGTCCGTCAGGCCAACGAAGTAGCCCTGAACCCGGACGCTCCACCGGAGATAGCCGCTGAGAAGATCGCGCGCCCAAACCGGATAGACGCCCGTGAACAAGACGGGCGCCCAAGCGATGAGCATCACTATACTGGCGGCTACTCCGAGCCCGTACAGAATGACCAGATGTGGAATGAGGATAATTTCCTTGGCGACGAGCCCGACAAGCGGGATCGCGGGCCAGCGCGCGGCCGTCGCCGCGGGCATCAGCGACAGCCGCACCGGCCCTGGATCGCCATCTGTCAGGGCCGGCGATCGAAAGCCGAACACCGGGTAGCCGTCTGTCAGTCCGTAGAAGTACGAGCTTACGCGCATCGTCCAGCCGAGATAGCCGCCCACCAGCGCATAACCCCAATCGGGATAGGCGCCGGTGAACAAGACCGGCGCCCAGATAACGAGCTGAGACAGGACGACGATGATCCCGAGAAGGGACAGGACGACGAAATGTGGGATGAGAACGATGATCTTCGCCACAAAGCCAATGACCGGCACCGCCCAGAATCGGTTGAGTGAGGCCGGATATTCGAATTCGAGGCGGACTGGGTAGGTCGGAGGCGGTGGCGGCTCGCTGCTCCCCATTGGCGCTGCGTCGCCTTCACCGGGAGTAGCGTCCGCGCCCGAGGCATCGTCGACCATCCGCAGACCTCCGGTCGCTCTGGATTCACGCGGTCTTCCTGCTTTAGGGTGGGGACAGCGTAGAATCTGCTCCGGCGCACTGTCAATTTCACAGACGCAAGCATCCATCTTCGCGCCGCCCACAGGCCGGCATGGCTCACGGTCGACATGCGTCGATCAGCAATGGAGAGACCGACAACGATGGCAAGAGTTCCCCTCCGCACGCCGGCAGAAGTAGGACCCGAGGCTCGTGTCGTGCTCGAGCGCATAGCCGGCGACCGCGGCGACCTCCCGCGCGTCTACGCCTCGCTCGCCAACAGTCCCACGCTGTTCATGCGGCTCTACGCCTACGTCGAAGGGCTTTGGCAGGAGACCAGCATTCCACGCACCCTGCAGGAGCTCGTCATTCTTCGCGTGGCGCAAAGGATGGGCTCCGACTACGAATGGGGCCGGCATCGCCTACTCGCGGGTCGCCTGGGAGTGCCGAACGAGCAGGTGCTCGACCTGGCAAACTGGACATCGTCACCTCGGTTCGACGAGCGCGAGCGTGCCGCGCTTGCCTTCACCGACGCAATTTCTTCAGCCGGCGCACTGTCCGACGATGCCTTCCAGGCGGCCGGGCGGATCTTCAGCCCCCAGGAGGTCGTCGAGATAGCGGAGCTTGCGGCCTTCTACGTCGGCCTGGCGCGCGGCCTCGCCGCGGTTGCCGTGACCCTCGAGCCCGGTTTCGAGCAGCTGGACGGTACGAAAGCGCCGGGCTAGCTGGGTCTCGAATTCGTTTCTGATCGCTATAGACTAGGGGACCGATCAGAAACGAATTTCGCCCCTATCCTAACGGAGGAGTGTGATGGACTCAGGAGACCCTCGCCAGGCTTTTCGCCCACGCCCGATCACTCGTCGACTGTTGCTCCGCACCGCCGGACTCGGCGCCGCTGCTGCCGCGGGCCTGGCGGTCCTCGGGTGCCGCAGCGGCGCCCCGGCTGGGCAGGAGGCGAAGCCCTCGGGGTCCTCCGGCGCACAGCCGGTCTCGAACCCCGCCTTCGACGCCCTGGTCGCCGCGGCGCAGAAGGAGGGCAAGATCGTCATCAGCGGCCCCCCGACCCCGGCCACACGCAAGGACGTCCCTGCCGCCTTCAAGGCCCGATTCGGTATCGATATGGAGTACCTGGGCGGACCCTCCAGCGACCTTGCCGCTCGACTGCAGAGCGAACGCGCGGCGGGCCAGTTCACCTTGGACGCCAGCATCGCTGGCGCTCAGACCATGTACGGGACCTTCTACCAAAACAAGTGGCTGCAGCCAATGAGGCCGTCGCTGATTCTGCCCGAGGTCACTGACGGCAAGTATTGGCGCACGGGCAAGATCTGGTTCATGGACCCCGGCGATGACACTGTCCTCCGCCTGCTCGCCTATGCAGGCCACCCCATCTCCGTGAACACCAAGCTTCTGCCCGCCAATCAGCTCAAGACAGCCGATGCCCTTCTCGACCCAAAGTTCAAGGGAAAACTCGGGGCCTACGATCCGACCACGAACGGCGCCGGGCTTCCATCGGCAGCGGATTTCTACATTGCCAAGGGCGAGGACTTCTGGGTCAGGCTCTATAAGGGTCAGTCTGTTCAGCTCAGCCGCGATGCGGACCAGCTGGCCGATGGCCTCGCTCGTGAGAAGTTCGTAGCTGTCATCGGACTCGGCAGGGCCTACCTCGATCCGCTCGTGAAGGATGGGTTTCCGCTCGACGATGTCGCCCTGGGCGACGTCCCCGACACCCTTTCCGGCGGCTTTGGCACAATCGCGCTGTTCGACAAGGCGCCACACCCCAGTGCGGCCAAGGTCTTCGCGAACTGGATTGCCAGCAAGGAGGGCGCGACTGTCCACTCCAGATCCGAGGTCGCCGTCGCCAACCGCAACGACATCGACTACTCCTGGGCGCCGGAGGAGTACAAGCCGAAGCAGGGAGTCAACTATTTCGACACCTACGGCTGGGACTTCACGGTGAATCAGCTGATCCCGCTCCGCGACAAGTTCATTCAGCTGCTCAAGTAGGCAGAGTCGGGATGGCGAAGGACGCCGCGCTAATACGAGCCAGCGAGATGCTGTGCGTCCGGGGGCCGGAAGGCTGATGGGCGCACGAGCGCTCTCCCTGCCGATTCGCCGGAGGGTTCGGGCGGGACTGCGGCCGCTTCCCAGTGGCCTGGCCCTCCTGCCACTGGTTGCCGGCGGCGTCGTCGTCCTGCCGCTCATCTGGCTCATCGTGGACAGCTTCAACGTGGCCGCGCCCGGCCACGCCGCCGTCTACGGGCTCCAGAACTGGACCGTCGCATTCCGCGACCACTCAACCTGGGTCGTGCTCTGGAACAGCATCAGTCTTGGCGTCGTGCGAACCATCATTGCGCTGCCGATCGCGCTGGTGCTGACGTGGCTGATTGCGCGCACCGACATGCCGGGCCGTGGCGCCATTGAGATGCTCTGCTGGCTTAGCATCTTCGCTCCGGTGCTGCCGATGACCTACGGATGGATCCTGCTCATGGATCCGGACTTCGGCCTCATCAACAGCCAGCTGCAGCGCCTGCCATTTATCCATGGAAGCGTCTTCAGCATCTACGGCTTCTGGGGCATCACTTGGGTGCACCTGACCACCACGACGATCGCGTATCCAGTCGTGCTGATGATTCCTGCCTTCCGGCGTGTCGGCGCCGCGCTCGAGGAAGCAGCGCGGACCTGCGGAGCGGGCATGTTCGCCACGGTTCGCTATATCACGATTCCCCTCCTGGCGCCGGCGATCCTGCTGGTTACCCTGCTGTCCTTTGTGATCGGGCTCCAGGTATTTGAGATCGAGCTCGTGCTGGGTCAACCCGTCGGACTCTGGGTCTACTCCACCCGCATCTACGACCTGGCGCGTGACATCCCGCCGCATTACGGCCAGGCCACAGCACTGGGGTTCGTATTCTTGGCGCTGCTGCTGGTTCTGGCGGCGCTGTATCAGTGGTACCTGCACGGACGATCGTTCGTCACCGTCACCGGGCGCGGCTACCTGTCAGCTCCCGTTCATCTGCGCGCCTGGCGTTGGCTGGCGACCGGCATCTGCACCCTGTTTTTTGCTGTGACGCTCGCTGCCCCGCTGGCGCTGCTGGTGGTTGGGTCGTTTATGCGCCGCTATGGCTTCTTCCAACTCCGTAATCCATTCACGATCAATCATTGGCTCGACCTGTTCAACGAGCCCGTATTCTTCAGCTCCGTTCTCAACAGCCTCATACTGGCGACGGCTACGGCGGTGATCGTGGTGCTGCTCTACTCCGCGGTCGCCTACTCCATCGTCCGCACCCGCGCTCGCGGTTCACGGCTCGCGGACACGCTCATGTGGCTGCCGTGGGCCGTGCCTGGGATTCTGATGAGCCTGGGGCTGCTGTGGCTGTTCCTCAGCACACCGCTCCGTGCGGCCCTGTATGGAACCCTCCCCGGCATCATTGCCGCGTTCGTCATCCGCCAAAGCCCGCTCAGCACGCAGTTCTTCAAAACTGCGCTTATGCAGGTCGGACCGGAGCTTGAGGAGAGCGCACGTGTACACGGCGCCTCTTGGCTGGCCATGTATCGTCGGGTGCTTTTGCCGCTGCTGGCGCCAACGGCGGTCACCGTCGGGCTGCTGGCGTTCCTATCTTCGCTCCGCGACATCAGCACGCCGGTGCTGCTTTACAATCCCCAGTCGCGTCCGCTGGCGATCCTTATGCTCGAGTACACCTTTGCGAACGAGCGCGAGCGCGGCGCCGCCATCGGCGTCCTGCTGGCGGTGTTCGTCCTGGTCGTTACTCTGGTCGCACGCAGCCTGGGCCTGCGCCTCGCGCGAGAGGCAAGCTGAGATGTAGTAGTGTGCGCGCGGCATAAGCGGATAAACCGGCGGGTAAGACCGTGCCCGAGCGATGCAGCCCCGGTCGAGACTAGCTCGCGCTGCTGATCGTCACCGTCCCGCCGCTGTCCGACTCCGCCCAAGCCCCCTGACCCGGCTTCAGCGTCATCGTCGACACATAGTTGTTCGACGCCGGATCGAAGGTCGAGACCGTTGTGGCCCCGCTGACAGTCGCCGTACTGCTGCCCGGATTGCCGATAAGTATCGGTGTTCCCGCGGGCAGGTTCACCGAAACGCTTCCCGATGTCGTGAGCGGCAGCATCTGCGTCACGTTGCTGGCGAAATACGCCCAGTAGCCGCGGCCTGCCTTGGCAGGCGAGGTGCTCGGTAAAGTCTCATACGACGTATCGCCCGGTTGGAAGGTGAACAGTGAGCCGCCCGCGCCGGAGATGACGGTGCCATCCGGCGCAGCAACGAGGTTCCAGCCGGACGAGAATGTCACCGAAACGCCGTTTGAGGGTCCCGTGGCGCTGGCAGTGGTAGATGCGCCACCGGCAGAGGCAGCCGCCGTGCTCGCCGATGAGAGAGTGGAGCACGAGGAGCTCGGCGGCAGGATCTGCCCATTGGGGCATTGCTGCGGGCACAGCGACTGGCTCGTGACCATCGACCCACCAGCGGAGCAGGTGACCAACTGCGTCGACGACGCCACGGCTGTCACGCCGGAGGCGCACGCCGCGGCCGATGGCGCGTAGCGCCCGTTGCCACACGATACCTGCCCGGACCCCGCAGCCGTAGTCACTCCAGAGTTGGCAGGCGTACAGGGCCCGTACACAAGCGCGTGACCGCAGAGCCCGATCCCAGTCCCCGCCGTGGTGCCAAACGAATTGTTGTAACAGACTCCGCTACCTGTGCAGCCATTTTGGCAGGGATAGCCGTAATTCACCGTGACGCCGCCGGGGCAGGATGTCGTCGCCAGACTCGTACAGAAGGTGTTCCCGTTGGCGTCGGTGGAATATCCGTTGCACGAGAGACCAATATTGCTGTTCGGGCAGACAACGTTCTGGTAGCCGGCCGAACCGCAGTACACGGTCTGGGCCGATGCGCTCCTTGGCTGCACCGCGGAGGGGATGATGGCGGCCAGCGCCATAACGAGAGCGATCACGAGCACGCTCACGACCGATAGTCGGGAAAGCCTGGAACCGCTCATAAGGAACGTCTCTCTCTTTTCAAAAGTCCCCCGTATTTCGCGTCCACTCTACCGCGACGCGAGCCTGCGTCCTAACTCGACGGGTTCGTAATAGTTGCCGTGCCGCCGGCGTTCGAGATCGCCCAGGCGCCCTGGCCCGGAGTCAGGCTAGTCGCCGAGGCATACTGCCCGCTCGCTGAGCTGTAGGTCATGACGCTATCGGCGCCGCTCACCGTCGCGTTGGTGCTGCCGGGGTTGCCGATCATCACCGGCGTACCGGCCGGGAGAGTGATCTGCACGCTACCGCCCGTCGTCGCCGGGACAGTGTCCGTGGCAGCGCTGGCGAAGTACGCCCAATAACCCTGGCCGGCCTTGACGGTGCCGGTATTGTTCGTCTCGTAGGCGGTGTCGCCCGACTGCCACGTGTAGGTCGGCAGGCTGCCACCCTGAACTGTCGTCCCTCCGGGCGCTGAGACGAGGTTCCAGCCGGCCTGATACGTCACCGAAGCCACGCTGCTTGAAGCTGCAGCGCTCGTCGACGCGCTCGTGGACGCCGCCGCCGTTGAACAGGACGCGCTCGGCGGAAGGATCTGGCCGTTTGGACAGGTTTGCGGGCACTGGTTCTGGGCCGTTACCGTCGCACCACCCACAGAGCATGTGATCAATTGGGTCGACGCCGGGCAGGTGGCAAGCGATGCCGCCGTTCCACCATTGGGGCAGCTAACCGTCGTCGTCGAGCCCTGCGTGTACGCCGCCGTGGTCGCTGTCTGCGAATATTGGACGCACTGGCCGGTCGTCGAGCTGTATTGCAGACACTGCCCGGTGCCGGCCGTCGTAGTTGCCTGCGCGTACTGGACGCACTGGCCGGTCGTCGGGCTGTACTGCGTGCATTGCCCGCTCCCCGTTACACCTACACTCGAGCACGACTGTCCGGACGCGACCGGTGTCGACGTCCCGGTACAGACGATGCCCACACCGCTTATGCACGATTGACCGAAGGGGAGCTGGCCGACAGTCGCGCAATTGAAGCCGTTCCCGGCCGTGTTGCAGCCGTAAGCTGACCCGTACGAGCAATTATTGCATCCCACGGCGCCCGCGTAGGTGCACCCGGTGACGCTCGAGTAGGTGCACCCAGAAACGCCGTTCGAAACATAGCCGACCGTGCAAACGCCGTTAATGCATCCCTGGCTGCCATACGTGCAGGTGCCGTAGGAGTTCGCGCCCGTATAGGTACACCCATTGACGCCGTTGGATGTGTAGCCGCCCGCACAGACGCCGTTGATGCAGCCAGCCGTACCGATCGTGCAGGTGCCGTACGCGTTCGCGCCCGTATAGGTGCACCCACTGACGCCGTTGGATGTGTAGCCGCCCGCACAGACGCCATTGACGCATCCAGCCGTGCCGATCGTGCAGGTCCCGTACCCAGTAGTGCAACCCTGGTACCCGGCGTATGGACAGTAGCCTGTGTTACAACCCGCCGTATAGCCGTAGGTACAGCTTCCGTTACATCCCGCTGTATAGCCGTAGGTGCAGCCGGTGTTGCAGCCCGCGGTATAGCCGTAGGTGCAACTGCTGTTGCAGCCCGCGGTGTAGCCGTAGGTGCAGCTTCCGCCGCCGCACGTATAGGTGTAATACTGACAGCCCGCGTTGTAACCGTTGTAGCCGCTGTAGACACACGTAGCGCCGTTCGACACGTAGCCCGCTTGGCAATAGGGTGGGACGCCTTGCGCTGAGGACGCCTGTGGATGTGCGAATGACGGGACAATGGCGACAAGCGCCAGAATCATCGCGAATAGAATCACCGCGGTCGCAGGGACGCGAGCGGGTTTGAGTGCGAGCATATCCGTGATCTCCTACTCCCGAGCAAGCCTTGACAGCTCCAAGACGAACGCCACCAAATACGTAAACGTTCCGGTGCTCGTCATTGTTCCGCCGTGGGCGCCTGAGCTGTAACCAACTTTCACACTATATCCCTCCGCGTCACAGGAAACGTTAAGGCACAATTAACCAGGTTATCGAACCAAGTCTCCGACCCAGGCCTTTGAGAGACTTTGAGAGACGGCTGCACCCATCGTCTACGATAACCCCAAGCCATACTTCACCAAACCGGGAGGACGATCACGTCCGCGCCACCTGCACAACCGCCACAAACACAACGGGGCATGCTCCCCGAGGACCTCTACCGGATCGTCTGGATCGAAGACGCCCAAATCTCTCCCGACGGCCGGCGCGTCGCCGTCGTCCGCAAATGGATGAACGCCGAACATGACCACTACCGCTCTGAGATCTGGCTGGCGGAGACCGTCGGCGGTGAGCCGCGGCGCTTCACCGCCGGTCCTCGCGAGGACTCTCATCCTCGCTGGTCGCCGGATGGCCACTGGCTGGCATTCCTGTCCAACCGTGGCGCCAATGGCGGCGGTGAGAAGAAACAGATCTGGCTGCTTCCGGTATCAGGCGGCGAGGCTCGCCGTCTAACGGTCCAGGCTGAGGGCGTGTCGAGCTTCGCCTGGGCGCCCGACAGCCTGAGGATCGCTTTCGTCGCCCGCGTTCGGACCGGGCCGGAGAGGCATGATGCGGAGCGGCAAGATGCTGACTCGAATGCGCCGGCGCGCATAATCGGCACGCTTCGCTACAAGTCCAACGGCGATGGCTTTGTTTACAACCGCCGGCTCCATCTCTTCGTTCTCTCCCTTGAGAGTGCTGAGACTCTTCTGCAGGTCACCGGCGGAGACTGCGACGATGTCGAGCCCTGCTGGTCACCTGACGGCCGGACGATCGCCTTCAGCTCCGCCGGTCATGATAACCGCGACTTCGGCACGATCACGGACATTTTCGCGGTCGACGCCGCCGGCGGGGACTTGCGCAGACTCACAGCCGGGACCGGCACCGCGCATTCCCCGGCGTTCTCGCCGGACGGCGGGCGCATCGCCTATTACGGACATGAGAGCCCGCACCCGGGCGGCTCGCGAAACCTCGTCCTCTGGGTGATAAACGTCGGCGGTTCTGAACCTCGCCCGCTCACGCAGGCGCTCGATCGCACGGCCATCGCGGAGAGCGCTCCCATCTGGGCGAGCGGCGGAGACGCCATCCTCATCGGTATCCTTGACCGCGGAACCTCAGGACTGTACGCCGTGCCCGCCGCGGGTGGCGATTCGGCAATCCTCGTCGGCGGAGAGCGCCTGCTATCATCCTGGACCGTCTCTGCCGCCGGGTCGCGGATCGCCTTCACCGCGTCGACGCCGGTCGAACCGCCGGACCTATTCGTATGTGAGCGCGAGCGCTGGCTTCAACCTGCCGGCGAACACCACCCAATCGTCGAACGCAGGCTCAGCAACGTCAACGCCGGCTGGCTTGCCGAGGTGCAGCTCTCCCAGCCGCGATCCTTCCATTTCAGCGGCGCCGGCGGTCTCCAGATCGAGGGCTGGGTTATGCCCCCATCGCCGACGCATGCCCTGCCTAGCCGCCATCCTGAGACTTCATACTCCGTTCATCCTGAGACTTCATACTCCGCTCATCCTGAGCCTGTCGAAGGAGGGGCGCCAGTTCCCACCCTGCTGAACGTCCACGGCGGCCCGCACTCGTTCTACGGCTGGGGATTCTTTGATGAGTTCCAGGTACAGGCCGGGGCCGGCTACGCAGTGATCTACATCAACCCGCGTGGCAGTCAGGGCTACGGCGAGGCATTCGCGCAGGCCTGCTGCGGCGACTGGGGCGGCGGCGACTATGAGGACCTTATGCGCGGGCTCGATGAGGCGCTCGATCGGCATCCATTCCTCGACCGCACGAGGATCGGCGTACTGGGCGGCAGCTACGGTGGATTTATGACAAGCTGGATTGTGGGCCACACGGATCGCTTTCCGGCCGCCGTGTCGGAGCGCGCTGTGAACGCACCGGTGAGCCTGTTCGGCACGAGCGACATCGGATATTGGTTCGAGCACTACGAGCTCGGCGGAGATCCGTTCGCCAACCGAGACACGTTCTTGGAGCGCTCGCCGCTCAGCTACGCGGCGCAGATCTCGACACCCCTACTAATAATGCATAGCGAGAACGATCTTCGCTGTCCGATCGAGCAGGCAGAGCAGCTCTACGTCGCGCTGAAGTTGCTGGGGCGCGCCGACACGGTCTTCGTGCGATTTCCGGAGGAGAATCACGAGCTCTCGCGGAGCGGAAAGCCCAGCCGCCGAGTCGAGCGATTTCAGATCCTGCTCGACTGGTTCGATCGGTACCTGCAACAGGACGAAGGTCGGACTCCGCGGAGCGCGGCACTAAGGCAGGCCATGGCATCCGAAACCACAGCGAAGGCGGAAAGGAAGTGACGCGTCGTAGAGTGCGCAGGGCCAGGAGGGGATTTCGGGTGTCGCCACTCATGATCTTTGGCGCCGTAATGGTCATAGCCGTCGGTGTTTATCTAGGCATGGGAACATTCGCGGCGTTTATCACTCAAGGCCTGCACGGTCCCAGCCAGAGCCCCGCCAAGGCGTCCACCACCCCGGTCTCCGCGCAGGCGTCACCGGGGGCGGGGGCGCCGCTCGTCGCGCCGACGCCGGCGATCCCGCTGCCGAAGTCCTGCCCCGAGAATACGCTCCCGCAGGTGGACAACCCTGCCCGTTACGGCTTCTGCACCCCCGCCGGCTGGGGCGCCTGGAATAACAACAACCAGATTGAGACGACCCAGCTCATCAAGGCTCGTCAGGGCGACACCCCGATCATCCTGCCAACGGATTTCGACCGGATTCAGATTCTCGTCAATCTCAATACCGCCAATCCCGGGGACTCCGCCCCGCCCGAATGCCGGGGCGCTCCCAACGACTCCATCGACGGCCTGGCCACCCATCACTGCTCGGCACCGCTTGACCCCGAGAACAATCCCTATCACGCCAACCGGGCAGAGTTTTGGATGGTTGACCTGTTCCAGGATCGCAGGTTCTACATGACGGCGTTGATCCCCGCGGACGCCACTCCGGACGATGACGCGACGATCAACCTGATCGTCCACAGCGTCAAGCCACCTGGCTCGTCATAGCGCATGGCAATCGTATACTTGCAGCGATTATCACTGGCGACGCAGCGGACACTCACGGGATGCGCGCCCGAGTGGCGCAATGGTAGCGCAACCGATTTGTAATCGGTAGGTCAGGGGTTCGAATCCCCTCTCGGGCTCTCCAATCTTTAGCCCTCGCTGATTCAAGGGAAGAGTTCAGCCTGGCCATATCCTGATTCCCTCGGTCCGCGTCCCGCCAGAGTCTCTCGAACCAGCCGGCCTCGACTGCCACTTCCTCGACCTGCCTAGTAGACACGCCCAACCCTCGCTCTTTTAGCAACTGGCACAACTGCTCCCCATCGATCAGGTCCAAGACTGGGGCCCCGTCCCTCGTCGCTTCCTTCTTGGCGTCAGGCGTGAAGGTGCCAGTCGTAATCAGTAGCCCTTTGTCCGTCCTACCGACCATCGCTCCCCTGAAATCCCTAATCGCCGAAGCACCCACGTTGCCCTTGTATCGCTTGCACTGGAAGAAGACTTGGAAGCTCAGCAGGGCGATTCGTAGGACCCCTATTCCATTCGATGCCGCCGTCACCGCTACGGCCAGTGACCTCGACCTGAGTAAAGTCGGACTCCCGAAGTAGCCGCTGGCACAACCGCTCGAAACTGGTAGGCGGGATGGATTGAAGCACGGAAAGCAGCCGGTCATGCCAGTCTTCGAGCAGCGTGCTGCCAAGACTCTCGGATTCGGGCTCCGCTACCTCGGGGGCTTCCTCATCCTCTGCCGTGAGTTTGGTCCGAACTCCGCCCTTCCGCCACATCGCCCTCACCTGGACCGGAATCTTGCTCATATCAAGTAGTTGCAGCGTCCGGCCGTAGTCAGTGATGGACCAGACTCCTCGGCTGCTGTTCTCAGCCGCACTCACTAGCCGCAGGTAACTACGAGCCCAGGCCAGACGGTAGCGAATTTCAGTTTGTGGTGCATTTCAGCGCGGATGGGACCACCTAGTGTAATGCGTCAGAGACAGTATAATGTATGGTGGCAGCCCGAGTGGGCGCCGGGGAGGCCACCGATGCGAGTTGCAGTGCAGGTTCAGTTGACCGAGGACCAGCG
>Ga0193751_1000949_pt1 | contig 19670 bp, 28 predicted proteins | sample L1c2metaG_FD_143050 | JGI IMG/M metagenome (GOLD analysis project Ga0193751, IMG submission 143050) | Soil microbial communities from a riparian zone of the East river system, Colorado, United States - L1c2 | ecosystem: Environmental > Terrestrial > Soil > Riparian zone | place: USA: East River... | reverse complement strand
ACGAGCGAAGCGATCCTTGCGCTAAAGCCGGTAACCTTCCGCTACAAGCACGAGCTTGATCCCAAGAGCATCCCGCAATTCGGACTTGTCGCCGAGGAAGTGGAAAAGGTGAACCCCGATCTGGTAGTTCGCGACGCGAACGGGAAGGTTTTTACCGTGCGCTACGAAGCGGTGAACGCCATGTTGCTTAACGAGTTCCTCAAAGAGCACCGGAAAGTGCAGGAATTGGAAGCGACCATCGGGCAACAGCAGAAAGACTTTCAGTTGACTGCAGCGCAGCAGCAGAAGGAAATTAGAGCCCTCACGGCAAGTTTCAAAGAGCAGGCATCGCAAATCAAGCAGGTGAGCGATGAACTTGAAGCGAATAAAGCTGCATCGCAATTGGTCGTCAATAATCAGTAAAGCTGCGGAGCCCAACCAGCAGTCGCATTTCTGCCATCAGGATTCCCCTGTAACTTTGCAGCGTTGATTCAGTGCCTTCTCGTGTCCTGAATCGCCGCCACCTATCGCGAAATGCGCACGCGAACACTGGTCGAGCGGCTCAAAAGGCTCGACACCGCCTTCTTAAATCATCTATCGTGAAATTATGTTCTGGGGGGAACATAAACCGCCTCTCATAAGCCCCTGCGGGGTCTGTGGGAGGCGGTGATTTTTTCGCCAAGCACACGGCTACCCGACAACACGAGTTCGAAGCGGTCGTGCGAGCGCGGCAACCTTGCAACCCGTATTTCTTGAGGTCGGGCGTCAGGGCTGCAAGGTGACGATCGTCACGACCGCGCAATTGCTCGTGCTCAGGCACGTGTTTCATCGGCCCTCTTCCTCAACGTGCACAAGATCAGGGTCGACTCTGACAATAAGCGGTGAGCGCGATGCACCGAGATGACTTTAACTAACTTCAGAAAGGTAAAATATGAATACAGATGCGAAAATTATAAGCCGCGCAGCATGTCTGGCGGAACTCACTTCCAATCCCAAATCCTTCTTCAACTGTCCAGACTTGCACGGTGGTGTTCCCGGCTTGCCGCCCGGAGGTAAGGATCTATATGAAGCCCGCTCTGATTCAGCCCTTTTCCGCCCTGTCGACTTGTGCACGAGTCTTCCCTCGTAATCGTGTGCACGAGTTGCTGTCTATTTGGGGCGCTATCTGTGAAGGCATTTTTGGATGTGTGGATACGGGCGTTCGTGACGGCAAATCGGGTCAGTTTGGGGCGGTAAATCTTTGGTTTTAGGCATGCGACCCGGTTGCGTGGGTGCTCGAAATCGTTGCGGAAAAGAAGCAGGGTCGTCTTGCTGGCGCGAACTTTATTCGGTATCCAAAACCCGCGCTTCTGCCAATTTTATCGCATACTTCCGCTTCCCGAAAATTCTTCGGCGCGGCCCAAGATTCGACGCGAATCGCCGACCCGCCGAAATCGAGTATACGAATCTCGGCTCGCTGCGACCGGCTGAAACTTCGCGTAACCGACAGCGGCATCACTGATAGCACAATATCTTGTGCCTGGACGCGCCGCTTGCCACAAGTGGTATGTTATGGTCACTTCATAGACGTGTTTTGGCTGATCGTGCTCCTTGCGGTGTCTTTTGGCTCGTTGTTTATCATCATCAATGGCCTGCGCAAGGCTCCGGAGGCTTTTGAGGATGAAGATGGCTTGCACATTTTGCCCGCAAGGCCGAGCGGTGCCGGCGTTCTACGGAACAAGAAATCTCCCAGCAAGCGCCGGCCACGCAGTCGGAAAACAAAGCCGAGCTTGGAATTCCCGGTTTCTCATTCTCCGTGACCAATTACTGCGCGAGACTTCCCCTCGGACCCGAACGCGCGATGATTTGGCACCGCGTTGATCGGTTTCAACGCAACCTGCTGCGAGTTGCCGCTCCCGGTGTTTTGGGCAAAAATTTTTCTCGCACGTCCAAATCGCAGAAGCGGTCTTTTTGCTCGGGGGCGTGCCGGGTGAGGGGTGGCCCTCATTACGCGAAAACATTCTTACGCGCGCGGCGCATGACGGCAAAGCCGTCGCGCGAAAGCGGTATGGAAACCGCCAAACAACAAACGCAGGCTCAACTCGGATCGAGCCGCCAACGAACACTAACCATCTCAAGTCTGCATCGGCAATGGGGCTCGGCGCATCGGAAAAACGAATGCTGTGTGCCCAGCATCCGGCTAAATGGGAAATGGCTGGCCGCGCTCGGTTTTGCGTCCGGCCAGAAAGTTCGCGTCGTCACGAACGGCTCAATCATCACAATCGCTCCCAAATGAGCAAAACACGAAGACCAAACAAAACCGTTGAGTTGATCGCGTCCGGTTATGAGTGGACTTGTCCACGGTGCCGAGACTTCCAGCGTGAAATTGAGGCAAGAGCCAAAGTCACCTGTGGAAAGTGCAATACCGTTCGCGATTGAGCCGCGTCTACGAACGCTAAATGCTTTCGCTCGCGCTGATCTCAATTCCCTTTGGGCCTGCCGCGCATTGGTCGAAATACGTCCGTCGATTCGGGGCAGAGTCTCTTTCAGAGTCTTTGAATTGGCAGACTGAAGCCCCCTCGCGGGTGCGCTGCGTGAATTGGTCGTTTGTGACAGGCGTGACGAAATAAGTTCTGCCACGTGGCGATGTATGATGCTCGACACTAGCTACTTACGCCATTCGAACCTTTCAATTTCGCGCATAATCGAGGCTATTGTGCCTCCAACCCGGTCGGGAAAACGGCCAAAGCAAAGGTTATCGAAACCCTGCCGGAATCCTGACGGTTGAGCAAACTGCTCGACTGCTGGAAAAGGCGCACAAAAAGCTCGTTCCTTATGTCGCGATTGGTGCCTTCGCGGGGCTGCGCCGCGCTGAGCTTGAACGTCTGGATTGGAAGGAAGTTGATTTGCACTCGCGTCTAATTGAAGTCACGGCTAGCAAGGCAAAGAGTGCCCGCCGACGCTTTGTGAAAATCAAGCCGAACTTGTTACACTGGCTTAAGCCGCATATCCAACCAAGCGGACGGGTCGTGCCTGCCGGTTATCGCAAGTTGCTCGGCACAGCGCGAAAAGCTGCTGGCATTGAGCCATGGCCCAATAACGCTTTGCGGCACAGTTTTGCGAGTTACTATCTTGCGCACTTCAGAAAGGCGGGCGTTGCCGAGTTGGCACTGGAAATGGGACACACAAGCGCGAATCTCGTGTTTCAACACTACCGCGAGCTAGTGAAGCCAAAAGACGCCAAGCGTTACTGGAATATCCTGCCTGCCGCCAAGCAGGAGAAGCTCATCGTGCTTCCAAAAGCCGCCTGATGCATACCGAAACGGGGCGGTTTTTGCCAAGTTTTCGCCAAGCAGCCATTGCGGTGGTATTGATTTTCACTTACAGATTGCACGGTTTACCCTCGTATTTTAAGCAAACGCGCCGACGTAGCTCAGCTGGTAGAGCAACGGTTTCGTAAACCGTAGGTCACGGGTTCAAATCCCGTCTTCGGCTCCAATTACAGACAACAAATAGCCATGTTGGGGTGTACTGCCGGAATCACTCGCGGCAGAATTGATGCGTGGCTAGATGTGCATCGAAATATCCAGTGCTCAGGGCGAGTTGGCCTCGCATTGTGGATTACCGTGAGAGTGGACTGCGCTCGTTTGCCGTCGATGGCCGCAGGCGGGGCAACGGTCGAAGGTATTATTTTCGCCGGTTAGCCGACGCGCTGGCGTGCGCGAAACGACTCGAAACTCAGCGGGAACAGTTGGGAAACGCGGTCCTGAATTTTTCGCACAAAGATTTGGTCATGGCTGCCGAGTGTGCCGAGCTTTTGTTGCCGGTCGGGAAGACGATCCGCGATGCGACGCACTGCCTGTTGGCCCAGTTGGCGGTCGAGCACAAACGTTTGGCGTCACCAACGATCCGAGAGGCCGCTGCTGATTTCATCGCCGTTCGGCAACGCGACGTTGAGCACGGATCATTTGCGGCACGGTCGTTGGTTGAGCTTCGCCATTCAATCAAGCATTTGGTGGCGAGACTCGGCGACCTGCGGCTGGTCGACGTGAACGTTGAGCAAGTCACCAGGCACCTTGATCAACTCCCGAAGTGCTCGCTGCGCACCCGCAAGAATCGATGTTTGCGGTTGTCGGCGTTCTTTTCGTTCTGCCAATCAAAACAGTGGATCAGTTCAAACCCGTGTGCAGGCATAAAGGTGAAGATCCCGCGCCACGACGTTGTCCTGCTCAGCGTCGATCAGTGCGAGCAACTGCTGCGTAACGCACAGGCGTCGGAGCACAACGCAATCCTCGTCCCCTACGTTTCAATATGTCTGTTCGCGGGGTTGCGTCCGTTTGAGTGTCGTCACCTGGATTGGAGCAACATCGATCTTGAAGCCGGACACATCTTTGTTGAAGCCAGCACGTCGAAGAAACGCGAGAGTCGTTACACTCAAATCGAACCAACGCTCGCGCAGTGGTTGAAGCCATATGCGAAACCGAATGGTCGAATCTGTGGCGCAAATTTCAGACGCCAATGGGAGATGCTGATTGCCCAATCGGGATTTGGCCCGAAACATCCCTGGCCACAGGATTGTTTGCGACATACTGGAGCGTCGATGCTTTTAGGCCTGAAATCTGACCGCGCACTGGTGGCCCATGAACTCGGAACCTCAATCGAAGTGCTTCGGCGCTTCTACATTCAGCCGGTCACCAAGGCGGAGGTGGAACGTTTCTGGGGCCTTAGACCTGCTTCCGTTAGAATGTGTGACGCCGCAAGAACGACTGAGGCAGCGTAACCGATTCGCGAAGCAGACTAAAAAAGCCGAACGTGGCGAGCTTGCTGACTCGCGGCTGTTTGATTTGGTCTTAGCCGTCTGGCAACTCCACCGCAAAAAGTTCAACCCAAATACTAAAGAGTTGCAGTTCCGATCGCTCGCAACTCGGTTAATGAAGGCGGTCGTCGAACTTGAGGTGGAGACGCTTCAAGAGGTGACGGACATCTGCGATCAACTTCAGGACATGCCGCGCGATGGCCGACTGCATCATCCTGTTCAAAAACTCGACTTCCTGATCTTGATCTACTATCGGTCGCACGACAGGAATCCAAAGTTTCGTGAACTAATGAAATGGGTTGGCCCACGAATGGGTTGGATGCCTGATCCAAAGGGACGTTACTCAAAGGCCGAGGAAAAGGCAGTCCGTTACCATCACCAGAAAAAATTAAAGGTGCCGATCACTAAGTCGAAGCACGGCCTCGGGGAACGCAATTAGGCCCAAGCCGAATCGGGCTTGGGGTAGATCAGATCGCGCATTGCTCCACAATCGTGGGCAATGAAAAAGCAAATATCATCGCGTCGGTCCGTAACCACTATCGTCACCCAAGTCTTAACAGCGTTGCGCTGGTGGCGAACACTCTTTTGGTTTTGTCGGATCACGGGTGATCGCGCAGGCGAAGACTACGCCTTGCTCTTCGAGCATCGCGATTGGTGGAACGGCGTCATTGCGCGCTTCTGCCGTGATTACTCATGCGGTCCCCGTAAGTCGTCGTTAGAGGAGATTAGCTCGTTCATCGATAGGCATTGCGGCGACGATCCAGAAGCGTTGGCGACACTCATAGAATGGACCGGGTGGACGCTCAAAGCACGAATGGACGAGCGGGTTGCTCAGGCAGGCAGTGAGCGATGAAACGTCGAACACCGCCAAAGAAATCGAAATATGACTTTAGGTCACCTGAGGCTGCATTGGCATTCCTCGCAACCGATAAACACCGCCCCGTTAGAGTCATTAGCGTCACAGTTGGCAACGACCTACCAGTTCGCAGGGGACGGCGGGGCCAATCAAACAGTGAGCCATCGATTGCTGAGCAAAAGCTGTCTGCCGCCATAATGGATCTGCTCGAAGACATCGACGAGGTCGTCGCTCAATTTTCAAAACATAAACTCTTATGTCGAAACTGCGTCAGACAGTTTAACGACGAAGGTATAGACGATTTCGAACAGGTCTTACTTGGGTTTCTTCCTCTCCTCAATATGCCGCTTGGTCGGGAGATGGTGTCTGGGCGAGAAGATCAACGCGAGTGCGTCATTTGCGGGAACAATTTCGTGATTTGTGATCAGAACTACGACCGCTATGTCGATGACGATGATGACGACTGCGATGATCGCGAGCGCAACGGTTGACACGACTCCAAGTAACAGATGAAGACGACCAAGCGCGTAAAGAACCTGTCACAGACAGCGGAGTCCAGACTTAAAGGCACGGGACTCCTCTCCAAACAAGAAGCATTTCGACGCAGTGGTGTCTCGTGGAGCACGTTCATCCGCGCTCTCTCGATTGGGTTCAACGGCAACCAACCGTATTGCGGCAAGATGAGACTGCCTGGGCTCAAGGCGATCCACTTCCGCGACGGTTACAAAGTAAATTGCGTAGCCGTCGACCCGAAAGATTTGAAGCACTGGAAACAGCTGCGCAAGGGCTACAGCCTCGGGAACGGCAAAAAGAAAAAGCGCTTCCAATCAATCCCAAAAATCGGCGACCAAGCACGCAGAAGGACCAATGAAAGCGCTCGTTGATAATAGCGAAGTCAGCTGCGATCCCGTGGATGAGATCGCTTTGTGTCTAAAACGCATCGACCTGCCGCACCTCCGCAACGGCGGGAGTTGGAAGGTCGAGTGCAAAAAGGCGTGGCATTGCTGCTGCCCAAAGTGCCGAATCGAATACTACCTCTGGAAGCTGATCGAAACGGGAATGTCAGTAAATGACGCCTGGAACATCATCGAGGACCTCTATTGGGATTGCTTCGAGGAGCTGAAAGCGTCCGGTCGGCCAATTGAGGAAAACGGAAAGTGGGACGGCAAACCTTGGTTTAGAGAACGCCCCCAAGCTGACTCTGATTCTGAAACGAGAGGCGCGTCTAAAAAAGGAGCGGACGCGACTCGCTGAAATTCACCCGGTTAAAATGAAACCCAACAACAAATCGCGTCCTGACGTAGCTTCGGAGTCAGCTTCCGCTAAACACAAAACACCGAAGGAACGGAAACTCCCATCGCAACGGAAACACCCAGCGGCCGCTATCGAAGTCCTCAAGGATAAAGAAGCGGCACGCAGACTCTTCGACGTTTGGGGGTTTCCGAGTAACGACTACGAACGGGCAAGGCTGTTTGTAATCAAGTTTGGCGATCAGCTAAAATTTACGGGCGACGCTTGGTTCGCGTGGGACGGTGAGCAAGGTCGTTGGGCCGAGGGCGGCGAGATGGCGTTCGCTTGGAAGATGCTGCCGATCTTTGACTACCTCGCCCTCGAGATCGCAGACGGGGAAGCAAGTGCAAGGGCATTGAAGGCGGCCAAGAGTTTCGGAAACAACACCGTCCTTGAAAACATGCTCAAGCAGGCGAGCCGGTTCAAAGAGGTGAGTTGCAGCCGGACGTTGTTCGACTCTGACCCGTGGTCGTTAGGCGTTCAGAACGGCGTGGTCAATCTAAAGACGGGCGAGCTGCGGAAGGGCACGCAGCAAGACTACATCACCAAGAGCATGGGGTGCAGTTTTGACGCAGCGGCAGACTGCCCACTGTGGCAGCAGTTCCTGATCCGTGTGTTCAACGGTGACGATGAGTTGATCGACCTCGTTTGGCGAGCGCTCGGCTACAGCCTGACCGGCCTAACGACTGAACAAGTGTTGTTCTTTCTCTACGGGATGGGACAGAACGGCAAATCGACGTTTGTCGGTGTGCTGTTGGACCTGTTCGGAGACTACGGGCAAAAGACCAAGAGCGAATTGTTTACCAAGACTCGATATAGCGACGAACCCGAGACGTTGATCGCTCGGTTGGTCGGTGCGCGTTTTGTGGTTGGTGCCGAAATTCAGGCTGGCGTGAGCCTCAACGCGGCAATGGTGAAGGACCTAACTGGCGGTGACATTCTAACTGGACGCCGACTCTACGAAAGCCACGTCAACTTTACGCCCACTCACAAGTTGTTCGGCTACGGAAACCATCGGCCAACGATCCACGACACCGACCATGGAATCTGGCGGCGTGTCCGACTATTTCCATTCGAGGTCCAGATCCCCGAGTCTGAGCGTGACCCACACCTGATTGAAAAGTTGAAGGCCGAACTTCCGGGCATCTTGAATTGGGCGATTCTTGGTTGCCGAGCGTGGCAGGAACAAGGGCTTGGCACTGCAAAAGCCTCGACGGTGGCGAAAGAGGACTATCGCATTGGTGAAGATGAACTCGGGACGTTCATTAGCGAGATGTGCGTCGTTGGGCCGGGACATCGGATCGCGTGCTGCGAACTCTATCAGGCATACCGCGCATGGGCGGAGATTGAGCAAGGCACGCCGAGCTTTCAGATCTTGAGCGCGAAGTTGTTCGCCCATCGGCTCAATCGGCCAGGAATCACGAACCCGAAGCATGGTTCAGGCTCAAAGATCGATGGACGGTGGGCGTGGAACGGCATCAATTTGAATTCGGGAACTGCTAGTTAGGCTTGGTCACTTCTGACCAAAAAGGGGCGACCTGGTCACATCTGACCAAGGGCCTTGCTCAATGAAAAAGTGCCAAGGGCCAGGATTCGGTCACTAGGGGCCATGCCCCGGTCACCTCGACCATGCCCAAGTGACCAGCCATAAGCTATGCCCTTTTCAATGCTTTATATGATATTTGGTCACTTTGGTCACTTTGGTCATTAAGAAAAGAGTTTCTAAGGGAAATCTCTATAGAAAACTTTCAAACTGAGAAGTGACCAAGTGATCGGTTACGCATTGGCGGCAGCTGCGTGAAAGGGGTTGGGGGAAAAAGTCCGCAACGCCGTGGAACACTGCCAACACCCCCGCCAGTAATGAAAGTCTTACGCATATGCCCACGGCGTCGGGTTGAGTCGTCACTGACTGAACGCCTGAGCGCCATCGAAACCGTATTGGGCAGTTTACCGGAAATTTTTCTGACAACTGGGCAGTTGTATGAAGAATCCAATGAAGCCACGCACGGAGTTGAAACACAAACTGCTGTGGTATGTCGAAAATTACGGCCTCAGTTTGAACACGGTTCGACGCAACCGCGCATTGCTCGACCACCCCGAAGCGTTGCTCGCGCAACTGCTGAGTTCCCGAGGCCCAACCGCCAACATCAACGAACTGGCGGAATATCTGAACGAGCACCCGGACTCGACGTGGTGAACGGAGAGAGCTGACATCGTGGCCATATTCAATGGCCACTGAACCTGAAAGACTCTTATCCCTCTCCGCCTTGTCGAAGGCGCTTGGGGTCAACGCTCAACGTCTGATTGCGCTGCATGACTGCGGGTTCATCGCCCACGATGCGACCACAACCCAGGCAATTCTCTTTAAGGAATCACGACTGCCCGAATTGCGGAAGCAAATTGCAAACTTCGGACTTCAAAAGGCCATCAACCACCGCAAGGCCCAGTTGGAGAAGACCGGCAAATAAATTTATGAAGAAACCAAACGGAAACCTGCGCGACCAACTCTTGAAAGAGGGCATCGTTTACTACGGAGTCGCGAGTGACGGCACTCTCTGGGAAAATGGCAAGCCAGTGACTGCGCCTAAAGTCGAGCCGGCAAAAACAACTGCAACCATCATCGAACGCCAAACTCCGAAAGTTAACCTCGCTCCCAAGCCCACAGATCCTCCGGCTCGAAAAATTCCGCAAGGGACCGGTCTCATGCGAGCCATCAACGCCAATATCGAAGCGCAAGGCGGGACTCCGATTGCCACTCGCGCGGAAGATGAACCTTCCCAAAAGGTCAAAGATTTCGAACTCACTGGTCTCCAGCGCGCAATTGCGGCGAACATCAAAGCTGCCCAACGAAAATGAACGAGCCGAAGAAAAAGAAAGTCATGGCCGAAGTCCCCGAGGACAAGGAACCAAAGACCGAGCTACCGGATACCGGTCACCACTACGCCGTGAAAGAGGCGTTGAAGCAGGGGCCAGTCTCCATCACCGACGCGCTCGGCGCACAGTCTTTCAGTTAACCAAAACAAAAAACCAACATGAGCACAGCAATCCTAAAAAACCACCCCGGGCCTTTTGGCGACACACCTAAGGTCAGCGACAGAAGTTTTATCGACAATCTCGAAGCCGAACGAGACGCCGCGATTGCTAAGATCAACGCGCGCACTGAAAAGCAAAAAGAGTTTCAGGTCAGGATCGGTCAACTGACCAAAGCGGTCAAAAACGCCGAACAATGCCTTGTCGAATTTGAAGTTAAGAAATCGTTCTTCATTGAGCGTAAGAAATTGTTGGAATCACAACTCACCACACTTTGGGGCAAGCAAAAAGGTGACCTGTCCACGCAGATGAACTTTGATCCGCTGCTCGGAATCGTGGAGTCATGGGGAACCATAGCCTCGATTTCCGCAGCTTTGGCGGACGCACCTCGCGTTAAGAAGCACTGGGATGAACAGCTTCGCGCCGCCAAACAGAGACTCACCGAATTTCAAAACCCGAAATAACTTTGTTCGTGGATCGGGCCCGCCGCTTCCGTTTATAGCTTTTTCGGAGCGGCGGGTTCCTTTTCTCCTAACGTGAGCCGCCACGCCGAACCGAATTTCCTCGCCTACAAGCGAGGTGTGGACGGTCAGGTCGAATCTGAAAGTGCCTTTGATCCTTGGGACTCGGCCATCGATGAAATTGACCAGCGCAATGGTTACACGGAACCCGGCGTTAAAACCCACACAGCGTTAGAGCAAGCCCATGAGGTGTGCGTGCAAGCCAGCGCCAAGGGCCTCGCCGACTTATTTCGTTTCGCATTTGAGGGCGTCGAGCTCGATTCAAACGGAGTTGGACTACAGATCGCGATCCGCCGATTCGCTGCGGTCGCTCAGCTAGTAAATTCGAACCTACTACGCGCTCCTCATCCTCAACGGGTCGCCAGTTCAGGTGGTGGGCGCAAGGATGTGAAACGATTTGGTCCAGTGATTTCCCCTAACGAATTAGCTAGACAGGTGCGAAGCCGTCCGCAGACGTTGGAGAAGATGGCAGCTCATTTTGCACGGCAATGGGGCTTTCGCGTGCGAATTCAGAAGCGGCGAAAAGGGGAGACCGCCGCCGATTAGTTCCCCCAGAATTGACTCAGCGGCGGCCCCCGTTCAGGATTTGATCGGTTAAGTCGAGGGCTGTCGAGGACAATGTTCGATCATCGAGGTTGTGGATGCAGCAGGTTGTAGACACGATCTCGTATCTCCGTCCCATAACAATGCTCACTGGAGAAGAAATCATCTTTCGCAGTTGGATGAGCCATTGCTAGCCACTCAATCGTTCGTGCTTGGAGATGCCTGATTTGATTAGAATTGTAGTTGAGCGACCGCCAGAGCATAACCAGCAGCAATACCAGCACGATCTTAAGGTCCTCCCAATTTATGCAGATGAGGAAAATGAGCGTCAGTTGAACAACGTGGTGTCCCCAAAATCTTATAGTTAACTGTCTCCCGAGCTTCTTTTCCGCAATCTTGTAGTCCCGGTGCGCCATTGCAGTGCATAACTCGCGTTCAAAATCGAAGCTTTTTCCCTCGCTGAGCTTATCTGCCTCAATTGCCTTATAGCGCGCTAGCAGTTGACTGTCGGTCTCGAATTTCTGTTTCTTGCTCATTTGTATGCCTCCTCAAGGTGCTGGAAATTAGATGCCGCTTTGTCGAAACTTAAGGCCTTGCGCTTCTACCAACTGGCGAATGGTGCCCACTGCCCAATCCGGGATTGATGATTCAGCAACGACTTCATTGATCCAATCTAGCTTTGCGAACGTGACAGGAATCCAGGGCCGACAAATCTTCGTAAGGTCAGGGTGAGGTTTTCCAGGAATCTTTAATATCGCTGGAAAAGACGCCGCGGAGAGCTGAACCTGAAATCGTGCTTCACGTTCATCTGCGAATGCCTTGCGCTTCGTGTGCATGAACAGCCTATTCAGTGGTATCTCGTTGTGACAATATCCCTGCGCTTCTAACTCTGCCCAATTGTCCGCGTAGATGATCTCGTGGCCACGAATCGATTGCTCATCTCCCTCTTGTTCCGCTTTTCTGAGTTGCTCGAAAGTAGTCTTGATTGCGATTCCTTGGCGCGCGAATCCTCGCCACATCAGCGCGTTCTCAATCTCTGACATGCTCCAGCAACTTGCGTAGCAGACCTGGAGAAGGTCATCGAGGATCTGTTCTGACTTATCTTTCATATCACCTATACGAGCAGGCATTGAGTCCCAGAACCCCTCGATGGCCATTCCCTCACGGGCGTCACTCTCTTGCAATTTCTTGAACTGGTGAAACATCAATCGCCGTTCAATCAGCAACGTTAGGAACGCGTGTAGACTTGTGTATCGCCAAATTGTTGTATTGCCGCTGGGAATGGGCGGCCCCTTTTTACCGGATATTTTCGCCTTGAGCCAATTCATTTGACCTTGAGCCTCACTGGAACATCCAATTCTCTCAATGGCAGTGAACCACGTCCTAGATCCTGACGCATTGAAACGGCGCAATCGGCTAGGTGCTTAAAGGTTGGATCATTCATGAAACGCGTGAGTGCGCTCAACGTCCTGTCAGATGCAAAGAGCGTCGCAAAGAACCACTCTGCATGCAGTTCCTCCAACACCTCGTTGCGACTCTTCAAATCAGGTCGATGGATTCGAAAAGCAGTTTCATTGCTCTTGAAGTCGTAAGCCGCATACATCAATAGGATGATCACTCTGTAACGCGCTTCGAGCGCTTCGCGTTGGCTTTGGTGTGCCGCTTCACGCCGTTTGAGTGAGTGTCGAATGAGAGCCGTGACAACTGAGCCAATCCCCAGCCCACCGACGACGCCGCTTATGAGCGTGATCCAAAGTTGCATCTGGGCTGTAAATTAGCCTTCGCCCCTGCTGTCGTCACCATCGAAACGGTCATCCCCCGCTCGCTTCGACATTGCTTTTCATGGCGGATTCGAATTAGCCTGTTCGGCTCACATGAAAAATTCTGTAAGCATTACCCTCAGTGTCTTTTCCTGTCTGTTGTTCCTCGGCTGTGCAGCCCAAGGGCCGCCGATAAAGACTGCATCTGGCCGGCCAGAAGTCACCATTCCAGGCATCTCTCCCAAGCGAGTTCGCGCCGCCATGATTGATCGCGCTGTTGCGCATGGTTGGACGCTGGAGCACGAGACGGAAAATGGTCTCTCATTTACTAAGCAATCAGACAACGTGGCCGCGTCGATACTGCTCGGGTCAACGTATGATCCGAACGTGATCGACCGGGTTCGGATCACTACCGTCGCCCTCGATGGTGGCACCAAAGTCTACGCGACCGAAGAACTCGTATCGAACCACGGAAGCGCATTTGAGAGAATCACCCCACTTCACAACAATAAAAATTCACAGAACCTTCAGTCGGTACTTGAGTCTCTTAAGTCGAATCTCACGACAAAAGCGGAGTGAAAAACGAGGTTCTCGCTTGCGCCACGCTCCTGTCCCTGAGCCGGGAGACATGGACTGCCCTACTTTTGAGTCTTATCCTAAGTTTCCCTGTTGGAGTAATCAGCGGTATTTACTCAGGTCTCATCGTCGCCCAATATCAACGGTTTGCCGATCTTCGAGCGAAGATAGGCCAACTCATTCTTGAGATAAATTTTGTTGAGGAAGGTTCAAAGGTCATCTTTCCACGTCGAACGGACGTTTCTGAATTAGATGCCATCTTCCGACATCTTCATTTTCTTGGACATCACTCCGCAGCAGATCAGGTTCTTCAGTTAAGCAACGAAATCGTGGATGGGATTTATCGTGCATCAAGGGGGATGATGTCGTTTGAATCGTTCGACCAAAAATACGGAGAGTGGCAACAGAAGCAGTTCGGTTTGAAACCGAGCCGGTTTCGGATTCTTTGGCCGAGCCGTCTCTAAAAATTGATCCAACCTCATCAAAATGGGTCATCGAGGTCATTCTTAGATTCATTGCGGCGACGCTCGACACATCGATTGATGGTCGGCTTACGCCGTGCATTCCTCGTGTCACGAGACAACAACGGCCCACGCCCTTGGAAGAACGTGAGCCGTGTGTTTTAACGGACGGCTTTTGTCGGTCAGCCGATCTTCGAATTCGGGTTCGAGTCCACAAAATCTCGAAACGAGTTCGGGACCACCGTCTTCTTGCTCAGCTGTTCAACGCGCAAGCGAAGCGCCGCGTGTTCGGCTTCGCGAGCGAGGTCGGCGGCTTTCATCTCATCAAAAGCCAACCACCACTTGATCCACACGAGTTGCAATTCTTTGCTTGGATCAATCACTTTCGTGTGTCCGAGAATTGCGCCGTTGCCGCGCCAATTTCTTCGATGTCGCGCTGATATGCGGCCCGCTGTTGCCGTTCAACCGCAGCCTGTGACCGGATGTAGATCACGGCGGGCGACACGACCATCGCGAGGCAAACCAACAGCATGAGCACCAATAGCAAGTATGTCGCAAGGTTCATTTGGTGCTGATGAACCGTGCGCGGTTTATGGATTATCATGGCTTCTATCGAGGCCGCGAATCGGCTCCGGCGAACACAGGAAAGTGCTGGCGGGTATACCCAGTGCTGAAACTTTTTCTGTTTACAGATTCCGGCGACCATGCCCCAGACAGAAAGTAGCCATGTTCCCTGCTGGCCGCGTCCCTCGGGCACTTAAGATTTTACAGCCGACATTGCACGCAATAAGTTCCGGCGATTTCGATAATGCCGACGTAGCTCAGCTGGTAGAGCAACGGTTTCGTAAACCGTAGGTCACCGGTTCAATCCCGGTCGTCGGCTCCAGCCTTCGCTTGGAGAGCGAGCGCAGAGCGAAGGCTGGAGCCACGCCGGAGTAAGGCGCGATCAACAGTTCCGACATCGGGCTTGTCCAATCAGAGTCGGGTACAGCACTGCCGACCCCGCCATAATTAACCAGTCGGCCGGCTTCGCTAAGTGCGGCTCGGACAAGCTCAGATTCAGTTACTAGCAGCGGCAGTAAAGCCCCAGTTGCGAAATCGAAAGCTCGCGGTGCAGTTTGAAACTCGGCGCGACGTCAGTAGACGATCCTCAATCAGTTCACAACGCAGTTTATTCATCGACAAGTGCCGACGCCTTACAGTTTCGGCCGCGCTTTGTGCCAGTCGGTGCTTTGCTCGTAGGCGTGCGCGATTTGGAAAATGCGCGCTTCATCGAGCGCTTTGCCTAATACTTGCAGGCCGATCGGTAGCTGGTTCGCGTTCCACTTGGCCAGGCCGCACGGCACGCTAATTCCGCAAATGCCGGCGAGATTTCCGGTATTGGTGAAAATGTCGGCCAGATACATCGCCAACGGATCTGCGGTGCGTTCGCCGAGTTTGAACGCCGGCACCGGCGACGTCGGCGAAACGATCGCATCCACTTTTTTGAACGCTTTGACGAAATCCTGGCGGATCAGTTCGCGGACTTTTTGGGCGCGCACGTAGTAAGCGTCGTAGTAGCCGGAACTCAAAACGTAAGTGCCGAGGATGATTCGGCGTTTCACTTCCGCGCCGAATCCTTCTTCGCGGGTGCGGCCGTAATGATCGAGCAGGTCTTTTGGATTTTCAGCGCGATGCCCGTAACGGACGCCATCGAAGCGCGCCAGGTTCGCAGACGCTTCGGCGGTCGCGAGGAAATAATAAACCGCGATGCCATAATCAGTGTGCGGCAGGCTAACATCGACAATCTCAGCGCCGAGTGATTGCAACTGTTTGATCGCAACGTCGACCGCTGATTTCACCTGCGGATCGATTCCTTCGATCATGTATTCCTTCGGCAAACCCAAACGCATTCCCTTCAAATCGTGTCCGAGATTTTTTGTGTAATCGGGCACCGGCTCGTTCAGTGAAGTTGAGTCGAACTCATCGTGACCGGCCATTGCATTCATGATTAGCGCCGAATCGCGCACGGTTTTTGTCAGCGGACCAACTTGGTCGAGCGACGACGCAAACGCGACGACGCCGAAACGCGAAACCCGGCCGTAGCTTGGCTTCACGCCGACGACGCCACATAAAGACGCAGGCTGTCGAATCGATCCGCCGGTGTCGGTGCCGAGTCCGCCGAAAGCGGCATCGGCTGCGACGGCCGCCGCCGAGCCGCCGCTGGAACCGCCCGGCACCCGCGACATGTCCCACGGATTGCGCGTCACTTTTACGCTCGAATTTTCGGTGGACGACCCCATCGCGAACTCGTCCATGTTAGTTTTGCCAAATGGGATCGCGCCGGCCGCGCGCAATTTCCGAATAACGGTCGCATCGTAAGGCGAGCGATAATTCGCCAGAATCTTCGACGCGCAGGTGCACGGTTGTCCTTTGACATTGATGATGTCTTTGATCGCGATCGGCACGCCGCCCAGCGGAAGATCGACATTTGCCTTGTCGGCTTCCTTCGCCGCGGCGTCGAAATCGATTGAGAGATAAGCATCGATTTTCGGTTCGACTGTTTCGATTCGCCCGCGGAGTGAATCAATCACTTCGTGCGGCGAAATCTCCTTTCGACGAAGAAGCGATTGGAGGTCGGCGATTGTCAGCGCCGGCAAATCAGACCGGCTCATGGCGCCGATTTGCGAAAAGCATGAGCAATTCTGCTAAAGGCAAGCCACCCCTCACCCATCCCTCTCTCCTCGCGGCGAGGGGAGAGGACAAAGGTGAGGGGTGCTGGCTTTGCGAGCCCGGAATTTTCCGCGCCGCGCATGTCATCCGTCGCGCTCATTCGACAACTTTAGTGACGATGAAGAGCTGGTTCGCCTGGTGGGGCGCGTTACTTAGCGCTTCATCCGCCGTGAACCAATCGCGCGGTTCATCTTCGCGAAACACATTGAAGATCGGAATCGCGTGAGCCGCCGCTTCGACGTGGCTGACGTCGATTTCCCGCAATTTTTCGGCGTATTTCAAGACGTCGGCCAGTTGTTTTTGGAAAAGCTGCGTCTCCTCGTCGGTCAAATTGACCCGCGCCAGTTTCGACACATATCCGACATCGAGATCGGTTGTTTTGGCCATGGGATCAAGAATGCAGACGATTGAGCAACCAAATGGCCGCTATCAAAAGCGTGATGATCAGGAGGAGAAAGACGATGCGGCCTTCGCGGCGCTCCTTCCGAAGCGAACCGCGGCGCGGGCCTGGTCCACTTTCGCCGTAGCGTTTGTCATGCAACGCCATCGAAAGGTCAAGACGACTGCCGCCCTGGCTCGCGCGCACGAGCAATTCTTCGCGCTGACGCTTTTCCACTTCTTCAGCAACGCGCGGCGCGTCCGCGATCATCCGTTCGAGCTTTTCCATCTGGTCGCGCAATTCCGATTCCTGGCGCGCCAATTCCTGTTTCGTTTGATCGAGCGCGGTTGTCGATCTAGGCGAACGACGAAGCATGCAGCGTCACCGGCCCGTTGACGCCATCCAGAAAAAGAGGAAGAGCGCGAGAAATCCGAAAATGATCAGCGGCAAACTGAAGGCGAACCCAATCTTCATCCATTGCAAAATCGAACGGCCGCCGCCGGTAAAAACAGGTTCAACTTCGGGTAGAGCCTCGTCGTTGTCGCCGTCGCCGCCCGCTTGCAGGCGACTGCGCTGCTGACCGAATTCGGCGCGCGCGCCTTCCACCGTGCTCAGCGCCCGGCTCAGTTCCTTGTGCAAATCCGCCGGGTTCCAACTTTTCGGATCGATCGCCTCGATCAATTCCAAATGCTGTCCAAAGCTTTCCCGCATCGCACGCAATTGCTCGAGCCGCTTTTGGGCGTCATAAGCTTCGCGTTCCAGAACAACCAGCGAACGCGTCAGCTTATCGCTCATCTCGGCGCGGCCGCGCTCCAATTCCTCCTGTTTCCGGCTCAGCTCCTCCAGCTCGCGCTTTTGTTTCTCGATCTGGTCCTGCTGACGTTTGAGCTGGAGCAGTTGGTCCTGAGCTTTTTGGACTTGCGAATCGAGATGTTCCGGCGACAACGGTTCCTCTTCGCTTAACTCCAACATTTGCTCGATCGGTCGAATTTTTTCCGGCATGTCAAACTTCTTCAAACTTTGCTCACCTCGCGCATCCTCGCCGCAGACGGCACATTAATGAACGTTCTCCAGATTTCCACATTGTTTTTTCGGAAAGCACCAAATCCCAAGCCCCAAGTTCCAGGGAAGCTCGAATACCCAAACCTCAAAGTGATCTAGTCCGCGTAGTTGAAGTTTCGAGCTTCGTAATTTGTTGGGATTTGGGTTTTGGGAATTCAGCGTCAGCGGCCCGGCATCATTTCCAACAACAGGCCTTTGAAGTATTCGGTTTCCGGAATCGTCGGGAGCACGGGATGATCAAGCGCTTGTTCGAGTCGGCGCAATTTTCTCGCCGAACGGCGTGCGTCCACCAATGCGTCAGCAATTGTTTGGGCAAACGCGGTCTCGCTCACGTGATGCGAACAGGAAAACGTCGCGAGCAAACCATTTTTTGAAAGCAACTTGAACGCTCGAACATGCAGCTCGCGATAACCGCGCAACGCGCCGCTCAGTCCGCTTTTCGTTTTCGTAAACGACGGCGGATCGAGAATGATCAGGTCGTATTCGGCTTCTGCTTTCTCGGCTCCGCGCAAGAATTGGAAAACATCCTGCTCAAGCCAGCGCACTTTGAGTCCGTTTCGTTCCGCATTTTGTTTTCCGACGACGACGTTCTCAGAACTTTCTTCGACCGCCGCAACATCCGTCGCGCCTGCTTTGGCACAGGCCAAAGCGAAGGCACCTTGGTTTGCGAAACAATCGAGAACCCGCCGGCCAGCCGCATAATTTGCGACTGCGGAATAATTCGGTGCTTGATCGAGGTAGAACCCCGTTTTCTGCGCGTGCAAAAGATCGACATCGAATTGGAGGGACGCGCTCTGTCGCGTCCCATTAATTTCAATCAAGATTGGTCCCGACGGAGCGGGACCCTCCAGGACGCCCGTGCGCAGATCCAAGCCTTCCGCTTTCCGCACCGCCGAGTCGTTTCGCTCGATGATGGTCGCGCCTCTGAAAAGATCGGCAATCGCCTTTACAATCAAATCTCTCCGCAAATCCATCGCCAGGGTGAGCGTTTGGAGGACGAAATAATCGCCGTAGCGGTCGAGGACGACGCCCGGTAACCCATCGCTTTCGCTCCAAACTATACGACGCAGCTTGGGAGCGACGTTTCGCCGATCACGATATTCTGATGCCTGGGCGATCCGGCGTTTGAAGAAATCAAGATCAAGGTCCTGTCGTTGCCGGGAGAATCGGCGGGCCACGATTTGCGATTTCGAATTGTAGATTGCGCTCCCGATTAGCCGGTCACGGCCGTCCTTGAGCGAAATGACGTCGCCGTCAGATGGATTTCCAAAAACCTTCAGGACTTCGCTGGAAAAGACCCAGTCATGTCCGTGAAGAATTCGCGCGCGGGGTTTGACGACTAATCCGGCCATAAATCGAAAGCAAACGTCCAACGTCCAACGCTCAACGTCCAACGCTGAACTGCGCCGCGGCCAAATTGTAGGGCAGGCGCATCGCCTGCCGTCTCTGTCATTCCGAGCGAAGTCGAGGAATCTCTCACTATTTCTGCATTACGAACGCCGCGATTTCCGCTCGGCGTTATACAAAATGGCAAGCGGAGCGCTTGCCCTACAACTGCAAATGAGCATCATGCATAAGAATGCAAAACGACGCACAATCGATTGTCGATCTTCCGGGGATCAAAAAGCTGCGCAGCGGCAAAGTGCGCGAAGTTTTCGACCTTGGCGACACCCTTCTCTTTGTCGCGACCGATCGAATCTCGGCGT
>Ga0193751_1000948_pt1 | contig 19695 bp, 22 predicted proteins | sample L1c2metaG_FD_143050 | JGI IMG/M metagenome (GOLD analysis project Ga0193751, IMG submission 143050) | Soil microbial communities from a riparian zone of the East river system, Colorado, United States - L1c2 | ecosystem: Environmental > Terrestrial > Soil > Riparian zone | place: USA: East River... | reverse complement strand
GCGCTCTCCCAGCGCTCGAACACCTCAGCAACCTCGCCGGGGTCACCGCCGGCGAGCACGACCTCGCAGCCCATCGCGCGGAAGCGGTGCACGGTCACGAAGTGCTCGTCACCACCGGTGGCGGCTGGACCGGCGGGGCGATCTGCCCGCCCGCGAGCACGCTTCTCCGGACGGCCCGCTCGAACGAGTTCGGGGCGGCCAACGGCCGCGCCCGGTGCTTCGTGTGACCGGCGGCATGCGCTTTGGCGCCGACGAATGCGGTGCCCAGCACCAGCGTCGCGACCGCCCCGAGGGCGAGCTTCGCCCCTCGGGCGCGCGCCCGTGCCGCGTCGATGCGGCCGTCTGCCACGACCCAAGTCTTCGCTACCAACCTGAGGGTTTGCTGAGAGCGGCGTTGCGCCCTCATTGCCCCGTACCATGGAAACGGTGGCCGTGACCGCAGGTCAAAAGAAGCTCGACGCCCGCGCGCTGCGGGCCGATTTCCCCATTTTCGAGCAGCTGATCCACGGCCAGCCGCTCGCCTACCTCGACTCGGCCAACAGCTCCCAGAAGCCGCGGCAGGTGCTCGACGCGATGACGACGTTCTACGAGACGTCGTACGCGAACGTTCATCGCGCGGTCCACGTGCTCGGCGAGCGCGCGACCGCCGGCCTCGAGGGCGCACGCGAAAAGGTGCGGGCGTTCGTGAACGCCCCCGACGTTCGCGAGATCATCTTCGTCCGGAACGCGACCGAGGCTCTGAACCTCGTCGCCTACTCCTGGGGCGGAAACAACCTCGGGCCGGGCGATGGGGTCGTGGTCACCGAGCTCGAGCACCACTCGAACTTCGTCCCCTGGCAGTACATCGCGCGCCGGCAAGGCGCGGAGTTCGTGATGCTGCCGCTCGACGACAACCACGAGATCGACCTATCGGGGCTGGATCAGATCGCGCGCGACTACAACGTGAAGGTGGTGGCGACGAACCTCGTCTCCAACGCGCTCGGAACGATCCACGACGTCGGCCCGCTCACGCGCTGGGCGCACGAGCAGGGCGCGATCTTCGTCTGCGACGCTGCGCAGGCCGCTCCCCACATGCGCGTCGACGTGCAGGCGCTCGACTGCGACTTCCTCGCGATCTCCGGCCACAAGATGTGCGGCCCGAGCGGCATCGGCGCGCTCTGGGGGCGGGGCGCACTGTTGCAGGCGATGGAGCCGTTCCTGCTCGGCGGCCACATGATCAACTCGGTCCGCTACGAGAAGACGACGTGGGGCGAGCTGCCGCACAAGTTCGAGGCCGGCACCGCGCCGATCGTGGAAGCCTTCGGGCTGGGCGCCGCCGTCGACTACCTCGAGGCCGCCGGGCTCGACGCGATCGAGGCGCACGAGCACGAGCTGGTCGCGTACGCGCTCGGGCGAATGAGCGAGGTGCCCGGCATCACGCTTTACGGCCCGCCGGCCGAAAGGCGCGCCGGTGTCGTGTCGTTCAACCTCGACGACATCCATCCGCACGACGTCGCGCAGATCCTCGACCGCCAGGGCGTCGCCATCCGTGCGGGGCACCACTGCTGCCAGCCGCTCATGCACAAGCTCGGCGTCGCTGCGACGAACCGGGCGAGCTTCTACCTGTACACGCTGCCCGAGGAGATCGATCAGCTCACCGAAGGGCTGTACACCGTGCGTAAGGTGTTTGCGTGAACGAGTTCGAGCAGATGTATCGCGAGGTCATCCTCGACCACTACAAGAACCCGCGCGGTCACGGCGTCATGGAAGGAGCCGACGCCGAGGCCGAGGGGCAGAACCCGCTGTGCGGCGACGAGGTCTCGATCTACGTCGCGTTCGCCGACGACGGCGAGACGATCGACGAGGTGAAGTTCTCCGGCCGCGGCTGCGCGATCTCGCAGGCGGCGACGTCGATGCTCACCGAGATGGTGCAGGGCCGGACTGCATCGGAGGTCGCCGTCCTCGACAAGGACGAGCTGCTGGAGGAGATCGGCATCCCGCTGACGCCGGTACGCCTCAAGTGCGCCATGCTCGGGCTGACGACACTGAAGGTGGCGCTGCACAAGGCGAAGGGCACGCCGCTCCCGCAGGGGCTCGCCGGCTTCGACGAGCTCGAACTGACCTAGCGGTGCCGGAGATCGAGGTCGCGCAGGCGGACGAGTTCCCGCCCGGCTCCACGAAGCTGATCGTCGCCGGGCCCGGGATGTACATCGGCGTCTACAACTGCGGCGGGGCGCTCTATGCGATCGAGGACCGCTGCTCGCACGACGACGGCCCGCTGTGCGAGGGCGAATGGGACGAGGAGACGTGTCGTGTCACCTGCCCGCGCCACGGCTCCGCGTTCGACCTCGCGACCGGCCGGCCGATGTCGCTGCCTGCGTTCGAGCCGGTGGCGACGTATCCCGTCCGCATCGTCGACGGCATGGTCAAGGTCGAGGTTGCCTGACCAAAAGATCAGGTGCTGGCCCACGACGGATCCGGCGTACATCGCCTACCACGACGAGGAGTGGGGGCGGCCGGTGCGGGACGAGCGCGGCCTGTACGAGCGCCTCTGCCTGGAGGGATTCCAGTCCGGGCTCTCGTGGCTGACAATCCTCCGCAAGCGCGAGAACTTCCGCGCCGCCTTCGCCGGCTTCGATCCCGACGCGGTCTCCCGCTTCGGCGAGCGTGACGTCGAGCGGCTGCTCGGCGACGCGGGCATCGTCCGCCACAACGGCAAGATCAAAGCCGCGATCGCGAACGCGCACGGCGTGCTCGCCCTGCGCGACGCCGGGACACCGCTGCAAGATCTCATGTGGGAGTACCGCGACACGACCGAGTCGAAGGAGCTGTCGAAGCGGCTCAAGGCGGCCGGCTTCCGCTTCGTGGGGCCGACAACGGTGTACGCTGCGATGCAGGCATGCGGGATCGTGAACGACCACATCCCCGAGTGCTGGGTGCGGGAAGCGGTAGAACGCGAGCGGCATGCTTGACGACCGGGTGCGCGCGGTGCTCGAACGCCTCGAACGCGAGGACGCAGGCGAGCGTGAGCGCGGCGCCCCGGCCTCCGAGCGTTCCCGCCAGGTCGCGCGCACGACGGGCCAGTTCCTGTTCGCGCTCGTCTCTCCGCAGGTCGACTGCGAGGTGCTCGAGATCGGCGGCTCGCGTGGGTACTCGACGGTCTGGCTCGCCGCCGGTGTCGGACACCTCGGGGGCAGGGTCCTCTCGCTCGAGAACGATCCGGCGAAGGCCGAGGCCTGGCGCCGCACCATCGCCGACGCGGGGCTCGACGAATGGGCCGAGCTCGTCGAAGGGGACGCTTTCGAGACACTGGAACGAATCGACGACGTCTTCGACATCGTCTTCCTCGACGCAGAGAAGGACGACTACGAGCGGCTCTTCGCGCTGGCCCGCACCAAGCTCGAGCCGGGCGGCCTCGTCGTCGCCGACAACGTCCTCTCACACCCCGATCCGCTCGCGCAGTACTCGGCGGCCCGGCAGGCGGATCCGTCGCTCTCGAGCGTCACCGTTCCGCTCGACCGGGGTCTGGAGCTCAGCGTCATCCTCCGTTGATATCGTGGGACGATCACGGAAAGGAGGTGGTCCGAGCTTGACATCAAGTATTTCGGCCAGTGGAGGTACCAGCGGGTAGAGGCGCAGTCCCCGGGACCACCGGGAATCGCCTAGCCAGCGTAGGGGCCGAAGCGACTCTGCCGAATCCAGCGTTGGTTACCGCGAAGGGCCGCCGAAAGGCGGCCCTTCGTCTATTCAGGCAGCTGCTTCTGCGGGGTCGGCGACCTGGACGAGCGCCTCGAGCGCGTCCCGAATGCCGTCGATCGCGGACTCGTCGAAGCCCTCGTGGGCACGGGAGACCGGGACGGGCTCGCCGACGACGCGCGCGCCCGCGATCCCGAGGATGCGGCGCAGGTCCTGCTGCGCCCAGAGGGCGCCGAACTGGCCCTGGCTCGCGCCGACGACGGCGACCGTCTGGTTGCGCAGGGGGGCGTCGCTCGTAGGGCGTGAGGCCCAGTCGACCGCGTTCTTCAGGCCGCCGGGGACGGAACCGTTGTACTCCGGCGTGGCGAAGAGGATCGCGTCCGCCGAGCCCCAGTCCTCCCGGAGCCGGCGGACGCTCTCGGGAACGTCGGCCTCGAGATCCTGGTCGTAGATCGGCAGGTCGCCGATGCCCTCCCACAGCTCGACCTCGGCGCCTGCAGGGGCGAGCTTCGCTGCCTCCCGCAGGAGCGCCGTGTTGTACGACTCCGCCCGAGGGCTGCCGGAGACGCCCAGGATCTTCATGCTTACGCCTCCTGCTTCACGAACGCGAGCTCTGCGATGAGCTTCACGGTGTCGCCGAGGTAATTGCCGCCGCCCTGGTTGGGGGCGTTCCAGACGATGCCGAACTCGTTGCGGTCGATGGTCGTCTCGAGCTTGACGCCGACGCGCTCGCGGCCGAACGGGTCGACGTTCGGCTCCGAGATGGAGCCGGTGAGCTCGACGGGGCGGGTGACGCCCTTGATCGTCAGCTCGCCGCGCTCGAGGCCGTCCGCCTTGAAGCTGAGCTCCGGGAAGCGCTCGGCGTCGAAGAAGTCGGGCGTCTGGAGGTGGCCGTTCAGCTGCTCGTCCTTGACGTCGATGCTGGCGACCTTCGCGGAGCCCTCGAGCTTGCCGTCGACGAGGGTCGCGGTGAAGTCACGGAAGCTGCCGCGGAACGTGTTCACGCCTGCGTAGGCGATCTCGAACGAGACGTTCGAGTGCACCGGGTCGGCACTCCAGGTGCCGGCAGGCGCGGACTTCGTGGTGCTGGCGATGGTGGACATAGTGGAATCTCCTTGGTATAGTTGACTTCGCAAGCAATCATAGCGCGAGAGAAACGTGATGAGTCAAGTATTGAGCAGTCAAGCAGAAATCGCCCAGGAGCACAGGGCCTGGATCCGGCTCCTGCGGGCGCACTCCGCCCTCACCCGGGAGCTCTCCGGCCGCCTGGAAGCCGCCCACGGCCTGTCCTTGCGGGACTACGACGTCCTCGTCCAGCTGTACTCGGCGCCCGACCGGCGCATGCGGCGGATCGACCTGGCCCGGACGGTCATCCTCAGCCCGTCCGGGATCACCCGGCTCCTCGAGGGCCTCGAACGCGCCGGCTGGGTGGCCAAGCACCACTGCGCATCTGATGCCCGGGTGACCTATGCCGTACTCACGGACGCGGGGGTGGCGAAGTTCGAGGAGGCGCACGTCACCCATCTGAACGACGTCGATGAGCTGTTCGGTTCGCGCTTCAGCGGGGACGAGCACGACCGGCTCGCCGAGCTCCTCGGCCGGCTGCCGCTGGCCGACGCCGGCACGTGCAACGCATGAGCCACGCGTTCTCCTCCCTCGACGAGCTCGGCGACGGTCCCGGCTTCCGGAAGGTCCGCTCGGCGCTCGGTGTAACCGCATTCGGCGTCAACGCCGTCGTGTATCCGCCGAACTTCGAGGGCTTCCACCACTACCACGACACGCAGGACGAGCTGTATTTCGTCCACCGCGGGCGGGTGCGGGTCGAGGTGGAGGGCGAGACGCGCGACCTTGGGCCCGGCGGCCTGTTCCACGCCAAGTCGACGACGCCGCGCAAGGTGTCGAACCCGTTCGACGAGGAGGCAGTGCTCTTCATCGTCGGCGGATGCGACGGCTACGTCGAGCGCGACGGCCACATGGTCGATCCCGCCGACGTCGAGCGGCGCGCCTCGTTCGGCAAGTCCTAGAGCAGCACCACCGCGCGGATCTCGCCGTCCTGCCCGAGGCGGCCGAGCGCATCCGGCGCCTCCTCGAGCGGCAGCGTCCGCGACACGAACCGCGCGAGATCGAGCCGGCCGTCGAGCGCAGCCTGCGCGAGGAACGGGAAGTCCTCCTGCGGGATCGTGTCGCCGCCGTGCGTGACCGCGATCGAGACCTTCGGCCCGAAGACGTTCCGGTAGAGGTCGACGCCGAGCGTCGCGCCTGTGGACGGAACGCCGACGAGCGTCGCCGTCCCGCCGTACGCGCACATGCGCACCGCCTGGTCGAGGGCCGACGCCGCGCCGACGGCGGAGAACGCGTAGTCGACGCCCTTGGTCAGCTCCTTGACCTGAGCGATCGGATCGCCGGCCGATGCGTCGACGACGTCGGTCGCGCCGAGCGCGCGCGCCGCCTCGAGCTTCTCGGCGGCGACGTCGACGGCGACGATCCGCTCCGCTCCGGCGAGCTTCGCCCCCTGGACGACGGCGAGACCGACGCCGCCGCAGCCGATGACCGCGACCGATGCGCCCTCGTGGACGGGCGTCGCCCATAGCGCCGCGCCGGCGCCGGTCGAGAACCCGCATGCGAGCAGCGCAGCCTGCTCCACCGGCAGCTCGTCGGGGACCTTCACGGCGCATGCCTCGTGCACGATCGCCCGGTCGGCGAGCGTCCCGCAGCGGAGCACCGCTGAGAGGAGTTGTCCGTCGGCACGGTGTGCGCGCTGCTCGGCGTGCAATGCGGACGAGCAGCGGCGCGGATCCCCGCGCTTGCACGAGCGGCACTTGCCGCACGGCGCGCGCCACGCGAGAACGACGCGGTCGCCCGGTTTCACCGAGGTCACCCCGGGACCGACCTCCTCGACGATGCCTGCGCCCTCGTGGCCGAGCAGGATCGGGAACGGCATGCCCCAGCCGCCTGTCTCGACGACGTGAACGTCCGTGTGACAGAGGCCGCAGGCCTCGACGCGCACCTGCACCTCGTGCGGGCCGGGCGGATCGAGGACGATCTCCTCGACGACGGGCTCCGCGCCGACCTCGGCGTAGACGACGCCGCGTGTCACGAGACCGCGCGCCGCAGCTGTTCGTCGAGCGGGACGAGCGGCAGCTGGAATGTTTGGACGGCGCTCGCGTCGCGGACCACGTTGTCGCCGAGCTCGAGCATGGTCAGCTGGTCACGCGTGACCGGTGCGCCAGGAAGGCGCTCGGTGAGCGCCGCCTGCGCGCGCAACAGGCCGACCGGCACGTGCACGGACGGCCGACGAACGCCGACGACGCGCTTGAGGCGGTCCCAGAAGTCGTTCCAGGTGACCGCGTCGGGCCCGCCGATCTCGAATACGCGGCCGGCGGCGGCCGGATGGTCGATCGCGCGCGCGTAGTACTCCGCGACGTCCTCGACCCAGATCGGCTGCAGCCGCGCCTGCCCGTCGCCGACGATCGGCATCACGGGTGCGAAGCGTGCCAGGCGCACGAACGTCGGCAGCACGCCGCCATCCTGTCCGAAGACGAAGCTCGGCCGGAAGATGACGTAGCCGAGGCTGGACGAGCGCACCGCGCGCTCCATCTCCCACTTCGCGGTGAAGTACGGCACGGCGTCCTTCGAGCGCTCGTCGAGCCCGAGCGCGCTCGCGAGCACGAGGCGGCCGACCCCTGCGCCTTCGGCGGCAGCGACGAGGTTGCGGGTGCCGTGCTCCATCACGCGCTCGAAGTCCGCCCGCGATCCCTTGATGACCGCGACGAGATGGATGACCGCGTCGACGCCGACGCAGGCCGCTCGCAGCACGGTGAGGTCCGCGATGTCGCCGACGACGAGCTCCGCGCCCCACGCCGATAGCCGGCGCGCCCGGTGAGGATCGCGCACGAGCGCACGCACGGTGATGTTGCGCGTCCGCAGCGCATGCACGACGTGGCCGCCGACGAAGCCGGTTCCCCCTGTGACGAGAACGGTCACTCGAAGTTCTTGTAGTAGCGGCTCGGCGTCGGGCCCTCCTGACCCTTGTACTTCGAGCCGAGCGAGGACGAGCCGTACGGAGCAGCGGCGGGCTCGGTCATCTGCATGAAGGAGATCTGTCCGATCTTCATCGCCGGGTAGATCGTGATCGGAAGCGTGGCGACGTTCGAAAGCTCCAGCGTTACGTGCCCGTCCCAGCCCGGATCGATGAAGCCGGCGGTGGAGTGGATGAGCAAGCCGAGACGGCCAAGACTCGATTTCCCCTCTAGTCGCGCTACGAGATCGTCGGGCAAGCGGATGCGCTCGAGCGTCGAGCCGAGGACGAACTCGCCCGGATGGAGGACGAACGGCGTATCCCCCTCGACCCGGACGAGCTCGGTCAGCTCCTCCTGCTCCTGCTTGACGTCGATGTACGGATACCGGTTGTTGTGGAAGACCCGGAAAAGGCGGTCGACCCGCACGTCGACGCTGGACGGCTGCAAGAGGGAGTCGTCGTAGGGATCGATCTCGATCCGGCCCTCCGACAGAGCCCGGGCAATCGTCACGTCGGAGAGAACCACGTGGCGATCGTAACGGGGGCGGCCGGGCCGGGACGCCCGATATCGTGAGATCGTGGCCGCCGTCCGCTCGATCCAGCTGAAGACGGAGATCCCGGGGCCGCGCTCCCGCGAGATCCTCGCCCGGCTCGACGCCGTGGTCTCCTCAGCGCTGTCCGTCTATCTCCCTGTCGTCGCCGACGAGGGTCGCGGCGCCACGCTCACCGACGTCGACGGGAACACGTTCCTCGACTTCGCCGGCGGTGTCGGCTGCCTGAACGTCGGCCACGCCCACCCCCACGTCGTCGGGGCCGTCCAGGAGCAGGCCGCGCGCTTCCTCCACACCGATTTCACGATCGTCCCGTACGGGGTGTACGTCGACGTCGCCGAGCGGCTCATCGCGGCGGCGCCGTTCACCGGGCCGGCGAAGGCGGCGTTCTTCAACGCCGGCACCGAAGCGGTCGAGAACGGGGTCAAGTTCGCGCGCGCGTACACGCGCCGGCCGGCGGTGATCGCGTTCGAGGGCGCGTTCCACGGCCGCACGCTGCTCTCGCTCACGCTCACGTCGAAGACGCACCCGTACAAGGCCGGGCTCGGGCCGTTCGCGCCCGAGGTCTATCGCGTCCCGTTCCCGTACGAATATCGCGGCGTGACGTCGGCTGACGCTCTCGCCGCGTTGCGGCGCGCGCTCGTCACGCAGGTGGCAGCCGAGAACGTCGCTGCGATCGTGATCGAGCCGGTGCTGGGCGAGGGCGGCTTCGTCGTCGCGCCGCCTGAGTTCCTCCAAGGCGTCCGCGCCTTGTGCGACGAGCACGGCATCGTCCTCGTGGTCGATGAGGTCCAGACCGGCTTCGGCCGCACGGGCCGGATGTTCGCCATCGAGCATTCCGGCGTCGAGCCTGACCTGCTCGTCGTCGCGAAGTCGATCGCGTCGGGCCTGCCGCTCTCGGGCGTGCTGGGGAAGGCCGAGATCATGGACGCGCCCGCCGAAGGCGGCGTCGGCGGCACCTACGTCGGCAACCCGGTCGCGCTGGCTGCAGCCGCCGCCGTCCTGGACGTCATCGAGGAGGAGGGCCTCGTCGACCGTGCCGGGCGCATCGGCGAGACCATCCGCGGCAGGATGCAGGAGTGGCAGCGTCGCTATCCCCAGATCGGCGACGTCCGGGGGCTCGGCGCGATGCTCGCAATCGAGCTGGTCGAGGATCCGGCGTCGAAGCGTCCCGCTCCGGAGCTGGCTTCCGCCGTGACGGACGCGGCCGCGGAGCGCGGCCTGCTGCTCCTGAAGGCGGGAACCCACTCGAACTGCATCCGCGTGCTCTGCCCCCTCGTGATCGGCGACGACGAGTTGGAGGAGGCCCTCGGGGTCTGGGGCGACGCGCTGGAAGCGGTGCTCGCGTAGCCTCGACGGGCTCTCGCGCGTTCTATCGTCGTGCCGCAGCGCTCGCCGTCTACCCATGCCCGCAAACACCGGAAGGGCTCCATGGTCGGTGAGGTGATCGCCGAGCGGTACGACCTCGAGGAGCTCATCGACCACGGCGGGATGTCGAGCGTGTACCGCGGTCACGACCGCCTGCTCGAGCGCACCGTCGCGCTGAAGGTGCTGCACGCGCACTTCGGCGACGACGCGGAGTACGTCGAGCGGTTCCGGCGGGAGGCGCGCGCGGTCGCTCAGCTGTCGCACCCCAATATCGTCACCGTCATCGACCGCGGGTCGAGCGACGGGCACCAGTTCATCGTCTTCGAGTTCGTCGACGGCGAGAACCTCAAGCAGCTGGTCGAGCGCACCGGGCCGATGCCGGTCGATCGCGTGCTCGAGCTCGGCATTCAGATCGCGGACGCACTCGCCTTCGCACACGCGCACGATCTCGTCCACCGCGACGTCAAGCCGCAGAACGTTCTCCTCGACAGCGCCGGCGACGCGAAGGTGACCGACTTCGGCATCGCCCGCTCGCTCGACGTCGAGCGCGGCGTGACGCAGACCGGGACGGTGCTGGGCACGAGCAACTACCTCTCGCCCGAGCAGGCCGCAGGCGAACCGGTCACGCCGGCGACAGACGTCTACTCGCTCGGCGTCGTCCTCTACGAGTTGCTGACCGGCGAGGTGCCGTTCCACGGCGACAACCTCGTCGCGGTCGCCATGAAGCACGTCACGGAGCATCCTCCGAACCTGCTCGACCAGCGCGCCGACGTCCCGCCGCGGCTGGCACAGGCGGTCGAGCGCGCATTGGAGAAGGATCCGGATCAGCGGTTCGCGTCGATGGACGCGTTCGCGAACGAGTTGCGGCGCTGCCGCGACGAGCTCGGCGTACGTGAGACGGAACGAACGCTCATCCGGGGCACGCCCGTCATCGTCGCGCCGCGCCCGGCCCGGAAGCCTCGAGCCCGGCGCCGGCGCGGCCACCTGCCGACACTGCTCGCGCTCGCCGGAGTCGTCCTCATCGCGATCGTCGCCGCCGCTCTCCTGCTTGGAGGCACCCCGATCGGGCGCGGCAATCATCACAGCGGTGGATTGCCTGCGGCCGTTGCGCTGAAGGGCGTCGGCGACTACGACCCGCAAGGGGACGGAAGCGAGCATGGATATACCGCGCATCTCGCGACGGACGGCAAGTCGAACACGTTCTGGAATACGGAGCGATACAACTCGCGCCAATTCGGAGGTCTGAAGCGCGGACTCGGACTCGTCCTCGACAGCGGCCGCGCGACGAAACTCCGACAGCTCACTGTGCACACGGCGACGCCGGGCTTCACTGCGGTCGTCCAGGCCGGCAACTCGCCCACCGGTCCGTTTACCAACGACTCCGGCCCGCAGACGGTCGGCTCCACGGGGACGTTTTCCCTCCGGGGCGCCAGTGCTCGGTACTACGTGCTCTGGATCACCGAACTGCCGCCCAACGACTACGTCCAGATCAGCGAAACGACGGCGCGCTAGAACTCGAGGCGCGAGCGGCGCTCGTGCCGCTCGAGTGCGAGCCCGATGAGCCGGTCGAGCAGCTCCGCGTATTCGATGCCGGACGCCTGGAAGAGCTTCGCGTAAACGCTCGTCGCCGTGAACCCCGGGATGGTGTTCAGCTCGTTGACGACGACCTCTCCGTCGTCGCGAACGAAGAAGTCGACGCGCGCCATGCCCTCGCACTCGCTCGCCACGAACGCGTCGACGGCGCGCTGCTGCACGAGATCGATCGTGTGCTGCGGCAGCTCGGGCGGGATCACGAGCTCCATGCCGCCCTCCTCGTACTTCGACGCGTAGTCGTACCAGTCGTGCTCGAGCGTGTCGATGCGTCCGGGCAGCGACGCGATCGGCGGCGGCAACCGGTTGCCGAGCACGCCGCACTCGACCTCCATCCCGGACACGAGCTCCTCGACGAGCACCTTCTCGTCGTGCCGGCGGGCAAGCGCGACCGCAGCCTCGAGCTCGGCGTCGTCGTGCACCTTCGAGATCCCGACCGAAGAGCCGAGCCGCGCGGGCTTCACGAACGCCGGGTAGCCGATCGGGTTGTCGACGGCGTCGCCGAGCCGGATCGTGTGGTGCCGCGCGACGGGGATCCCGCTGTCGCGCATGACCTTCTTGAATAGATCCTTGTCCATCGCGAGCGCGGAGGCAGCGACGCCCGCGCCGACGTACGGGATGTCGGCGAGCTCGAGCAGGCCTTGCACGGTGCCGTCCTCGCCGAACGGGCCATGCAGGATCGGCAGGACGACGTCGACGGCGCCGAGCGCCGCCAGCGTTCCGTCCTCGGCCGGCACAGGCAGCGTCGCCGCCGGTGACACTTCCGTCTCGGTAGCAGCTACCAAAACGTCTGAAACGTCTGTGTCACCGCTCTGCAACGCCCACCGTCCGTCGCGGCCGATGGCGACGCCGACGACGTCGTAGCGCGCAGGATCGAGCGCCTCCAGCACCGAGCGGGCCGACGCGAGCGAGATGTCGTGCTCGCTCGACCGGCCGCCGGCGAGCAGCGCGACGCGCAATCGGCGCGTCGTCAAGGCGTCGTGGTCGTCGTCGTCGTCGCCGTCGTCGTCGTCGCCGGGCAGCCGCCCGACGGACAGCGCCCGACCACGAGCGTCACGACCGACCCGGGCTTTGCCTGCTGGCCGCCCTCCGGGCTCTGGTCGAGGACGATCTGATCCTGATTCGGGTCGGTGACCGTCGTGTAGGTGAACTTCACCTTGAAGTTCATGCCCTGGAGCGACGAGGTCGCCGCGCCGACGTCCAGCGTGCGGACGTCGGGCACTGCGATCGTCTTCGGCCCGTTCGAGACGGTCAGTGCGATCGTCGAGCCCTTGGCCGCCGACTCGTTCTGGCCCGGCGTCTGGTTGACGACGGTGTTCTGAGGCTGGTCGGAGTCGACGTACGTCGGATTCACCTTGAAACCGGCCTGGTTGAGCGTCGCCGTCGCCTGGCCGATCGTCTCGCCAACGACGCCGGGGACCTTTACCGGCGTGGGCCCCTTGGAGACGTTGATGCGCACCTTGGTCCCAGAGACGACCTGGGTGCCGACCTTGGGGTCGGATGCGGTCACCTGGTCGGCCGGGACGCCGGACACCACTTCGTGCACGTCCGGCACGAGGTGCACGGCCTTCAGTGCCTTGATCGCGTCCTCCGACTTCAGGCCCTTCAGCGTCGGCACGGCCACCTTCGGCTTTCCGGTCGACACCACGATGGTGACGTCGTTGCCCTTCGACTGCCTGTGGCCGGCCGGCGGATCCTGCTGGTACACGAAGTTGTTCGGCGCGGTGAGGCTCGGGTGGTGCTTCACCACCGGGTGGAAACCGTCGGCCTGGATGTTCTGCGTCGCGAGCTGCTCCGTCTCGTTCACGTAGTTGCTCACCGCGATCGGCGTCGAGGAAGAGAGCTTGTTCGAGATCTGGTGGTAGAGGAACCAGCCGCCGATGCCGGCGCCGATGACGAACAGGAGCGCGGCGATCCACGGCCAGACGGGCCGGCGGTGGATCGGCTCGTCCAGGTCGTAGTAGACGGACGGCGGCAGGGGCGGCGACACCGCGCCTCCCGCTCGCCGAGGCGGCGTGATCATCGTTGCCGCCGTTGCCGAGAGCGGCCCCGACATGGGCGAGCGCATGATCTGCGTCGCCGTCTCTTCCGTCTCGGGCGCGACGCCGACGCCGCGCGCGACACGGTCGAGGTCGGCCGACATCTCCTCGGCGTTCTGGTAGCGATCGTCGGGATCCTTTGCGAGCGAGCGCATGACGACCATGTCGAGCTCGCGTGGGATGTCGTGCCGTAGCGTCGACGGCGGCGCGGGTGTCCGAGAGAGGTGCTTCATCGCGATCTCGACCGGCGTATCGCCGGAGAAGGGAACCTCGCCGGTGAGCAGCTCGTACATGAGCACGCCGAGCGAGTACAGGTCGGAGCGCTGGTCGACGTCACCGCCGCGCGCCTGCTCCGGCGAGAGGTACTGCGCGGTCCCGACGATCGAGCCGGCCTCCGTCATCTGACTCGTACCGGCGCGCGCGATGCCAAAGTCCGTGACCTTGACGCGTCCCTCGCCGTCCACGAGAACGTTGTGCGGCTTGATGTCGCGATGCACGATCCCATGCCGGTGCGCGAAGCGCAGCGCGTCGAGGATCTGCCGCGTGTACTCGACCACCACTGCGATCGGCGCGTCGCCGCGGGAGAGGATCAGCTCCTTCAGCGACCGGCCGTCGAGGTACTCCATCGCGATGTAGTACGTGCCCTCGGCCTCGCCACGGTCGTAGATCGAGACGATGTTCGGGTGCGAGAGCGCGGCCGCGTTCTTGGCCTCGCGGCGGAAGCGCTCGACGAATTGTTCGTCGTTCGCGTGCCGATCGTTGAGAATCTTGATCGCCACCCGGCGGCCGAGCTCCTGGTCCTCGGCCAGGTAGACGTTCGCCATCCCGCCCGCGCCCAGCTTCCGCAGGATCTGATAGCGCCCGTCGAAGAGCGTGCCGATGAGCGAGTCGGAGACGGCCACTGGGCTGTTACAGGGTAGATGCCACTTCAGCGGTGCAGGAGCTTTTGCATGATTGCCTTCGCGATCGGGGCGGAGACCGCACCGCCGAACCCGTTCAGCTGCTTCTCGAGTACGACGGCGACGGCCACCTGCGGATTGTTCGCCGGGGCGAACGACACGAACCACGCGGTGTAGACCTTGTTCACCCCGGTCTCGGCGGTGCCCGTCTTCCCGGCCACCTGAATACCTGGAATCTGCGCAGCCGTGCCCGTCCCTCCCTGGACGACCGAGACCATCATCTGGTTCAGCTCCGAGGCGGTCTCGGGCTTGATCGCGCGGCCGAGGTTCGACGCCCTCGTCCGGGTGACGACCGAGCCGTCGTGGCCGATGACGCGGTCGACGATGTACGGGCGGGGCACGACGCCGCCGTTCGCGATCGTCGCTCCGACCATGAGCATCTGCAGCGGCGTGACCTGGAGCCGCTCTTGCCCGAATGCGAGGCGGCCGGGATCGACCTCCGTCGCCGGATCCTTCGGGAACCACAGCTTGTTGTTCTTGTACAGGCCGCTCGGGAGGCGCTGGTTCGCAGGCGTCTCGAGGGGCGGCGTCGAGTAGAAACCGAAGCGCTTCGCGTAGTCGAGGATGACCTTGGCACCGATCTGCTTGCCGACGTTGCAGAACACCGAGTTGATCGAGTGCTGGAAGCCCTGCGCGAGCGTCACGTGCCCATACGTCTCCGCGGTCTGGTCCGGGTTGCTTGCGTTCGAGACGTGCTTGCCGTACTCGACGCAATACCCGGGGTCGTTGAAGCCCGAAGTCGGCGTGAAGGCGCCGGTGTCCAGCGCAGCCGAGGCGGTGACCATCTTGAATGTCGATCCGGGGGCATAGAGACCGTAGGTAGCACGGTTCAGCAGGGCGGAGGAATCCCCGCACGCCCCCTTCGTCTTCAGGACCTTGGCGTAGCCGCCGGGCTTGTCGATCAGGTTCGAGTCGTACGTCGGCGACGACGCCATGACGTAGATCGCGCCCGTGCGCGGGTTCATCGCAACGACGGCGCCGCACCGGTCGCCGAGCAGGTGCTGCGCGAGCGCCTGCGCCCCGGGGTTGATCGTCAGCACGACGTTGTCCCCGTACACCGTGCCGCCGCCGATCTGGTTCAGCGTCCGCTGGATCGCATTGCTGAGGTTGCTCGTCGCGCCGGTGAGGTAGTCGTTGAGCGAGAGCTCGAGGCCCGTCTGCGAGAGCGCCGACGTCGAGTAACCGATCGTCTGCGCGGCGAGCCCCTTCGACGGATAATGGCGGAAGTAGAACGTTTGGCCGTTCCGCTTCACCTTCCGGTCGGCGGCCAGCACGGTGTTGCCGTTGGCGGCGAGGATAAGGCCGCGTGAGACCTCGAACTGCGACACGAGCTCGATCGCATTGTCCTGCTTCGCCGCCAGCGATCCCGCGGCCCAGGACTGCCAGTACGTCGTCGCGACAATGAGCGCCGCGAGCATGATCACGGCGACGAGCGCGAGGCGGTTGAGCTGGTTGTTCACGCGTTCGCCCGATCGGAGACGAGCATCAACCCTGCAACGACGATGAAGTTCGAGATCACGCTCGATCCTCCGTACGAGACGAACGGAAGCGTGATTCCCGTCAGCGGGATGACGCGGAGGATCCCGCCGACGATGACGAACGTCTGCAGCGCGAAGCCGAAGGTGAGCCCGGCGGCGAGCAGCTTCGAGAAGCCGTCGTTGGCCGCGAGTGAGACACGGAAGCCGCGCAGCACAAAAACCATGTAGATGAGGAGAAGTGCTGCCGCCCCGACGAGCCCGAGCTCCTGCGCCACCGCGGAGTAGATGAAGTCCGTGCTCAGGTACGGAATCAGCGGCGCTCCCTGTGCGTTCGAGAAGACGCCGGAGCCGAGCCCCGTCCCGCCGTAGCCGCCGTGCGCGATCGAGTACAACGACTGCACCATCTGGTAGCTCGCGCAGTCCTGCCGGAGCGTGTAGTGCCCGTTGAGGGCGCAGTACACCTTCTGTGTCGTCCACGGGTGCAGCCAATTGGTTACCCGTTCGCGGACATGCGGTGTGCCCTCATACACCGCTGCCGAGCCGACGAGGAAGAGTCCGATGAACGCTGCGACGAACTTCAGCCGGGCGGTCGCCACGTACAGGATCGCGAGGAAGATGCCGTAGTAGAGAAGGGCGCTGCCGAGGTCCCCGGTGGCGAAGAGGACGAGCATCGCGCTGCCCCAGATGACGAGCAGCGGCCCCCAGTCCTTGACGCGTCCCTGCGCGAGCACCTCGCGCTTCTCGCGCAGATATGCGGCGAGGAAGACGATGAGCGCCAGCTTCCCGAGCTCACCCGGCTGGAACTGGAAGCCGCCGGCATGGATCCAGAGGCGGGAGCCGTTCACCGTCTGCCCGATGCCCGGCAGCAGCGGCATGAACAACAGCCCGATCGCGCCTAGGCCGAAGAGGTACTTGTAGTTCTCGAGCAGCCGGTAGTCGCGGCGCAGCACGACGATCACGAGCGCAAAAACGGCGACACCGATGACGACCCAAAGGCCCTGCTTGAACGCGTTCGACGGTCCGAGCCGGTAGATCTCCGTCAGCCCGATCGCGGTCAGGAGGCCGGCGAGAGGGAGCAAGTACGGGTCCGCGTTCGGGACGGTGAAGCGCGCGACGACGTGCGCGGCGAGATAGAGCACGAAGAAGAGGAGCGCGTACGTGAGCGACGCGGTCGAGATGTGCGACCTGCGCGAGATGTACACGCTCGCGAAGCCGATGGCGGTGAGCACGCCAACGACGACGAGATAGAAGAGCTCGCGGTTCCGGGCACTCAGCGTCAGTGCATCAGCCCCCAGAGCAGGAGCGAAACGACAATCGCGAGCAGCACGAGCGTGGCGAGGACGACGCGCACGCGCACAGCCGACGGCCCGACGGCAGCGACCTCGCTCGCTCGCACGGCGACGTTCTCCGTCGTCTTGTCGTCGTCGGGAAGGGAGACCGCCTCCATCGTCGCGGTGTCGCCGACGTCCGCGCCGCCGGCGAGCTCGCCGATCGAGAACGCGACGACGGTGATGTTGTCCTCTCCGCCCCCGCGGTTCGCTGCGGTGACGAGTTGCTTCGTCAGGCTCTCGAGATTGCCGCGATACCGCTCAACGGTGGCGAGGATGTGCTCGTCGTCGACCATGTCGGTGAGACCGTCGGAACAGATGAGAAAGACATCTCCGTCCTGCGTGTCGACGATGAAGGAGTCGACGTCGACGTCCGGGTCCGTTCCGACCGCCCGCGTGATCACCGACCGCTGCGGGTGCGTCTCCGCCTCCTCCGGCGAGAGCTTGCCAGTCTTCAGCAGCTCGTTCACGAGCGAGTGGTCCTCGGTGATCTGCTCGATCTCCCGGCCACGCACGAGGTACGCGCGAGAGTCGCCGACGTGACCGATCACCACGCCGTCGTTCTCGACGAGCGCAACGGTCATTGTCGTCCCCATTCCCGAGGTGGCGGGATCGACGCTCGACCGTTCGTGCACGCGCCGGTTCGCCTCCTGGATGAGCGACGCGACGCGCTCCGGCCCGGTGAGGCGCCCGGGGTCGGTGTCCTCGAGCGCCGCCGCCGCGAGCTTCGAGGCCACCTCGCCGGCCTGCGCTCCGCCCATGCCGTCGGCGACGGCGAAGAGCGGCGGCGCGAGGACGAATGCGTCCTCGTTGCGCCGGCGCTTCCGGCCGGTGTCCGTCTTGGCTGCGTACGCGCCGACGACGGTCACAGATCGAACCTCAGGTCGGTCTCGCCGACACGGATCACGTCGCCCGGCTCCAGCCGCTGCGCGCCCTCGATCCGGACCCCGTTCACGTACGTGCCGTTCGTCGAGCCCAGGTCCTGCACCCAGACGCCGTCGCGGCGCGGTTCGAAGCGAACGTGTCGCGCCGATGCGAACTCGTCGCCGTCGATGGCGACGTCGTTCTTGCCGCCGCGGCCGATCGTGAGCGGCGCGGAGTCGACCGAGTATTCGTCGCCCTTCTTGAGCACGGGGCTCTCCTGCACCACGAGCCGGCCGCCTGCTGCAGCCGGGGCAGGCCCTGCGGAGACGGGCGCCATGATGAAGCTCTCCTGCGCAGGAGCGGCGCGCATGTCGCGCGAGACGGTGCGGATGATGCGCCAGATGAGCGCGTAGAGCAGGACGAGGAACGCGATCTTGAGCGCGAGCAGGACTTCCTCGAGCCGTGTGCTCGCCAGCGTCATTCGCGCTCCGTCGAGAACGTCACCTCGGTCGATCCGACCGTGAACGTGTCGCCCGGATCGAGCTTCGCGCGCTGCACGCGCCGGCCGTTCACCTCGACGCCGTTGGTCGAGTCCAGGTCGACGATCCAGAAGCTCGTGCCCTCCTGCCGCAGCTCCGCGTGCCGACGGGAGACGTTCGAGTCCTCGATCTGGATGTCGCACTCGCGCGAGCGACCGAGCACGACGCGGCGCTTGTCCACGCGGAGGCGGTGCCCGTCCCACGACAGCACGCCGACCTCCCGCTCCAGCCCGGGCTCCTCCGGCGAGGCGTCCTCTGTCGTTTCCGGGACCGGGTGCTTGTAGATCATCGTCGCGCCCGATTCGACCTGTTCCTCCGGCTCGTCCGTGCGCGTGCCGTGCCGCGGCTGCACCATCCGCGTTGCGATGCCGAACTCGCCCAGCGCGAGCTCCTCGTCGGTCTCGAGCCCGACGCGCGGCGGCGTCAACAGCGCATAGCTCTCACGCCGCGCGTGCTCACCGAGGTACTCCTCGAGCTCCGACTGCAACGAGTTCTCGTAACCCTCAAACTGTTCGCGGTCGCCGGATGACAGGTAGACCGTGTACTCGTTCGGAACATAGACGCGCGACACCGAGACGACGCGGTGCTCGTCCATCTCCTTCGCGAGCTTGCGTGCGAGCTCGACGGGCTGGACGTTCGTCCGGAAGGCGCGGCCGAAGACACCCTCGAAGAGAGCCTCGATCTTCTGCTCGATCGACCGCAGCACCATTGCGCCGCTGAGGGTACCCCTAGGCCCCGGGGATTACGCGCGCCTGGCCCGCAACGCCACTGCGGCGGCGGTCAACCAGGCGGCGGCGGCGAGCGAGGCCGCAGGCGCGGACGGCACTGCTACGACAGTGGCGGTGAGCATGGCTCCGCCGCGCGCGGCCGCTCCCCAGCGGCCGCGAGCGTGCGCGAAGGGGAGCGCGAGAGCAACCGCGGCGAAGACGACGGCCTCGACGAGCAGGCCCGGATGGGCGGCCGCGGCGCGGGCGAGCGACCCGGCGACGTCCAGCGGATCGCGCGCGCCCGCGATCCCGAGGCCGAGCGGCGGCGAGGAGCCGACGAGCGGAAGCGTCGCGTGCCGCATGCCGGCGACGAGCGCAGCGACGAGAACGGCGAGCCCTGCCTGGGCGGCGCGGCGCGGCCCGGCGCGGAGCGTCGCCGCTGCGAGCGGCACGAGGCCGAGTGCGCTCAACGGGACGAGCAGCGGGCCGAGCGCAAACAGAAGACCGCCACGCGGCTCGCGCCAGCACAGGACGAGCCACGCGAGCGCGAGCGCGCCGTACAGAAGCGCGAGGCCCAAC
>Ga0193751_1000947_pt1 | contig 19711 bp, 26 predicted proteins | sample L1c2metaG_FD_143050 | JGI IMG/M metagenome (GOLD analysis project Ga0193751, IMG submission 143050) | Soil microbial communities from a riparian zone of the East river system, Colorado, United States - L1c2 | ecosystem: Environmental > Terrestrial > Soil > Riparian zone | place: USA: East River... | reverse complement strand
AACCGGAGACGAAGAACTTGATCGATACGTTTCGATCAGTTTGCGGCGAAAGATCGACTGCGGAAGGTCTGGCCGCGCTTTACGCCTACGAGAGCCAGATTCCCGTGATCTGTGAATCGAAAATCGACGGGTTGAAAAAGTACTACGGTTTCACGGATTCGAAAGCGTACGAGTATTTCACTGTCCACATCGAAGCCGACCGCGAACACTCCGCCGCGGAGCGAAAAATGCTCGGCGCGTGCATTGACGATCACAACATCGATAACGTGCGCGCGTCAGTGTGCCGTGTCCTCGACGCGCTTTGGGAAATGCTTTCCGGCGTTTGCCGAAGGCACGCGATAGCATGCTGAGAGCCTGTCTTTTGTAGCGGCGCTCTATGAGCGCCGTATTAGTTTGGTTCGGCGGTCATCCGCTTCCGCGAAATGCTACAGCGCGATAAATAGACCGCCGCTACAGTTACAGAATCATCTGGGCGTTATGCCTTCGGCAAGGTCGACGTGGAAGGTTTGTTTCACCTTCAGACTGCCGAAAGTTAGTTCTGCATTATAATCGCCTGCGGGCAAAAGCCGTTTCGGATCGTCGCCGCCGTATTCGATGCTCAGGTCTTTGGTAGGCCGCAGATCCCAATTCAATCGTGTGAAACCCGGCGTGCCCGGCGCTTTGAGGTTCGCAACTGGTTGCCCGGTCGATTTTGTCACTGCGACTTTGATCTCGTCGCCAGTGAATTCTCTCACCCACACGGTAAAGAGCGCTCCTTCGGCCAGATTTTGGCCACGGTAAATTCCTTTGCCGTTCGAATCGACAAAGCCCGGCTGTAAATACGCGCCGATGACCGAGCGCACACTGAACAAATGCGCGGGCTTCGCCGCGATCTCCGGCGTGAATTCGCGGAATGGCACGCTGTCATCAAGCACGGCGATGCTCCGGCCGTGGGTCGCGATCACAAGATCGCTCGTGCGCGGATGAATTTGAATGTCATCCACCCGCACCGGCGGAACGTCGCCGATCCGGACCCAATGCGTGCCTTGATCGAACGACGCGAACAATCCGAAATGCGTTCCAACGTAAAGCAGCTTGGGATTCACCGGGTCCTCGCGCACGACCTCGACCGGATCGCTCGGCGGAAGGTCGCCGGTGACATTTTGCCACGTCTTGCCGAGGTCGGGAGTGCGCAGAATCATCGGGCGATCATCGCCGGCCCGATACGCATTCGTGGCAACATAGGCAACGTTCGCATCCGTATTTCCAGGCTCGATCCGCACAATCCATTGGCCGCGCGCCGGTTCCGGCAGGTTGTTTGTTAGCTCAGTCCACTTGCCGCCTTCGTTTTCTGTGACCCAAAGGCGACCATCGTCCGTGCCGGCCCAGAGCAGACCGGCGCGTTTCGGAGACTCGGCGAGTGAAAACACCACGCCGTAATTTTCCGCGCCGCTTCCGGTTGCGTTGGTTCGCGTCGGATCGTTGTGCGTCAGATCCGGGCTAATGACAGAATACTTTTCGGCGCGATCGGTTAGACGAAAGACACAGTTGCCGCCCAAATAAATCACGCCCGGTTTGTGGTGGCTCATGATCAACGGCGAATTCCAATGAAATCGGTATCTCGGCGCGCCTTCGTCAGGCTCAGGTCGCAAGCGGCGGAGTTCGCCGTTGCGAAGATTGATTCGGTGCACCTCGCCTTGCTGGCTTTCCGCGTAAAACGTGTCGCGGTCGTTCGGATCGAACAGAACATAAAAGCCGTCCCCGCCGGCCAGAGCGGTCCAGTCGCGGCTGAATGGTAAATGCGTGGCAGTCGGGATGCACTTTTTCCGATAAATCCTCGCGAAAATTCTTGCCGCCGTCATCCGACACGAGCAGACCGAATTGGAGCAAATAAATGCGCTGATCGTTTGCCGGATCGATCCTAATCTGACTGAAATAAAATGGCCGGGGGTCGATTGCGCTCACCCGCATCCACTTCTCGCCGCCGTCTTCGGACCGGAACACGCCGCCGCTTTTGCTGCGCAAATCGGTGAGCTGCCCGGAACCGCCCTCGAAGCTTTGCACCACCGCCATTACGACTTTTGGATTGCTCGCACTAATCGCGAGGCCGATTCGACCAGTCTGCTCGGGTAAGCCGCCGCTGACTTTTTTCCAGTTTGTGCCGCCGTTTGTGCTTTTGAAAATCCCGCCGACGTCTTCGCCGCCCGCCGCGGCGGGCCCCGACGTGAAACTCCACGGTGTCCGTTGTCGCGCGTAGAGCGCGGCATAAACAGTTTCAGGGTTCCTCGGATCGAGAATCACGTCGCCGCATCCGGTCCGCGCGTTCTGCGGTGCAGGCGCTTGCAAAATTAATTTCCATGTTTTGCCGCCGTCGCTCGTTTTGAATAGACCGCGCTCGCCGCCATCGCTCCAAAGATGACCCATTGCCGCGACATATGCGATTTCGGGCTTTCTCGGATCGACAACTATCCGGGCAATCGTGCGGCTATCTTTCAATCCAACGTTCTGCCAATGTTCGCCACCATCGGTGGAGCGATAAACGCCGTTGCCCCAATCGGACGAATTGCGATCGTTTGCTTCGCCAGTGCCGACCCAAATCACATCCGGTTCCGATGGCGCAATCGCAACGGCGCCGATTGAGAGCGCCGGTTGTTTGTCGAAAATCGGGTCGAACGTTACGCCGTTGTCGTTTGTTTTGAAAACGCCGCCGTGCCCGAGGCCGACATAAAAAACAAATGGATTGCGCGGATCGATCGCAATGTCTGAGACACGCCCGCCCATTACCGCCGGCCCGATGGAACGCGCTTTCAAGTTTTTGAAAAAGACGTCGCTGAGCGGCGGCGCGGTTGGTGAGGGCGCCGGCGTCACCGAAGAGGAAAGCGGCGGTGTTGTGGCCACCGAAGATGCAGTCGGTGAGGCGCCACCGGCCGGCGAAACGCCGGGTGGGGTTTCCTCTTGCGCTGAGGCGAAGGCGGCGACACAGATTGAAACCAGCGAAACAAAAAATGAAGATCGGACCATCATGGCCGATCACTTTAACCAAAGCCGCACGCTTGGCGATGCTCGAAATATCGATCTTCTGTAGCGGCAGTCTGTGGGCGCCGCCATTATAAGGCTGGCGGTCATCCGCTTTCGCGGAAATGCTACAGGGCGATAAATAGACCGCCGCAACAGTGGCTTTGCGGCGAATTAATCCTGGCTATTGTCCGTGTGGTTATGACTTCACAAGTGTTGGCGGGAAAAATTGGCCTGGTTTTCGGAGTGGCGAACAAGCGCAGTATCGCTTGGGCGATCGCAAAGGCCTGGGCCGGCGCCGGCGCTCGCCTGATTTTCAATTATCAAGGTGAGCGTATAAAGGAAAACGTACAGGAATTAGTCGGCGAATTTGGAGAACAGACGCCGTTTTTTCCCTGCGACGTCTCGAGTGACGAAGAGATCGGACTTTTCTTTGAAAAAGTGAGAGGTCAAACCGATCATGTCGACCTTATGCTCCATTCGCTCGCGTTCGCGCCAAAGGAAGCGCTCGAAGGCGATTTTGTCAGTACGACCCGCGAGGCGTTTCGGACCGCGCATGATATAAGCGCCTATTCGCTCGTGGCGCTGGCGCGTGAAGTTGCGCCATTGATGACAAACGGCGGAAGCATTCTCTCAATGACTTATTACGGCTCGGAAAAAGTCGTGCCGCACTACAATGTGATGGGCGTGGCCAAAGCGAGCCTCGAAGCAAGCACACGTTATCTCGCCTACGATCTCGGTCCAAAAAAAATTCGGGTGAACTGTATTTCGGCCGGACCGGTTAACACGCTCGCCGCCCGCGGAATCAGCGGATTCACTCAAATGCTAAAACATTATCAGGAACGTGCGCCGTTGAAACGTAGTTGCGAGACGGTCGAGCTCGGCGCGACCGGCGTCTTTCTGGCGAGCGATGGTGCTGCCGCGATCACCGGTCAAGTGATCTACGCGGACGGTGGCTATCAAATCATGGGGATGTAAGTGATTGCGCGGATTTGGCACGGTTGGACGACGCGACAGAATGCCGGAGCGTATGAGAAGCTCTTGCGTGAGGAAATTCTGCTCGAGATCGCGCGGCGCAACATCCCGGGGTACAAAGGCGGTGAATTGTTTGTCTGTGAGGATGGCGACGAGGTTGAATTCATAACTTTGCTGCGTTTTGATTCGTTGGACGCGGTCAAGACTTTTGCCGGCGAAGATTATGAGAAGCCAGTGATGCATCCGGACGCGCGGCGGCTCGTGACGCGTTTCTCGGAACGATCGAGGCATTACCGGCATGTTCCGATAAATTAGTCCGTAGATGCAACTTGCAGACGAATTGCGGAAACTGCTTGGAGCTGAAGCAGTCGCGAGCGATCCAGAAACGCTTGCGGCGCACGACGGAGACAAATGGTTCGCAGCCGAAACGCCTGAAGTTGTCGTCTTTGCCAGATCGACCGCCGATGTATCGAAGCTGTTGAAGTTCGCATCCAGGGAAAAGGTTCCGGTCACTCCGCGCGGCGCGGGATTTGGCTACGTCGGCGGATGCGTTCCGGTGCGGAAAGGGATCGCGCTTTCGTTGATGCGAATGAATCGCATTAAGGAAATCAATTCGGCGGATTCGGTTGCAATTGTCGAACCGGGCGTGATTACGGCCGATCTGAAAGCCGGAGCCCGCGCGCAGAAATTATTTTATCCGCCGGACCCGGCGAGCATGAAGGATTGCAGCATCGGTGGCAACATCGCGACGAACGCGGGCGGGCCCCGTTGTCTGAAATATGGTGTCACCCGCAATTATGTCATAGGCCTGGAAGTAGTATTGGCGAATGGGGAAGTGTTGCGAACTGGCGGACGGGTGCACAAAAACAAGACCGGATTCGATTTGATAGGACTTTTTGTCGGCTCGGAAGGAATGCTCGGCGTAGTTACGGAGATTACCCTGCGTCTGCTCCCGCTGCCGCCGGCGCGCGCGACTTTATCAGCCGCATTTGCGAAAATGTCACAAGCTGCCGCGGCGGTGCAGGAAATTTTTGCGCAAGGTTTCCTGCCTTCTTCGCTCGAGATCGCGGATAGCTTTACCCTAGAAGCAGCCCGGAAAGACCTTGGGAGGGCGATCGTCCCGGCGGGGAGCGCGCATTTGCTGGTCGATCTTGATGGGCAGGAGGCGAGCGTGCGGAGCGAAGCAACTGCAATCCGTGAATTACTCGCGAGCAAAAAACCGAACGCTCTCGAGATGGCCACCGGCGAAGTAGAATGCGAAAAGCTTTGGGCGCTGCGCCGTGAGTTTAGCAATTCACTGCGCGCCACCGGCCTGACCAAACTGAATCAGGATGTGGTCGTGCCCCGCAGTCGCATCGTCGATCTTGTCGAGTTTGCCGAAAAGCTTGGAGCAAAACACGGGTTCCCGATTGCCTGTTTTGGTCACGCCGGTGACGGCAATATTCATGTCAACATTATGGCCGATCGTTACAATCGCGATGCGGACGTGCGCGGGAAGGTTGAGAGTGCGCTCGACGAACTTTTCGCGCAAGTGCTGGGGTGGGGCGGGGTCATTACCGGCGAACACGGGATTGGTTTGGCCAAGAAGCGCTGGTGGCCGGAAGCGACGAGCGAAATCGTGCGCAATCTTCACCACAAGCTGAAGGAGATTGTCGATCCCAGCGGGATTTTAAATCCTGGAAAATTTGTTGACCCCGAAAGCTTTCGGGGTTGACTAACAGGAATTTGCGGGGAAATTGCAGGCACTTTTACCAAACTAAAATTCGCCTGACCTGCGCGCGACTGCGCGATTTCGTCCGAATTATCTAGTGAGCGACTACGTCCAAGTTTGGGCGCCTTGCTCGCTGTTTGATCTCATGAAACCAGGAACCATCACGCACACGATCGCAGCTTTATTGTCGTCTATTTCATCCTTGTTTGCGCATTCGACCGAAGTGAAGTCGGAGCCGACCCAGGTGAAGCTGAGCAAGAAATCCGAAGGGTCGTCAGACGCGGTTTTAAATTCTATCTTGTTTGTACCGCGTCATCTAAAATTGGCGGCGGCGCCGGGCGAACGTTATCCCTGGAAGCAGAATATCGTGACGACGGTTTTCTGGATTGGTGAGACGCCGAGCGGAAATAATCCGGTGCCAAATCGGTCGAGCTCGTGGGACAAAGAATGGGCGAAGAGCTATGGCGGATTTGACGATCCTAATCCCGCGCGGCGGCAAGATTACATTCCAGTCAAATTCACTCCGCGCCAAAATCCATTTTATTGCGCGCTTCCTTACAACGACAAAGCCACCAATGGCCATCGACCGGAAGCGTCCCAGGTTATTCCGTGGTTCAAAGAGGCATATCAAGGTCCCGGCGTTTCTGTTTGTAAGGGGCGTTGGGTGGCGATTCGCAAAGGCAGTCGAACGGTTTATGCGCAGTGGGAGGACGCCGGACCTTTCCGCACCGACCACTGGCAGTATGTTTTTGGCAACGAGCGCCCAAAACCGAATCTCAACAGAGGCGCTGGTCTCGATGTTTCGCCTGCTGTGCGCGATTACCTCGGGCTCCACGAAACTGACGTGACCGACTGGCAGTTTGTCGATTTCAAAGACGTGCCGCGCGGGCCGTGGTCGAAGTTGGGCGAGAATAACACGTTTCTCATCACCGATCGCAAAGCGCAGCGGGCATTGGCGCAAGCAAAAGGCAGCGGCGGCGCCGCCTCGATCGCCCCGTAGTAACGATTTGAAAACGGGAGACGCCTTCAAGCGTCGAGCTCGCCTGGGCAATTGCGCTCTGTTCGTTGCTTTGTTTTCTGTCGTCCGCGCATTATCTGCGGCGGACCTGGATTCCGGCGGGAAATTGCTCACCGGCAAGGCAGCGATGGGCGATTGGACGAGTGATGCGCCCGGTGTGCGGCGCAAAATCACGGTGGCTGATCTGCCGCCACCGAGTTCCAACGTCTTCGCGATAAATCCGCCGCGGGTTGCCAGCAGGCCGGCTGGAGCCGAGCTGCGCGTGCCGCCCGGGTTCAAGATCGATATCTACGCCACTGGATTTCGCGATTCGCGATTCCTGCTGACCGCGCCGAATGGCGACATCTTCGTGACCGAGAGTCGCGCGAATCAAATCAAAGTGTTGCGCGACACCAAGAGCGCGGGCAAACCGGATGTCAGCGAGATCTTTGCGGAGCGCGATCTCAACCGACCATTCGGCATCGCTTTTTATCCGCCGGGAACCGATCCTCAGTTTCTCTACGTGGCAAATACCGACGGGATAATCCGGTTTCCCTACCGCAACGGCGACCTCAAAGCGCGCGGGCCCGCTGAAAAATTGAGCGCGCAGCTTTCCGGCGGCGCCGGATTTTTGCGCAGCGGCGGGCACTGGACGCGCGACATCGTTTTCTCGCCGGACGGGAAAAAGATGTACGTCTCAATCGGTTCGCGCTCCAACGACTCCGATGACGCGAGCGAAGCAAACCGCGCGCGCATCTTCGAATTCAATCCTGACGGAACGGGACAAAGGGTTTTTGCATGGGGAATTCGTAATGCGGTCGGGATCGCTTTCCGGCCCGGCACGAATGAGCTTTGGATGAGCACAAACGAGCGCGATGAACTCGGTGACGATTTGCCGCCCGATTACATTAGTAGCGTTAAGGCCGGCGGATTCTACGGGTGGCCCTGGTTCTACATCGGAAATCATGTCGATCCTCGACAGAAAGGGAAACATGCCGATCTTGCGGGCAAAGTGGTGGTGCCGGACGTGCTCGTCCAGGCGCACTCCGCCACGCTCAATCTTTGCTTTTACACGGGCGAGCAATTTCCAAACGAATACACAGGCGACATTTTCGCTGCTTTTCACGGTTCTTGGAACCGGACGAAGCGAACCGGTTACAAGATCGTGCGAGTGCCGTTCGATCATGCAACTGAGAGAACCCTTGGCCAGTACGAAGATTTCGTGACCGGTTTCGTCGCACAGAACGGGAATGTTTGGGGTCGCCCGGTCGGAATCACTGTAGCGAAGGATGGAACGCTGCTTTTCAGTGAAGATGGCAATGGCACGATCTGGCGGGTGAGCTACACGAAATAGGTTTGGTGAACGCGCTTCGCGGTTGGAGCCAGCAAAATTGGATCAATTGGCTGGGTCGCCCGGCTTCTTTTTCAGGGTCCCTTGCGTGATGGCAAACTGGTTTTTGAAGCAGCTGCCTGCCCGCCGCGGCGGGCTCAGCGACATCATCGATTCGGAACGGTCGGGGTCGCCGTGGTGTGCGGGCTCGCTCGTTCTTCGTTCACCCGAGAGAAGACAAAGAAAGAACCGAACAGGCATGCAACGATGAGAACAAACAGGAAAAGAAAGGCGATCGCGCGAATGCTTCGATAACGCGCGCTGGCTTGTTTCCAAGTCGCCCGCTTGTGGATCAGCTCGAGTTCCAGCTCTTGTGTCAGCCTTTCCGCATCGCTTTGGCTCGAATTGGTCTTGGTATGCGGACCGGGAATCATCCAAAAGGGTCGTGCAAATCCTATGCCTCAGAAACGAAAATTAGCCGCTTATCTACTACCTATCGCGTTGTTTATCCTTTTGCTCGCATTCAACAGTGCGTTGAAGAAGGTCGGTGCCAACGTCTGGCTAAGCTTGACCCACGCGATCGCAAATCTGCTTCTCGGCCTTTGGATTGTTAAGACGCAGCAATGGGGATTTTGGTGAAGAATCGTGAAACTGGCACCCGCGATGCTCTGATAAGGCAGATGCACGCAACTTTTTCCCAGAAAGTGATTCTCTGTGCGATCGCAGGATTCTTCGCGGCCGCGCTCATCGAGTGGGGAAAAGTTTTTGTCGAAGGGGCTGATGACGCTTTAAACAAAGGCTACGAGCACCACGCAGTGATCGGCCCGGGAAATCCTTAAACGGAATAAAAGAGGGATTGCTGCGGTCTATCTTACGCATAACCTGCGTAGCGCAGCATGAAAATCGGCTTCGCTCAGCTCAATCCCACGGTCGGAGATTTGCGAGGAAATTTTGAGAAGATTGTCCGAGCCTACGATCGACTTGCTGCAGCCGGCGCGGAGCTCGTGCTTACGCCGGAGCTCGCCATCACCGGCTATCCGCCACAAGACCTGGTCTTTAAATCGCGATTTGTCCCCGAGACCCTGCAGGTCCTCGAGCAACTTCATGGCCGCGTCGGCCACGCCGCCTTGCTCGTCGGTTTCGTAGACAGAAACGAAGGGCGCGGGAAACCGTTTCATAATGCGGCTGCCTTGCTCCAGTCCGGTCAACCGATTCGCAAGGCTTACAAATCGCTTCTCCCGACTTACGACGTGTTCGATGAAGATCGCTACTTTGAGCCGGCGAACCAGGTCGAGCCGTTCAAGCTGTGCGGGAAAAAAATCGGCGTAACCATCTGCGAAGACATTTGGACCGAGCATTATCTGCCGCGGCCACTTTATGATGTCGAACCGACATGATGTCGAACCGACGCGAAGTTTGATCGAGCAAGGCGCGGAATTGATCGTGAACTTGAGCGCGTCGCCGTTCAGCCTGCACAAGCCGGCCGTTCGCTACGAAATGGTCGGAGCGTTAGTGCGCGCTTACGGCCGCGCGATTTGTTATTGCAACGCCGTTGGCGGCAACGACGAGCTCATTTTCGACGGCAACTCCATTGCGTTGAATTCATCCGGAGGATTGATCGCGCAGCTGCCAAGTTTCAAGGAAGCGGAAGCGATTATTGACACTGAGGCGAGTTCCGTGATCGAATTTCGTGAGGGCAAGATGCCGGAGGAGATCTTTGCCGCACTCTCCCTTGGCCTGCGGGATTATTGCCGAAAATGTAATTTCAAATCCGCGGTGCTCGGGCTGAGCGGCGGGGTCGATTCCGCCGTCGTCGCGGCGATCGCGGTAGACGCGCTCGGAGCCGACAACGTGGTTGGCGTTTCGATGCCGAGCCAGTACTCGTCGCGGGGCAGTGTTGAGGATGCGCTCGCACTTGCGCACAATCTTGGGATCAAATGCTTGCAGATTCCAATCGCTGACGCGTTCGCGGTCTTCAAAGCGCAGTTTCGCGAGATTTTCGCGGGACTACCGGAAGATGAAACCGAGGAAAACATGCAGCCGCGATTGCGCGCCATGACACTGATGGCACTCTCAAACAAATTCGGCCACTTGCTCTTGGGCACCGGAAATAAGAGCGAGCTCGCCGTTGGTTATTGCACAATCTACGGCGACATGGCAGGCGGGCTCGCCGTCATTAGTGATGTGCCTAAGACGATGGTTTACGAAGTCGCGCGCTGGATCAACTCCGATTATACCGGCGGCAAGCGTGAGCTCATCCCAAGATCGACAATCGAGAAAGCGCCGAGTGCGGAATTAAAGCCGAACCAGAAAGACCAGGACACGCTGCCGCCCTACGAAATTCTTGATGAAATCCTGCGGCTTTATGTCGAAGAAAACTTGAGCGCGCGCGATATCATCGCCCACGGATTTGATGAGGAAATTGTGCGCTGGGTACAGCGACGGGTCGATCGCAACGAATACAAACGCGAGCAGGCGGCGCCGGGATTGAAGGTCACTACTCGCGCTTTTGGAGTTGGCCGCCGAATGCCGATTGCGCAAAAGTACGTCGATTGAGCTTTAGGCAACCGTTACGGAAAAAGGTTGTAGCGCAAAATCGCGTAAACGGCGTAGAGGCCGTCCTTCCAGTTGACTTTTTTCCCTTCGCTATACGTGCGGCCATTGTAAGAAATGCCTACCTCGTAAATGCGACATTTTGCTTTTGCCAGTTTCGCGGTCACCTCCGGTTCAAATCCAAAACGATTCTCCCGAAGATTGAGACTCTTCACTACCGGCGCGCGGAACGCTTTGTAGCAGGTCTCGAGATCGGTCAGATTGAGGTTCGTAAACATGTTCGAGAGCAGCGTCAAAAATCTGTTCCCGACCATGTGCCAGAAATAAAGTACTCGATGGGGGTGGCCTCCCATGAAACGCGAACCGAAAACCACATCGGCCTTACCCGTTAAAATTGGCTCGAGCAGGACGGGATAATCTCCCGGGCTGTACTCAAGATCGGCATCCTGAACGAGGATAATGTCACCGGTTGCGGCCGCGAAACCGGCGCGAAGCGCTGCGCCTTTTCCCAAATTGCGAGACTGATAGATGATTCCGTCAGCGATTGAAGAGACTTTCTCCTTTAACAGTGCGCTCGTCCCGTCGGTTGAACCATCGTCAACAACGATGATCTCGATATTGTCCACCGGCGCCGCCCGCACCGTCCGCACGATCTGCTCAATCGTTCTTTGTTCGTTGAAGCAGGGAATGACGACGGAAACCTTCATGAGCGATCGCTTGAGGCAAATCTGATGAGAGACTGAATTAGCGATTTCGCGCGCGGCAAGAAGGAATTTTTGCACCGTGCTGGAATCGAACCAGCAACCCAGTGATTAAGAGTCACTTGCTCTGCCAATTGAGCTAACGGTGCTTTTATTGGGCGCATCCCGATGGACGAGCAGAATACGCTTCAAACTAGCGCAAATTCTAGCACAAAGGGTTAACCGTTTTTTGGCACACAGCCGGCGCATCCCGCAAATAAGACCAAGGTCCAATGTGCGGTTTTTGCTCCTTGTCCCAAACTTTTGCCATGACTCAGAGAGAATCAATCACGTCTGGCGTGGCTTGGATAGCGCAGGAGCAAAATAGCGACGGGTGGAAACGAAGACTATGATCACAATTCATCCCCTCGGGCTGGCAACATTGATCGACAACTGCGAACCTTTAGACCTCAGTGATGTCCGGACGGAAAAAGAATTCAAAAGCTTTCACATCGCGGGTGCTTGCTGGCGATCCCTGCGGTCGCGGGCAGATGGATCATACTGTCACGCAGCTGGAATAAGACACGATCTGCCGCGTCCACCGATTAGCTTATTCGCGGAGAACTTTCCTGCCAAGACGCGAGGCTCTTGGTTGCGATTTGCTCGGATAGCGCTTAACTCGATAAACACCCGCTTCCTATGAACAAGGAAGCATATGATGAAGGCTATATCGATCCGGTCGATCGGTGCGTTGGGAGCGATCATCGCGGGCTGTTTAAACACTGAGCACAGTGCCTCAGCCACAGGAAAGCGCTATCCGTGGAAGGAAAATATTGTGACAACGATCTTTTGGATCGGCGAGCAGCCGAACGGAAACAATCCGGTGCCGAACCGCGTCAGCTCATGGGACAAAGATTGGAGCAGAAGTTACGGCGGATTTGACGATCCAAATCCCGCGCATCGGAGCAATTACATTCCGGTAAAGTTCACGCCTCGACAAAACCCGTTTTACTGCGCCCTCCCATACAACGACAAGGCAACCACTGGGCACCGTCCGGAAGCGCCCCGCGTCGTTCCGGCAACGAACGTCCAAAACCCAATCTGAACAAAGGCGCGGGTCTCGATGTTTCTCCCGCTGTGCGTGACTATCTCGGATTAAACGAAACGGATGTGACCGACTGGCGGTTCGTCGAGTTTAGCGAAGTATCGCGCGGACCGTGGTCGACGCTCGGAGAAAACAACACATTTGTAATTAGCGATCGCAAAACAGGCAGGGGAATTGGCCGCGGCGGCAAAGCGCGCTGAAGGCCGTGCGATTGCGCGATAAGCTTGGCGAGGAGAAGCTATCAACGATGCAGATGCACAAGACCGCGGAGGCGTGCAGTCAGACCTGCACGCTCGCGAGATCGGCATCTTGGTTCACGAGCGCGTTGGCAACAGAGGGCGATTCCGCAACGACCCAGGCATCCAACCATGTGGCGATTCGTGATCCAAAATCGCGCGGCCGTTCCGAGTAAAACCGTTCGGCCAAATCCGCTGCGCCGCGCTGCAAATCGGATTGACTCGCCTCAATAATCGCCAGCAGATCGTGTCCCTCGCGTTGCCAGGCGCTATTGCCGCGTTCCTGCCGGAGGCGGTCTGCCAGGAAGCTCAAGTCGTGTGCGCGGCCGAGCAGATCACCGAGCGCATTTAATTCGTCGGTGAGATTTTTTAGCACTACCGGATTCGCCGGGCGCAGGATGCGCAATTGGTACCAAAGTTGTTTTGCTTCCGTTCGGAAAACGTGAAAGCACTCCGCCGTTGAAGTCGATTTTGCTTGGGCGAGCGCGTTGCGACCGCGTTTGTAAGTCTTTTGCACGCTCCGCTGAAGTTGTGTGTAAGTGAATTGGTCGATCGGCCAATTGTCGATCTCACCGCGCACCCTATCCAGCATCGGGACCGCTTGCGTTTGCCATTCGGCAAATGCCGCCATGAAATTCTCTAATTCCAGCATTAATATTTGCTCAACCTTTTGATAACTGCGCCGCCGTTGCCGTTGCGCAATCCTTCGCAGTTGTCTGACTGTTTGCAGGCGAACCTCGGCATCGCGGATTTCCGAGATCAGCCGTCCGATATCGCGCAGGCAATGATCTTGGCGCTTGAATAGCCCGCGTCCAATTTCCTGCCTCACTAGTCGCAAGACCGCACGGGCTTTTTTCAAATGTTTGCGCGTCTGGTGGACGGGAGTGTCGTCTGCCTCTCTCTCACCGGTTGCGATCGCCCGCGCAAGGTCGATTTGTTTGCGGCAAATTCGCCGCAGCGCATCACCCAGAGTCTCATTCCGTCGAAGCTGATAACTCATAAGATTGGCCGCGCCTGAGCAAAATGCTGTACGCCCTCCCTGTCGATCTTGGCAAGAGCGCCGCGGCCGTATAAAGGATTTTCAATTTTCGCTCAAATCGCAATGCAAAAATCAAGGCCAGAAATTGGCGAGGCTCGACAATCGCGTCTGGTGTCGTCCGACGGCTGAGAGTCACTTGCTCGGCCAATTGAGGTAACGGTAATCCGGCGGTTTTCGAGTTCAGTCGCCCGAAAAACCAACGCAGCAACCGTCTGAAAAATCAGGCCTGGGTGTGGCGGGCGTAGTGTATCTCGACCCCTTTTGGCAGCAACCGTTTGCGGCCGCGTTGACGCCGCCGAGCCAGCGTAGCCCGCCCACCTTTCGTTTTCATGCGCGCGCGAAACCCATGCTGGCGTTTGCGGGTGCGCTTGGATGGCTGGTAGGTGCGTTTCATAAGGCCGAAAAACGGTTTCGGAACGATTCGAGAGCGGTTACAGTAGGAATGAGCCGGACCTTGTCAATCTTGCAACCGAAGGAAGATTATTCATCTTTCATTCGCAAGTTGCCACTGCCTCGACTTTTTGGAATAACTAAACGATGAGCGAGAAAGTCGTGATCGAGCCGGCGACAGAAGCCGACTTGGATGAGTTGTCCGAGATGCTCGGCGACCTCTTCACCCAGGAAAGCGACTTTCGGCCGGACAAAGAGAAACAACTTCGCGGACTGCGGCTCATTTTTGAACAACCCAGCCGTGGCCGGGTCTCGGGTCTTTGTGCTGCGGCGTGACGGGGCCATCGTGGGCATGATCAATTTGCTCTTCACCATTAGCACGGCCGAAGGCGGCTTCGTCATCCTGCTTGAGGACCTGGTTGTGCATAAGGAGTACCAGACGCACGGCTATGGTTCCAAGCTTCTCCAACACGCCATCGATTTCGCCAAGCAGAAGAATTTCCTTCGGATCACGCTGTTGACTGATCGGCCGGAAAATCTGGCCCAGGAATTTTTCCGCCGACACGGCTTCGTTGAGTCATCGATGATCCCAATGCGATTGCTAATCACGCCAGAGGACGAGCCGACAAAGAATTTATGAGTCTCGCTAATCGAAGCGGGATCCCCTCCGCAGCCTGCGCCTGACTGGTCCTCCCAGTGAACACAACCGCGTTTACGGCAATGAATCCCGGATCAGGCGTGTGAAATGGCGCCATGCGGTAGTGATTTCATTGGAGTGGGCATCGGCTTTGTGCTTGTGGTGGGATGCGTTTTTCTGGTCACTGTTTTCAAGGAGGAGAACCAGCACCAACTGGCCGCTTCCGACCTGTGGGCCTTTGATCACAAGCGGGCTTTTTTTGCTCAATTGTGTGTCCCAGTCGAGCAAAAGCTCCTTTTCCTTGTAGAGCCTCAGGTTTAAAAGGTAGCCGGCTTCGCTGTCACCGCGCGCGTCGACGTGGAGCGCGAAATATTTGCTGGATGCAAGCCAATCTTCGTCGCCGGTTTTGAGCGTGTTGCGCGATTGGCCGATGACTTGGAATTGGTTATAACCGAAAAGGTCTTTTAGCGTTTGTTCGATTTGAGCCAGTTCGGGCGGAATCGGTGTCGGCTCCGGGACATTTTCGGCGATGACAAGCCCACTCCAAACGGTCTGGGGGGCTGCCCGGACCGCGGTTGGATCGCTCAGTGCCAATGCGAAGAAAGCGGCGAAGAGCAGAGGACCGCGGTGCATGGCGCGTTTATTTTGCTGCGTAGTCAACCGGCAATGACTGCAATCCCTCGACCCACAGCACGGTTACCTTGTCTTTTTTCGCTTCAAGCACGTAGGTGGTCGCGTTTGGACTGACCGCCGGGTCAACCCGCGCGTTCAGAATTTGTGTAAGATATTCCGATTGCGGGCCAGGGTTTTTCTCGCGCATTACGGCGATTGCGCAAATTAGAAAGATGGCGAGCGCAGTAGCGCCGGACCAAACCAGATGCGGGACCGTCCAAAACGTCGATCTTTCACGATGTGGATCTTGCGTGGTCTCGCGGGCGATCCGCTCACGCAATTGATGGCTGAAAAATTCCTCATTGTTCAAAGCACGCAAGCCGAGTTCCTCTTTCAACAGCGCCCCGAGTTTTTTCGCATCGCGCTTCTCGGCTTCGGCCGCGGCCTTGTCCGCCAGAGACGCCTCGAACTCGATCAGCTCCTTGCCACTCAACTGTCCGTCGAGCCACGCTGTCCACTTTTCTTCAAACGTTTTCATAAACGTCCCTCAATGAATTCTGCAGTTTCTTGCGCGCATAAAACAAACGCGACATGACCGTGCCAATCGAGCAGCCCAGGGTCTCAGCGATCTCGTGATATTGCATTTCCTCGATTTCCTTCATTAAAATAACGGCGCGGTGGTCGGGAGAAAGCTGGGCGATGGCATTGTCGATTCTGACGCGAACTTCACTCCGCTCCATCCGCTCGTGCGGAAGCGGGTCAGCCTTCGGCACGGTCTTGGAAGCGGGATCGATTTCCCTCAACTGGACGGAATCGTCGAACTCCGCACCTGCGCCCTTGACCTGTTTCTTGCGCAGCCAATCGATCGTTACATTCATCACGATCCGATAAATCCAGGTGTAAAAAGAGGAACGGCCCCGGAAGCGCTTGATCGACTTCCACGCCTTGACAAAGCTCTCCTGCGCCAAGTCCCAGGCATCCTGTTCATTATGGACCATGTTGTAAATCATAGCGAAAACTCGAGTGCGGTAGCGGGTCACCAGCTCGTCGAAAGCCTCGGTCTGGCCGGCTTGACATCGCTTTACCAGGTCCAGTTCCGACACATCGACTTGAGCGGCAGTTGCTTCCGTTTGCATAATTGGACGGAGCCGCAGGCTACTTCATTCAACCCCGAAAGCCTTCGGAGCCGAAGCGGCGTCGCCATTCGCCGCGATATTCCCCCATCAGCGTGATAATTCCGTCGCGGACCTCAAAAAGCCGCCGCTGCAACACCGAGTAATGGCGCGGCGCAACAAGCCTTTCTGAGAAAAGTTTCGCCGCGGCGTCCATCGAGACTGTGATCGCCTTCAAGGCGCGCTTGAGATATGCGATCGTCATTCCGATTTCATCGATATCTTCGTCGCTTAGCGCTGCGGCCAGCTTTGCGCTGGCCAGCGCGGAATGGGTGGCCAACTTGATCGCCGCGGGCTCGTTTTGCAGTGATGCGTTCTGATCGAAGAGCTTGTCGATCCAAACCGTGAGCCCGAACGCGGCCCGATAGAGGCTATGGTCCTCGAAACTTTCCGCAGGCTTTTGGTCCTCGTAGGGCGAAGGCTCTTCGTTATTCGAGCGCCAATCTTCGTTCAACAGCGCATCTACTTCTGCGCTCCAGTCTTTCCCATCGAGTAACTGCGACCAGCCCATTTCACGCGCAATGATTTCGTCGCGCTGTGGATCATCCAGATATTTCTCCAGCAGTTCCATGTATTTCTCCGTCTTCTGGTCCTGCTGTTGGAGAAAGCGCTCCCAGTCGTACTCGTCCCACGCTCGCTCAGGCTCGCGCTCGAAGTCGGGCATAGTCTGACTAAACGCCAGCTTCAAGCTTCGCGCAAAAAATTTTGCGGGTGGAGCGGCGGCCTATGATGGCGCTTTGTTTGCAAACGCAATTGTCCGCAAGCGGCGTCGATATCGTGGCCTTTCTCACGGCGCAGGGTGGCCGCAATTCCTTTGGCGCGCAGGATTGACAGGAACTTTTCCTGCCGGTTGCGCGACGGTCGCGACCACGGCAGACCCTCCACCGTGTTGTAGGGAATTAAGTTCACTTTTACCGAGAGTCGCCTCGCGTGTTCCGAGAGTCGCCTCGCGTGTTTCGCAAGGAGGTGCGCTTGGTCGTCAGTGTCGTTTACGTCCGCGATAAGAATGTATTCGAAAGTGAGCCGCTGTTTTTTGTGGGACGCGTAGTAGTCGCAGGCCGAGAGCAAATCGGCGACGTTATAGCGGCGGTTGATCGGCATGATTTGATCGCGCACCTCATCGGTTGCGCCATGTAACGAAATGGCAAGACGACTTTGTAGCGGTTCGTCGGCCAATCGCCGAATCTGCGGCGCGAGCCCACTGGTCGAAACTGTGATGTGCCTCGCGCCGATCCCGAGTCCCCACGGCGCGTTGATGATCCGGATTGCCCGCATCAGCTGCTCGAAATTGGCGAGCGGTTCTCCCATTCCCATGAAGACGATGTTGTCGATCTTTTGTCCGCTGGCGCGTTCCACCGCGATGATTTGATCTACAATCTCGTTTGCGCCCAGATTGCGCGTGAATCCTTCCAGGCCGCTCGCGCAAAATTTGCAACCGTATGCGCAGCCTACTTGGGTCGAGATGCAGATTGTGCGGCGGTCCGATTTGGCGCCGTAAAGTGCTGGCGAAGCCGGGATCAGAACCGATTCAATCAGATTGCCATCGGCTAGGCGGAAAAGAAACTTGCGCGTCGTATCGCGCGACCCGAGAACGCGAACGATATCGACCCGTCCGAAGGAAAACGTCTCGTCGAGTTGTGCGCGCAAACCGCGGGATAAATCGGTCATGTCGTTAAACGACTGAGCGCGTTTCTGGTAGAGCCAGTCCGCAATTTGTCGGGCGCGATAGCCCGGCTCGCCCAGCTCACGAACTTTCTCACGCAGTTCGTCAAACAGAAGCGACTTGATTTCAATCTTGCCGTTGTCCACATCGCAACTTACGGACGCACCGGGCCAGCTTCAAACGGCTGCCGGCGACAAATTTCACTGGAGAAAGTTGCGACTCCGATTAATTTGGCGGCGTGACTAAACGTTTTGCCGTCGAGGCTGTTTTGCTCTTGGGGATTGTCTCTCTTTTAAGCGCCTGCGCTTCGGAGGACAAGGCTGCTGAGTCCTCGCCTGTTCCCGGTGAGAAAGTTTCTGACGAAGGACGCCTTGCACCTGGCTCGGGTACTAGCCCGAACGCAAGTGTGAAGTGGTAGCGCGGAGCCCGCGTCCATGCGGCTTGCCTGATTCACGGCGGAAATTCCGCTTGATCGCTTAACGCCACGGAGAACTGTCTGCGCTGTGGAGAAATCGCGGACGCCGCTCATGATTGGATGGGAAGCAGCGCGCGCGAATGCGAGGCCGGCGCTGATTATTCAAGCGATCATGTTGGCGTTGTTAGTGGCATTCCATATGAGTCCCGCTACTGCGGACTGGCTCGAGAAGGTAGCCGAGTTCAAGCGCGCGCACGGGTTCGGCTTCGTTGTCGCCGCTTCGGTGACTGCCGGTGCGCTTCTTCCGGAATTCTTTTTAGTTTTGTTTTTTCAGCGCGGCCGGCCCCACTTTCGGAATCTTCGAAACTTGCTTTTTACGATTCCGATTTGGGGCTTCGATGGATCGCTTGTCGATCTTTTGTACCGGAGCGAAGCGCATTGGCTGGGCAACGTCGTGGCATTGCCGGTCGTGCTCGGCAAAATCTGCATCGACCAGTTCGGTTACAATGTCCTTTTCGCTGCCCCGTTCGGCGTCCTGACCTACGAGTGGAAAAACAACGGTATTTCGATGCGTCCAGTGCGCGATCTCTTCACCTGGAAGCATTATCGAGATAAGATTTTCCCGACATTGCTCGCGACTTGGGCCGTCTGGATTCCATTGATGGCTATCATCTATTCGCTCCCGCTCGCACTGCAGTTTCCAATGTTCGGCCTCGCGCTTTCGTTTTGGGTCCTGCTGCTGACTTACATGACAAACCGCTTTGCTGGAAGAATCATAGCCGATGCGCCGCTCGCTCTCGCTGTGACTGAAACGACCGAGCTCGCCGAGCTCAGCGTGGTTTCTCGCTAAGAAAAAATCGCAGCGCCTCGTGAACGCCAGCGCCGTGCTCGCGCTGGGCGACATATCCGCTGGCCGCACGGACAGCATCTTTCACTTCGTCGATCGCATTCGCGGGACAGGACGGCATCGCCGCGACTTTTCCATCCAGCATCGAAATGTCGTTGTGATGATCTCCGGCGGCGAAAATGTTTTCGCGCGGAATCTTGACCAAGCGAGCAAGCTCGGCCAAGGCTGCCCCTTTGTGATAGTCGGCGTGGCAAAAACGCAGGTAAACGGTGTTTCGCTGGTAATGGAATTTCGGCTGTCTTTCGCGCGCTTTCTCGATGAACCGCGTGATTCGATTCATCTCTTCATCGTCCGT
>Ga0193751_1000946_pt1 | contig 19714 bp, 22 predicted proteins | sample L1c2metaG_FD_143050 | JGI IMG/M metagenome (GOLD analysis project Ga0193751, IMG submission 143050) | Soil microbial communities from a riparian zone of the East river system, Colorado, United States - L1c2 | ecosystem: Environmental > Terrestrial > Soil > Riparian zone | place: USA: East River... | reverse complement strand
ATGGTCGTAGACGAAACCCGTCACGACGAGCGGTGTATCGGCCGCGAATGTCGTCGCGACCATCGATGCGCCGGCGAGCCACCAGGTCACCTGGCGACCCGAGAGGAAATACTCGCTCAGGCTTTCCCCGCCGCGTTTTGTGAAGTAGAGCCCGATGCCTACTGAGAGGAGGAAGTAGGCCGCAACAATCGCCCAGTCGATCGCAGTCAGTGCCATAAATCAGGGATTGGGGTGGCTAGGCAAGACGTTTGCGTTGCACGCGCCGATAAGCGTATCGGAACGCCAACGAGTATCATATGGTACCACCGACACAACAACTTACCGGACAATTCTCGATGATGCGACACATTCGGCTGCTCGCGGTACTCGTGCCTGTCTGCGGCTGCGTAGTGATCAACAAGCAGATCGATCCGACGGAGGAGCTGGCCGAAGGCAAAGTCAGACCGGGTATCACGGTTCTGCTGGCCGATAGCATACACCTGATTCGCGGAAAGCGCATCGGTCTTCTCAGCAATCAGACGGGAATCGACGAAAAGGGAAACTCGGATATCGACCTGTTGCGGGGCAAGAAAGCGCGCGACGCGAACGTCAATCTGGTGCAGCTTTTCTCTCCCGAGCACGGGCTCCGCGGCACGGAGGACAGGCAGAACATTGCCAGCGGAGTGGATGCAGCGACAAGGTTGCCGGTGTACTCGCTTTATGGCCAGCAGACGATGGCGCCCCCCGACAGCATCCTGCGTGGCCTCGACGCTTTGGTGTTCGACCTTCAAGACATTGGAACGCGCACCTGGACTTACGCAGGCGCGATGGTGTATTCGATGCGCGCTTCGGCTCGGCTTCAGAAGCCATTCATCGTCCTCGATCGGCCGAACCCGATCACCGGCTACATCATCGAGGGACCAGTGCTCGACCCCTCGCTGGCTAACCCCGAGGATCCGACTCCCTCGCGTCCGGGCCAAGCCTACGCACTGTGGCCGGTCCCGCTGCGCCACGGCATGACGATGGGCGAGCTCGCCCGCTACTTCAACGACGTTCTAAAGATCCACGCCGATTTGCACGTCGTCCCGGTTCAGGGATGGCGGAGAGATATCTGGTTCGATCGGAGCGGATTGCCGTGGGTGAATCCTTCGCCGAACATGCCATCGGTCCACAGCGCGATGCTGTACCCGGGACTGGTCGCGTTCGAGGCTACGAATCTTTCGGTTGGTAGGGGAACTCCCGAGGCGTTTCAGCGTGTCGGCGCGCCGTGGCTCAACGCGGCAGCGACAGTCGCAATTCTCAAGGATCGAGAGATTCCCGGAGTGCGTTTCTTCGCCGAGAATTTCACTCCTGTAAATCCGACGGACGGCAAATACGGTGGGCAAAGCATCCCGGGAATCAAGATCATGGTGATCAACCGAAGCGCGCTTCAATCAGCGCGCGTAGGAGCGACGTTGCTGTGGGCCATCAACAAGACGGCGGGGAACAGGCTGACGATCAGCAACCGCGAATTCGATCTGCGCTTCGGATCGCCGGCGGTGCGCGAGGCGTTGCTCCGCGGTGACGATCCGGATGTGCTCATCGATCGGGAGTACAAAGCGGCGTACGCGTTTCGGGATGCGACGAGGCAGTACCTGATCTATAAATAGGGTAAGGATTGCGGCTCGTTTATCTCGCGCTATCAAACAGCCAAGAGCTAAAAACGCGTTGCGAGTTCCCAGAAGCCGAGGTGCCAGTTGCCAGCGAGCGTGGCTGACTGGGAACTGGCCTCTGTTCCTCTGGCACCTCGCAACGCGTTTTTGATCGTCAAGCACACCTCTTGCACGCCGACCATCCTCTAACCCCTCAACGGAGACATGATGCGCATCCTCACGCTCTCGCTGTCATTCCTGGCGCTCGCGGCTTGTGCCAGCGGACGTCAGGTCGAAGTGCGCACCGGGCCCGAGCCGGCAACCGATACCGCGATTCATTTGACGAACAATCTCAGTCAGGCGGTGAACGTCTACGTGGTCAGCGGCGGCAACGACATCTTCGTCAAGCAGGTTGCAGCGAACAGCGTAGAGCACATCCCGGTCGCTGGAGTTCCGGCTGGAGCAACAGTGAATCTGAGAGCCGTCACCGTGGATGGCACGCGCACATACACGAAGAACAACGTCACGATGTCGACGATGTACGACTGGCGGCTGCCGTGATGAACAGACGTCTCGGCAGTTAGCGCTCTGCTGGCAATAGGTCGTTGAAGGACTTAATTTTACGGGGCCGTCGTGTGTTGCACGCCGGCCCTTTTTTGTGCACGGTAAGTCCGAGGAGCCGGCACGTCGGCTGTCTCCCAATCACCGCCGGCCCCTGCTGAATGGCGACTCCTACTCCTACCGACTATTTAAAAAGCGGAGCTCTGCGCGGAATCGATCCAGCGGTGTCGTTTCTTGCGCGCCACAACGTCAGCCCCAACACCATTACGACGGTCGGAACGCTGCTCACGATCGCCGCCGGCGTCGTGTACGCGACTGGCCACATCATGACGGCCGGCTGGATCATGGCGGTGACGGCGTTCTTCGATGTCGTGGACGGTCAGGTGGCGAGAAGGACCGGACGGTCGACGGTTTTCGGCGCGTTCTACGATTCTAGTCTTGACCGCGTTGCCGACGGCGCCTTGATGGCCGGGCTCACGGTGTTCTACGCCACCAGTCCGATCCACCACAACATCTACATGGTGGTGGTCTGCCTCGTGGGGATAATCGGCACGTTCCTGGTCTCGTACACGCGGGCGAGGGCGGAATCGCTGGGCATCGACGCGAAGGTGGGCGTCATGCAGCGCCCCGAGCGCATCGTGCTTCTCTCCGCTCCCCAGGCCCTGTTCGGGCTCTTCTGGAACGGTTGGGTGCTGATGGCGATTATTATTCTTCTCAGCGTGACCGCCTGCATCACGGCGGTGCAGCGGATCGCATTCGTGTATCATGCGACCCAGCATCTCGATTCGAAGCCGATCCGCATGGTCAACGATCCTGCGTCGCCGCAGAAACCGGCGGGAGTATCAGCGTCTCGTCGAGCACAATCTTAATTACAAAACGGAGATAGAAATTGGCCAGATCGTCCTCTGGTGCCGCCCCTAAATCGATAGCGCCGGCCACCGGGCGCCTGGGTATTCTCACGCCCGGCCTCGGCGCTGTTGCTACAACCTTCATGGCAGGAGTGGAAAGCATTCGGCGCGGACACTCGAAGCCAATCGGCTCGCTGACTCAGATGGCCACGATCCGGCTCGGCAAAAGAACCGACAAGCGTGCTCCGCTGATCAAGGAATTCGTTCCGCTGGCGAAGCTCGACGACATCGTATTCGGCGCCTGGGATCCGATTCCCGACGATGCGCTGACCGCGGCGAAAAAGGCCGGTGTGCTGGAGGACCGCGACATCGATCCGATCGCCGACTTTCTCCGCAACATCAAGCCGATGCCAGCGGTGTTCGACAACAAGTACGTCACGCGCATCCACGGCACCAACGTCAAGAAGGGCAAGACGAAGCGCGACCTGGCGGAGCAGCTTAGGCAGGACATGCGGGATTTCAAGTCGAAGAACAAGTGTGACCGGATAGTGATCGTCTGGTGTGCGTCGACCGAGATATTCATCAAGCCGGGACCACAGCACGCAACGATCGAGCAGTTCGAGAAAGCGATGGAGAAGAATGACGACGCGATCGCTCCTTCTATGCTCTACGCCTACGCCGCGATCATGGAAGGAATTCCATTCGCCAACGGCGCACCCAATCTGTGCGTCGACACTCCGGCGCTGATTAAGCTTGCGCAGGATCGGGGCGTTCCGATCTCCGGGAAGGATTTCAAGACTGGTCAGACGTGGATGAAAACCATCATCGCGCCCGGACTCAAGGCGCGCATGCTTGGCCTCGCCGGATGGTATTCGACCAACATCCTCGGCAATCGTGACGGAGAAGTCCTGGACGATCCGCAGTCTTTCAAGACCAAGGAGGAGTCCAAGCTGAGCGTGCTGCATACGATTTTGCAGCCCGAGCTTTACCCCGATCTGTACAAGGATTTCTCACACGTGGTGCGGATCAACTACTACCCGCCGCGCGGCGACAACAAGGAAGGCTGGGACAACATCGACATCATCGGATGGATGAACTATCCGATGCAGATCAAGATCAACTTCCTTTGCAGAGACTCGATTCTCGCCGCTCCGATCGTTCTCGATCTCGCGCTGTTCTCTGATTTCGCGCACCGCGCCGGCATGAAGGGGATCCAGGAATGGTTATCGTTCTATTACAAGAGTCCGATGGCAGCCGCCGGACTCCTACCGGAACACGATCTCTTCATCCAGCAGACCAAGCTCAAGAACACGCTGCGCCATTTGATGGGCGAGGATCAAATCACGCACCTCGGTTTGGAGTACTACGCGTGATTCTGGGGCGCGCTCTCGGCGGGGCCGTGCTTCTCGCGGCAGTCACGAGCTGCGGGTCCAATCCGAAGGCGCTGGAACTCCGGCTCTGGTCCGACACCTACGCGTTCCGAATCACTATGGATCCGACGCCGCCGCGTGCACTCGAACCGATCGCGTATCGAATCGTGGTGCAGGACAAGAAGACCGGCCAACCGATTGAGACTGGAGAGGGACGGATCTTCGCGACCAGCGCCGACCGAGCCAACACGAGCGACGGATTCAAGAAGGAGAACGAGCTCGGGACGTACTCCGGAAAATTGTTCTTCGCGACGACGGGAGACTGGGCGGCAGCGATCCAGTTCAGACGCGAGAAGAATCCGGCGATGCCGCTCGAGCGCGTTGACTGGATCCAAACCGTTCACCCGGCGAGCGAGCCGGGCACCTGACCCTCTGACATGCGCCATTTTTTCAGAACTCAGCTCACCCCAATCGAAGTACTGCAAATCGGCGATGATTTCTTTCCCGAAATCGGAATCGATCGTACGGGTCACACCGCCAAATCTCGAACGTTCGCGGGAGACCTGGGCACGCTCCAGCTGAGCGTGAAGAAAGAAGGCGGTCACTACACTTTCGTCGAGATCGCTACCGATCAGACGGGTGAAAGTCGTCTCGATCGGAACGCGAAGAAATTCTTCGTGCAGGTACACAAAGCCGGCGATCCAAGTCACCGCATCGACGCGGCGTACTAACATGGCGCGGCCGAGCACCGCCGCGTCGAGCCCGGCGAATATTCGAGAAAGCACAGCGCGTTCAAACGGCAGCGCATCTCTCTCGCGCGAGCAGAAACTCGAGCTGTACTATTTCATGCGGCTCACCCGCCTGCTCGAGGAGCGGCTCGTAAATCTCTACCGGCAGACCAAGGTGGTTGGCGGTCTGTTCCGGTCGCTGGGCCAAGAGGCGGACGCAGTAGGGAGCGCCTACGCGCTCGACCGATCCAAGGGAGACATTCTTTCTCCGCTCATCCGGAATCTCGGCTCCATGCTAGTGCAGGGGGCGAAACCCAACGAGATCATCAAGCAGTACATGGCGAAGGGCGATTCGCCGACGCGGGGGCGCGAGCTCAACATCCACTATGGCGACCTGGTGCGCGGATTCGTCGGCCAGATCTCGCATCTGGGTGACATGGTTCCGGTGATGGCGGGCGTCACGTTGTCGTTCAAGATGCGAAAGCAGAACAGGGTCGGCCTGGTGTACGTGGGCGACGGCGCGACATCGACTGGCGCGTTTCACGAAGGAATCAACTTCGCTGCGGTGCAAAGGTGTCCGCTCGTGGTGGTGGTCGAGAACAATGGCTACGCGTACTCGACTCCACTCAACAAGCAAAGCGCGGCCAAGCAGCTCGTCGACAAAGCGATCGGTTACGGTATCGCAGGTGAGCAGGCTGACGGAAACGACGTCATCGCGACGTATGAGGTCACGAAGCGCGCTGTCGATCGAGCTCGCGCTGGCGGCGGTGTGACGCTCATCGAGTTGATTACCTATCGGCGGAAAGGCCACGCCGAGCACGACAACCAGTCGTACGTACCAGCGGGTGAGATCGACCGCTGGGCGAGCGAGAACGATCCACTTGATCGTTACGTTAAGCTGCTCCTTGGAGACGGATTCGAGCAAGCGGAGCTCGCGGCAGTTGATGCGCGCGTAAAGGAAGAGATAGATCGCGCCACCGACGAGGCGGAAGCGTCGCCAATGCCGGACCCGACTGATGCGCTCGTGGGCGTTTACGCCGAGCCTTCCGTTATCCCGCCACTCTGGTTCCGAGAAGGAGTAAAGTCCGCGGTCGAAACTCACGAGCGCCCCGCGAGCTGGGGCACGCACGATGTCTGAGGTCACGTATCTCGAGGCGATCCGCGAAGCGTTGTTCGAGGAGATGGAGCGCGACAACAACGTCTTTTGCCTGGGCGAGGACATCGGAGCTTACGGCGGCGCGTTCAAGGTCACTGAAGGGTTGATGGCCAAGTACGGCGAGCAGCGGGTGATCGACACGCCGATATCGGAGGCCGCGATCATCGGCGCTGCAGCGGGCGCTGCGCACATGGGGATGCGGCCGGTGTGCGAGATGCAATTCATCGATTTTATCTCGACGGGCTACGACATGCTCACCAACTACGTGGCGACGGCCCGGTATCGAGCGATGCTTCCGTGTCCCATGGTGGTACGCGGGCCGAGCGGCGGATACGTGAGGGGCGGGCCATTTCACTCGCAGAATCCGGAGGCGGCGTTCCTGCACACCCCCGGTCTGAAGATCGTCTATCCCGCTACCGCGAGCGACGCCAAAGGATTGCTCAAATCAGCAATTCGCGACGACGATTGTGTTCTCTACTTCGAGCACAAGTATCTCTACCGTCGCATCAAGGAAGAAATGGCGTCCGGCGATCACGTGGTACCGATCGGCAAGGCGCGAATCGCGAGAGAAGGGAAGGACGTCTCGATCATTACGTATGCAGCGACGGTCTGGAAAGCGCTCGAGGCCGCCGAGCAGGTCGAGAAGGAGGACGGGCTTTCTGTGGAGGTTGTCGACTTGCGCACTCTGTTGCCTATGGACGACGACGCCATCACCGAGACGGTGAAGAAGACCAACCGCGTTTTAATCGTGCACGAGGACACGCGCACCGGCGGTGTCGCGGGCGAAATCTCCGCGCGCATCAACGAGAATGCGTTCGAGTGGCTTGATGCCCCGATCCTTCGCGTTACAGCGGCCGACGTGCCCCTGCCGTATTCTCCACCGCTCGAGGATTACGTTCTCCCGCAGACATCCGACATTGTGGTTGCGTTGCGTAAGCTCGCCGCGTACTGATGGCGTCGGGTGAGATCGGCCGCGAGGGAATAGTCGCGCGGAATATCGGAGTAGGATGTATCACGGCGGTAGCTGGTTTTTTCAGCGGTGGGATGATTGCAGTGTTCGTTGCGAAAGTCGTTGGAAGCGTTCAGGGATGTCAGCCGGTAGAGGGCCTTCCGGCGTGCAATTGGTGGGTGTATGCTGGTATTGGAGCGGTTATCGGAGCGCTAACGCTCCCCGTTCTTGCGTTGCGACGTCTGACCCGTGCGCCGTCGGATGAATCAGCGAACTAAGGAGACGCAGTGGCTCGTGTAGACATTATCATGCCGCAGATGGGCGAGTCGATCGCCGAGGGCACGCTTTCAAAGTGGCTGAAGAAAGTGGGCGACGATGTGAAGCGCGACGAGCCGATCTTCGAGATCTCGACTGACAAGGTCGATGCGGAGATCCCCGCGCCTGCAGCCGGCGTGCTCGCCGAGATAATCGTCAAGGAAGGCGAGACTGTCGCTGTTCAGACGGTGGTGGCGAGGCTCGAGACAGAGAAAGGTGCTTTGGCGGGAGGCGGGATAGCGGGAGGCGGGAGGCGGGAGGCGGGAGGCGGTGATGTTGCCACCGCCGCCGGACCGGCGACCCCCGTTGCGCCGGCATCGGCCGCGCCCCAGCGTGAAGCGACACCCGCCACTGCTCCTGCACGTCAGCAGCCTACGGCACCTGCCAACGCCGCATCGCACTCCGGAAATGGGAACTCCTTCGAGGACCGCGTCCGCACGAAATCCTCCCCGCTCGTCCGGAAGATTGCCGCCGAGCATGGGGTGAACATCTCGTCCCTTCAGGGCTCCGGAGTGGCAGGTCGTGTTACCAAGCGCGACATCGTCGGTTTCATCGAGTCGGGGGCATCGGCGCAGACTGCGCCTCCGGCCTCCCGCCTCCCGCATCCCGCCCTCCCACTGCCCGAACCGTGGCCCGGAGACACCGTCGAGCCGATGACAAAGATGCGCGCTCTCATCAGCGAGCACATGGTAGCGTCGCGCCACACTTCGGCGCACGTGACATCCTTCATCGAGATCGACTTTACTCGCGTCGCGCGCATTCGCGCCAAGCAGCGGGCTGAGTTCGAGGCCGCGACTGGACAGAAGCTCACCTACATGCCGTTCATCATCAAAGCCGTAACGCAGGGGCTGCAGGCGTTCCCGGTGATGAATTCGTCGGTCGCGGGCACGAACGTCATCTATCGCAAACAGATCAACATCGGTGTCGCGGTTGCGCTCGATTGGGGATTGATCGTTCCGGTCATCAAACAGGCCGACAATCTTTCTCTCTCTGGAATCACCAGAGCTCTCAACGATCTGGCGGCTCGCGCTCGCGCCAAGAAGCTGTCGCCCGAGGAGGTTCAGGCAGGCACTTTCACCATTACCAATCCCGGAGTGTTCGGCTCCTTGATGGGAACGCCGATCATCAACCAGCCGCAGGTTGCCATTCTCGGGGTCGGTGCGATCGAAAAGCGCGCAAAGGTTCTTCCTGGCGCCGACGGCGAGGACACCATTGCGATTCGCACCTGCGCTTATTTTTCAATTTCGTTCGACCACCGGGTCATCGACGGAGCCGTGGCTGATCAATTCCTCGCGTTCGTGAAGAAAACCATTGAGACATTCCCGGAAACCGGACTCTAAGATGCCGCGCGCTTTAACGATCCAGCGTTCTACGGTTCCCGTCGCCGAGCGCGCTCTGTATAAAAAACGACTTAAAGCGCTTCAGTCTCATTACGCCGCGGCGAACTGCCGCTTTTGGGTATTCGAGGAGTCGTCGCTTCCGGGCGCCTTCATCGAGTTTACCGAGGCGGACGATCAGCAGACGCTCACCGTCGCGCACGCCAACGCCCCGCACAAAACGCTCGATCCGTCGCGGGTTTATCAGGAGGTCGAGCTTTAGAATGCCGACACGCTCGCTCGAAGTAGAGGGACAGAAGTGGGAGGTCTATCCGTCGGGTTACATCACCCAGTACACGCAGGACGAGTACGCGTTGATGTTTTCGCGCGGCGTCGGCGACGATCGCGAAGTGCGCGTGACGCGGTACTCGCCGCAGGGATCGCGGTCCCGCGAGCGCGCGTTCACCGAGCTTTCCGAGTCGCAGCTGAAAGAGCTTTTCGAGCAGTCGCAGCCAAGCTTCACGTCGCCTGAGGCCGGCTACGAGCGGTGAGCGCAGAGGCGCCCGGGCCCGCGTTCGTCGACCTCCATACACACTCGACCGCTTCTGATGGAATTCTTCCGCCCGAAGAAGTAATCGCGGCGGCAGAGCGTTGCGGCTTGGCTGCGCTCGCGCTCACCGATCACGATACCATCGACGGTGTTCGCGCGGCTCGTGATGCCGGCGATCGAGCCGGGATCAGAGTGATTGCGGGCGTGGAGCTGAGCGCCTTCGATCGCGACTACGAGGTCCACTTGCTCGCGCTGCATCTCACGCACCTCGAGGCGCTGGAGACGCATTTGGCGGAGCTCCGTACTTTCCGTTATGCCCGCGCCGGCAGGATAGTAGAAAGACTGAACACCCTCGGCATTCCTCTCACGCTCGATGAGGTTCTTCAGCAGGCGAACGGCGGAGCGGTGGGACGACCGCACGTCGCGCGCGCGATGATCGCACGAGGAGTCGTCTCGGATTTTCGAGATGCCTTCATGCGCTACCTGGGCAGCAACGGCAGCGCGTTCGTCCCAAAGGACAGACTCTCGATCGAAGATGCGATCGCGATCGCTCATGAGGCGGGTGCAATAGCAATTTGGGCGCACCCGTCAGGCGAAGGGCGTCGCGAGAGACTGGAGCCGCTGATCGCGGCCGGCCTCGACGGAATCGAGATCAGGCACCCGAGCCATTCCTCCGAGGACATTAAGCGACTCACGGCGCTTACTGATTTCTTTGGACTCGTTCCGAGCGGTGGATCCGACTGGCATGGCGCGACTGATGGACAGCGCAAGCTCGGCATGATGAACGTGCCGATGGAGTGGCTGGAGAAACAGGACGAGCGAGTTGCCGGCGTCACATCTTCCCCCAAAGCGTGAAGGAGTATTCGCGGTGGATCTAAAAGGTCGTGTCGCGCTGGTAACGGGCGCCGGTACTCGCGTCGGTCGCGTCATCGCGCTCGCCTTGGGCAAAGCGGGGATGAAGGTCGCGGTCCACTACGCCGGATCCGAGAAGGGGGCGCGCGCCACCGCCGAAGAGATCATTCGCGCCGGTAGTGAAGCGCGCACTCTGCCGGGAGATCTGGTCGATCCTGCGACGGGTCAGCGGATGGTGGAGCACACCGTCAAAGTGTTCGGATCGTTGGACGTGCTGGTAAACTCGGCGGCAGTGATGCTTCGAACTCCGGTGGGCGAAGTGCTGGTGGAAGACTGGGACATGATGTTCGCACTCAACCTTCGCGCGCCGTTCTTTCTGTGTCAGGCTGCCGCGCGCGCGATGGGCGAGCGCGGAGGCTCAATCGTAAACATTGCCGATCTCGCGGCATTCGAAGCGTGGCGAAGTTACGTGCCGCACTCGATTACCAAAGCCGGCGTGGTGCAGATGACGCGCGGACTCGCACACGCGCTCGCTCCGAAGATCCGCGTCAACGCAATCGCGCCGGGAGCGGTGCTTCTGCCGGAGGGATCGACGCCGCAGCTGTCCGACAAACTGATTTCGACCACACCGCTGCGTCGAATTGGCAGCCCGGAAGACGTCGCGAACGCAGTGCTTTACCTACTAAGCGCCGATTACGTCACGGGCGAGACCCTCATCGTCGATGGCGGGCGTCACGTTCGCGTTTAGAACGGAAAGCCAGGCTCGCCGGGATTATATTTCATAAGTGAAAGCAGCTACGACAGTACGCGACTACGACATCGTCATAGTCGGTGCGGGGCCGGCAGGAATGACAGCCGCGCTCTACACCGGCAGGGCCATGCTGCGTACGGCAGTTCTCGAGCGAGGGTTCCCCGGGGGTGAGCTACTCAACACCGAATTCCTCGATGACGTGATCGGATTCCCCAAGATTCTGGGGCACGAGCTGGCGGAGAAGTTCGCGGCCCACGCCAAGCAGTTCGGCGCCGAATTCTTCGAGACGACGAGCGTGACATCGGTTACCAAGATGGAGGACGGCTACTTCCACACCAACACAGAGCACGGCGACATTTTCCGCTCACCGGCAGTGATCGTGACAGCCGGCGGAACTCCGATAAAGCTTGGCATTCCCGGAGAGCTTGAGCACGCGGGCAAGGGCGTATCGTACTGCGCGATCTGCGATGCTGCGTTCTTCAAGCAGCAGGTTGTCGCTGTAGTCGGGGGTGGAGACGCGGCATGTGAAGAGGCTGATTTTCTCACGCGATACGCGAGCAAGGTCTATCTGATCCATCGCCGCCACGAGTTCCGAGCGTCGAAGATTCTCCAGCAGCACGTGTTTGACAATCCCAAAATCGAGGTGATCTGGGACACGGTAGCGGAGAAAGTCGAAGGCGACGCCGGGAGTGGGATGACAGGACTTCGGATCCACAACCTCGTGACGCAGGAGCGCAAACTGCTCGACGCGACCGGGCTCTTCGTGTTTATCGGGTTCAGGCCCAACACGGGAGTAATCGACGGCCACTTCGATCACGACGTGATGGGTTACGTCGTCACCGACAACGCGATGATGTCTTCTATTCCAGGACTGTTTGTCGCGGGCGACCTCCGCGCTCAGCTCACTCGACAGGTGACCACGGCGTCGGGTGATGCGACAACGGCAGCAATCGCCGCCGACAAGTACATCGGGCGATTCAAGGAAATGGAGCGCGGCAATACCGCGGACGATACGATTCGTGGCGCGCTCGAGAGCTCACACGTGAGCGCGGGCGGCTACACGTGAGGCCGGCCGGCCGATGAATGTCCTGACGTTCACGGTCGGCGCGTTCCAGGAGAATTCGTACCTGGCTGTCGACGAGCGGACGTATAGCGCCGTCATGGTCGACCCAGGCGGCGATGGGGATAAGCTTGTAGAGGCGATCGAGCAGTCCGCGGCAAAGCTCGAGGCGATCTGGATCACTCACGCCCATGTTGATCACGTCGGCGGCATCGCTGCCATCAAGCGGCGGTGGGATGTTCCGATCTATCTCCACCCGCTGGATCGACGACTTTACGAAGCCGCGTCCCGTCAGGCTGAAGTCTACGGAATTCCGTTCGAGGAGCCGCCGGTTCCGGATCTTGAGTTCGCGGACGGGCAAAAGCTCAGAATCGGTGACATCGAGCTCGAGGTGATGCACACTCCGGGACATTCTCCCGGGCACGTAGTAATTCACGGTGGCGGGATCGCGCTCGTGGGCGACTGCCTTTTCGCGGGCTCGATTGGCAGAACCGACCTTCCGTTTTCGAACCCATCGCAGCTTGCTGCATCCCTGGAGAAAATCGCCGCGCTGCCGCCCGAAACCGTTGTCTATTCCGGTCACGGAGTTGAGACGACGATCGGTGAAGAGCGCATAACGAATCCGTTTCTGAATGGAACTGCCCGCATTGTCGGACGTTAACCTGGATCTTCAATCGCAACTACCATGAGCGACAAGACTCGCACTGAGAAGGATCCGCTAGGTAAGCTCGACGTACCCAACGACGCTCTTTATGGCGTGCAGACGCTGCGCGCCGTGCAGAATTTCCCGATCAGCGGCCTTCGCCCTCTGCCGGCGTTCGTCGACGCGACGGTGCAGATCAAGCGGGCAGCGGCGCTCACGCACAAGCAAACCGGCAGGCTCGAGCCCCGTCTCGCCGACGCGATAGTAAAGGCGGCGGATGAAGTGCTCGCCGGAAAGCACCGCGAGCACTTCGTGGTAGATGTGTACCAGGCGGGCGCAGGCACTTCGCACAACATGAATTGCAACGAGGTCCTCGCCAATCGCGCCAACGAAATACTCGGCGGTAGTCGCGGCAGCTATGCGCCCGTGCATCCGAACGATCACGTGAACATGGCGCAGTCGACCAACGACGTAATACCTACGGCGATCCGCCTCGCGTGCCTCACTGAGCTCGCGGGCTTCGATGACGCCTTCGCCGCACTGGCGAAGGCATTCGAGAAGAAGGGAAAGGAGTTCGACGACGTGCTCAAGTCCGGACGCACGCATCTACAGGATGCGATGCCCATTCGCCTGGGGCAGGAGCTCAATGCGTACGGTGGCTCGCTACGTCGCGGGCTGAAAAGGGTCGCGGAAGCCGCGGATTATCTGCGCGATCTGGGAATTGGTGGCAGTGCGGTTGGAACAGGTGTCAACGTCGAGCCGGCGTATCCGAAGCTGATGGTGAAGTATCTTCGCTCCGCGACGAAACTCGATTTGCGCGAAGGCAAGGATCGCATTCAACTGATGCAGAGCATGGGCGATGTCGCGGGATTCAGCGCTCAGCTCAAGGTTCTGGCGCTCGACCTGAGCAAAATCGCGAGCGATCTGCGTTTGATGGCGAGCGGGCCGCGTACCGGTCTAGACGAGATCCGGTTGCCGGCCGTTCAACCCGGATCCTCGATCATGCCGGGCAAAGTGAATCCGTCCATTCCAGAGATGGTGAATCAGGTCTGCTTCCAGGTGATGGGCAACGATGCGTGCGTGAGCGCCGCAGCGGAGCACGGACAACTGGAGCTTAACGTCATGATGCCGGTGATTGCCTACAACGTCCTTCTGTCGATGATGATCCTTCGCAACAGCGCGCGGGTGCTTGCCGAGAAGACGGTGAAGGGCATGGAGGCGAATGAGGAGCAATGCAGCTACTGGCTCGAGAGGTCAGCGGCGCGGGCCACCGCCCTCGCTCCCCAAATCGGGTATGCCCGAGCCGCCGAGCTGAGCAAGCAATCAGTCAAGGAGGGGGTGCTCATACGCGATCTCGTGAAGCGCGAAAAGGTCCTGCCCGCGAAAGAGATCGACGAAGTTCTGGACATGCGGAAGATGACCGAAATCGGGGTGCCTGGCGGTGCCCACGGAGGCGTCGCGTCGGGTTGACTCACGTGTCTGCAATCCCTATCCTGAATGCATGCGGATAACCACCTGGGCTGAATACGGCGTGATATGCGCACTGAACCTGGCCAAGCGCACCGATCTTGGTCCGGTCAACGGGCGCGAGATAGCGCGCCAGGAGCGTCTCCCGGCCGATTACGTGGAGCAGATTCTGCTTCGCCTGAGGCGGGCCGGGGTGATCACGAGCACCCGCGGCGCGCGCGGCGGATATGTCCTCGCAAAGGCTCCCGCGGAGATCTCCATTCGCGACGTGATTCACGCGTCAGAGCTCGAGACCTTCGACCTCCATTGCGTCAGTCACCCCGTCGAAGAGGAGCGGTGCGCCGCCTCGCACAACTGCAGCATCAGACCGGTCTGGGTGATGCTCCAGCAGAGGATCGACGATGTGCTGCAGGGCGTGACGCTCGCGGATCTTTTGCACGATGAGCCCACCGTGAGAGAGAAGGTGGGGCTGCCCACCGCGGCGAAGGCTGGGCTGCCTATTCTGGAGACAGTCTAGCTCTTGGGTTCGTCGGGGTCCTTACCCAACAAATAAGAACGCGTTGCGAGTTGCCAGAAGCTGAGATGCCAGTTACCAGCCAGCGTTTCAGCTCGGGGCAACTGGCATCTGGTATCTGTGCTTCTGGCAATTCGCAACGCGCCTTAAGGGATGCAAAAAGATCCATACGACTCACGGAGATGGAAATCGCATGGATCTATATGTGATATGCCGAAGGGGGGACTCGAACCCCCACGAGCTTGCGCCCACTGGCTCCTGAAGCCAGCGCGTCTACCAGTTCCACCACTTCGGCGAGAATCTCCTCAAAGATAGACGGAAAGCGCGAATAGTGAAGTCAGCGGCCGCGCTTTCACAACATCGTTGTTGCGTCTAACTTGTGCACGAAGTCAAATGGCAGAGACAGTCGAGAAGGATGCGAAGGAATCGGTCGCGCGGAACAAACGCGCCAGACACGACTACCATATCCTCGACACATGGGAAGCGGGTGTCGTTCTGACCGGCAGCGAGGTCAAATCGCTTCGGAACGGAAAGGCCAACATCGCTGATTCCTACGCGATCGTTAAAGATGGAGAGGTTTTTCTGCTCAACCTGCACATATCGCCCTACGAACAGGCGAGCTACTTCAATCACGAGCCGACGCGGACGCGGAAACTCCTGCTGCATCGCAAGGAGATCCGCAAGATGATCGGCGCAGTCGAGCGTCAGGGTCTGACGCTCATTCCGCTCGAGATCTACTTCAAGCGCGGGAAGGCCAAGGTCGCGCTGGCGCTGGGCAAGGGCAAAAAGCTGTACGACAAGCGCGCCGATGAAAAACGCCGCGACGACGAGCGCGACATGCAGCGAGCGGTGCGCACTCGATGATTGGCCTTCTCCTCTTTCTTCAGATTGGTGTCGCTTCGGCGAGCGCGCCGATTCCGACGTTCATCGTTGTGCGGGACGGTGTCTCCTCCGTATCAGTCCCCGTGACGATCGACGGCGGCCAGCCGAGCGTGCGCGCAGATGCTCTGATGAGAGCGATGCACGGGACGTTGATCACCTCGACGAATCTTCATTACACGCTCTCGTTGTCGCGGATGAGGCTGGATCTGATCGACGGAATTCCATTCGCGAAGCTCGACTCACTGACGATTCCTCTGACGCGCGCGCCGCAAGTGCGTGGTGGAGTCCTTTATCTGCCGTTCCAATTCGTGAGTGAAGTGATACCGCGGTACGCCGGCGGATATTTCTACGATGCCTCGCACGCCGAGCTCAGGGCATTCACTCCGACGGTCGCAATTCGTCCGCCTCCAACTCCGCAGCAAAGCGCTTCCACTACGCCAACCACAGCCGGTTCAGCGGCGAGTCCATCGCTGCCGATTACCACGACTGCCGCGGCGCCAGCTCCGGTCATCAGGAAAGCTCCTGCGCCGGGTCCGGTGTCGAAGCCCGCGGATCGTCAGCTGGTCGTGATCGACGCTGGTCACGGCGGACCGGATCACGGCATGACTGGGCCCATAGGATCAGCACCGTGGTTCGTCGAAAAGGACGTCACCCTTGCCGTCGCCAAAAAGCTCGCGACGGTCCTTCGAGCGCGCGGGGTCGATGTTCTGATGACCAGAACTACCGACACACTCATCGCGCTCGCTGACCGCGGAAAGATCGCCAACAGCAATCACGGCGATGTTTTCATCTCGATCCACTGCAACGCGCCTGGCTACAACACTGCCGCCGCAGCGCGCGAGCGCGGGTTCGAGACATATTTCCTTGCCGAGGCGAAGTCGGAGGACGAGCGCCGGGTGCAGGACATGGAGAACGAATCGGTCAAATTCGAGACGGGCGCGAACGCAGCGAAGGGTGACCCGCTCAACTTCATCATCACCGACATGGCGCAGAACGAACACCTGCGGGAATCGAGTGATCTCGCTCAGACAATTCAGAACGGTTTGATCGAAGTCCATCCTGGTCCCAACCGCGGTGTACAGCAAGCCAACTTTGCGGTGCTGCGTGGGTCGTACATGCCGGCCGTTCTCGTCGAGATCGGCTTTGGCAGCAGCCAATCTGAGGCGGCGTACCTGAGCGACCAGGGCAACCAGTACGCGCTGGCGAGGAATATCGCCGGGTCGGTGCTGTCTTACTTGAGTCACTACGAGTCTCGAGTTGGAGGCACCCGGTAGCGGTGCCTTCTTCCGCGCTGGCAGTCAACGTCGCGGGAATCGATTTTCAAAATCCAGTATTGCTCGCCGCGGGAACGGCGGCCTACGGTCGTGAGATCTCTCGCGTGATAGACCTCGATTTGCTCGGCGGGCTCGTCACCAAAGCTGTTAGCATGGAGCCGAGGCACGGAGCGCCGGCGCCGCGTGTGGCGGAATTCGAAGGAGGGATGATCAACGCCGTTGGGTTGGCGAACCCCGGTGTTGAGGAAGTGAAGTCGGAGCATCTCCCGTGGCTCGCGCAAAATCTCAAGCGAGCCAAGGTGTTGGTGAATGTCGTCGGCAGTCGCGTGGAAGATTTTGCGGCCGTAGTTTCGACTCTCGATGACTCTTCGGCGATCTCCGGGTACGAGCTCAACGTGAGCTGTCCGAACGTGAAAGCGGGCGGAATGGAGTTCGGCGCTGATCCTCAATGTTTGCGCGAGGTCGTGGGTCGTGCGCGCGCGGCGACTGAGAAAGCCGTCTTCGTCAAGCTGTCGCCAACGCTACCCGATATCGCGAAGTCCGCTCAAGTTGCGGTCGATGCGGGTGCGAACGGGATCTCGGTTGTGAACACCATCCCCGGCCTCGTGATCGATGTCGCGACCCGGAAGCCGGCGCTCGGGTTTGGCAGCGGCGGGGTAAGCGGTCCGGGATTATTGCCGGTCGGCGTTCTTGCGACCTACAGAGTCGCAAAGGCTGTGAGCGTGCCGGTGATCGGCGTCGGCGGCATTTCGACAGCGACCGATATTGTTCAATACGTGATTGCCGGGGCGTCTCTCGTAGCTATTGGGACGGCGGCCATGCAACGGCCGAAACTCGCGCTGACGCTCGTCCGCGACCTCGAGCGATGGTGCAGTCGCAACGGCGTGACCTCTCTCAGCGATTTGCGCGGATCTCTGCGCTGGGAGAGCTGACATGACTCCTCACGCGCGCCCGAGCGGGACGCACACCAGGGTTGCGACGAAGACGGCTCAGCGCGTTCGCGACTCGCGTCCCATACCGATTGTCGCGCTCGACTTTCCGAGGGCTGATCTCGCGCTTTCCATGGTCGAGCGGCTGGGTGACGCCTGCAAGTTTTACAAGGTTGGGGGAGAGCTGTTTACGGCCGCCGGCCCGCAGGTCGTGCAGACACTTCGAGCCCTCGGCAACGATGTTTTTCTCGACCTCAAGCTGCACGACATCCCCAACACGGTTCGCGGCGCGGCGCGCAGTGCGGCGGCGATAGGTGCAAGACTGCTGAGCGTCCACACCTCTGGCGGCCGCGAGATGATCGAAGCCGCTGTAGAGGGGGCGGGTGACCGATGTGGCGTTCTAGGGGTCACGATTCTGACCTCACTCGACGCCGCAATGCTCAGAAGCGCATGGGGACGGAAGACGCTCGAGGTCTACGGAGAGGTGCTCCGTCTTGCCGGCGACTGCGCAGCTGTTGGAGCCCACGGGGTGGTCTGCAGCGGTCTCGAGGCCAAGAAGATCGGCGCCAAGTACGGGGATCAGCTGAAGCTCCTCATCCCGGGTATCCGAGCCGCGGGCGGGAAGGTCGACGATCAGAAGCGGACCGTGACCGCCCACGAGGCCGCCAAGGCTGGAGCCAGTTACATCGTGCTCGGCCGGCTTGTGACCGAGGCAAAGGACCCCGCTTCCGAGCTTCGGGCTGTCATGAAGAGTATCTGACAGCTCCTGCCGTTTGAGACGCTCGCTTCCGCTAGCAATTTCAATACTGAAGCGGACAGCCCCGAGCGCTAAGCCCAGAGCAGCTCAGCTTCCATAGTTGGTCGTGGCTCGCGGGCTTAATCTCGCGTGGGATGGTTGGTCCCCACGGCATTTGAGCTGTGTGTTCTGATGCTCTGGCACGGGTCCCTGCCCGGGCAGGACAGTTTCCATTCACTCTTACGCACTGTGAAAGCCCAGCGGCTCTGGGTTTAGCGCTCAGAGCTGTCCGCTTCAGTATTGTGGATCCTCAGGAAACGGGCGCTCAGACCGCCAAGAGCAGTCAGCTAAATCAGCCAGCCACCACGCTTTGCCCACGGTCCCCGGGTTGCTTTGGCGGGGTGGGGTGTGTATTTTCAAAGGCTAACCTCGGAAAAAACTGGAGGGCCTACTGTGCCCTCTTTCCAACATCGTAGGGAGAAGGGACGTGAAAGTTCGCAGCAGCGTGAAGCCGATCTGTGAGCACTGCAAGGTCATCAAGCGGCAGGGCGTGACTCGCATCATCTGCAAGCGCAATCCAAAGCATAAGCAGCGGCAGGGTTAATTCATGGCGCGCATCGCTGGCGTAGATCTCCCGCGTGAGAAGAAGGTCGAGATCGGCTTGACGTACATCTTCGGGATCGGCCGCGCTACCGCGCGTCGCATTCTCGCGTCGACCGGTGTCAACTCCGAGCAAAGAATTCGTGACCTGAACGACAACGACACCAATCGGCTTCGTCAGGCGATCGAGAAGGATTTTCGCGTCGAGGGCGCGCTGCGCACCGAAGTCGCGATGAACATTAAGCGGCTCATGGACATCGGCTCGTATCGCGGGATTCGTCATCGGCGCGGTCTGCCTGTTCGCGGTCAACGCACGCACACCAACGCCCGTACCAAGAAGGGCCCACGCCGCGCTATCGCCGGCAAGAAGAAGGTAACGAAGTAACTATGGCAATCGGGAAAAAGGTCAAGCGCATCATCGAGGCTGAAGGAATCGCTCACGTTTCGGCGACCTTCAACAACACCACGATCACGATCACCGACACTCACGGGAATACGATTTCCTGGGGATCGTCGGGCAAGGCGGGCTTCAAGGGGTCCAAGAAGTCGACTCCGTTCGCAGCCACCGTCGCCGGTGAGCAGGCTGGACGAGAGGCCGTCACG
>Ga0193751_1000945_pt1 | contig 19715 bp, 21 predicted proteins | sample L1c2metaG_FD_143050 | JGI IMG/M metagenome (GOLD analysis project Ga0193751, IMG submission 143050) | Soil microbial communities from a riparian zone of the East river system, Colorado, United States - L1c2 | ecosystem: Environmental > Terrestrial > Soil > Riparian zone | place: USA: East River... | reverse complement strand
CGAATGATCGGCGAGCGGCTCTCGGGCGCATTGGGCCAGCCGGTGATCATCGAGAACCGCCCCGGTGCCGCGGGCAACATCGGCGCCGAAGCCGTCGCTCGGTCCGCGCCCGATGGCTACACGCTGCTGATGGCGACCACCGGCGTCATGTCTATCAACAACGCGCTGTACAAGAACATGACTTATGACTCGTCGAAAGACTTCGATTACGTGGTGTATGTCGCCTCGATCACCAATGTGCTCATTGTGGCGGCGGACTCGCCGCTACACAACGTGCCGGAGCTGATCGCGGCGGCAAAGCGCTCGCCCGGAAAGCTTTCCTTCGCCTCCTCGGGTGCCGGCGCGTCGACCCACATGTCAGCGGAGCTCTTCAAGATCATGGCCGGCGTGGACCTGCTTCACGTTCCGTACAAGGGCAGCGGTCCCGCGATGCCCGATGTCATCACGGGCCGGGTGTCGATGATGTTCGAGAACATGCCCGGTGCCATTTCGCACATTCGCGCGGGCACCGTCCGCGCGCTTGCCGTCACAGGCCTTCGACGCACGAGTGCGCTGCCGGAGGTCCCGACCGTGAGCGAGTCGGGTGTGCCGGGGTATGAGTCGCTCTCGTGGAGCGGCATCGCGGTGCCGGCGGGAACGCCGCGCGATGTGGTTGCGCGTCTCAATCGCGAGATCAACGCGATCCTCGCCGCGCCCGACATGCGCCAGAAGCTCGCCGACCAGGGAGCCGAGGCCGTGGGCGGAACGCCGGAAGCTTTCGCCGAGCACGCGAAACGCGAGCGCGACAAATGGAGCCGCGTCATCCGCGACGCGAGCATCGCGGTCAACTGAGGATCGCGCCTCAGCCACATGGTCGTACCGCTCCGTAGCACGGGCGCGCGAGCTCGATGCGAATCTAACGCCGCAATGCCGCGATGCCCCGCTGAAGCCCGTCGAGCGTCAGCGGGAACATGCGCGGACCGAGGATATCCAGGACCAGCTGCGTCGAGCGCGTATACGTCCACGATCGCTCGGGCTCGGGATTGAGCCAGATCGCATTCCGGTACGTATCGACAAGGCGTTTGAGCCACAACACGCCGGGCTCGTCGTTCATGTATTCCACGCTTCCGCCCGGCTGCACAAGCTCGTAGGGGCTCATCGCGGCGTCGCCGACAAAGATGAGCTTCCAGTCGGGGCCGTACTTGTGAAGGATGTCGAACGTTGCGAAGCGCTCGTTGCGCCGCCGCCGGTTGTCTCGCCAGACGTAGTCGTAGACGCAGTTGTGAAAGTAGAAGTACTCGAGGTGGCGGAACTCGCTCTTTGCGGCGGAAAACAGCTCCTCGCATACCTGGACGTGCGGGTCCATCGAGCCGCCGACGTCGAGAAAGAGCAGGACCTTGATCCGGTTGCGGCGCTCGGGAACGAGGTGCAGGTCGAGCCAGCCCGCGTTCTTGGCGGTCCCTTCGATGGTCGCATCGAGATCGAGCTCCTCGGGAATGCCCTCGCGCGCGAAGCGTCTCAAGCGTCGCAGCGCGATCTTGATATTGCGCGTGTTGAGCTCCACCGAGTCGTCGAGATTGCGGAAGGTCCGCTCGTCCCAGACTTTGATGGCGCTTCGGTTGCGGCCGCCTTCCTGCCCGATGCGGATGCCTTCCGGGTTGTAGCCGTACGCGCCGAACGGACTCGTTCCGGCCGTGCCGATCCACTTCGAGCCGCCCTGATGGCGGCCACGCTGCTCCTCCAGCCGCTGCTTCAGCGTCTCCATCAGCTTGTCCCAGCCACCGAGCGCCTTGACCAGCGCCTTGTCCTCCTCGGAAAGATTGCCTTCGATGAGCTTGCGGATCCACTCCTCGGGAATCACAGCGCGGATGTCGAATACGCTTTCGACTCCCTTGAAGTACGTTCCGAACGCGAGATTGAACCGGTCGTAGAGCGATTCGTCCTTGACCAGGCAGGTGCGCGCCAGGAAATAGAAATCGTCGATGTCGCCGGAGACGACACCGTGCTCCAAGGCGTCGAGCAGCGTCAGGAACTCGCGCGTGCTGACCGGCAGCCTGGCGGCCTTGAGATGAAGGAAGAAGTCGATCAGCATGCGCGTCTAGTGTGGCGTTCCACAAATAAGTGCATTACTTTCAGCCGTTCGTGGTGAGCCCTTCGACTTCGCTCAGGACAGGCTTGTCGAACCATGAACGGCTCTATAGATCGGCCTTCGACAAGCTCAGGCCGAACGGACTCTATCAAATTACTTGCGGAACTCCACACCACCTAAATTCCGCTACCGCGGCCGCTCGAGCTGAAACTTGAGATGCCGCTTCACCGCCGGCCATTCGCCGTCGATGATGCTGAATACGACGGTGTCGCGCTTCGAGCCGTCGGGCATGAGTTGGTGGTTGCGCAGGACGGCATCCTGCTTGGCGCCCAGGCGCGAGATCGCCTCGCGCGACGCATGATTGAACCAGTGCGTGCGAAACTCCACCGCGATGCAGGCGAGCTTTTCGAACGCGTGCGTGAGCAGCATCAGCTTGCATTCGGTGTTGATCGCGGTGCGCTGCGCGCGCTTCGCATACCAGGTGTGGCCGATTTCCAGCCGCCGGTTGGGCGCATCGACGTTGAAGTAACGCGTGCAGCCCACGATTTCCCCGTCCTTGACGTCGCGCACCACGAAAGGCATCGCGCCCAGCCGGTCGCGCATGTCGAGCGCCGTGGCGATGTAGTCGCCCATCTTGTCCGGCGGAGCGACCGACGTGTACCAGAGCTTCCACAGCTCACCGTCGGCAGCCGCACGGTTGAGCGCATCCTCGTGCGTAGCGTCGAGCGGCTCGATCGTGGCGTGCTTGCCTCTCAGCGTCACCGGTTCGATAAACCGCGGCATGGGCCCGTCGAGCTAGCGCCCCGAGCGCGCCATGAACGCGATCTTCTCGAACAAGTGCACGTCCTGCTCGTTCTTGAGCAGGGCGCCGTGCAGCGGCGGAATGATCACCTTCTTGTCGTGGCTGCGCAGCGCCTCGGGTGGGATATCCTCGGCGAGAAGGAGCTTGAGCCAGTCGAGCAGCTCGGATGTCGATGGCTTCTTCTTCAATCCAGGCACTTCTCGCAGCTCGAAGAAAACCTCGAGCGCTTCCTTGAGCAACGCCTTTTTCAACCCCGGAAAGTGGACATCGACGATCCGCGTCATCGTTTCCTTGTCGGGGAAGCGGATGTAGTGAAAAAAACAGCGCCGCAGAAACGCGTCGGGCAATTCCTTTTCGTTGTTGCTGGTGATGACGACCAACGGCCGATGGCGCGCGCGGATCGTGGTCTGCGTCTCGTAGACGTAGAATTCCATCCGGTCGAGCTCGCGCAAAAGGTCGTTGGGAAATTCGATGTCGGCCTTGTCGATCTCGTCGATGAGGACGACCGCAGGACTGTCCGATGCGAACGCCTCCCACAGGACGCCGCGCTTTATGTAGTGAGCGATGTCGCCGACGTGCTCGTCGCCGAGCTGGGAATCGCGCAGGCGCGAGACGGCGTCGTACTCGTAGAGGCCCTGCTGCGCCTTGGTCGTCGACTTGATGTGCCACTGCACCAGCGTTCGCCCCAGGCTTCGGGCGACCTCTTCGGCGAGCAGCGTCTTGCCGGTTCCGGGCTCACCCTTGACCAGCAGCGGGCGCTCGAGCGTGACGGCGGCGTTCACCGCGAGCATAAGGTCGGGCGTCGCGATGTATGTGTCGGTGCCTTCGAAGCGCATCATCGTTTCCCGTTAAAACCTCGATCGTAGGTGCGAATTCATTCGCACGCGCTGTTTCCATAATCTCCGCGCCCGAATGAATTCGGGCCTACAAACATCGGTCCAGTCGATATTAGCCTACAAGATACTGCAGCAGCCATAAAGCCGCCATGCCGGCCGCGATCGTCAACATGGTGCTTTGCCGCCACCACGCGACGGCCGACGCGACGAGCGCGGCGATGAGCTTGATATTGCCCGGCGAGAAGTCCAGGACGCCGGGCGCGGAGAACACGATCGCGGGAACCACGATCGCGGTCAGCATCGCGACGGGAACGTGCTGGAGCGCCCGGGCGAGAAGCGCAGGCATGCTTCGCCGGGCGAACAGGGCGATGAAGGACACGCGGGCCGTATACGTAATCGCACCGACCGCGAAGACAAGAAGCCAGATCGTGAGCTCTCTACTCACCGGGTTCGCCTCGCCTTGTCTCCGATCACACCCGCCGCGATCCCGATCAGGCCCGCGCAGATCAACGACAGGCGCAGCGGCATTGCATCGAGTGCGACGACGGCGGCGGCCGATACGGCGAACACGATCAGCGAAACCCGGTCGTGGAGTAACGGCACGAGCACGGCGAGGAAGCACAGCGGGACCCCGAACTCGAGGTGCCACGACGCGGGAATGAACGCTCCGGCCAGAACGCCGCCCAGCGTGGCGAATTGCCATCCGATCCATAGCATGGAGCCGTTGCCCAGAAAATACGACGCGTTCGCGCGCACGTCGTCCGAGTCGCGGAATCGCTGCAGCGTGCCCGCAAATGCCTGGTCGGTGAGTACGAACGCGAGCAGGCTGCGCCATCGATGATCGAGCGTTCGCAGGTAAGGGGCCATCGCCGCGCTGTACATCAGGAGCCGCAGGCTTACGATCAGGCACGAGAGCAGGATCACGGCAAATGGCGCGCCCGACGCGAGAAGCTGTGTCGCGACGATTTGGGCGGCTCCGCTGAACATGATCATCGACATGGCGAGGGCGGCGACAGGCGACGCTCCCACAGCGATGGCGCCGATGCCGCAGACGATCCCGAATGGGACGATGCCGATCAGCATCGGTAGGCTGTCGCGGCAACCTTCGAGGAAAGCGGCTCGGGAGATGGACTTGCGCATCGATGCGGGCAACAAAAAGGGCTTGCAGGCCAGGAGCCGCAAGCCCTGTGATGTTCCTTGCAATTATAGCGCAGCGCACGCTTGATTCCCCCGCTACAATATGCCCTCGCCCCCGCGCGTGCGGCTTTGGCTCCCGCCGCGCTTCGAGCGCGCCGAACGGAACCCGCGGCCTTCAAAAGCGAATTCATGGATCTGCCCGTCAACGAGTTCAAGCGCGCGATCCGCTCGGGCAAGGTGCCCATCGGTGCGTGGCTCATGAGCGCCGCACCGTCGACCGCGGAGGCGCTCGGCTGTGTTGGATTCGATTTTCTGGTGGTGGACATGGAGCACACACCGATCGACATCCCGCAGATGATCGGCATCCTTCAAGCCATCGCCGGCACCCCCGCGCAGGCGATCGTGCGCCCGCCCTGGAACGACATGGTGATGGTCAAGCGCGCGATGGACGCGGGCGCGCAGTCGCTGCTTTTTCCGTTCGTGCAAAACGCGGACGAGGCGCGGCGAGCGGTCGCGTCGACTCGTTATCCGCCCGGTGGCGTACGCGGCGTCGCAGGCACGCACCGCGGCAGCCGCTATGGCACGATTGCGAACTATCTCAAGCGCGCCCAGGAGGAAGTATGCGTCATCGTGCAGATCGAGACGCCGTCCGCTTTCGATTCGCTGGAGGCCATCGCGGCGGTTCCGGGCGTCGATTCGATTTTCATCGGGCCCAATGATTTGTCGGCGTCGATGGGATTGATCGGCGATATGGGCAACGCCGCCGTGCAGGACAAGCTCAAGGCGGGCGCGCAGGCGTGCAAGCGACTCGGCAAGCCCTGCGGCATTATCGGAATGAATCCGGAAGTGGCGGGCACGTTTGTCGAATACGGCTTTTCATGGGTGGCGGTCGGGTCGGATTTGGGCTTCATGGTGAGCCGCGGGCAGGAATATCTCGCGAAAATGCGCGGCTCGGCGGCGCCCGCTGCAAAACCACAAAGCGCGTATTGACCTCGACGATCGAGCTCACCGCCGGTCCGACGCGCGCATCGATTGCACCGGAGGTGGGCGGCTCGCTTGCCGCGTTCGAATGGGTTGACAAGCCCATCTTCAGGCCGACGCCGAGCGTGGCGATCGACGCCCGCGACGTGCAGCGATTCGCATGCTTTCCCCTTGTGCCGTTTTCCAACCGCATCGCCGGTGGCCGGCTGCACTGGTCGGGCAAGACCTACCCGCTGACCCGTTACCTCCCGGCCGTCCCGCATGCCATCCACGGCAACGCCTGGCAGCGCGCCTGGGACCTGACGGAAAGCGCGCCCAGCTCCGCCACACTCGAGCTCACCCATGACGCGCGCGATGCGCGAGCACTGGAGTGGCCGTTTCCCTATCGGGCCCGGCAGAATGTCACTCTCGCTGCCGACTCGCTGACGCTGCGACTCGATATCGAGAACACGGGAGACACGGCGTTCCCTTTCGGTCTCGGATGGCATCCCTATTTTCCGCGCAGTGACGCGACCGAGCTCGGCTTCCACGCGCGCGCAATGTGGGAGACAGACTTCGAAACGTTGCCGAAAGTCCTCGTCCCGCTGAATCAAAACGATTTCACGACGCCGCGCGCCATTGCGAGCACGACGCTGGACAACTGCTTTGCGGGCTGGCAACCGCCGGCACGCCTAAGCTGGCCGGAGCGGCGGCTTGCCGCGGACATCAGCGCCGACGCCGCGTGCGATCATCTGGTCGTGTATGTGCCGGGTGGCGCCAATTTTCTCGCCGTCGAGCCCGTCACCCACATGCCCGACGCATTCAATCGCGCGAACCATGGTGAGCCCGGCACAGGCACACGTGCGCTCGCGCCGGGGGCGCGCTTTTCTTGTACGATGCGCATCTCGGTAGGGAACCTTAGCGATACAGCCGGATGAGCTTCCCGTTCGAATGCGCCCTCGACATCAAAGCCAGTCTGGGAGAATGTCCCGTCTGGTCGGTCGATGAACAAGCGCTTTACTGGGTCGATATCAATGCGCCGTCGCTCAACCGCTTCGATCCTGCGACGGGTTTGAATACGGCGTGGCCGATGCCGCAGTCGATCGGCTGCTTCGCCTTGCGCAAACAGGGAGGTTTCGTGGTCGCCCTTCGGGACGGGATATGGCTGGCGTCGCGAAACGGAACACTCGAGCGCAAAGTCGCCGACGCACCCTACGACCCGGCGCATCACCGCTTCAACGATGGCCGCGCAGACGCCAAGGGCCGGTTCTGGGCGGGCAGCATGAATGAAAATCGCGACGCCAGCACGGCCGTACTCTATCGTTTCGATGCTGACACCCGCCTTACGCCCGTCGTCCGCAATATGACGATTTCCAACGGACTTGCCTTCAGCCCCGACGGACGCACGATGTATCACGCGGATACGCCCACACTTAAAGTGGACGCCTACGATTTCGACATCGATGCCGGAACGATCGCCAATCGCCGTGTGTTTGCACGTTTCACTGGCGCGACCGACCGTCCCGATGGAGGGGCCGTCGACAGCGAAGGCTTCTACTGGAGCGCCTTCTATCGCGGCGGAAAAGTCGTCTGTCTTTCGCCGCAGGGCGAGCGCGTGGCCGAGTACGCGGTCCCGGCGATGTGTCCGACCATGTGCGCATTCGGGGGACTGGATCTAAAGACCTTGTACGTCACGAGCGCGCGACAGATGCGCGAACCCGACGAGCTTGCGCGCCTGCCCCTATCGGGCGGAATCTTCGCCATGCGCGTCGACGCGCCGGGAATGCCGGAGCCGAAGTTCGCCGGATAGGCGACTGCCGTCCGCCGGCGCTCACGCTCCTCCACACATGCAATTCGACAGCGCCTCCTTTATCCGGGTCGACGCCACCAATAGCCTCGGCGCATCCGCGTCGGGCGTGTCATTTGCAACCAACACCGGAGACATTCTCGAAATCGCGTGCTTCGGCCCGGGCATTTTCCGGCTGCGCGTCGGCCCCAACACCCTTCCCGACTATGGACTCGTGGTCGGGCGCCTGCAGCGCTGCGAAGTCGCCCAGCGCGAGCGCGGCGAATGGGCGTTCACAGCAGGTGACACGCGGCTCGAGCTCTCGGGCGAGCCGCTCGCGTTGCGATTGCTGCAAGCGGAACAGCTCGTCCTGAGCTCGATTACCGACGAGCACTTTCGCGGGTTCACGCGCTTGCCGGTCATCGGCCGCGCCAAGCCCGGAGCGCAATGGGTTGCGTCCTTCGCGCTGGCGTCGGCCGAGCCCGTCTATGGACTCGGCGAAAAATTCGGGCCGCTCAACAAGCGTGGACAGATCGTCCATTCGCAGGTCGAAGACGCGCTGGGCGTCAACACCGGGCTTTCGTACAAGAACGTCCCGTTCTGCTGGAGCCCCGGCAAGGGCGGGGGGTCGTGGGGCGTATTCATCAACACCCCCGCACGCGTTACGCATGGGGTCGGCCATCCCGACTGGTCGCACCGCTCGTACGCGGCGGTCGTCGATGACGAAGCGCTCGACATGTTTCTCATCGCGGGCCGCGATCCTGCGCAGGTGATCGAGCGCTACACGCACATCACCGGTCGCGCGCCCGATGTGCCGCTTTGGAGCCTGGGTCTGTGGATCTCGAAGGTGTATTACCGCACCCCCGATGAAGCAAGCGCGGTGGCTACGAAGCTGCGCGCGCGTCGTATTCCATGCGACGTGCTCGCGCTCGACGGCCGGGCGACGTGGGACGTGCAAACGCGGTTCGACTTTCGTTGGGACCCGCAACGCTTCCGCGATCCCGCCGCCACGCTCGCCAAGATGAAGGAGAATGCGCTTCGCATCTGCGTGGGGGAATATCCGTACGTGTCGGTGCACTCGCGTCTGTTCGAGGAGCTCGCCAACAAGCGATACCTGCTCAAAGACGCAAACGGGGAACCCTATGTGCTTCGATGGGATACCGCAGCCGCGACGTCGCCTGTCAGCGATGTGCTCACGACGCTGCCCGATTCCGGCATCGTCGATTTCACCAATCCGGCCGCGTTTGCGTGGTGGCGCGATGCGCACGAGCAACTCTTTCGCACCGGCGTAGACGTTATCCAGAGCGACTTCGGCGAGCACGTCCCCGACGACGCGGTCGCTTTCAACGGCGACGCCGGCCGGCGTCTGCACAACGTCTACCCGCTTCTTTACAACCGATGTATTTACGACGCAGTAAAAAAATTCGGCGACAACGCGCATGGACCGCCGATGATCTGGTCTCGGTCCGGCTGGACCGGAAGCCAGCGCTATCCGATCCAATGGGGCGGCGATCCGCAAAGCGACTGGGAAGGGCTCGCTGCGAGCATACGCGGCGCGCTCTCTTGGGGAATGAGCGGCGCGCCGTACCACGCGACCGATATCGGCGGATTCTATGGGTCGGCGCAGCCTTCGCCCGAGCTTTACGTCCGCTGGCTGCAGGCGGCCGTATTCAGCTCGCACATGCGGGTGCACGGCATCGGCCCGCGCGAACCGTGGGCATTCGGCGAAGAAGCGGAAGCCGTGGCGCGACGCTGGATCGAATTCCGCTATCGGCTGTTGCCGTATCTGCGCTCGGTCATCGCGCAGGCTGTCGAAACGGGATTGCCTGTCATGCGCGCGATGCCGCTGGCGTTTCCCTCCAATGCGCTCACACGCGGTTACGAGACGCAATTTCTGTGCGGCGATGCGTTGCTGGTCGCGCCGATCGTCGCCGCCGGCAGCGAGATCGAAGTCGCACTGCCGCCGGGCGCGTGGTACGACCTGGGCACCCGGCAGCGGCTCGCCGGCCGCCAGGTCATCCGTTATCGCGCAACGCTCGAGCGCTTTCCGGTCTTCGGTCGCGAGGGCTACGCGCTTCCGCTCGGACCGGTGGTTCAGCACACCGGCGAGATCGACGCCGCCAAGCCACTCGACGCGCTGTGGGTGTTCGGCAAGCCGGCGCATGCGCTGGACGGATTTGCGCAGGCTCGCATCGCCGTTAATGACGGCCGCGCGAGTGTCGCCACCGCGCCTGAAGTGTCAGTCGAGATTTTCGGCGACGCGCAAGACGTCCAGGTCGTATCGCTGGGCTAGCGAAGGAATCCGAAGCAATGAGCGCGGCGCCGAAAATCGCCATAACGATCGGCGAACCGGCGGGCATCGGCCCCGACTTGTGCGTTCGGCTCGCGGAGAGACGCTGGCCTGCCCGGCTGGTGGCCTTCGGCGACATCGAGCTCTTGCGGGAGCGCGCGCGAAGGCTGCGCGCGGGCGTGCGCTTCGTACCGTATGCATCCGCTGGCCCCGTGACACCGCACGTATTCGAAGTCGTGCACTTTCCCCTCGCGACGCCGGTGGTGCCGGGCCTGCTCGATCCGGCGAACGCCAAGTCGGTCCTGGCGACGCTCGACGCCGCACTCGCCGGATGCATCAACGGCGGTTTCTCGGCGATGGTCACCGGTCCCGTGCAGAAAAGCGTCATCAACGACGCGGGCGTCGCCTTTACCGGGCACACGGAGTTCCTGGCGGAGCGCACGCGATCGACTGTCGTCATGATGCTGGTGGGTGCCGCGCCGTGGGGATCATTGCGAGTCGCGCTGGCGACGACGCATGTTCCGCTCGCCGCCGTCCCGGCCACCCTCACGCGCGAACTGCTGGGACGTACGCTGCGAGTCACCGTTGCCGAGCTGCGCGCGAAGTTCGGCATCGCGAGTCCTCGCATCGGCGTTTGCGGGCTCAACCCGCACGCAGGCGAGAACGGCTATCTCGGCCGCGAGGAAATAGACGTCATCGAGCCGGTCATCGCCGCGATGAAAGCCGAAGGCGTGGACATCGCCGGCCCGCTTCCCGCCGATACGGCGTTCGTGCCCGACAAGGCCCGGCAGTTCGACTGCATCGTGGCGATGTACCACGACCAGGGATTGCCGGTGCTCAAACATGCAAGCTTCGGCCACGGCGTCAACGTGACGCTGGGACTCCCGATCGTGCGCACATCGGTCGACCACGGCACCGCGCTCGACCTGGCCGCCGACGGGCAGGCCGCGGCACGCGCCGATCCGGGATCGTTTTTCGCTGCGGTCGATCTCGCGATCGAGCTCTCATCGCGCGCCGAGCGCGCGCGATGAGTGTGATTGCGTAACGTTTGATAGACCGCAAGGGCCGCACAGATCCGCACGCGTTTCTGGCGGATCACCTTGAGTCGAAGCGCGGCCCATGAACATGGAGAGCCATTTTCCACGCCGCCGCTTCGGCCAGCACTTTCTGGTCGATCGCCATTACATCGACCGAATTCTCGACGCCGTGAACGCGAGCCGCGACGATCGCGTGGTCGAGATCGGCCCGGGGCTCGGCGCTCTGACGCACCCGATGCTGGACCGCGTCGAGCGGCTCACCGTCATTGAAATCGATCGTGACCTCGCCGCGAGGCTCGCGGCGGAGTATCCCTCCACCTGCCTCGATCTGCGCGTCGCCGACGCGCTGAGCTTCGATTTTGCGGTCCTGGGTGACCGTTTGCGCGTGATCGGAAACCTTCCCTACAACATCTCTTCGCCACTGCTTTTTCACCTTGCGCAATACGAGGCGCAGTTGCGCGATATCACCGTCATGTTGCAGAAGGAAGTCGTTGCGCGGATGACCGCGGCGCCGGCAACGCCGGAATACGGACGGCTCTCGGTGATGCTTCAGGTGCGCTTTCGCATCGAGCGCCTGTTCGTGGTTCCGCCAGGCGCTTTCCGTCCGCCGCCGAAGGTCGATTCGGCGGTGGCAAGGCTGATTCCGCTCGGCGCGCAGCGCCCGCCGGTCGCCGACCCTGCGCTGTTCGCTCGCCTGGTTGCGGCGGCGTTCGGGCAACGACGCAAGACGCTGCGCAACGCGCTCAAAGGCCTTGCCACCGCAAGCGAACTCGAACGCGAAGGCATCGCACCGGGCGCTCGCGGCGAAACTCTCTCGGTGGCCGACTTCGTGCGACTCGCCAACGCGCTCGCTGCTTAGAGCGTTAGCTGGAATCTCCCCAAGTCCGATCGGGCCGCAGCGCGGGATCCTCGATCCGGACCGTTTTTCTTCGACCGTGTGCGCCGCGGATCAGTGTGACCTTCTTCCGGGGCACGCCGAAGATTTCCGCCAGAAAGGCGAGCAATGCGGCGTTCGCCTTGTCTTCCATCGCGGGCGCGGCGATCCGGACCCTTACAGCATCACCGTGCACGCCGGCCACTTCGCTGCGCTTCGCACCCGGTTGCGCGTAGATCTCGAGTACGATCGAGGCATCGGCGCGCGTGTGGCACCACGTCCTGCGTTCAGCGGAAGATCTGGCCAACGGCTTGTTCGAGCATGGCGACGGGAAGGATCAGCACCAGCTGCGCCAGTACGATGACAATCAGCGGCGACAGATCGAGCGAACCGCCCAGCGGCGGAACGATGCGGCGAACGGGAGCGAGCACCCGGAACGTCAGCGCGTTGAGCACGCCTGCCAACGGCCCGTCGGGTGCGACCCAGGACAGGATAGCTTGCACCAATACCGCGCCTATCAGAATCCAAAGCGCGGCCTTGACGAGCTCGACGATGGCGAGAATCGCGAGATAGCCGAGCAGCGTCGGTGAAAACACCGCGCCCGAGATCCCCGCGAGCGCGACAAGCCAGAGCACCTGACCGATCCACGCAAACACAAGAGACGCCCAGTCGTATCCGTGGAACCCGGGAAGGAGCTTGCGCAGCGGTTTTACGGCCCAGTCCGTGAGCGCGCTCACCGCCTGGCCCACCGGGTTACGGAATGGCGCGCGCAGGCATTGCATGATGAAGCGCAGCAACGCCGCGTAGACGAGGAACCCGAAAACGGTGTTGATCAGGAAGCGCAGCGCCTCGGTAACCATCAGGGCTCCTCGCCCAGACGGTCGCCAAGCTCCCTGGCCCGTTCTGCCGCGGCCCGCACTGCCGCCTTGAGCGCGGCTTTCACGTCGGCCCCATCCAGAACCCTGACCGCGCGCTCGGTGGTGCCTCCCTTGGAGGTGACCTGTGCGCGGAGCAGCGCGGGGTCCGAATCGCCCTGCTCGACCAGGCGAATCGCGCCCGAAAAAGTCTGCAGCGCGAGCCGCCTCGCGTCCGCGGCAGCGAATCCCAGCTCGAGCGCGGCCTCCTCGAGCGCTTCGAGAAAATAGAAAACATACGCCGGGCCGCTGCCCGATACGGCCGTGACGGCATCGAGGTCACTTTCGCGCTCGCACCAGAGTATGCCTCCGACCGCTTCGAGCACCGCTGCGGCGCGCGACCGGCCCTCGCTGTCGACTCCGGACAATGCAAACAATCCGGCGATGCCCGCGCCGACCATCGACGGCGTATTCGGCATCGCGCGCACCAGCCTGCGATATCCGAGCAGCCATCGTGACAGATCCGACAGCCGGATGCCGGCGGCGATCGACAGCACGACCTGACGCTTGAGGAGCGTCGCAAGCTCGCGCGCAGCGCCCCTGACGTTTTGCGGTTTGACCGCCAGCACGATCACATCGGCGTGCGAAACCGCGTGAGCTTCGATCTCGGCAAATGTTGCGACGCCGAAGCGCGCGGCAATGGTCGAGCGCGCCTCCGCGGAAACATCGACGACTGCAAACGCTTTCGACGCGGTGCCGCGCGCGACCAGCCCGCCGATCAGCGCTCGAGCCATATTCCCGCCGCCGATAAAAGTGATGTTCACGTGTCTATCTGAATGAATTCGCACCCACGGTGCGGTTTTGTAGGCCCGAATTCATTCGGGCGCAACCGTCAATGGCGCAGCCCGTGCGAATGAATTCGCACCCACAGGTGCGGTTGTGCCCCGGTTGCTGCTCGACAGCTAGCTCCTCGGGCCGAACAGCGCGCTGCCGATGCGCACCTGCGTCGAGCCTTCGGCGATCGCCGCTTCCAGATCGTCGGACATGCCCATCGACAGCGTGTCCACGCGAACTCCGCGCGATTGCGCCATCTCGAACGTGTGGCGCAGTACCCTGAATTCCTCGCGCTGCGCGCTTCCGTCCGAGCCTGCCCGGGCAATCCCCATGAAGCCTCGCAAGGCAAGTCGCGGCAGGCGAGCTATCGTCTCCGCCAGCGCGACGGCGTCCTGGGGCGCGGCCCCGCTCTTGCTTGCTTCGCCGCTGATATTGACCTGCACACACACGTCGAGGCGCGGCAGCCGCGGATCGCGCAGTTCGGCAAGCCGCTCCGCAATGCTCATTCGATCGACCGTCTCGATCCACGCGAAGCGCTGCGCGGCCACGCGAGCCTTGTTGCTTTGCAGCGGTCCGATCATATGCCACTCGATATCCGGGAGGTCGGAAAGCGCCTCGGCCTTCGAAATCGCCTCTTGGACATAATTCTCGCCGAACGCGCGCTGACCGAGCGCATAGGCCGCGCGAACGGCGTCTGGAGGGAAGGTTTTGCTGACGGCGACCAGCCGGATCTCGGCCGGATCCCGCCCGGCCGCGGCCGCCGCCGCGGCGATTCGCGCGAGGATTGCTTGCCACGCCTTCTCGTATAGGGTCATAATCGGATGACGTCGGCATAGGCACCTGGATGTGTAATCAAGAACTTGCCTAATGCCGGCACGGGCTTGCCGCGATAGCCAGCCCTTACGCGGCCCGTGGGATTATAAATGGACATTGCCGAACTGCTCGCATTTGCGGTCAAGAACAAGGCGTCGGACTTGCATTTGTCGGCGGGACTCCCGCCGATGATTCGCGTCCACGGCGACATCAGGCGGATCAACCTGCCGCCGATGGAGCACGAGGACGTGCATGCCATGGTGTACGACATCATGAGCGACGCGCAGCGCAAAACCTACGAGGAAATGCTCGAATGCGACTTTTCCTTCGGCATTCCCAATCTCGCCCGCTTTCGCGTCAATGCGTTCAACCAGGAGCGCGGCGCCGCGGTCGCCTTCCGGACGATTCCGTCGAAAGTGCTGTCGCTGGAGGAACTGGCCGCGCCCCGCGTATTTGCCGAGCTGACGACCCGTCCGCGCGGCCTGATTCTGTGTACCGGTCCGACCGGGTCGGGCAAATCGACGACGCTGGCTGCCATGTGCAACCATGTCAACGAGAACGTCTACGCGCACATTCTCACCATCGAAGACCCGATCGAGTTCCTGCACGAATCCAAGAAGTGCCTGATCAACCAGCGCGAGGTCGGCCCGCATACGCTGTCTTTCGCCAACGCGCTGCGCGCGGCGCTGCGCGAGGACCCCGATTACATCCTGGTCGGCGAAATGCGCGACCTGGAAACAATACGCCTCGCGCTGACCGCCGCCGAAACCGGCCACCTCGTGTTCGGCACGCTGCATACGAGCTCCGCGGCCAAGACCATCGACCGCATCATCGATGTCTTCCCGGCGTCTGAAAAGGACATGGTGCGGGCGATGCTCTCGGAATCGCTGGTCGCGGTCATCTCGCAAACGCTGCTCAAGACCAAGGACCAACAAGGCCGCATCGCGGCGCACGAGATCATGATCGGCAACCCCGCGATTCGAAACCTGATTCGGGAAAACAAGGTCGCGCAGATGTACTCCACGATCCAGACCAACCAATCGATGGGAATGCAAACCCTCGACCAATGCCTGGTCGAGATGGTTCGGCGCAACCAGATCGCGATGTCCGAGGCGCGTATGCGTGCGGTTAACAAGGATCTGTTCGGCGGCTAACCGTCAACCTATGCAAAGCTACTGCGCAACCCGACTGCTTCGTTGCGTCCTCGCTCGCCGCTCGCCGTACTTTTCGGTACTGTCTCGCGACTCGCTGCGGGTCGCCTTGCGTTCGGGCTGCTCGCTACGCTTTTCTATAGGTTGAGGTAGCGCAGCAATTGGAGATCGCCACATGGAACGAGAAACCGCCACCAAATTCATCCACGAGCTTCTCGACCTGATGGTGAAGCAACAAGGGTCGGATTTGTTCATCACCGCCGGATTTCCACCCGCGGTCAAGATCGACGGCAAGATCGCGCCGGTTTCCAAGACATCGCTGACGCCACAGCACACAATCGAGATCATCCGCAGCGTCATGAACGACAAACAGGCTGCGGAATTCGAATCGACCAAGGAATGCAACTTCGCGATCAGCCCGCCCGGGATCGGCCGCTTTCGCTGCAACGCCTTCGTGCAGATGGGGCGCGTGGGCATGGTCCTGCGAACGATAAACATCGTCATTCCCACCTTCGACGAGCTGAACCTTCCGCCGGTGCTCAAGGACATTTGCATGAGCAAGCGCGGCATCATGATGTTCATCGGCGCGACCGGCTGCGGAAAATCGACGTCGATGGCGGCGCTGCTCGGCTACCGCAACGAGAACAGCTATGGGCACATCATAACCATCGAGGACCCGATAGAGTTCGTGCACGAGCACAAGAACTGCATCATCACCCAGCGCGAGGTCGGCGTGGACACCGAGGGCTGGGAGATCGCGCTCAAGAATTCGCTGCGCCAGGCGCCGGACGTGATATTGATCGGCGAAGTCCGTGACCGCGAAACCATGGATTACGCGATCGCATTCGCGGAGACGGGCCATCTGTGCCTGGCGACGCTGCACGCGAACAGCACCAACCAGGCGCTCGATCGCATCATCAACTTCTTCCCGGAAGAGCGGCGGCCGCAGTTGCTCATGGACCTTTCGCTCAACATCCGCGCATTCGTGGCGCAGCGCCTGATCGCGCGGCGCGACGGCCGTGGTCGCGTCCCGGCCGTGGAAGTAATGCTCAACTCGCCGCTGATCTCCGACCTGATCTTCAAGGGCGACGTATCGGGCATCAAGGAAATCATGAAAAAGTCCCGCGAGCTGGGTATGCAGACCTTCGACCAGGCGCTGTTCGACCTCTACGAAGGCGGTCTCATCAGCTACGAGGACGCGTTGCGCAATGCGGATTCGCTCAACGACCTGAGGCTCGCCATCAAGCTGCACGGCAAGGACGCGAAAAACCGCAATGTCATGGCTGGCGTCGGGAACATGGACCTGGTTCCCGATTCGACCAACCCTATGGCGACCAACCGTTTCTAGCGAGACTCGTCGCCCGGCGCAATTGCCGGTGGCCCGGGATCCGCTGGACAGTTGCGAGTCGCGCCGCTCGTGCTAGGCTAGTGGTCCGGTAGATCGCCATGCCAGGGCTCGATTCGAACACTCCGATTCCGACGGAAATCAAGCTCCATCAGACTTCGCGCCTGATGGAGCTCACGTTTGCCGACGGCAAAGTCTATCGCCTGCCGTACGAATTCCTGCGGGTCTATTCGCCGTCCGCGGAGGTGCGTGGGCACGGACCGGGACAGGAAACGCTGCAGGTCGGCAAGCGTGACGTGACCATCGCCGAAGTCGAGGCAGTCGGCCACTACGCGATCCGGCCGAAATTCTCCGATGGGCACGACACGGGCATCTATTCCTGGGATTACCTCTACGAGCTCGCCACCCGCCACGAGCCCATGTGGCGGCAATATCTCACGCGCCTCGAAGCCGCTGGCGCCAGCCGCGATGCCGGTTCGCAACCGCCGCCTGCGGCAGCCGAGCGTGGATGCGGACACCATCACTGAGTTTCCCGGACGATGACGGAGAAGACGCACTTCGGATTTGAGCCGGTTAGCCCCGAGGAGAAGACGCGCCGAGTGCGGGGCGTGTTCGAATCGGTCGCCGGCAAATACGATTTGATGAACGACCTGATGTCGGCAGGGCTGCATCGCCTTTGGAAGAGGTTCACGGTCGACACCAGCGGTGTGCGCAAGGGCGCCCGCGTGCTCGACATCGCGGGCGGAACAGCCGACCTCGCGTGCCTGTTCGCCGAGCGCGTCGGAGCCTCGGGCCAAGTCATTCTTACCGACATCAACGGCGCGATGCTCGCGTCCGGCCGCGATCGCATGATCAACGAAGGCTGGCTGGTTCCCGCCGTGCAGTGCAATGCCGAAGCGCTGCCGTTCCACGATCGTTTCTTTGATTGCGTGTGCATCGGCTTCGGGCTGCGCAACGTCACTCGCAAGGAAACTGCGCTTGCCGAAATGCGGCGCGTGCTCCGGCCCGGCGGTGTCGCCGTCATCCTGGAATTCAGCCAGGTATGGTCGCCGCTCAAGCCCGCGTACGATTGGTACAGCTTCAATGTCCTTCCGCGGCTCGGAAAACTGATCGCGGACGACGAGGCCAGTTACCGCTACCTCGCCGAGTCGATCCGTGTGCATCCCGACCAGCCGACGCTCAAGACGATGATGGAGGAGGCGGGCTTCGAGCGCGTCGAGTGGTTCAATCTTACCGGTGGCGTCGTCGCCTTGCATCGAGGCTACGTGTTCTAAAGCCGGCGTCCCGATCCATCCAAATAACGAAGCGTCCGCCACGCCATGAACCCGGCTCTCGCCGTTGCCAACCGTGCGCTTGAGCGCGAGGCGTGGGCGCGCAACCGGCTTGCCTCGCATTCGGGTCGGACCTTGCGCATTCGCGTCGGACCCGCGTCGGCCCTGCTCAAGATCGCCGACGACGGGAAGCTCACGCGCGGCCAGGCGCCGCCCGACCTGACACTGAGGATCTCACCGTTTCGCGTCCCGGCGCTGCTCGCGCAACCCGATCGTTTCAGCGAGCTGGTCGAAACCGACGGCGATCCGGAGCTCGCGGCGACGCTCTTCGATCTTGCGATGGCGCTTCCCTGGTGGGTGGAGCAAACGTTTGCGCGCGTGCTTGGCCCGATCGTGGGAACGCGAATGGCAGATGCCGGGCGGCAACTCCTCCTGCTTCCTGGCCACGCTGCAAACAGCTTCGGCGCGAGCGTGCGCGACTATGTCCGCGACGAAACGCAGGTTCTCATGACTCACGCGCAGCTCGATGTCTTCGGCGGCGACGTGGCCGAGCTGGCCGAGCGCATCGACGCGCTGACATCGCGCGTCGAGGCTATTTCGCAAAGCGGACACGACCCCGCCGCTACAGATTAACCGTGCCGCGCGCTCCAGGAGACGGCGAGAAAGACTTCCCTCAGGAAGAGGCTGAGGCTGCCGATCACCGTAAACATGGCGAGGATGAAAAACACCGCAACCATGCGTGACAAGTCGACCGAGAACAGCGCGCCGACGAAGGCGCCGGCGACAACCAGGCACACCAGCAGAGCACCCAGACCCGCGGCAAGCATCGACGCATAGATAAGCTTGCTGCGCCGGTGAAGCAGTTCCAGCTCCGCTTCCAAGCCGCGTCGGCGCTCGGCGGATTTTTGCTCGGCGTCGGCGTCCATGCGCTCCCGCAGAATGCGTCTCCGATCGATGATCCGGCCCAGGCGATTGTTCATGGCGGTGATGAGGGTGCCGATCGCGGTGAGCAGGAAGACCGGCGCCACCGCGAGCTGAATGACGTGAGTGATGTCGGTGATGTGCGATTCCATCGCCGTCGCAATGAATCGATCGAGGGGAGGATGCCGCAATCTACCCCGCGCGTCGCGTTCGTTCAACTGCGAGCCGCTCCGCCTACGCGAAGCGCGCGCTGGCGGCGCCTTCGATGATGAATCTGCCCACGGGCGTTCAAGTCGCCGCGGTGGGCCTCCACAGCAAGTCCGAAAAAGCAGGACTCGAGCAAGGCTTCGCGGTGACCGGCATCGAGACCGACGCACAGCGCCCCGCGCAGGAATGGATGGTCATGCCTGCGCTGCTCCTGTTGACGGCGATCGTCCTCTTTGAGCGTAGGCGAACGCAAACGGCGGTCAGATCCGTCGAGGCAGCGTTGCCGAGCTGAACCTTGCCGCCGGTCTTGCGCCTCGGTCATTGTGCAGCAGGCGCAAATGGACTCTCGCGGTGTATCGGTTATGAAGCGCGTGACCGCGGGGGCTGCAGCATCCGGGCCGTGGCGGCATCCCGTACAATCGCGGCCATGCGCCTGCTGCGATTCGCGAAAATCCTGCACGTTGCGCTGAAGCACGGGCTCGATGAGTTTCTACTCGGCCACGAGCGCTTTCGCTGGCTGCGGCCCGCG
>Ga0193751_1000944_pt1 | contig 19724 bp, 21 predicted proteins | sample L1c2metaG_FD_143050 | JGI IMG/M metagenome (GOLD analysis project Ga0193751, IMG submission 143050) | Soil microbial communities from a riparian zone of the East river system, Colorado, United States - L1c2 | ecosystem: Environmental > Terrestrial > Soil > Riparian zone | place: USA: East River... | reverse complement strand
TCGGGCCGAGCGGGTTCGCCGTGGTGGGGGCACATGCCGCATCGGTTTACTTGCCAAGGCAACTTCGCGCGTTTGATGATCGTCGCCTGCGATCGCGCCTATGACATTTACTGGAGAAAAGGCGGTTAATTTCTCACGAGGGGCGCACCGAATGCTATTCGATCAATCGACGCGGCGCCGATTTATCGGGCTTCTCGGCAGCGCAGCGGTGACCGCGTCGCCACTTGCCGCACACGCGCAACAGACGGTAACGCCGGTCATCGGATCGCTGAGAGTCACCAAGCCTGGTGACTTGGCGAACGAGCGCGATTCCCTTTTGCAACAGGCCGAGGTTCTCGGCGCCCCCATGGCCGCGGTTCAGCGCGCCATTCAGATCTCCCGCCAGCCGATTTTTCCTAAAAAAGACGCGCTCGCGGTCTTTGACATTTCACAGCCGTCGGCGACGAAAAGATTCTACGTTTTGGATTTCAAGTCAGGTCAGGTCACCGCCCACTACGCGGCTCACGGAAAAGACAATGGCCCGACCGCAAGAGCCATCAAATTTAAAGGCTTCCAGACAGATTTGGACATGGTGCCACTGGGCCCGCTTAAGACCGCTCATTCCGAGGTGATGGATCATTACAAGACGATTGTGGATCGGTACGACGGCACCGTTTATTCAAACATGATCGTTGTGGTGCTGGAGGGCATCACCTCTTACAACAGTTACATCAACCACACTTCTCCATTCAAATGGATCCTACATCCGAACTGGTACACCACTGCTGCTTTTCGCGCCAAAAATAACGGCGCGCTGGGGAGGAGCAACGGTTGCATCACCGTCGATCCGATCGAAAACAACCAGCTCGTCAGGCGGCTTGAGGATGGAGCGCTGATTTACGTGACGGTCGGCGATGACCCGATCGAACAATACTTGTAGTTCGAGGCCGCCGCCTCATTAGCAAACGCCAGCAATTGGGAATTACCGGCCTTATGGCTATCTAGCGCAAGCCGCGTTTGAGCACGCGGCCGAGCCGATCGGAGAACGCTCGCGCATCCGCGGGGCGATCGCCGTCCAACAGCCGGGCCTCCTCGTACAAAACGTGCGCGGCGTCCTCCTTAAACGAGCGGTCGGCGTCGCCAAGCGACGCAAGGGCCGTGATCAGCTCGTGCTGCGGGTTGACTTCGAGCACTGGTTTTGACGCGGATGTCAACCGGCCGGCACCGGCGAGGAGCCGCTCGAGCGCGCGATCCGGCCCCTGCTCCGGCGCAACCAAACAAACGGCGCTGTCGGTCAGCCGTTCCGAGGCGCGCACTTCCGCCACCGCATCACCGAGTGTCGCTTTGACGAAGGCGAGAAAGTCTTTAACCGGCTCGGCGATATCAGGCGCGGCCGCCTGTGTGGCGTCCAGGCGAGCAATGAGTGCGAGATCGGCGGCGCCTTGAGTCACCGACTTGAACGGCTTGCCGTCAAATCCGGCGCTCGGCACCACCCAGAACGTATCGACAGGATCCGCGAGTAGCAGCACTTCGATGCCGCGGGCCTGGAAACCTTCCAGATGTGGCGATGATTTGAGCCGCGCCAGATCGTCACCGGCAATGTAGTAGATCGCCGTTTGATTGGGACGTAGCGCCGCGACGTAATCCTTCAGGCTGCGCCAATTGTCGGACGCCGTGGACTTGAATCGGGCGAGCTTCAATAGCGCTTCGCGGCGCTCGAAATCTTCGTAGATACCTTCCTTGAGCACCGCGCCGAATACGTCCCAGATCTTCGCGTAAGTTTGCGGTTCCTTGTCGGCAAACCGCTCCAGCTCGGCGAAGATCCGACTCGTTACGCCCTTTTTGATAGCGGCAAGGAGCGGACTTTCCTGGATTTTCTCGCGCGACACGTTCAGCGGTAGGTCGGCGCTGTCGACGACGCCGCGCATGAAACGTAAATAGCGCGGCAGAATTTCCGCATCATCGGTAATAAAGATGCGTTTGACGTAGAGCTTGATGCGGCCGGCGCGGTCGGGATCAAACAAATCGAACGGCCGCGAACTTGGAACGAACAACAGCGCGGTATAGTCCTGCCGGCCTTCGGCCCGGAAGTGAATCGTGAGCGCCGGCTCGTCAAAAGCGACTGCGACGCTACGATAGAAGTCGGTGTAATCGGCCGGCGTGATCTCCGATTTCGGTTTAGCCCACAGTGCGGCGCCATCGGTAATTTCAATGGGCGCGGCGCCCGGCTTCTCGATGATTGCGATCGGGACCGGCACATGGCCGGATTGTGCCCTGATCAATTGCTCCACGGTCGCGCGGTCGGTGTAATCTTTCGCCTCTTCCAAGAGGTGTAGAACGACGCGCGTACCGCGGCGCGGCGCTACGGCGCCGGCGGCCGGTGCGATCGAGAAATCGCCTTTGCCGTCGGACGACCACAGCCACGCCGCATCCGAACCGGCGCGTTGGGAAATTACTTCGACGCGTTCGGCGACCATGAACGCCGAATAGAAGCCGACGCCGAAGCGGCCGATCAGCGTCTGGCCTTCGGCCCCTTCTCCGCCCTGCCCGGCTTGGCCGCCCGGGCCGGCTTCGATGCGGTCGAGAAATGCCTTGGTGCCCGAACGCGCGATGGTGCCGAGGGCATCGATAAGCTCCTCGCGATCCATGCCGATGCCGTTGTCCTCGACCGTGAGCTGCCGGGCGGTGGCGTCGAGTGCGACGGCAATCCGGGGCTTGGAATCGTCGCCAAGAAGGGCCGGCGCGGCGATGGCCTCGTAGCGCAGCCGCTCGCAGGCATCCGCGGCATTGGCGATCAGTTCGCGCAGAAATACCGACTTGTCGGAATAAACCGAGTGCACCATCAGATGCAAAAGCTTGGCGACGTCCGCCTCGAACGGGCGGCTTTCTGACTGCGTGACGTTGTTCGCTTCCGCGGTAGCCACGGCGCTGTCCCCCGACAAATTGGGAATTGACCGCTTTCGAGATGGCGAGGCCGCGGGGGCTATTCAAGTCCCGCCAAGCTGGGCGCTAAGCAATCGGATTAAAGACCTATTCGCCTTTAATACCGGCGTCGCGGATGACCCTCGTCCATTTCGCCATTTCGGTCTTGAATTGCGCGTCGCATTGCTCAGGCGTGCTACCGACCGGCTCGTAGCCGAGACTAGCCAGGCGCTCCTTCACGAGGGGCGCCGCCACCGCCTTGTTGGTCTCGCGATAGAGCAGCGCAATGATGTCCTTGGGCGTGCGCGCCGGCGCCACCAGCGTGAACCATGTTTCGCCTTCGATTTCGGGATAGCCCTGCTCCGCCATCGTGGCCACCTCCGGCAGCGCCTGCGAGCGCGTCTTGGTGCTGACCGCGAGCGCGCGCAGCGCGCCGGCCTTGACCAGCGGCACCGCCGGGGCCATGGCGCCAAAGGAAATGGGCGTATGGCCGGCAACTGCCGATCCGATCGCCGGACCGCCACCATTGAACGGCACATGCACTAAGTCGAGCTTAAGCGTCAGGCGAAACAATTCGCCGACCAGATGCGGCGGCGTTCCGACGCCCGGCGATGCGTAGCTGTATTTGGCGGGATTGGCCTTGATCAGTTCGACAAGCTCTTTGACTGAATGCACCGGTAGCGACGGATGCACGGTCAGGATTACCGGCGAGACCACCGCGATTGTGATCGGTGCGAAGTCCTTGATCGGATCGTAGGGCACCTGCTTGTAGAGTTCGGGATTGACCACCAGGTTCGCGCCGTCGACCAATAGCGTGTAGCCGTCGGCCGTGGCCTCCGCCGCGCGTCCGGTGCCGATATTGCCGCCAGCGCCAGCGAGATTCTCGACGTAGAATTGTACCTTCATTTGCTCCGAGAGCTGTTGTGCCAAGAGGCGGGCGAAAACGTCCGTCGGACCGCCCGGCGCGAATGGCACGATCACGCGCACCGGCCGCGTCGGATAATCGAGCGCGGCGGCGGGGTAAGACAGCGTGCCGAAGAGACCACCAATCGCTGCGGCTGAGGTAAGACGGAGAAATTCTCTGCGCGCGCGTATCATGGCGATGCCTCGCGGATTTGGGTGCGTTCAACAATTGTAGAAGATGCCGGCTACTCAATCGAGCGGTAGCGATGGTTTTCGTGATCCGCTCTAAACCGGCACCCGCACCGTCGCCCTTAAACCACCGAGCGGACTGTCGCCGAGCGTGATCTCGCCGCCGTGGGAGCGCGCGATGTCGCGGGCGATTGCCAAGCCTAGGCCGGTGCCGCCTTGGTCCTGGTTGCGCGCGTCGTCGAGACGCAGGAACGGCTTGAACACGTCTTCGCGCAATTGCGATGGAATGCCGGGTCCATCGTCGTCCACCATCACGTTAAGCCAGCGATGATCGCGGTGGCCGGTGATCGCCACGGTCGAGGCAAAACGCGAGGCATTGCTGACGAGATTAGCGAGACAGCGTTTGAACGCCGCCGGCCGCACCGTGACCTCGGGTTGTCCGTGGAAATTCACGCTCGCTCGATGGCCGTGCCGCTCGCTGTCGAGTTTGAGCTCTTCCAATAAAGCGGCGATGTCGGTCGGCGCCGGTTGCTCGCCCATGTCGCCACGGGCAAAGGCGAGGTAGGCTTCGAGCATGCCTGCCATCTCGTCGATGTCCTTCTTGATGGCGTCGATTTCCGGGCTATCGCCGAGCAGCGCCAGTTCAAGCTTAAAGCGAGTGAGGATGGTGCGCAGGTCATGCGAGACGCCGGCCAGCATCGTGGTGCGCTGCTCGATAGCGCGTTCGATGCGGCTTTTCATTTCCAGAAATGCGGCGGCGGCACGCCGGACTTCGCGCGCGCCGCGCGGGCGGAAGTTCGACGCTTCGCGGCCCTTGCCGAACGCTTCGGCGGCGTCGGCGAGCCGCACGATGGGCCGGATCTGGTTGCGTAGGAAGGCAATCGCAATGGCGAGCACTACCAGGGAAGTGGCGACCATCCAAACAAGGAAGATCCAGGAATTCGGATCGTAGACATCCGCGCGCTTGGCGAAGACACGCATCACCGCGTCATCGAGCTTGACACGGATCTCCACGATGTTCGAGCGCCCGACGGTATCGATCCAAAACGGCAGGCCAATCTGCTTGCGGATCTCGTCGGAAAGCGCGCCATCGAGCTGTGAGAAGAATGGCTTCGGCCCGGGCGGCGGCAATTGCGTTGCCGGCAGGAAATCCACCACGAGGCCGAGCCGATCCTGTGCAATGCGCCGAAGCTGCGCGTGATCGGCATCCTGCGGGAATGTCTTATAAACATCGATGAGGGTGGCGATCTCCTGCGTCACCGCGGACGAAAGATAAGTCGTTACCAAATTCCAGTGCCGCTCCATGAACAGAAATGCGACCACCGATTGCAGCACGACCATCGGCACGATGATGATCAACAGCGAACGGGCATAGAGCCCTTTCGGCATCACCGATTTCGCCGCCCGGCTCAGCCGACCCCAGGGTCCGGTAATCGGCGCCGCGAGCGCACTTGCCGCGCCCGTCATAGCACCGGCGGCAGCGGCCAATTGTCCCGCGGCATTGCGCAAACGTCCGATGCCATCGTCGAGACTGGTCATGACCTGTTCAAGGTTGGGCTGTTCAATGTTGGCCTGCTCAATGGCCGCTCTGCCCTGTTGGCGCCGCTTAAGTCGCCGGCACTAAACGATAGCCGACGCCGCGCACGGTTTGCACGATCAGCGGATTGGTGGGATCGCGCTCGATCTTGCGGCGAAGCCGATTGACCTGCACGTCCACGGTGCGCTCGCTGACCGCTCCGCCATTACCGGCAAGCGCCTGGCGCGGCACGGTCTCGCCTGGGCTTGCCGTCAATATTCGCAGCATCTCGCGCTCCCGGTCGGTCAGCCGGATCACCTCGTCGCCGCGTCGCAGCTCGCCGCGCGCAACATGGAATACGAACTGGCCGAACCGCACCGATTCCACCGGTTGAGCTCGCGGCGGCCGCGCACGTTTGAGAATGTTGGCGACGCGCAGCGACAATTCTCTGGGCTCGAAAGGTTTGGCGAGATAATCGTCAGCGCCAATTTCCAACCCCATGATCCGGCTTTCCTTCTCGTCGCGCGCGGTCAGCATCAAGATCGGTACGGTCGATGATGCCCGAAGTGTGCGAGCAAAATCGAAGCCGCTCTCGCCCGGCATCATGACATCGAGAACCAGCAGGTCGAAATTAAGCCCTTCGAGCTTGGCGCGGGCGTCCTGCGCCGTCTCGGCGGTCGAAACGCGATAGCCTTCGGCACGCAGGAAGCGCGACAACAGCGCCCGAATGCGTCGATCGTCGTCGACGACCAAAAGATGCGGCGCGTCATCGGCGGGATTGGGCGCCGGCGTTTGCGCCGTTTTTTGCGACGGGTCGGCGGCGAGCGTCATGGAGCGCCGTTGCGCGCCCGCGAGCCGTTAGCAAGCGAATCGGAACGTGCAATCAGGCGCAGGACATGCTCGCGGTCCTCGGCATCGATCATCCCAGCGAGAAAACGGCGCGCCGCCTCGCGCGCGTCGGGGCCCAGCTCTGCCAGCACGCGCGCAATGCGCGCGGTCTGCAGGCCGGCAAGCTTGACGGCCAGCGCCGCGCCGGCCGCCGTTACGTAAAGCAGCCGTTGGCGGCGATCGTTGGCGCCCTCCTTTTGCAGGATGTAGCCCTCGTCAATCAACTGCTTGAGCACGCGGCCGAGCGATTGTTTAGTGATCTTCAAGACGTCTAACAGTTCGGCAACCTTCATGCCGGGGTTGCGGTTGACGAAATGCAAGACGCGATGATGCGCCCGGCCGAAACCGAGCTTCGCCAGTACTTCGTCCGGATCGCTGACAAAATCGCGGTAGGCGAAGAACAAAAGTTCGATGAGGTCGAAATGAAGTTCGTCCGCGGGCAATACCGTTTCGACCGGCACTGCGGCCGAGCGCGACTTTCGCATGATGCTGATATTGGTCATTAGGTCAGCCATGTTGACATATTTTGGCTTGGTTGTTAAGTTGCCAGCGCGATATCGTTTCGAAGCCGGTCCGCTCCGGGCGGGCCACTCTGGACGGTGCCGCGTTGGCTGTGCCGCTCTCATCGCGCGAAAGCCGTGCGAGCCCCACCCAATTGATGCGTCTCAACGACGCCTCTCACGGAGCGGCGCAGACCATAGCCGGTCTACGGTTTCGGTGCAAAAGCCCCACCGCGGCCCAAACTACGGCACGCATTGGGAATAACGATGCGAGGCAGGCAATGCCATGGCAGTGCCCTTCGACCAACGTCCTGACCTGATCTGGTTCGACGGCAAGCTGATCCCGACCGCCGAATGCAAGATCAGCGTGCTTACGCACGGCCTGCATTACGCAAGCTGCGTGTTTGAGGGCGAACGCGCCTATGGCGGCAAAATCTTCAAAGGCACGGAGCACAGCGAGCGCCTGAAGAATTCAGCGCGGGTTTTGGATTTCGAAATTCCCTATTCGGTTGCCGAGATCGATGCCGCCAAGCAACTCGTCCTCGAGAATAATAAGCAGAAAGACGCTTATGTGCGTCCGGTGGCGTGGCGCGGCTCGGAGGCGCTAGGGGTCTCGGCGCAGAACAACAAGATTCATCTTGCCATCGCCACCTGGGAATGGCCGAGCTATTTCGATCCGGAGCAGCGGCTCAAGGGAATCCGGCTCGACCTTGCCGAGTACCGCCGGCCCGATCCGAAGACCGCGCCGTGTCTCGCCAAGGCCGCTGGGCTTTACATGATCTGCACGATCTCCAAGCATCGCGCCGAACAGCGCGGCTATGCCGACGCAATGATGCTCGATTGGGAGGGCCGCGTTGCCGAATGTACCGGCGCCAATATCTTCTTCATCAAAGACGGCAAGATCCACACTCCGATCGCCGACTGCTTTCTTGCCGGCATCACCCGCGCCACCGCCATACAATTGGCGCACCGGCGCAACATCGAGGTCATCGAACGGCGTATCATGCCGGAAGAGCTTTCGAGCTTCTCGGAATGCTTCATCACCGGTACGGCCGCCGAGGTAACGGCAGTGGCCGAGATCGCCAACTGGAAATTCACGCCGAGCCGCATCACGCAAGCGCTGATGAGCGACTATAGCGCCGAAGTTCAACCGAAGGGCAAGGCCGCGGCGGCGTAAAGCAGTGCCTGCTGTTTCACAACAGTCCGATCAAATCGGTCAAAGCGGCGACGGTGTAATCCTGCCGGTAGCCGAGCGTCTCGGCATTGCCGCGCAACAAGCGATACATCTGCGCCGGCCCAATTGGAGCGCTCGGGGCGTTAGCGGCCCCGCCGCGCTTGATCCAAGCGACCTTAAAGCCGAAATGTTTGGCGCCAGCGACATCGAAGCTGTTCGACGAAACGAATATCACTTCGTCATTTTTCAGCCCGAGCGTCTTTTCCACGAGCGCATAGCAATCCGGATGCGGCTTGAACTTCCGCGCGCCATCGACGCTGATGGTGGCGTCGAGAAAAGCATCAAGTCCGGAATTTTTGACCAATGCCGTCAGCATTGCCGTGCTGCCGTTTGACAGGATAGCGAGCTTCAGGCCGCCGCGGCGTTGCAATTCGCCGAGCGCCTCTTTGGCCTCTGGAAAAGGATCGAGATTGAGATATTTCTCGAGCAGCGGCTTGGTGATCGTTTCGCTCGGCTCGATCCCGGCGGCTCGCAGCGCAAATTCGAGCGACGCCTGCGTGAGGTAAGTGAAATCGCGATAGTCCTGCAGCGATGTTTGCAGCCAGGTATATTCAAGCTGCTTCAGCCGCCAGACTTGCGTGATCAGATCGCCTTTTCCCGGGCAAAGCTCCTCGGTCTTAGCTTGCACCGAGTGAACGTCATAGAGCGTGCCATAGGCGTCGAAGATCAGACCTTTGATCGGCATTCCCTCCGCCTCACGCGGACTTCCAGCGTTCGACGGCGGAATCGTCGCCCGACTTGGCCTCGATCCAGGTCTTTGCGCGTGCTTCCTCGTCGCCCGCCTTTTCCACTTGCTTCCAGAACGGCGCGCGGGTTTTCAAATAATCCATGAGAAATTCCGCGGCCGCGAACGCCGCTTCGCGATGGCTCGACGCCGTGACCACTAGCACGATGTCCTCGCCCGGCGCGATGCGGCCGTAGCGGTGGATGACGGTGACACCGAGGAGCGGCCAGCGCGCTCGCGCCGCCTCGACATGCCGGCCGATCTCGGCCTCGGCCATTCCTGGATAATGTTCGAGATCAAGCGCGGCGATCGGTTCGCCATTTTCGTCCGCCCGGCAGATCCCGGTAAACGTGACAACGGCGCCGATATCGGCGCGCCCGCGCGTCAGCGCCGCGACTTCGCCGGCAGCGTCGAACGGTTCGCGCTGCAAACGGATGATGGCGGTCATTTCGGTCGCTTCGGACATGCAAGCTGATCGTGCAAGCGGATCGCCTCACCCGCCGGTCATCGGCGGGAAAAAAGCGATTTCCTTCGCGCCGTTGATCCGCGCATCGGCGCGTACATGGCGCTTGTCGATCGCGCTGCGGACTACGTTGGGATTTTCGAATGCGTAGGCATAACCCTCGCCTTGCCGAGAGAGCCATGCCACCAGGTCGCTCACTGTGGCGATATCGGCAGGCGGATCGATGTCTTCTTCCGCTTTTCCGACGCGCTCACGCACCCAGGCAAAATAACGAACCTTCACGCATCCTCCTGGGTCAGGTGATGCAATCCCGCCTGCAGATAATCCCACCCGGTATAGAGCGTCAGCAACGCCGAGAGCCACAGCAGCGCGATGCCGGTCTCGGTCACTACCGGCACGATAGCATCGCCTGCTTCGCCGCAGATCAGGAAACCGACAGCAACGAGCTGCAGCGTCGTTTTCCATTTGGCAAGCCGGGTCACCGGAACGCTGACCCGCAATTCCGCGAGATATTCGCGCAGTCCCGAAACCAGGATTTCACGGCAGAGAATGACGATCGCGGCAAGCAGCGACCAGCCGTGAATGGTCTTTTCGGCGCCGAGGATCAAGAGGCAGGATGCGACCAGAAGCTTATCAGCGATCGGGTCGAGCATGCGGCCAAGCGAAGATTGCTGACCCCAGATGCGGGCAAAGTAGCCGTCGAGAAAATCGGAAACACCGGCCACGATAAAGACGACGAGCGCGAGCCAGCGCAGCCACAATTCGCCACCGAGGATGTTCTGCCAGAACAGGCAGCCGACCACGAACGGCACCGCGGCGATGCGGCCATAGGTCAGGATATTGGGCAACGCCATCGGATTGGCGCGCGAGCGCACCGGCGCATGTCCGGAAGCATGTCCGGGAGTGCGTCCTGGAGCGTGGGCTGGCGTGCTGGTCGTGGTCGAATCCATGGCCGAATTCATGGCCCCACCATAGCGCCGGGGCAGCCCGGCCAACAGGGCCCAATGCGTCACTTGTGCGTATATGGGGATGATTTTGCGTGGATCACGTTGCAGTCGCCCCATCATGAAAAAAGGCGTAGATGCGCCGCGCGGTTTCGCCGCTGATACCCTCGACCTCCATGAGGTCCGTCAACGAAGCCCGTTCGATCGCCTTAAGCGTACCGAAATGCAGAAGCAGCGCGCGCTTGCGGGTCGGTCCGATACCGGCAATCTCCTGCAGGCCGGCCTCACGCAGGTCGCGCTTGCGGCGCGCGCGGTGCGAACCGATGGCAAAGCGGTGCGCCTCGTCGCGCAGGCGTTCAACGAAATAAAGCACTGGATCGCGCGGCGGCAGCTTGAACGAGTCGCGCCCTGGAACAAAGAACGTTTCCCGCCCGGCATCGCGCTCCGGCCCTTTGGCGATGGCAGCGATCGGAATCGTAAGACCGAGAGTGGTCAAAACTTCGCGTGCCGCCGTGAGCTGGCCCTGCCCGCCATCGATCAGCACGAGGTCGGGCCAGGGCGATTCGTCTTGCGCATCGAGAACCGCGTTCTCTTCCCTTCCCCCTTGTGATGGAGGGATAGAGAGGGGGGTGGCTGGTCCCTTCGACCGACCCCCTCGATCCGGCTGCGCCGGATCGGCCGCCCCCACAGGGGGGGAGGCAACAAGATCAGCGTGGTGTCGTTCTTGCTCCGGCGCCTCGGCCAGGAGCCGCTTGAACCGGCGCGTCAGCACTTCGCGCATCATGCCAAAGTCGTCGCCGGGGGTCAGGTCGGCGGAACGAATGTTGAATTTGCGGTACTGACTTTTGCGAAATCCTTCCGATCCGGCGACGATCATCGCGCCCACCGCATTCGAGCCTTGGATGTGGCTATTGTCATAGACCTCGATGCGACGCGGCACCCGCGGCAGGCCAAAGGTGTCGGCGAGTTGCCGCAGCAATTTTTCCTGCGAGGATGTCTCCGCAAGCTTGCGGCCGAGCGCTTCACGGGCGTTGGCAAGCGCGTGCTCAACCAGGTCCTTCTTTTCACCGCGCGACGGCACCGCGATCTCGATCTTGCGGCCGACCTTGGTGCACAGCGCCTCAGCGAGGAGCGGGCGATCGACGATCTCATGCGAAATCAGGATCAGCCGCGGTGGCGGCTTGTCGTCGTAAAATTGGGCAAGGAAGGCGGACAAGACTTCGCCGGCCAAAAGCGAGCGGTCTGCCTTGGGAAAGTAAGCGCGATTGCCCCAGTTCTGACCGGTGCGGAAGAAGAACACCTCCACGCAGGAGAATCCGCCTTGTTGATGGACCGCAAAAACGTCGGCCTCCTCAACGCCGCGCGGATTGACGCCCTGATGCGATTGAATCGCGGAAAGCGCGGCGAGGCGGTCGCGATAGATCGCGGCGCGTTCGAAATCGAGCCCGGCCGATGCTTTTTCCATTTCATCCGCGAGCTGGTCTTTCACCTTTTTACTGCGTCCCGATAGGAAATCGTTGGCCTCGCGCACTAGCGCCGAATAATCTTGAAACTCGATCTCCTTCGTGCACGGCGCCGAACAGCGCTTGATCTGATAGAGCAGGCATGGCCGCGTCCGGCTCTCGAAGAACGGATCGCTGCACGAGCGCAGTAAAAATGCGCGCTGCAGCGCGTTGACGGTGCGGTTCACTGCCCAGACCGATGCGAACGGACCGTAATAATGGCCGGGCCGCGTGCGCGCGCCGCGATGCTTGAGGATTTGCGGCGCCCAATGGTCGGACGTGATTAGGATGTAGGGAAACGATTTGTCGTCGCGCAGCACCACATTGAAGCGTGGCCGCAGCCGCTTGATCAGATTAGCTTCAAGCAGCAGCGCTTCGGTCTCGGTGCGGGTGACGACGAATTCGAGGCGGCGCGTCGCCGCGATCATCCGCTCGATGCGGGTGTCGAGCCCGGCTGGACGGGCATAAGCCTGAACACGCTTTTTGACATTCTTCGCTTTGCCGACATAGAGCACGTCGCCGCGGCCGTCGATCATCCGATAGACGCCCGGCCGCGACGGCGCGTGCTTGGCGTAATGGACAATCGTGGCGCGGCCCGCCGCGAGCGAGCCTTCTTCTTCATCAAAGCGAAGCTTTGCCGGTTCGTCTTCGGGCTGCGGCAGCGATTGCTCGTCGTCTTCCTCGGCGACTTCCGCCTCCGGGGCAATCTCTGGCTTGGGGATGTCTGGTTTGCCAGTACTACTCATGCTCGTGCATGTAGGTTTATCGTCAGCGAAGGCCATCTGCGAATCAACCGCGAACCGGGCCTCGCGATCGTGCTTGCCGCGGCTACCTGCCCGTTGGCGAGGCGGCGGCCTCTGGCCTGAGACACATATAAGACCCCATTAACGATATCGCCTTGATAATTCAATCCGAGCCGCATCAGGTTTGCTGCCAATCCATTATTGGCTGCAGTCACCGAGAAGTGACGATCGCATTTTAGCGGTGTCGATCCACGCGCTGCCGCGAAGCAGCGCGTAATTTTAAAAAATCATTCACCATATTTTTTGCTCAGCAAGATTTCGCTAACTAAAATCGTGGCGTATGCGAGTTATTTTTTGCCACAAAACCGGCACAACTTCTCGCGCGTCTGTGGCTTTTCAACACTAGCTGATAACTTTTCGACAAATAATATGCACCGCCAAACGCGACGCGGCGGCGTCGTACATGGAGGTCAAAGATGAAGCGTGTTGTGTTTGCGTTTGTCGCGCTCGCGGCAATGACGGCGATCGCGGCGGCGGCCGATTTGGCGCGCCGGGCGCCGGGGCCGTTCTATGCTCCGCAGCCGGCCATCGTACAAATCTACAATTGGACCGGCTTTTACATCGGCATCAACGGCGGCGGCGGCTTCGGCAGTTCGAACTGGGATTCGACCGGCAGCCGCAACGTGAGCGGCGGGCTCATCGGCGGCACCGCCGGCTACAATTATCAATTCAGTCAAGTGGTCGCCGGCATCGAAGGCGATATCGATTGGTCGGGGATCAACGGTTCGACTACAAATCTGTGTCCGCCCGGCTGCAAGACGAGCAACACGTGGCTGGCAACGGTGCGCGGGCGGCTCGGCTATGCCGCGGATCGTTTCATGCCGTATATCACCGGCGGCGCCGCGTTCGGCAATATCAAGGCATCCGTCCCTGGCGTCGCCCAGACCAGCAGCGATAACAGCGGTTGGACGATCGGCGCCGGGCTGGAGGCCGCGTTCGCGCCCAACTGGACGGCCAAGGTCGAGTATCTCTATGTCGATCTCGGTACCTTCAATTGCGGATTGAATTGCGGCGGCGGGCTCGTCACCGACAACGTGTCGTTCCACGCCAATCTCCTGCGCGCCGGCGTGAACTACAAGTTCTAAGCGTCTGGCAGAGCGCGACATTGCAGCCCCGGTGCTGACGCACCGGGGCTTTTTTACGTCAGCACATCAGATGAAACTACGAGCGGCCGGGGCGAACGTAATGTTATCCAGTTTGCTTGGTCGCCGCGAAAGCCGGGATGCGCGCAGCGAAAGCGTCCAGCCATGCCACAAGGCGCGGATGCGCGTTGCGCCAGCCTTCGCCGAAGCGAAAATCACGGTAACCAAGCGCGCAAGCGAGCGCGACCTGGCCGATATCGGGCAAGCTGCCCGCGGCGGCCGCGAGTATCGGCGGATTGGATTCAAGGACTTCCAGCGCGCGGGTGACCTTACCGGCTTGATGATCGAGCCATTTTTGCTCGTGATGTTCGGGCGCACGCCATCGCGCCTCGTAAACGGTAAGGATCGAAGCGTCGAGAATGCCGTCGCATAACGCCTGCAGCCGTAGCGCGGCGAGCCGCTGCCGCGGTTCGCGCGGTACGATCTTGCCGCCGCCGGCACGCTCATCGAGGAAATCGACGATCACACGGGAATCGTAATAGACGGTGCCGTCTTCGGCGATCAGCACCGGAATTTTGCCGAGCGGATTTTGCCGGCGCAGGCTGTCAGAGAAGTCCGTCGGATCGGCGGGCTCGATTCGCGTTTGGTCATCAAAGCCCAAGAGCGAGATCGCAATCCGCACCTTGCGCCCGAACGGCGACGCGGGGGACGAACGCAGAATCATCATTGCCGCACCATATGAAATCGAGCGGTCGAGGAACGCGCCTGCAAAACTCTCCGGCGATACCGGCAGCGCGCACGCACATGCGTACTGCACCGGCAAAGGTCAAGTGCGGCGCAGCAGGTCGTTCTAGCCGGTGACGACGAGATTGACGGCCTTTGGGCCTTTGCCCTTTTTGTCGGGCTCGACCTCGAACGTGAGGCGCTGGCCTTCCATCAGCGATTTCAGCCCCGCGCGTTCAACGGCGGTAATGTGCACAAACACGTCGCGGCCGCCATCGTCGGGCTTGATGAAGCCGTAGCCGCGCTCACCGTTGAAAAATTTGACCGTACCGGTCATTGCCATTGCGCAAACTCCTTCCCGTGCTCACGTCGCCGCCACCGTCGAGGCTAACGGCTAGGCCGGACATCCATACGAGCAAAGAGCTTAAGCCCCCCACGGCCTCAGCCACTCCGCCGGCCCCCCACAGGAGGCGGAACGTCTAAGCCAGCTAACAAAGCTAAACCAATTCGGACCTGTGGAAAAGTGGGGAAGCAGCCCGCGTTTCTGGCGGTTTCCGGCACTCGTGACGGCACCGAGGCGCGTTGCTGCGGACCCCGATAAGCCGCGCCCGCTGGCCTATTCGCGGGTGAGCCAGTCGATCCGGTAAGCGCCCGCCGGCGCCAACAGGCGCGTCAGCGCGGGAAGGATCGTGCGCAATTCGCTTTCCAGCGGATAAGGCGGGTTGGCGATGATAACGCCGGAGCCGGCGAGCACGCCGGCGGCCCGCAGCGGTCCGAAGGATAATTCGCAGCGGAGGATTTTCGGCACGTTGAGCCGGCGCAGCCGCCGGGCAAGCGCGTCGGGCGCCTCACGCGCCTTGATTGGATACCACAACAGGTACAGGCCACCCGGCCATTTGCGATGTGCCTCCGCCAAGGCGTCTGAGAGCCGGAGAAAATCCGCACTCTCTTCGTACGGCGGATCGATCAGGACGAGGCCGCGGCGCTCCTTCGGGGGGATATTGGCGTAAAGCGCCATCCAGCCGTCAATCGTCAGCGCCTTAGCGCGCGGCTCGCAGCGTAAGACACGTTTGAGCGCCGCCGCCGCGTTCGGTTCGAGCTCGCAGGCGACGAGCCGGTCCTGCCGCCGCAACAGGGCCTTGACGATCTGCGGCGATCCCGGATAGAGCCGCAATGTGCCGTTCGGATTAAGCGCCGCAATAATATCAAAGTAAGGTGCAAGCAACGCTTGGGCGACCTCGCTCTCGCTGGCGCCCAACTGCGATGTATTGAATCGCGATTTGTCGAATAGCCGCGCGACGCCGTCGCGCCATTCGCCCGAACGCGCGGCTTCCGGGCCCAGAAGATCGTAACGGCCGGCACCCGCATGGGTATCGATCACGCGAAATGCTGCCGGCTTTTGCCGCAAGTAAACGAGAATGCGCGTCAGCACGATATGCTTATGGACGTCGGCGAAATTACCGGCGTGAAACGCGTGCTGATAGTTCATGTCAGACGACAGCGAGCACGGAAGAGCCCATTTAGAGCATGGATGGACTTACAACATGCCCCTTTCCCAAAGAATACGGGGACCCAGCGCTTGATAATACCTATCCTTTCGGTGCCCCGAACTGGATTGCCGCTCGCAGCAATGAGCGGACGCGCCGCACGCTCAACTGCCACGCATCGGCGGCATAATCAGCTGATCGCGGCTGCAGCTGCGTTTCGCGATTTCCGGACAGTCGTGAAAATGCAGATCCTTCGACAGGCAAAGCCGCACCTCGGTCAAGCGTTTGCTGTCGCAGCCGATCGCAATCGCGCTTGGCGACAGCCCCGGATTGGCCTTGATGAAAGCCTCTGCGGCGGCGCCTGGAGTTACGCCGAGTGGCTCTTTGAGATCGGTATATTCCAGGGGAATTTTCACCGCGGCGCGGGCCTTGCGGACCGTTTCGAAGTAAGCGCGGGGCGATAGGCCTGAGCAGGTGCCGTGGCGATCCCATTCGTTGAAGATGAGCCGCGGCGCCGGCATCAGATCGAGCATAGAGGAAACGACGGCGCGATCGAGCCGCGGCGCCGGAAGCTGGCAGTATTCCGGGAAGCCTTTCTCATATTGCGGCCACAGCCCATGGACGACGAAAGAGTACGGCCGTGGCCCGCATTGCGCGTTCGCCGCGGCGGCCGTGCTGCCGCGCTCGGCGGCGCCAGCACAAAACGATGGCGACCAGGACAATGACAGGACGTAGAAATCAAACTGACCCGGTGCGTTCTGCCGCGGGTCTTGCGCAGTCGCCGCTTGGGGGGTGAGCAACAACGCAAGCAACGCAACACGCAACAATAAGCCGGTCATGGACCACCCCCCTTTACGCGTTCGACAACGCCCTCGAGCCTAGATCGGTGTCCAGAACAGATCAAGAACAAAATCTTCACCTCGCTTTACTTTCTGTCACAGCTTGACCCTCCTTTTCGGGGGGAGTGAGGATTGTCGCGCGGCCGACTCGAAGCGGACTGGAAAGCGTCGCATTCGGAGCCTAGTTTGGGGATTGCAAATGGGAGGCAGGGTGCATGACCGTTTACCGCCTGTTCAAGAACGAGGCCTTCGAACCGGAGGCTATCGTGAACATGACGCGCGTCTATGCCGACGTCTGCCAGACACTCGGGCTTAGCGACGACGATCACGGCGAGACGACTGTTGTGGCCGTGAAGGTAATCGAATTCGCTCAGCGCGGGGCGCGCGATCCTATTTTGCTGCGCGATTGCGTTCTCGAAGCGTTGGCAACTGAGGCCTCGTCGGAAGGGTCATTCGCTTAGGATTGACGCAAGCTCGGCCGCTCGGACGAGACGCCGGCTTAGCTTTCCCGCCAGTGTTTGCTCTAAGGCCGCGCCGCGCGGCACACGGGATTGTAGGCCCAGTTGCGGTCGAGCCCGACGACGCAGAAGTTGACGCCCCAATCCATGCCGATCATGCCGGTATCCTCGGCAATCGAATAATAGATCGGGGTTCTACCGCCGTCGTTGATGACGGCAACTCCGCTGCAGAAGCGGCGGGGAATGGACTGTGCAGCCCACGGCAAGAAATCGGTCTGCTGGATGTTTTCGACGCCGACGATACGCAGCTCCGAATTCCAGAAGCGGAATTCCTTAGTGCGAAAATTGGCAATGATCCGATCGAGCGCCGGCGGGTAATCGCAACTCGGCACGGTGCGGTCATAGCGCGGACCCGAAAGCCAGAAATTCTTCTCAAACCAGTTCGCCGCGCGCAGTTGCGAGGATGAGACCGCGCACAGGGCAAGCGCTAGCACTAAACAGGCGACTCGGCCGAATCGCACGGAAAATCGGAACTTCGGTCCACAACCCCGCTCGGCGGCTGCCGTCCGGAAGTCTACTTGGGAGCTTGTTCGCAACATTGGGGCCCCTCCCCCGCCAATGCCGATAACGGTGCCGCGGGCAGCGATGCCGGTCAAGCCCCGGACCGCCTGCGCTTCGATTTTCCAGCTTCGCTTTTCAGCTTCGGCATTTCAGACGGCGAGCGTCCCGGCAGCCGGCGCGGGGCAATAAAAGCAATAAAAAGATGGCGCGAATCGCTTTTTCACAGTCTTCTTGTGGACGCTACGAACGCGCAAAGCGTGCGCGACCTTCGCGGGGTCGTGCGTAATTTGTTGCATCTGATTCGTCGCGTCTGCGTGCATCGCGAAAACTCCACGCCGCAGTTTCGCGATGTCGTCCACTCACCGATTGTCGCACCGATTGTCGCGCAAAGGGTTGTAACGACCGGCAGCAATGCCGGCGGACTATTTGGCTAACTTTGGGGGAGATTTACGATGGGTGAGGTGCACCGGCTCCCGGCGCCGCAGATTTCTTTTAGCCTGCAAACCGCCGGACGTCTGATGACCGAAGTTTTCCCAGCATGGGTGCAGGATCTCGCGCTGCTTGTGGAAAGTGTCGAAACTGTGCGACCCGCCGGGGCGCTGCCGGATTGGCAGCCGGGCGCGACCGTGCGGCTGCCATATTCAAAAAAGGTCTGTAGCGATGGCGCCGCGGTTTGCACCCAAGCCCTGATGGCGCTGGCTGACACCGCGATGGTACTGGCCTGTTCGGCGGCCTGGAATGGGTATCGGCCGATGACCTCGATCGATCAGACCACGCATTTCCTCCGCCCGGTAAATTTTGACGTGGTGGCGGATGCGCGCGTGGTGCGAATCGGCCGCAATACCAGCTTCGGCCGCGTCATGCTGCTCAACGCCGCCGATCGGCGGCCGGTCGGCATGGTGGCAAGCGCCTATTCGATGTTGTAAAGCCGCTGGAACGACCGGAGGGGATAGACCGTTTTAATCCCGGCGCTGCGGCTCTAACCTTTGCCGCGAGTGAAGCCTGTGAGGCTCTAATGATTCGCAACATCATGATCGCGCTCGTTTTGGTCCTGTTGGTCTTGGCCGCCGGCTTGAGCGCCAGTACCAGCGCTATGGCTTGGGGCGCGGAATTCGCCGGCCCAGGTCCGGCAGTGACTGGCAACGACATCGGCGGCATCTTTCCCTATTCGCCCGACGTCGAGCCGATCTACCGCCACATCGCCACAGATCACTGCGCACGATGGGGTCGCTTCGCCAAAGTCACCAGTATTCATCGCGTCTATGGGAATATGTCGGTTTCGTTTGTTACGATCGTCCGGGCAGGATTCATTAGCCAGCCCTCATCCTGACGAGCGATAACGGAAGTGCCTGTCCTGTCCCGCCGCTTCGCGTGGGAGGGAAAACGAGTTGTGCTGGAACATTCACCGCCAGTCGCCGATCGCGGCCTGAACCAGCGCGAGCGCAGCAACCGCGGCGGTATCGGCGCGCAGAATGCGCGGGCCGAGCGCAAGCCGCACCACATTCGGCAATTTGAGCAGCGCCGCGCGCTCGTCCGCGGCAAATCCTCCTTCCGGACCGACCAGGACCGCAAGCGGCGCGTGACGTGGGACGGTGGCGAGCGCCGCGAGAGGATCGGCGAGATCGGCCGCTTCATCGCAGAACACCAGATGCCGCGTCGTCTCCCACGCTGCCAGCGCCTCGATGAGCGCAATCGGTGCCGCAATTTCCGGCAGCGAAAGAATGCCACATTGCTCGGCGGCTTCGATGGCATTGGCGCGCATGCGCTCGAGATTGACCCGCGCGACCTGGCCGTGACGGGTGAGCACCGGCCGCAGCTGCGAGGCGCCCATCTCGACTGCTTTCTGCACCATGTAATCGAGCCGCGCCGACTTGAGCGGTGCGAATAGATAATGCAGATCGGCCGGCGCGGTCTGCGCGCGCGTGCGGGCGCCGATGCGCAGTGCCACCGCACGTTTGCCGCCCTCAAGCGTCGCGCGCCATTCGCCGTCACGGGAGTTGAACACCA
>Ga0193751_1000943_pt1 | contig 19730 bp, 21 predicted proteins | sample L1c2metaG_FD_143050 | JGI IMG/M metagenome (GOLD analysis project Ga0193751, IMG submission 143050) | Soil microbial communities from a riparian zone of the East river system, Colorado, United States - L1c2 | ecosystem: Environmental > Terrestrial > Soil > Riparian zone | place: USA: East River... | reverse complement strand
CAGCATCAGCTTCGGCTCGAGCATCAGGCTGCGGGCGATCTCCAGCATCTTCTGCTCGCCGCCCGACAGGGTCGAGGCCTGGCGGTCGGCCTTGGCGCGCAGCACCGGGAAGCGGTCGATGGCGGCGGCGAGCCGCCGCGCCACGTCGACGCCCTTGGGGGCCGCGACCCCGCCCAGCTCGATGTTGTGGCGCACCGAGAGCTCGGGAAAAATGTTGCGCCCCTGCGGCACGTAGCACATGCCGCGCCCGATCAGCGCGCGCGGCGCCATGTTGGTGATGTCGGCGCCGTCGAACCGCACGCGGCCGCGGCGCGCCGGCAACACGCCGAACACCGTCTTGAACATTGTCGACTTGCCGGCGCCGTTCGGCCCGATCACGGTGGTGATGGTGCCGCGCCGCACCGTCAGCGAGACGCCGTTGAGGATCGTCATCGCGCCGTAGCCGGCGACGACGTCGTCGAGCGCGAGGATCGGGTCAGCGTCCAAGGTAGGCCTCGATCACCCGGGGGTCGCGCCGCACCGTCTCGGGATCGCCCGCCGCGATGATGCGGCCCTCGGCCAGCACCAGGATGCGCGTGCACAGCGCCATGACGAAGTCCATGTTGTGCTCGATGATCACGAAGGTGGCGCGGCCCTGGACGTTGATGGCGCGCAGCCGCTCGCGCAGATCCGCCAGCATGGTCGGGTTGACGCCGCCGGCGGGCTCGTCGAGCAGCACCAGGCGCGGCCGCGCCATGAACGCCATGGCGGCGTCGAGCAGCTTCTGCTGGCCGTAGCTGAGGCTGCCGGCGGTCTGGTCGGCGAGGCGGTCGAGGCGGAAGAACGCGATCATCTCGGCGGCGGTTTCGGACAGGCCGGCGTCCGGGCGGCCGACCAGGCGCGACCACAGGGTGCCGCGATGCTCCTGGCCCGCGAGGATCAGGTTTTCGGTGACGGTGAGCTGGGGAAACACCTGCAGCAGCTGGAACGTGCGGGCGAGCCCGCGCCGGCTGAGATCGCACGAGCGCATGCCGGTGACCGCGCGCCCGTCGAGCTTCACCTCGCCGCCGGACGGCGCCAGCTGGCCGAGGATGCAGTTGAACAGGGTCGACTTGCCGCTGCCGTTCGGCCCGATGATGCCGAGGATCTCGCCCTGGTTCACCTCGAACGACACGCCGTCGACCGCGACGATGCCGCCGAAGCGCTTGCTCAGATTGTGCACGCTCAGCACCGGGCTCATGGCGCGGGCTTCCCGGCGGCGGCTGTCTGCTTGGGCAGCAGCTTGACGAGCCGCGCCCCGAGCCCGATGAGGCCGGTCGGGCAAAACACCATCAGAACCATGACGACGAGCGCGTAGCCGAACAGATAGTAGTTCTGGGCGAAGCGCAGCCATTCGGGCAGCAGCACCGCCACCGCGCCGCCGAGAAACGGCCCGAGGAAATAGCCGGAGCCGCCCACCACCACCATCAGCAACAGGTTGAGCGACAGGGTGAGCGAGAACGGCGTCGGGTCGACGTATTGCAGCAGCGCCGCGTAGAGCGCGCCCGACACGCCGCCGAGCCCGGCGCCGAGCGCGAACGCCATCAGCGTGTAGCGCCGTGTGTCGACGCCGAGCGCGGCGGCGCGCAACGGGTTCTCGCGCACCGCCACGAAGGCGCGGCCCCAGGGCGAACGGATCAGCCACCACGCCGCCGCGGCTACCAGGACCAGATGCACCAGGCAGAAGTAATAGAAGGCGCGCGGCGACGCGGTCGAGACGCCGAACAGTTCCGGGCGGGGCACGCGGTTGATGCCGTAGATGCCGCCGGTCAGCCATTCCTCGTTGCGGAACATCAAAAAGACGAGCGTGTTGAACGCGAGCGTCACGAAGGCGAGGTAGTGATGCTGCACGCGCAACGCCGGATAGCCGAGCAGCCAGCCGACCGCGAAGCAGGCCGCGAACGCCAGCACGTAGGCGGCCGTGAACGGCCAGCCGTTGGTGGTCAGCAAGGCCGCGATGTAGGCGCCGATGCCGACGAACGCGGCCTGCGCCAGCGACACCTGGCCGGCATAGCCGAGCGTGAGGTTGAGGCCGATCGCCGCGATCACGGTGACCGCCCACAGGCTCAATACGTAGATGCCGTACGGCTTGAGCCCGAACGGCGCGGCGATCAGCACGACGGCGGCGACCGCACAGGCCGCGATGCGCAGCGCGGACGCCGTCATACGCTGCGTTCCTCGAGCCGGCCGAGCAGGCCCTGGGGCCGGAACAGGATGACGACCACCAGGATCACCAGCGGCAGCGCGCTGCGATAGGCGGCGGACAGATAGGCGGCGGCGAAATTGTCGACGATGCCGAGCAGCAGCCCGCCCACGATGGCGCCGCGCACCTGGTTGAAGCCGCCGACGATGGCGGCGATGAAGGCGTAGAGCCCGAGCCACTCGCCGTTGGTGAACTTGGCGAGATAGATCGGCGTGACCAGGATCGAGGCGAGCGCGGTCAGCGCCGCGTTGATCAGGAAGGTGTAGAGGATCATGCGCTCGACCGGGATGCCGAGGATGCGCGCCACCGCGGGATTCTGCGCGGTCGCCTGCATGCTGCGCCCGGTGCGGGTGTGGGCGAGGAAGAGCTGCAGCGCCGCCACCGCCACCACCGCGGCCGCGATCACCACGAGGCTTTGCACCGAGATACTGGCGCCGCCGATCGACACGTTGAGGTCGGCGCCGAGCGGCGGGAACGACTGCGCCTCGGCGCCGTAGAACTCCTTGACGCCCTCCTTGAGCAGCAGGCCGAGCGCGATGGTGGAGATCACCAGCGGCAGCACGCCGTGGCGGAGCATGGGGTCGACCACCAGCTGCTTGAACAGCACGCCGAGCACCAGGACGCTCGCCGCGATGCCGGCCACGATCGCGGCCGGCAGCGGCAGGCCGACATTCATCGCCGCCAGCACGAAGAACGCCGGCAGCATCACGAACTCGCCCTGGGCGAAGTTGATGGTCTGCGACGTCTGCCACAGCAGGGTGAAGCCGATCGCCGCCAGCGCGTAGATCGCGCCGGTCGCCAGGCCGGCGACGAGAAGCTGCAGAAAGTCAGTAATCAGTGACCAGTGATCAGTGAACATAAATCAGCACGCCTCTGATCACTGATTACTGATCACCGGTCACTGTTTTCCGAGCTTGGGCAGGGTTTCGGTGATCTGCTGCTTGCCGTTGACCACTTCGGCCAGGAAGCTGATGCGGTCGATGTCGCCCTTGTCGTCCCAGGTGGTCGCGATCAGGATCCCCGGCTCCTCCTCCGGCGCGATGGTCAGGCCGTGCAGGGCGGCGGCCAGTCCCTTGCGGTCGAACTTGCCGAGCTTCTTCTCGGTCACGAAGCGGATCGCATAGACGGCGGTGTAGCCCTTGATGGCGTTGTGGTCGGGCGCGTAGTTGAAGCGCTTCTGGAATTTCGCCTTGAACTCCTGCACGCCCGGCACCGGGATGTCGGCCGACAGGCCGACGTGGCCGCGGATGCCGTTGGCGGCGTCGCCCGCCAGCTCGATCACCTTCTGGCTCACCAGGGTGGTCTCGCCGATCAGCGGCACGGTGACGCCCTGCTTGCGGATCTCGCGCAGGAAGCGCGCGCTCTCCTCCTCGTTGGTGTAGACGAAGATGGCGTCCGCCTTGGCGGCCTTGGCCTTGACCACGTCGGCGGCGAAATCGGTCTGGCCCGACTCGGTCGAGATGTCGGCCACGATCTTGATGCCGCGCGCGTTCATCTCCTTGGTGAAATTGTCGCGTCCGCCCTTGCCGAAATCGTTGTTGACCCACACCACCGCGACCGACTTCGCCTTGACTACGTCGTGGATGTAATTGGCGATCTTCGGCATGCTGGCCTGCTGGCCGTACGAGGTGCGGAACAGGTAGGGATCGCCGAGCTGGGTGAGGTCAGAGGCCTCGCCGCCGATGAACTGGGGAATCTCCGCCTGCTGGGCGAGCGTCATGCTTACCTTGACCATGCCGGAGAAGATCGGGCCGAGGATCACGTAAGGGTCGTCGTCGATCGCCTTCTGCATCTGGGCCCGCGCCATGCCCGGGTTGGTCTGGTCGTCGTAGTTGGTCATCACGATGTGGCGGCCGAGAATGCCGCCCTTGGCGTTGATCTCCTCGACCGCCAGGGTGGCGCCGTCGCGCCAGTTGGTGCTCGACACGGCGCCGGCGCCCGACAGCTCGCCGATGTTGGCGAACTTGATGTCGTCCGCCGCCGCCTGGCCGACACACACCGCCATGGCGGCCGCCACGGCCGCGCCAAGCCAAAACCTCATCGCTGTTCCTCCCGGATTTGTTGTTCGAGGTTTGTTGTTAAAGAATGGCGTTATTCGGCCGCCGCGCGGCCGGCCGCCACCGCCTCGTCGGCGATCGGATTGCGCAGCACGCCGATGCCCTCGATCTCGATCTCGCACACGTCGCCGTCGCGCATCCACAGCGGCGGCTTGCGCGCATGGCCGACGCCCGACGGGGTGCCCATGGCGATGATGTCGCCCGGGTCCAAGGTCATCGCCTGGGTCAGGTCGACGATGGTCTCGGCGACCGCGAAGATCATGTTGTCGGTGTTGTCGGACTGCAGCACCTGGCCGTTGAGCCGGCTCTCGATCTTGAGCCCCTTGGCGCCCGGCGGCAGCGTTGCGGCGTCGATCACCCACGGGCCGAACCCGCCGGTGCGGTCGAAATTCTTGCCCATGTCCCACTGGCTGGTGCGGCGCTGGAATTTGCGCACCGAGCCGTCGTTGAAGCAGGAATAGCCGGCGATGCAGGTGAGCGCGTCGCTCAAGGTCGCGTGCTTGATGCGGCGGCCGACCACCGCCAGCAGCTCCGCCTCGTAGTCGAGGGTTTCCGACACGATCGGCCGGACGATCGGCGCGAGGTGCGGCGTGAGCGAGGTCTGGCAGCGCATGAAGATCGAGGGGAATTCCGGCTTCTGGTGGCCACCCTCCTTGGCGTGCTCGAGGTAGTTGAGGCCGAGGCACACGATCTTGCCGGGACGCGCCACCGGCAGCGCGAAGGCGAGCCCGGCGAGCGGCTGCCGCGCCGACGCCGGCGCGCGCCTGGCGATGTCGCCGAGCGGCTTGAGGTCGCCGTCGTTGTCCGCCAGCCAGCGGCCGAGGTCGGCCGGCACCCGCGGATCGGCCGCCTGCAGGTCGATCACGCTATCGCCCTCGACCACGCCGAGCCGCAGCGCCTTGTCCTTCTCGAATCCGACGATCTTCATGACCAATCACCCCGTGACGCCTACGCCGGTACCGCCCGGACCGGCCGCGCCGGTTATAGCACGCGCCTGTAGGATGGGTTGAGCCGCGCACTTGCGCGGCGATACCCATCGATGGGTCTAGCCGCCGTGCGACTCGGCGATCAGGCCCCAGACCTCCTCGACCAGTTGCTGGAACCGCGGCGTGCGCTTGACGCCGAGCGCGCGCGGGCGCGGCAGGTCGACCGCGATGGTGCGCATCAGCCGGCCGGGGCGCGCGCTGAACACGGCGATCCGGTCGGCGAGCAGCACCGCCTCCTCGATCTGGTGGGTGATGAACAGCACGGTCTTGCCGGCCTTGGCGACGATGCGCACCAATTCCTGCTGCATGGCCTCGCGGGTGAGCGCGTCGAGCGCCGCGAACGGCTCGTCCATCAACAGAATATCCGGGTCGACCGCGAAGGCGCGCGCGAGGTTGACGCGCTGGCGCATGCCGCCGGACAGCTCGTGCGGATAATGGCCCTCGAAACCCTCCAGGCCGACGAGGGAGATGATGCCGCGCGCGGCCGCGCGCGCCTGCCGGCGCGGCACCCCGCGCAGCTCCGGCCCGAAGGTGACGTTGCGCAGCACGGTGCGCCAGGGGAACAGCGCGTCGTTCTGGAACACGAACCCGCGGTCGGGCCCGGGACCGGCGAGCGGCTTGCCCGACAGCAGGATGTTGCCGCTGCTCGGCCGGTCGAGCCCCTGCACGATGCGCAGGAACGTGGTCTTGCCGCAGCCGCTCGGGCCGACGATGACGAAGAACTCGTTGGCGCGCACGTCGAAGCTGATGTCGTCGAGCACGGTGAGCGCGCTGCCGCGGCGCTGGAACGCCTTGCCGACGTTGCGCACCGAGAGCTTGACCGCGGCGGCCGTGCCGTTCGCCATCTCAATCCTCCAGCGGCGCCGGCTTCCAGCGCACCAGCCGCCGCTCGAGCGCCTGCAGCGCCCAGGTCAGCGCCACCCCGGCGAAGGCGAGGCACAGCACGCCGGCGAACAGGGCCGGCACGTCGAAGGTCTGGCCGGACGTGTAGATCAGATAGCCGAGCCCGGCGCTGGCGCCGAACACCTCGCCGATCACCACGCCGACGATCGCCCGCCCGATCGCCAGTCGCACCCCGGTGAGCACGAACGGCAGCGCCGCCGGCACCATCACCTTGGCGACCACCTGCCGCGGCGTCGCCCCGAAGGCGCGCGCCACGTCGAGGAAGTGCAGGTCGACGTTGCGCACCCCCGACGCCGTGCTGATGACGATGGGGAACACCGAGATCAGGAACACCACCGCGACCTTGGAGGCGATGCCGATGCCGAACCAAAGAATCAGCAGCGGCGCGACGGCGACGAGCGGCGTCGCGTAGAGGGCGTTGAGGTAGACCTCGGTGTAGTCGCTCAGGGTGCGGCTGGCGCCGAGCGCGATGCCGTAGGCATTGCCGACCACGACGGCGAGCGCCATGCCGTACGCGATGGCCTTGAAGCTGGCGCCGACGTGGCGCGCCAGCTCGCCGCTCGCCGCGAGCTTCATCAGCTCGGCGGCGACGTCCGACAGCGGCACGAAAAACAGCCGGTCGGTCAGCACGTAACGGCCGAGCAGCTCCCAGCCGGCCAGGATGACGACGAGCGAGATGAGCGAGCGGCGAACGCGCGGCCGCGCCAGCACGCGGAAAAAGCCGCGCGCTGATTGCGCCGGAGCGGCCGCCTGCGCGACCGCCGCGTCTGCCGGGCGCTCAAGCGGCGAATCGGCGGACATGGCGCGCGGGCTGGTGGATGGCGGCGATGGTACGGCAAGCTCGCATGAGAGTTCACATTCGGCCGGCCTATATAGCGGTGATGGCGCGCGCGCCAAAACGGCGTTAGAGCATTTTCCGGAAAAGCGGGAACCGGTTTTCCGCGGAAAATGCGACAAAATCAAAAACCTCGGTCGCTTTCCGATTCAATCGAATGGGAAAGCGATCGCGGCCGGCTTTTTCACAAAAAGACCCCTGCCCCGCCATAAACCGCCGATCACGCGCCACAAACCGCCGATAGCGTGCGGCGGTCGGGGGAAACGGTTACTCGCCCTGGCCGGGCGGTCCCGGTCGCCTAGGTTGCCCCCTGCCGATCGGGACCGTCTCGGGCGCCCAGCGTGCCCACAAACGTCATTGCGAGCCAACGGGCCCGGCCCGAAGTGGCCGGCCCGATGACAGGCTCCGCGAAGCAATCCAGCGACCAAGCGACGGGCGGCTCCTCGATTGCTTCGTCGCCCTTCGAGCTCCTCGCAATGACGGTGCGGCGGCGCGCCCGCGGCGCGTGCTCGTTCCCTCGCCGCCTTCCGGTCGACACGAACCTTCCCGTCGCCTAACTTCGCGCGCCGGCGCATCAGCTTGCGGCCGGGACGGAGAGGACCCGCGGTGGCAGTCAAGACGCTCGGCATCATCATGCACGGCGTGACCGGGCGCATGGGCCTCAACCAGCACCTGGTACGCTCGATCCTCGCCATTCGCCGCGCAGGCGGCGTCGCGTTGCCGAACGGCGACCGGGTGATGCCCGACCCGATCCTGGTCGGACGCAACGCCGACAAGGTCGCCGCCCTGGCGCGCGAGCACGGTCTGGCGCGTTCGACCGCCGACCTCGACGCGGCGCTCGCCAACCCGAACGACACCGTGTTCTTCGACGCCGCCACCACGCAGATGCGCGCCGACCTCGTCACCCGCGCGATCAACGCCGGCAAGCACGTCTATTGCGAGAAGCCGGTCGCCGACAGCCTCGACAAGGCGCTGGCGCTGGCGCGGCTTGCCAAGCGCGCCGGCATCAAGCACGGCGTGGTGCAGGACAAGCTGTTCCTGCCGGGCCTGCGCAAGCTGCGCATGCTGCGCGAGGCCGGCTTCTTCGGCCGCATGCTCGCGGTGCGTGGCGAGTTCGGCTACTGGGTGTTCGAGGGCGACTGGCAGGCGGCGCAGCGGCCGAGCTGGAACTACAAGAAGGCCGAGGGCGGCGGCATCATCCTCGACATGCTGTGCCACTGGCGCTACGTGCTCGACAACCTGTTCGGGCGCGTCAAGGCGGTGAGCTGCCTCGGCGCCGTCCATATCCCACAGCGGGTCGACGAGCGCGGACAGGCCTACGCCGCCGACGCGGACGACGCCGCCTACGCGACCTTCATGCTCGAGGACGGCGTCATCGCCCACATGAACTCGTCGTGGTGCGTGCGGGTGCGGCGCGACGACCTGGTGACGTTCCAGGTCGACGGCACGCTCGGCTCGGCGGTTGCCGGGCTGACGCGCTGCTTCACCCAGCACCGGGTCAACACCCCGCGCCCGGTGTGGAATCCGGACGAGCCGCAGAAGATCGACTTTTACGATTCATGGGACGAGGTGCCCGACAACGTCGCGTACGACAACGGCTTCAGGATCCAGTGGGAGGATTTCATCCGCCACGTGGTCGCCGGCACGCCGTGGAACCATGATCTCATGGAAGGCGCCAAGGGCGTGCAGCTCGCCGAGCTCGGCCTGCAAAGCTGGGCCGAGCGGCGCTGGATCGACGTGCCGGATTTGAAGGTGTGAAGCCGCCAAGACGACCGTGAGAACAATCGATGGCAACGATCTCCCTCCCGACCGCATCCCGCACCCTCGAACCCTACGTCACCGGCGAGCCGATCGCGTTTCCGTCGCCGGCGGAGACCAAACGCTTCAACCGCGTCGCCTACGCGGCCACCCACGTGGTCGCCGATCCGCTCGCCGACGTGGATCCGTGGCTCGACGCGGCGGTCGACTGGGACAAGACGATCGCGTTCCGCCACTATTTGTGGGACCTCGGCCTCGGCGTCGCCGAGGCGATGGACACGGCGCAGCGCGGCATGGGGCTCGACTGGGCGGGCGCGCGCGAATTGATCCGCCACGCGCTCGACGCCGCCAAGGGGCGGCCCGGTGTGCGCATCGCCTGCGGGGTCGGCACCGATCATTTGACGCCGGGACCGGGCGTCGGCGTCGACGACGTGATCCGCGCCTACGAAGAGCAGATCGCGGCGATCGAGGCCATGGGCGGCCGGCTGATCATGATGGCGAGCCGCGCGCTCGCCGCGGCCGCGACCGGGCCGCACGACTACGCGCGTGTCTACGGCCGCATCCTCGCCCAGGTGCGCGAGCCGGTGATCCTGCATTGGCTCGGCGAGATGTTCGATCCGGCGCTTGCCGGCTACTGGGGCGCGGCCGATCACCTTGCCGCCATGGAGACCTGCCTCGCCATCGTGCACGACCACGCGGCGAAGATCGACGGCATCAAGATTTCCCTGCTGTCGAAGGAGAAGGAGATCGCCATGCGCCGCCGCCTGCCGGGCGGCGTGCGCATGTACACCGGCGACGACTTCAACTACGCGGAGCTGATCGCCGGCGACGAGGACGGCCACTCGGACGCGCTGCTCGGCATCTTCGACGCCATCGCGCCGGCCGCCTCGGCCGGACTGGCGCGGCTCGCGGCCAACGACCTGCAGGGTTTCCACGGCATCCTCGAGCCGACCGTGCCGCTGTCGCGGCATATCTTCCGCGCGCCCACCCGGTTCTACAAGACCGGCGTCGTGTTCCTCGCCTGGCTCAACGGCCTGCAGGACCATTTCATCATGGTCGGCGGCCAGGAAAGCGCGCGCTCGCTGCTGCATCTCGCCGAGCTGTTTCGTCTGGCCGACAAGGCGCGGGTGCTGCACGACCCGGACCTCGCCGCCGCGCGGATGGGCAAGCTGCTGGCGGTGCACGGCTATGCGTGACCATACCTCCCCCGCTTGCGGGGGAGGTCGGCGCCGAAGGCGCCGGGTGGGGGCTTTTTCGACACGCCCGCATTTGCTGCAAGAGCCCCCACCCTACCCTCCCTCGCTCCGCGGAGGAGGGATGAACGTGAGATGAACCCATGCGCACCGAAGGCCTCGCCATCAACCTCGCCACCGTGCGCAAGCAATGGGGCTTGCGCGCGGCGGTCGAGGCGTGCGCGCGCCACGGCATCCGTGCGGTCGATCCGTGGCGCGATCAGGTCGAGGCAACCGGCGTCGGCGAGGCCGCGCGCATCCTGCGCGACAACGGCATGCGCGTCACCGGGCTGTGCCGCGGCGGCATGTTCCCGGCGGCCGACGCGGACGGCCGCGCCGCCGCGATCGACGACAACCGGCGGGCGATCGACCACGCCGCCGAGCTCAAGGCCGATTGCCTGGTGCTGGTGGTCGGCGGGCTGGCGCCCGGATCCCGCGCCATCGACGGCGCCCGCGCCATGGTGGCGGAAGGCCTCGCCGCGATCGTGCCGCATGCGCGCGCCTGCAAGGTGCCGCTCGCGATCGAGCCGCTGCATCCCATGTACGCGGCCGACCGCGCCTGCGTGAACACGCTCGCGCACGCCCTCGACCTGTGCGATCTGCTGGGAGACGGGGTCGGCGTGGCGATCGACTGCTATCACGTGTGGTGGGACCCGGATTTGCCGCGCCAGATCGAGCGCGCCGGCGCCACCGGCCGCATCCTCGCCCATCACATCTGCGACTGGCTGGTGCCGACCCGCGACCTGCTCAATGACCGCGGCATGATGGGCGACGGCGTGATCGACTTCCGCGCCTTCCGGGCGATGATCGAAGCCGCCGGCTACCACGGCCCGCAGGAGGTCGAGATCTTCTCCGCCGACTGGTGGGCGCGGCCGGGCGACGAGGTCTTAAGCACCTGCATCGAGCGCTACAACGCCGTGTGCTGAGTTCACCCCAATTTGCGGCTGCGCTGCCCGTCCGATTCATGTAAGACCCATTCACATGAGATGGTCGAGAGATGCGGGCCGCCGCAGCTACCACCACGGCAACCTGCGCGAGGCGCTGATCCGCGGCGCGCTCGAGCTGATCGCCGCCAAGGGGCCGGCAGGCTTTACGGTGGCGGAAGCCGCGCGCTCGGCGGGGGTGAGCCCGGGCGCGCCCTACCGGCATTTCCGCGACCGCGACGAGCTCCTGGCGGATGTCGGGCTGCGCGGATTCGAGCGGTTCACGCAGGAGCTTGTCCGCGCCTGGAACGACGGCCGGCCCGATCCGCTGCGCGCGTTCGAAAATCTCGGCCGCGCCTATCTGGCGTTCGCGCGCGACGAGCCGGCCTATTACGCCGCCATGTTCGAAGCGGCGTTGCCGCTCAAGGACCACCCCGAGCTGGCGCAGGCCGGCGAGCGGGCGTTTGCGGTCCTGCGCCGCGCGGCGGAAACGCTGAGCGCGCGGGCGCCCGAAGGCAGGCGTCCGCCCGCGATGATGATGGCGCTGCACATCTGGGCGCTGTCGCACGGCATCGCCTCGCTGTTCGCCCGGGGAGACGCCGGCCGCCGCAGCCTGCCGATGTCGGCCGAGGAGCTTTTGGAAGCCGGCGTGCTTATCTATCTCCAGGGCCTGGGCCTGATGGGGTCCGGGGCGCCGGACAACGGTTGAGGCCGGCGCCGACGCAGTCGCCCAAAGCATTTGCAAATGCTGGGCAAATACTGGGCAAATAAATCCCGATCCGGCTCTCCCTTGACAATCGCCGCAGGGAAGGGCATGTAAATGTAAGTCACATTTACATGAGGCTCGTCATGGATATCACCGCAAAGCTCGAAGAGATCCCCAAGCCGATCTGGATCGCCCTCATGGTCCTGGGTTTCATGGCCTATTGGCCGATCGGGCTGGTGATTCTCGCCTATCTCATATGGGGAAGACGCATGGGCTGTTGGGCGCATGGCCGCGCAGGCCGCTGGCACAATGACGGCAAGGATCGGTACCAGGGCGCCGGCCGCTGGCACGGCCCGGCGAGCGGCAACCGCGCCTTCGACGAATATCGCGAAGAGACGCTGCGCCGGCTGGAGCAGGAGCAGCGCGAGTTCGTCGAGTTCCTCGACCGCCTGCGCCAGGCCAAGGACAAGCGCGAGTTCGATGAGTTCATGGCCGAGCGGCGGACGCGCCCGCAGGGACCGGAGCCGCAGCCGCAGGCGTAAATCCGCGAATAGCGAATGGCGAATGGCGAATAGCGAATAGTAAGACCCGGCTTGGGCTTCCTTTTTCGCTACTCGCTACTCGCTATTCGCTATTCGCACTTCGTCGGGCTCCTCGCAATGACGACTGCTGATCACATCCTTGACGGCAAAAACGTCGCCAAAATCGGAAACGCGATCAGGATCACCAGGCGGATCAGGTCGGTGACGATGAACGGCAGCACGCCGTAGAAGATAGTCGAGAACTTCACGTCCTGCACCACGCTCTTGATGACGAACACGTTCATGCCGACCGGCGGGTGGATCAGGCCCAGCTCCACCGTCATCACGATGATCACCCCGAACCAGATCGGATCGAAGCCGAGCGCGGTGATCACCGGAAAGATGATCGGGATGGTGAGGATGATCATCGCCAGCGCGTCCATCAGGCAGCCGAGCACCAGGTACATCAGCATGATGAGCGCCAGCACGCCGTAGCGGCCGAGGCCGAGGCCGGTGAGGAACTCGGTCACCTTCTGCGGCGTCTGGGTGACGGTGAGGAAATAGCCGAACAGCAAGGCGCCGATCAGCACGGTGAACACCGCGGCGGCGGTGCGAGTCGCCTGCAGCAGCGACTTGCGGATATTGGTGCGGTCGAGGCGGCCGCGCAGCACGCCGATGATGAAGGCGCCGGCGGCGCCGACGCCGCCCGCCTCGGTCGGGGTGAACTTGGGCAGCAACGGCAGCCCGTAGAGGCCGCCGATCACGAAGGCGAACAGCAAGAGCGGCGCCCAGATGTCGCGGATCGCGTCGATCTTCTCCTGCCGCGTGCTGCGCGGCCCGGCCGGCAGGAACCCCGGGCGCACGCGGCCGATCACCGCGATGGTGAGCATGTACATGGTGGCGGCGAGGATGCCGGGGATGATGCCGGCGAAGAACAGCTTGCCGATGTCCTGCTCGGTGATGATGCCGTAGACCGCCAGCACCGTCGACGGCGGCAGCATGGCGCCGAGCGTGCCGCCCGCCGCGATGACGCCGGTCGCGAACGACTGCGGATAGCCGAAGCGCCGCATCTCCGGATAGGCGACGGTCGAGAAGGTGGCGGCGGTCGCCACCGACGAGCCGCAGATCGCCGCGAAGCCGCCGCACGCCGCAATGGTGGCGATGCCGAGCCCGCCCTTGCGATGGCCGACGAAGGCGTTGGCGGCGCGGAACAGCTCGCGGCTCATGCCCGAGTTGGAGACGAACGCCCCCATCAGCAAGAACATCGGGATGACGCCGAAGGTGTAGTCGGTCACCGTGCGCATCGATGTCTGGCCGACGAGCTTGAGCGCCGGCGCGCCGCCGACCAAGTAGCCGAACCCGCCGACGCCGACGAGGCCCATGGCCATGCCGACCGGCACGCGCAGCAGCATCAGCGCGAACAGGATGACGAAGCCGGCGACGGCGACCGCGTCGGAGCTCATCGCGGGCTCATTCGACCGGCTTGATCTGGTAGCCGTCGGCCATCAGCTCCGGCCGGAAGATCAGCCGGTAGGTGCGCACGGCGATCAGCAGCACCGCCGACACGTCGCCCGCCCAGGCGAGCGCGAAGAACGGCCAGGTCGGCAGGTTGAGGTCGAAGGTCAGCACGTTGTCGGCGCGGGTGGTGGCCACCTTGTCGAGCAGGGTCCAGGTCTGCACCGTCACCACGAACAGCAGCACCAGGGTGGCGAACACGTCAATCGCGCGGCGCAGCCTGGGGCCGACGTTCGCCCAGATCAGGTCGACCGTGATGTGGGTGCCGCGATAGGAGGTGGCGGCGATGCCCCAGAAGATCAAGATGCCGAGCAGCATGCGGCCGATATCGTAGCTGTCGGGGATCGACCAGGCGAACGTCGAGCGCAGCAGCACCGTGATGAACACGTCGGCGGCGACGATGCCGACGAAGGCCGCCGCCACCAGCTCGATGCCGTCGATGAAGCGGTCCATGAGGCTGCGGGGCATGGGCGGTCGCTTGTAGGGTGGGTTAGGCGCGAAGCGCCGTAACCCACCAACCCATCAAACAAACTGAAAGCGAACGGTGGGTTACGCGCCCTGCGGGCGCTAACCCACCCTACGAAGGTCCCCTCAATACGCGGCCTTGTACTGCGCGAGGCTGGTCTTGAGCTCCTTCATCACCGCGTCGGGATCAAGCCCCGCCTTGGTCACCTTGGCGGCCCAGCTCGCCTGCAGCGGCGCGGTCGCTTGCGCCATTCCTCGAGCTGCGCCGGCGTCAGGGTGTAGACCTCGTGGCCGGGCTCGGCCTTGAGCTTGGCGTGGCCGGCGTATTCGAAGTCGGCCCATGGGCTGGCGATCCGCAGCGCCCACTCGGTGGTGCAGTGATCGTCGATCACCTTCTTCTGGGCGGCCGACATGCCGTCGTATTTCCCCTTGTTGATCACCCACGCGAACGTGGTCGTGTAGAGCGGCACGTCCATGTGATACTTCACCACCTTGTCGATGCCGAACAGCGGGATCGAGCCCCACGGGAAGGTGACCGCGTCGGCGACGCCCTTCTCCAGCACGTCGCGCACCTCCGGGGCGGCGGCCTGCACGTTGGTGCCGCCCAGCATGGTCACCATCTCGGCGATGGTGGCGTCCGCCGGACGGATCTTCATGCCTTTGATGTCGCCCGGCACGGTGATCTTCTTGTTGGCGTGGAACGAGCCCGGGTCGTGGGTGAAGCCGAGGCAGAACTTCACGTCCTTCATTTCCTGGGCGGCGTATTTGCGGTACCAGACGTCGAGCGCCGTCGAGCCGCCCTTGGCGTCGGCGAACAGGAACGGCAGCTCGCCGGCCGCGATGATCGGGAAGCGGCCGGGCTGATAACCCGGGTTGATGTAGGTCACGTCGGCGATGCCGTCGCGCGCCATGTCGTAATGATCGAACGCCTTGCCGAGCTGCTGCGCCGGGAACACCTTGTATTTGATGGTGCCGCCGGACGCCTTCTCGATCGACGCGCCCCAGTCCTCCATCGCCTTCTGCAGCGGGTGGCTGGGCGGCACCCAGTGGGACAGCTTCAGCTCGATCGTCTTGTCCTGCGCCGCGGCGCCGGAGGCGACACCCGCCGCCATCGCGGCCGCGAACACGGCTGCGCCGATTTTCATGACATCCTCCCTGGCCACGCGGACCGATGTTTGTGGAAAAGCGTTACTTGTAATGCTGCATAACGATCATGCTATTGTCAACGCGACGGATTCCGGGGGTCGATGCATGCGCGGCGGTCGAGCACGCACGAAACACCGCGCCGGCGCGGCGGCACGCCCCGACGTCGATCTCGGCCCGCTCACCGGCCTGATCGGCTACATGCTGCGGCGCGCGCAGATCGCGGTGTTCCAGGATATTTTCCGCACCTTCGCCGAGGTCGGCATCCGGCCGGCGCAGTTCTCGGTGCTCACCGTCATCGCGCATAATCCCGGCCGCACCCAGTCGCAGGTGAGTGCCGCGCTCGGCATCAAGCGCACCAACTTCGTCGCCCTGCTCGACAGCCTGGAGCGGCGCGGGCTCGCCGTGCGGCGGCCGGCGCCGACCGATCGCCGTTCCCACGCGCTCCACCTCACCGAGGCCGGCAAGGCGGCCATGCGGCGGCTCAACAAAAAAGTCGACCAGCTCGAGGCGCGCATGATCGGGCAGATCGGCAAGGACGGCCGCGTCGCGCTGCTCGCCCTGCTGCATCGGCTGGCCGAAGGCGACCGCCGCGCCCTAAGCAAAGGCAACCGGCGTCAACCCAGCTCGAACCGGTCCTTGACCTCGGCCGGCACCGGCTGAGACTGCATGGCGCCGGCATCGTCGGGATGCCGCCGGATCCACACGCGGGTCTCGAAACATTCGACCGCCAGCGCGTCGCCCTTGCGCAGGCGGTGCTCCACCACGAAGCTCGAGCGGCGGAACTCGCCCACCTTCGACTCGATGTCGACGTCGTCGCCGAAGCGCGATGGCACGATGAAGCGCGCGCGCACGTCCACCAGGGGAAACCCGGCGAAGTCGTAGACCTGCATCATTCTGTATTTGGTGATGCCGAGCGCCCGCTCGAACAGATAGGCGGTGCTGTCGTCGAACATGGCGAGATAGCGCGGGAAGAACACGATCCCCATGGGGTCGCAGTCGCCCCACTCGATGCGCACCTTGCGGGTGTTGGTCAGCGCGGCCATGGCGGCAACAGAATATGCCGACGATTCAGCGCGGCTGCATGCGCAACGCGCCGTCGAGCCGGATCACCTCGCCGTTGAGATAGCCGCTCTTCACGCAATGCAGCACCATGTCGGCGAACTCGCGCGGATCGCCCAGGCGCTTGGGGAACGGCACCGCGGCCGACAGGCTCGCCTGGGTCTCCTCCGGCAGGCTGCGCAGCAGCGGCGTGAGAAACAGGCCCGGCGCGATGGCGAGCACGCGGATGCCGAACTGCGCCAGCTCGCGCGCCGCCGGCAAGGTGAGGCCGACCACGCCGCCCTTGGAGGACGCATAGGCCGCCTGCCCGATCTGCCCTTCGTAGGCGGCGACCGAGGCGGTCGACACGATCACGCCGCGCTCGTTGTCGGCGAGCGGCTCGAGCTTCGACATGTCGGCGGCGGCGAGCCGCATCATGTTGAAGGTGCCGATCAGGTTGACCTGGATGACGCGCGCGTAATCGCCGAGCGGCATCGGGCCGTCGCGGCCGACGATGCGCTTGGCCGGCCCGATGCCGGCGCAATTGACGAGGATGCGGGCGGCGCCGTGTTTTTCGCGCGCCTCGGCCACCGCCGCCGTTGCGCCGTCCGCGTCCGCCACGTCGCAGCGCACCGCCAGACCGCCGATGCGCTCGGCGACCGCGCGCGCCGCCTCGAGGTTGATGTCGAGCAGCGCGACCTTGGCGCCCGCGCCGGCAAGCTGCGTGGCGGTTTCGGCGCCGAGCCCCGAGCCGCCGCCGGTCACCAGGGCGGATTGTCCGTTCACGTCCATGATTTGCTCCGTTGCTGGCGCGGTGATTGCATCCCGGCGCCGGGCGGTCAACGGGCACGCAACTTCATTCTTTCTCGTCATCCGGGGCGCCGCGCAGCGGCGAGCCCGGAATGACGCCGAAGAGAATTACAGCACCTCGTGCACCTCCAGCCGCACCGCCCGCGCCGCGCGCGCGCCGCGGGCGAGCGCGATGATGCGGTTGAGCCAGGCGACCGACGGGTCGGAGGTCTCGAACCGCATCGCGGTGCGGAAGTAATAGAGCGCAGGGTCGACCGCCTCGCCGCGCGCCAGTTGCGCGATGACGGCCGGCGGCCCGTAGCGCAGGCCGTCGCTCGCCACCAGGATGTGCGCGCCTGCGTCGGTCTCGATCGTATAGCGCGCGCACAGATCGGCGACGCCGTCCGGCCGCACGATCTGCCAGTCGGCGCCGCCGGGCAGGACGCGGCCGGACAGCCGCGGACCGTCGACCCGGCCGCCCACGATGTTGATGATGCGCCGGTCGCCGTACGGCGTATGCCCAAGGTGCAAAATATCGGCGAGCTCGGCGTGGATGCGGAAGATCGGTTCGCTGGAGATCATGGGTCGCTCGTTCTTCCTTCTTCTCCCTCTCCCCGGCGGGGAGAGGGTCGGGGTGAGGGGGTTCCCGAACTATCGATAGAATAGGAACCCCCTCACCCGACAATCGCGAGCAAGCTCGCGATTGTCGACCTCTCCCCGCCGGGGAGAGGTGAAGAAAGCATGCGCCGTTGTAAGCGCCTGCCGCGTCGAGTACGACAGGCGGCAACCTGTCCCAGGGAGGCTGTCCTGCCGCAAACTCCGTCCACGCGCGCCCCGATCGCCGGCGACGTGTTCCTGCGCGCGCTCGCCGAGCACGGCGTCGACTACGTCTTCGCCAATCCGGGCACCGATTTCCCGCCCATCGTCGAGGCGTTCAGCCGCGCGCGCGACAGCAACGCCAAGCTGCCGCGGCCGGTGCTGGTGCCGCACGAGAACCTCGCCGTCGCCATGGCGCACGGCGCCTATCTGATGAACGGACGGCCGCAGGCCGTGATGGTGCACGTCAACGTCGGCACCGCCAACACGATCAACAACCTGATCAACCTCGCCCGCGACGGGGTGCCGCTGCTGCTCGCCGCCGGCCGCACGCCGGTCACCGAGTCCGGCAATTTCGGCTCGCGCAGCCGCCCGATCCACTGGGCGCAGGAAATGTTCGACCAGGCCGGCATGCTGCGCGAGATCGTCAAATGGGACTACGAGCTGCGCGTGCCCGGGCAGGTCGCCGACGTGGTGGCGCGCGCCTATGAGGCGGCGATGACCTCGCCGCGCGGCCCGGTCTATCTGGTGCTGCCGCGCGAACCCTTGAGCGCCACCGTCGCGGACGCGGCGCCGCCGGCGCCGCGCGCGCTTCCCGCCGCGCCGCATCCCGATCCGGCCGCCATCGCGACCCTGGCGGACTGGCTTGCCGCCGCCGAACGCCCGCTGATCGTCACCGGCAGCATGGGGGCCGCGGCGATGGCGCCGCTGGCGCGGCTCGCCGAGCGCTGCGCCGTCCCGGTCGTCACCCACAATCCGCGCACCATCGGGCTGCCGACCGACCATGCCATGCACTTCGGCACCGATCCCGGGCCGCTGCTGACCGACGCCGACCTCGTCATCGTCGTCGAAGCGGACGTGCCGTGGATCCCCAACCTGCTGCAGCCGCCGGCCGGCTGCCGCGTCGCCCACATCGGCGAGGACCCGGCGTTCCTGCGCTATCCCATGCGCAGCTTTCCGTGCGACCTCGCCATCACCGCGAACGCCGCGACCGCGCTGGCCGCGCTCGATGCGGCCCTCGCGAAGGGCCGATCCGCCGGCAACGGGCGCGTGCCGGCGCGGCAAGCCGAGCTCGCCACGCGCAACGCCACCCGCCGCAAGCAGCTGGCGGAAAAATCCCGGCCCGGCGAGCGCATCTCGCCCGAATATCTCAGCCGCGCCATCGGCGAGGCGGTCGGCGAGGACGCCGTCATCTTCAACGAATATTCGCTGCAGCTCGATCATTGCGCCCGCACCAAGCCGGGCACGTTCTTCGGCCTGAGCCCGGCCGGCGGTCTCGGCTGGGGCGTGGGCGCGGCGCTCGGCGGCAAGCTGGCGGCGCCCGAGCGGCTGATGGTCGCCGCGGTCGGCGACGGTGCCTATCTGTTCGCCAACCCGACCGTGTGCAGCTGGGTGTCGCAGGCGCACGGCCTGCCGGTGCTGACGATCATCTTCAACAACAGCCGCTACGGCGCCGTGCGCAAGGCGACGCTCTCCATGTTCAAGGACGGCGCCGCCGGCGAAGCCGACGGCCGGTTCTTCGCCGATCTCGATCCGAGCCCGGCCTACGACGCGATCGCGCGTGCCCAGGGCGGCCACGGCGAGCGGGTCGAGCGGCCCGACGACCTGCCCGCCGCGCTCAAGCGCGCCCGCGACGCGGTGATGCACGAAGGCCGCCAGGCGCTGGTCAACGTCGTTTGCCCGTATTGAGCAGCAGCTTCGTAGGGGTAGAGTCGAGGCGGAGCGCGGTGGCGTTAGGTGATAGGGAGTAGCCGTTGCCGGTGGCTTTCGCCAGTTACCGGTGCCTCAGTCCTCACCATGGCTCCGTTTCTCTGCCCCG
>Ga0193751_1000942_pt1 | contig 19735 bp, 16 predicted proteins | sample L1c2metaG_FD_143050 | JGI IMG/M metagenome (GOLD analysis project Ga0193751, IMG submission 143050) | Soil microbial communities from a riparian zone of the East river system, Colorado, United States - L1c2 | ecosystem: Environmental > Terrestrial > Soil > Riparian zone | place: USA: East River... | reverse complement strand
CGGCGACGTAGTCCACGCCGTCAAGCACATCCGCCAGATCGTGCAGGAGATGAAAATCCTCACCGTCCTCGGCGAAGAAGAACTCTACGCCAAAGCCAAAGAGCACGGCGCGCCGTACGAGCTAATCAGGATGGTCGCCAAAGCAGGGAAGCTCCCCGTCCCGAATTTCTCCGCCGGAGGCATCGCCACCCCCGCCGATGCGTCCCTGGTGATGCAGCTAGGCGCCGAAGCCGTCTTCGTCGGCAGCGGCATCTTCATGAAAGACAGCACCACCTTCGCCGACCCCGCAGAAGCCGAGAAGCGCGCCAGAGCGATCGTGAAAGCCGCCACGCACTTCAACGACCCTAAAGTATTACTTGAAGTCAGCGAAGACCTGGTAGGAGCGATGAAAGGCCTGGCGGTATCGGGTCTGGACGAAGCTCACATGTTGCAGACCAGGGGATGGTAGAGTTGGATGATTTTGATGGACGGCTCCGCCGCTGGGTCAAGGCAACCTAAAAGGATTTCCAGCCGCTGTTCGTGCGCGGCCCATATACTTGCCAGTCCACGGGTTTACGCCTTTCTACTTCGCGGCCCAAGAAGTTCACGATGTGAAGATAACTCTCAAGGAACACTGAGGCGGCGTTCGCTGCCTCCCATTTTCCGGCGCGCCTTTGTGGATTAATGATCCCGCGGTCGAGAACAAATAAGCGCTCGACGCAATCAGGTGCAGCGCGGGAAGATTTCGCGGCGCTTAGTAGCCGCAGATACTCCTTGTGAGCCCAATCAGCGTCGTTGCTCAGGTTAGAGGTATACCCGAAAAGAACATACATACATCTGGCGGTATCACCGCTTGCACCTGCGCCGTCCTGTCGGGCAGCTATGAACGCTTTCTTGAACGGCTTCAATGACCGGACTTTTCCCGCCGCTGTATAGGAAGTATCCAACTCGTCCTGCGTGACTATCGTCTTAACTTCAATAACGCAGTAGAGCGCTTCGCATGGTAGCAGGAGATTTTCATTTCCGGCGTGGACTGGAGCGCAACGCGCCCGATCATAGATGACAAAGTCGAGCTGTCCGGTTCTCGTGTCCATATAGTCGATGGCTTCTCCCTTATCGACCCCAAACCTGTCTGGCAGTCTGTCCCTAAAGAACTTCGCGAGAGATGCGGCACGCTCATCCCCGCGGATGCCTTTATGCTGAAAGCTAGCCGCGTCATCACCCTCCAACACGAGTCGCTGCTTAGCCTTCTCCATTACCGACCGAAATACATCGCTCGGGCTGCGGGTTCCTCTTGGCATTGTCTTGTTCAGGCATGATACACGCAACCCTCAGGGAAGAAACCGTGGCTGTCCCCGGATTTCCACGATCGGCGATTGGAGTGAAGAGTCCCGCTTTACGCAGTTTCTTCTCATTGATCGGTAGTTCATGCGGCCAGTAGAATTGAGCTATTGTTGGGCGGGTGGCCCAGGTCGAGGGCGCTTACTCCCATGTCTCGCAAGAGCAGCGAGACATGGGGCCGGGTGCCCCATCCTTGCGTTCTTTGCAAGGGTGGGCATTCCCGACTTCACACGAATTGGGGTTTGATTTCCGCGTATAACCTTCCTTGCGCCATCTTCATAAACTGTCATATTATGAAGCCATGCCCATGACCTCTCTAAACATCTCCCTCCCCGAAGCCCTGAAAGAGTACGTTGAAGGGCAGGTTGCTTCCGGCGATTGGGGCACGCCCAGCGAATACGTCCGCGAACTCATCCGTCAGGACAAAGAGCGTCGCCTCGGCGATCTCGAACAGGAACTCGTCGCCGCCGCCAAGGGACCGAAGATCGAAATCCCGCTCGCCGAAATCCGCCGCAAGGGGCTGATCTCCGCCCTCCGCGACCGCGCCCGCCGCCGGTGAAAAACCGGCGAATCAAAACTTCGATAAAATCATCACACTTCTAGCCTGGGGTGCCAGGCGGAGAGGCTAGAGAAATTATGAAGATGTCCCGAGAAGCCCTGGGCCTGTTATTGGCATGTGCTGTCGTATTCTGCTGCCTGTTGCTTGCGAATGTGGCGCTCTCTCGAGGCGCCCGTGGTCCGCAGGCTGGCGGCGCAATCGATCCAGATAAGTCCCGGCCGGCGACTCCCGTCCTCATCGAGCTCTTCACCTCCGAGGGTTGCTCCAGCTGTCCTCCTGCCGACATCTTCCTGCAAAAGTTGGATACGGCCCAGCCCATTCCTGGCGCCCAGTTGATTGTCCTCAGCGAGCACGTCACGTATTGGGACCAGGATGGCTGGAAAGATCCCAACTCGTCGCCTTCGCTGACCGACCGCCAAAATTCCTACGAAAATGTTCTGGGCGAGAACACCGTTTTCACTCCCCAACTGATCGTGGATGGAACCCAGCAAATGCGCCTGGGCAATCCGCAACAAATCAAGGATCTCCTGAAGAAAGCCGCGGCCACGCCCAAGGTTCCCATTCGCATCGGCGAAGTAACCGTGGACGCCGGAACTCCAACCACGCTTCGAGCCCACATTGAAACCGACGCCAATTTCGAAAAACATAACGCCGACGTTTACGTGGCGATCGCGCTCGATCACGTGGAGTCGCAAGTCTTGCGCGGAGAGAATGGCGGCAAGCACTTAGTCCACGTCGCGGTTGTGCAGGAACTCACCAAGGTAGGAAAACTACAAAAGGGAAAGACCTTCACCCAGGACATCCAGCTGAAACTCAAGCCCGGCACCGATCCAAAGAATGTCAGGCTCGTCGCATTAGTACAAGAATCCGGCCCCGGTAAAGTGCTCGGCGCAGCCTTACGACGGCCCGCGATCTGAGGAGATCTGTCATGCTGGGCGGCGAATGAAACCGCAAAGCGGTCACATTCCGAGTCCAAGCACCACTGCCGCAATCGCGTTCCTTGGCCGAGCGAGTATACTCCTGCACGGATCATGCGACTCGCAAAACGCAGGCTCGAAAAGGAGCGACCTATGCCCGTCAAACAAGGAGACCTTGGCCTTCTACAACATCCCGCCTCGCTGGAACTTCTTCAATCGAAAATTCCCGCCCGCCTGGCCTATATTGCCACCGACGGCACGCCGCGCGTCATTCCCATCTGGTTTCACTGGAACGGAACCGACTTTGTGATGGGCACGCCACCAAAGGCGCCTAAGCTGAAAGCTCTTGCCAAAAATCCCAGGGTTTCGCTTACGATCGACGACAACACTTTTCCTCACAAGGTCCTGCTCATTCGCGGCAACGCACGACTCGAACCAGTCAATGGAATCGTGCCCGAATACGCCACGGCCGCCGAGCGGTACTTTGGACCCGACCAGGGCAAGGCTTGGGTCGCACAACTCGCACAGATGATCTCGTCCATGGTTCGCGTCACCATCACCCCGGACTGGGTCGGCCTGCTGGATTTCCAGACCCGTTTTCCCAGCGCCCTCCCCCTGTAGCATTCAGGGCGGCCGGATTCACTTGACCGGCCAGCTGGACATCCGAAACCCACGCACGTTACCCGCGGGGCAAGATGCCCCCGCGACAGCCAGCAAGGTTCCGCGCTACAGCGGTGGGACGTACAGCCCCAACACGGCATCCCTTGGCCTCCGTTGTCCACCGCTTTACACTAGAAGCGTGAAGATTGCGCTGGGCCAAATCAATCCTACGGTCGGAGACTTCTCCGGCAATGCAGCAAAGATCGTTGATTTTTCCCGTCGAGCCCAGGCGGCTGGCGCCGGCCTGATTTTATTCCCTGAGTTGTCAGTATGCGGCTACCCGCCGCGGGACTTGGTGGAGCGGCCTTCTTTCGTTGCCCGCAATCGCGAGACCGTAGAAAAGATTGCCGCAGAGACACGGGGAATCGCGGTCATCTGCGGACTGGTCACCGCCGCCCACTCGGACGCCGGGAAGGCAGCCATGAATTCCGCCGCGTGGCTGATTGAAGGCAAGGTCGCGTTCATCCAATCCAAGATGTTGCTTCCGACTTACGACGTCTTCGACGAGATGCGCAACTTCGCTCCCGCTAAGAGTCAGGAATTATTTCCGTTCTGCGGCAATCGAATGGCGCTGACCATCTGCGAGGACGCGTGGAACGACAAGCGATTCTGGCAAAAGCGTCTCTACACCATCGATCCGGTAGATTCGCTGATTCAGGCCGGTGGCAATTTTGTGCTGAATATTTCCGCCTCGCCGTTTTGGATTGGCAAGCGAGAAATGCGGCGCGATATGCTGGCCAGCATCGCCCGCCAGCACAAGGTTCCGGTGGCACTCGTCAATCAGGTAGGTGGCAATGACAGCCTCGTCTTCGACGGCTCCAGCCTGGTGCTCAATCGCGAAGGACAAGTCATCGCACAGGGGCGGTCCTTTGAAGAAGATCTCATCTATTTCGATTCGCAGAGTTTGATCGGCGAAATGCACGACCAGATTGCCGGGGACGAAGCCAGCGTATATTCCGCGCTGGTCCTGGGTACTCGCGACTACATGCACAAATGCGGATTTCAGAGAGCGATCATCGGCCTGAGTGGCGGCATTGATTCCGCTCTGACGGCGGTCATCGCCGCCGATGCGGTCGGGCCGGCAAATGTGATTGGGGTGGGCATGCCGGGTCCCTATTCATCGCAAGGGTCCATCGACGACGCTCGGTCGCTGGCAAGGAATCTCGGAATTCGTTTCGAGTTGCTGTCCATCAACCCAGCTTACGAATCCTATCGCGGCATTCTCAAAACTGTTTTCGCGGGGACGAAAGAGGACGTCACCGAGGAAAACATACAGTCGCGCGCCCGGGGCACGTTGCTGATGGCGCTCTCCAACAAATTCGGGGCGATCGTGCTCTCCACTGGCAACAAGAGCGAGTTGGGCGTGGGCTACTGTACTCTCTACGGCGACATGGTCGGCGGCTTGGCCGTGATTTCCGACGTCCCCAAGACATTGGTATATCGTTTGAGCGCATATGTGAATTCGCGACGCGCCATGATTCCGCAGGCTACGCTTGAAAAGCCGCCATCCGCGGAGCTGCGGCCCAACCAGAAAGACAGCGACTCGCTACCGCCGTATGAAGTTCTCGACGCAGTGCTGGAAGATTACGTAGAGGATTCGCACCCGGCGGAGCAAATCGCGGCCGATCGCGGAATCGACCTAGAACTAGTAAAGCGCGTCATCCGCATGGTCGATCGCGCCGAATACAAGCGGCAACAAGCTGCGCCAGGGCTCAAGATTTCTCCGAAGGCCTTCGGCTACGGACGCCGCCTTCCAATTGCCGCCAAGTGTGAAGCGTGATGCCCTCACTTTGAAGTATCCTGATAGATCGCTTTCCTAAAGCTCCAAGCCGTGAAATCGAAAGGAAGCCATGCGCAGTTTTCTGATCTCGATCTGCATTTCTCTGCTTCTCATCAGCCTCGCCGCGGCGCAAACTACTACTGCGAAATCCGCGCCGACCAAATCCGCCGAAAAATCTCCATCTGCGGATTCTTCGACTCTTCCTTCGGAAGCCACCGTTGATTCTTTCCTGCACCAGCAATTTGGCTATCAGCCCGATTTGACCTGGAAAATTTCGAGCATCAAGCCTTCCACGGTCGGTGGGTTGGCGGAAGTCACGGTCGTTCTGGCCAGTCCGCAGGGTCAGCAGTTGACTCGTTTCTTTGTCGCTCCTGACGGCAAACAGGCGCTGGTTGGGGAAGTTATTCCATTCGGAGCGAAGCCATTTGATCCGGCAAAACAGCGGTTGGAGAGGGGAATCAACGGTCCTGAGCGCGGCCCCAAAGACGGGCCGGTCACGATCGTCGAGTTCGGTGACCTCCAGTGTCCAGCCTGCAAAGCGGCGCAGCCTACCATTGAGGCGTTGGTGGCGGCGGAGCCCAATGTCCGCTTCGTGTTTCAGAATTTTCCCCTGGAGATGCACAATTGGGCCGCGAAGGGAGCGGCTTATGCCGATTGCATAGGACGCGCTTCCAACGATACTTTCTGGAAATTTATCGCCAAGACTTACGAAACGCAGTCTGACATCACGGCCGAGAACGCGGACGAGAAGCTTACGGCGATCGCCGATGGAGTGGGCGTCAAGGGCGCCGACATCGCGGCTTGCGCCGCCAAGCCGGAAACGAAAGCTCGCGTCGATGCTTCGCTGGCGCTCGGAAAGTCTGTGGACGTCACCGGAACGCCAACGCTTTTCATCAACGGCCGAAAGATCGGAAGCGTGGATCCGCAGTATTCAGCCGTCTACAAGAGCCTGGTGGAGTTCGCCGCGAAGCAAAAATAGGCCGGCTTCCGGCGATCGGCTTCCGGAAAATCGCGACAAGCAACTTTCGATCGTTCCGAGCGGAAGCCGAAAGCCGGATAGCGGAAGCTGTTACTTCTCGCTCAGCCAAATCTCCGGAGTGGTTCGGTTGATGTTTGCCAGCACGTACGGGGTGATGACGATCATGAGTTCGTCACTGTCCGATTCCTTTGTATTGTTCACCATTGCCTGATTCAGTAGCGGCAAGAAACCAAGCCCTGGAATTCCACTCATGGAGAGAGTGTCGGTTCGCGAGATTTCACCGGCTACGACGGCGGGCTCGCCATCTTTCAGGTTGATGCTCCCTTTATATTCGCGGTTGGAAATAATGGGTACGCCGTTATTTGATTGCCCGGTGAGCGAGCGCACTTGCAGCTCAAGGTCCAGGCTGACGGAGTCGTCACCGTGGATGACCGGCTTCGCCTTGAGGTTCAATCCCAGATCTTCATAGCTGACCGAAGGGAATGGCGGAACATAAGTCTGATTTCCCAGCACCTGCGAAATCTGTGCCGAATTGTAGATGGGCGCATAGGTCGCATTCAGAATGGGATAACGCTGGCCTAGATGAAACGTGGCGTCATTTCCCTGGCTGGCGCGCATATTCATGTTTTCCAGGCTGCGCACCCACGATTCGTTCACGGAAAGAGCGGCGGCAAACTTATCGAGACTCAAGCCGCTGAACGTGAGCCCGCCTCCGAAAGTGGCGAGCGGCTGACTGAAGATGGAATTCTGCTGCCCTCCCAGTTGCGCCAAGAGCCCGGAAAGAGCGGAGCTGCCTGCCTGGTTGATTCCTCCGGACGCGATCAGCTGGTTAATAAGCTGCTGAATGTTCTGGCCGCCGGCCAGTCCCAGCAACGCCGCCGCCGGAATGTTATACAGGTTGAAGGTGTTGGGAATGTGCACTCCAATGTTGCGGGTAAGCTGGTGGCTGATCTGAAACACGCGAACGTCGAGCATCACCTGGGGCCGCCCGGTGCTAAGTTGTTCGAATAATCTCGAGCAGGCGTCAAGAACTGGTTGCGGCCCGCGTACTTCCACTGTATTTGCGAGCTGTCCTGAAGTGACGAAGCGCAACTCGAGTACGCTGCGCAACGTGTTGATTACGTCGGTCGCCTCCTGCGGAGTGGAATGCGGCGGCATTATGAAAGTGTGCAGCAACATGCGATCGAATTGCTTATGGTTCTCGATGTTGTCGGCGGCAATAAGAACCTGATGGGTGTCGAGCGGGGTCCACATCGTCTTGCTGACTTCGCATGCCAGCTTCAGCGCCGTGAAGAATCCGACGTCGTCCAGATTGAACCGCACCTGGCGGGGCTGCACGGAATCGTCGAACTGAACAGTCACTGCGTAAGCCGCGGACAATTCCGTGAAGAGGCCGCGAACGTCTCCGCTGTAATGGAAGGTGGCGCGGCCGTCTCTGGGCTCGAGATGGATCTCGCTGGAATCCGTTAGGCCGGCCGGCACAGCTTGGGGTGGCGTGAGCGCTAAGTCGCGGGTGGCTTCTTCCAGGCGTTCCCGCGCGAACTGATTTTCCGCATCGAGATCGAGAGCGGCACTAAATTCAGCCGCAGCGAGCCCGCGCGAGTTTTCCCATAGCAGCACACTGCCGCGTGCGATGTGCTTGAACACCAGTTGTGACTTGGTCACTTCGCGAGCCGTCAGAAACTGCGTATTCTGTGGGGCTAGCCGCGAAGCCATATCAAACTGCGCGAATGCCTCTTCCATCTGCAGGCGCCGCTGAAGCTTCACGCCTTCGTGGAAGGCGTACCGCGCTTCTTTGAGTTGTTTTTTTGAAACAATGCAGTTCACCCCGCCGGGAACGCCATTTCCGCAGGAAATGGGCGCATCAGCGGTGGCATCGCCGCTGCCGAAGGCAGGCGAGGACAAGACGGCCGCCAGAAGTACCCCCGTGGTGATGAATGCTGTGTGCCGCATCTCGTGTGATTCTAATGTAGTTTATGCAGGCGCGGGATAGGCCGCTAGGACCTGGTACCTTCGGGTGCAAGAGGCACCATATGGTTCCGCATTGTGGAGAACGAAAAAACGTATCTGACTTGCAAAACTTTCCTGAGCCCGTAGAGACCTAGCTTGCTACGTCTTTCCTTGCGCCCCCAGAGACGTTCCAAGCAACGTCGCTAGGAGAGCATGAGGCGTTCGATGTTGCGGGCCTTGCCCGTGCTGTCGTCGCAATCGATTACCACGGCGCACAGGCGGGCGTCTCCCGTAGCGGGCTCAAACCGCACGGGCATGCCGTTTAGAAACTTGCCCACTACCAGTTCCTTCTTTACCCCTATTACGCCGTCGTAAGGCCCGCTCATGCCGACGTCGGTAATGTAAGCCGTTCCGTTGGGCAGAACTCGCTCGTCCGCCGTGGGCACATGGGTGTGCGTACCCACCACGGCAGTAACCCGGCCGTCCAGATACCAGCCGAGCGAAATCTTTTCTGAGGTGGCCTCAGCGTGGATATCCACCAGAATCACCTTCGCCTGAATCTTTTGCAAAAGCTGGTCCGCGATACGAAACGGGTCGTCGTTGGAGGCCATGAACACGCGCCCTTGCAGGTTAATCACCGCGTACGGGACTTTTCCCTTGAATCCTTCATAGACCCCCGAGCCAGGCATGTCCGCAGGGTAATTCGCTGGACGGAGCACGCGCCGCGCCGGCCCGTGCCCATTGCCTGCGACCATCTGAAAATAATCGATGATTTCACGCTTATCCCAGACGTGATTTCCAGTAGTGATGACGTCGATATTGAGCTCAAAAAGCTCTTCCGCCAGCGCGGGCGTGATTCCAAAGCCAGCCGCTGAATTCTCGCCATTCGCAATGATCAGATTGATGGCATGATCGCGAACGATTCCCGGTAGCCGGTCTTTGACAATATTCCGTCCCGGCCGCCCAAAAATATCGCCAATGAAAAGAATTCTCATGGAATCGAACCGAAATTCGATAGTAACATGCAGTCGGCGAGCGGAAACATGTGGGGACAGCCGCCTTCGGCTGTGCGTCGAGCAAAGCTCGACAGCTCTGGCGACGGCCGCGAATCGTCAGCAGCAACACCGCTTTACTGGACTAACTCAGCCGTGCGCAAAAAGTCATAATTTCCCGCGGGATTCAACTTCAGATTTCGGACGCGCCGCGTGTGCACCACAACGTTGTCGAGATACCAGAAATTGATGTAAGGCAGATCATCTGCCAGGATGCGCTGCACCTCGGCATACAAAGGCTTGCGCACATTGGGATCGATTTCCCGCCGAGCTTTGTCAATGAGAGCATCCACTTTCGGATTCGAATAGTAGCCGCGGTTGGCTCCGTTCGGGGGGAATTTTGCTGAGTCAAACGCATATTCGAAAATGTCGGGATCCTCGTTGCCGCCGATCCAGCGCAGTCCGTACATCTGAAACGCACCGTGCTGCACATCCGCAAAAAACGTGGCTGATTCGAAGCTGCGAATATCGAGCACGATTCCGACTGCGTGCAACTGCTGCTGCATGACGGCTACCATGAGGCGGGTACTCTCGACGGTCGAAGTTTTCATCGTGATATGGAAACGCACTCCATTCGCCATTGGATAACCCGCGGCATCCAGCAACTTGTTCGCCTTGTCTGGATCGTGATCGTAAGCCGGCACATCTCCGTTGTATGCCCAGCTCTGCGGAGGGAGAACGCTGCGCGCCGGTTGCGCCTGCCCGCGCCACAAGTATTCGATCATCGGCCGGCGATCGAGGGCGTAAGCTATCGCTTGCCGCACCCGCACGTCTTTCAGAATAGGATCGCGTAGGTTAAATCCCAAGTACTGGACTTCGGTTCCAGCCGCGTGTTCGACCTCAAGGTTGCGTTCGCGCGCCAACGTAAATACGCTGTCGGGCGGTAACGAATTGATAGACACGTCGCCGCTGCCTTTGCGCAATTCGAGCGCCTCCGTGGTCGCGTCGGGCACTACGGAAAAGCGCACGCGGGCAAGCTTGACCTTTCCGCCCCAATAATCATTGTTGCGTTCGATGACGACCTCTCGGTCGGTCTCTGCGCTGACAAATTTGAAGGGTCCTGACCCAATGGGATGCCGCGTCATTTCCTCGCCACTGCCATCCGGCACTATCCCCATCGCGCCGTCCGAGAGATTCCAGAGCAAGGTAGCGTCGGGCTGTTTCATGTGGAAGATCACGGTTGCTTCGTCAGGTGCATCGATCCTGTCAACGACGCGATACACCGCTGCTTTGGTGCTGCGAATCTTGCCCTGCAACAGGGAGTCGAACGTCCACTTTACATCGCGCGAAGTCAGCGGACGGCCGTCATGAAACTTGACGCCGCGATGAAGATGAAAAACGTAGGTAAGCGGATCGAGAATCTCCCAGTGGTCCGCCAGTCCGGGCGCGACATTTAAATTGTCCCCGCGCGACAACAGATCGTCGAAGATCAAATTGTCAATTCGTTCCGAAAACGCGTCGATGCCGACGCGAGGATCAAGGTTAGTCGGGCTGGACTCGATGATCATGACCAGCGTGTTGGGATCGGGTTTGGACGAGCAGGATAGCAGCGGAAGGATTGCAAGAACCCCGAGCAGCGGGGAAAGAACATTGATGAAACGACGCCGGACCGCAGACTTCGGCCCTCGGCCATTCAGGTCTGGGGTCCGAGGTCTGAGGTCCGACGTTTGATCTTCATGCATACGAAATCTTCCCCAGCACGGCAGCCCGTTTTGCCCCGGTGCCGGACGGGACATTCGACGGCTGCCGGTTCCAGGTCTCATACGCCAACACGGCAAACGCCACAGCCTCTTTGGCCTGCGAAGGAATTCCGAACTCTTCGGAAAATCGTAACTGGATTCCCAGCGGCGCCAAATCTTCCGTCAACATAGAGACTAGCGTGACATTCCGTGCTCCGCCGCCGGAAAGGATCATTTCTCCAAAGAGGTTCTTGGGGCCGGGCTTCTGAATGACGAATCGCCGCACCGCGTCGCCAATCGACCGCGCCGTCAGCGCCGTGGCGGTGGCGACCACGTCTTCCTTGCGAAAGCCCGCACACTGGCGCAGGAAGTCGCGAACAAATTCGCGCCCAAATTCTTCACGCCCGGCAGTCTTCGGAGGTTTGGCGCGAAAAAATTTCTTCTTCAAAACTTGCTCCAAAACCGGTTTCAGAACCAAACCCTCTGCTGCAATTTTTCCATCGCGATCAAATGGCCGTCCAAAGAGCGCTTCCGTGACCGCATCGATCACCATATTTCCCGGCCCCGTATCGAAGGCTAAGATGCGGCCAGCCCCGGCACCTGCAGGAATTGCGGTCAGATTTGCAATTCCTCCGACGTTCTGCACAATGCGGCCAATCTTCTGGTCACGAAAAAGCAGAGAGTCCAGAAAAGGAACGAGCGGCGCGCCTTGCCCGCCGGCCGCCATGTCTGCGGGACGAAAATCCGAAACCACAGGCACACCCACGCGCGCTGCGACAATAGCGCCTTCTCCCGTTTGCCAGGTCGCTGCGACTTTTCGTCCCATGAACGGCTGCACTTCGCCCTGATGATAGAGGGTCTGTCCGTGGCAGCCGACAAGCTGAGCCTTCACGCGAAACCGCCGCTGAGTACTCAGCACCGCGTCTGCATATAACTCGCCCAAGAGAAAATTGAGCCGGGCAAGATCGGCCACCCGAGCGCTTTCCGCATTCATCGCGGAGAGAATGGCAGCGCGAACCTTGGCAGGATAAGCATATTCCGCGTGCCCCAGCAGTTTGATCGTGTGGCCGCGGGCGACCCGCCCGCGCCCACCGGAAGACGCGAGAACCGCATTGCGGATGACGAGAGATCCAGTCTCTCCGATGCGCACCAGCGCCACATTGATTCCGTCCGCGGAAGTCCCGCTCATTACCCCGGCGACGATCATCGCCTTCTTGCTCTTCTTACTCATGAGCGCGACCGCTTGTCCGCCCGGCGACTGAAAGCGTCTAGACGCAACTCTTCCCCAAATTCCCACAGGCGACGTGTAAGCTTCTCCACCGTTGCCGCCGTCGGCGATTTTCCCGCTCGCAGCATCCGGGCGTTCTTTTTCTTGAACGCCACTACTCGCCGCGCAGCCTCAGTGACGCGTTGCGCGAACTTCGAATCCCCATCCGCTGCCTTGATCAGTGCTTCGTAAGCCTGAACGATGTAGTCCTCCCGATGGCAGATCAGGGACAGGTCGCCGCCGGCCCGGATGAACGCCACAGCCGCCTCGCCGATCGTTGCCGCCGCGAGCACGCCGCCCATTTCCAGATCGTCGGACACGACCAGATTCCGGTAACCAATGCGCTTGCGCAGTATGTCCGTGATCCAAATCTTTGACAACGACGCCGGAGTCCGATCGCATGTTACCTGGGGATATGCCGCATGAGAGATCATGACAAAGGAAACTTGCCGGCGGAGCTTCCGGTAGGGAAGCAGATCCTCGGTCCACAGTCTCGTTAATGTTTTCTCAATCACCGGCAGTTCGCGATGGCTGTCGAGCTTGCCCTCCCCCAGTCCCGGAAAGTGCTTGCCACATCCCATCACGTTCGCGGCACGAAGCCCGGCCAGAAACTCACGCGCGTAAATTTCAGCGTCCCGCGGATTTGCCGACACCGCGCGTGAACCCATCACGTTGCGTGACGCCTCAAATGCCAGATCGAAAGCCGGAGCGAAGTCAACATTGAATCCCAAAGATCGGCAACTCTCTCCGATGATTTTCCCATGCCTGCGAACGAGCTTGCGATCCCCCGTGGCGAACACGTCCGCCGCCGAGGGGGCCGCTGCCAGCGCATCGCGAAAACGATCGACGGACCCGCCCTCAAGATCGACGCAGGTAAATAACGGCGTGCCGACGCACTTCCGGCAGTCGCCCAACAACTGCCAAGTTTGTTCCGGACTTTTAATGTTCCGTGCAAAAAGGATGATGCCAGCAGGCTGCAGTCGCGTCAGCAGGGAACTGAGGCGCGGCGTCATCGCTGTGCCGTCAAAGCCGACGATCAGAAGTTGTCCAATCTCCGAGATACCGCGCGCCTTCCGTGATCCCATGATTTGTGGCTGTAGAATTCCTCTTTGTATCCCTCTGTCCTCTCTGGTTAAATTTCCTTTTTCAATTCTGCCAACAAATTGAGCGCTTCCAGTGGCGTGAGCCGGTTCAAATCCATTGTGCGCAACTTTTCCAACACGGGCTGCGACAGCGGCGTAAATATCGTCAACTGCGCCGATGGGGGAGTCGCCCCCGGAGAAAGATGCGCGGTCGCCTGCTGTTCCGCGGACTCATGCTCAATCAGCACCTCGCGCGCTCGTTCCACGACCTCGTTCGGCAATCCCGCCAGCTTGGCAACTTCGATGCCGTAACTGCGGTCCGCGGCCCCCGGCTCGACCCTGCGGAGGAACACAATTCCGCCGCCCGTCTCTTTAACCGAGACGTGATAGTTCTTCACCCCCGAAAGTTGCTCCGCCAACTCGGTCAGTTCAAAATAATGCGTTGCGAACAAAGTTTTCGCCCGAACTCGGGCATGCAAGTATTCGACCGCGGCCCAGGCAATAGCGAGCCCGTCGTAAGTGGAGGTTCCGCGGCCAACCTCGTCGAGTAGGATAAGCGATCGCGCGGTCGCCGTATGCAGGATCGCCGCGGTCTCCGTCATTTCGACCATAAACGTCGAGCGTCCGCGCGCTAAATTATCGCTCGCTCCAATGCGTGTAAACACGCGATCGACGATACTCAGCCGCGCCGACCGGGCCGGCACGAACGATCCCATCTGTGCCAGTATCACCACCAGTGCGGTCTGCCGCAGGTAAGTAGATTTGCCGCCCATGTTCGGTCCGGTGAGCAGCATGATGTTGTGCGTAGTCCCGTTCAAATAAAGGTCGTTGGGCACGAAACGGTCGGTGCCTCCGGCCATTTCCTGCTGCTCGATCACAGGATGGCGGCCTTCGATAATTTCGATTTCGCCAGCTTCCGCCGATCCCACAAAGCTCGGGCGGCAATAATTCCGCAGGGCGGCGACATGGGCTAGGGACGCCAATACGTCCACTTCCGCGAGCGCCAAGGCGGTCTGCCGCACCCGTTTGGCCTCTGCCGCAATCGCCGTGCGCAACCCGGTAAAAATCCGACGCTCGATCTCAACAATCTTTTCCTGCGCGTCGAGAATCCTGGTCTCGTACTGTTTTAATTCGGGCGTTGTGAACCGCTCCGCCGCGATCAGCGTCTGCTTGCGTTCGTAATCTTGAGGAACTAAGTGCAGGTTCGGTTTTGAAACTTCGATGTAGTAGCCAAAAATAGAATTAAACTTCACCTTCAGCGACGAAATGGCAGTCCGCTCTCGTTCGCGCTGCTCAATCTGCGCCAGCACCTGCTTGCTGTTGCGCGAGAGTTCGCGGAGTTCGTCTAAGTCGCGGTCCACACCTGTAGCGATTACACCGCCGTCCGCAAAACTCAGCGGCGGCTCGGGTACGATTGTCTTGTCAATACGCTCGCGTACGTCCCCCAACTCATCGAGCAATGCATGCAGAGACTTCAGCCGTTCCGCTTGTATGTGAGCAAGCGCCGCTCTAACCGCGGGAATCTTGCCAAGAGATGCCGCCAGCGCGAGTACATCCCGCGGATTCGCGGTCTCAAGCGTGACGCGGCTCAGCAATCTTTCCAGATCCAGCACGCCATCGAGCGCGCGCCGCAATTCCTCGCGCGCGATACTCTCTTTTACGCCCGCTTCTACCGCGTCGAGACGGCCGTGGATCTCCCCCAAATCTAGTGAGGGCCGCAGCAGCCACGCGCGCAACAGCCGTTTGCCCATGGGAGTCACCGCACAATCGATCGACCGGAACAGAGTGACGCCCGCATCCGCCCCCGCGAACAAGGGTTCAATCAACTCGAGATTGCGGACCGTGACCGCATCGAGCACCAGGCAACTTTGCCGCTCATACCAACCGATGCGGTCGACGTGATCGAGCGACCCACGCTGCGTAGAGCGCACGTAATAAAGAATTGCACCCGCCGCGGCTGCGGCTGCCATTCGCCCGGCCAGACCAAAGCCTTCGAGAGACAGAACGCCGAAGTGATTTTCCAGCAGCGGAATGGCATGATCGGGCGCCAAGATCCAGTCATCGAGCGGGGTCTCAGTGCAAGCAGCGCCGGCCGCCCGAGGCTGCGGCGCAGCGACTGGCAAAGACCGTGTGGGGACGGCCGACTCGCCCGTACGGACGAGCAACCTTCGACTGTTTGTAGACTCAAACAGCGGCGCTGCCGATCCATACAACAATTCCTTAGGCCGCAGTTGCTCCAACTCTTCCTGCACGCGCCGCAGCGCGCCTTCGCCTGAAAATTCAGTGGCCCGGAATTCTCCCGTCGATAAATCCAGAGCCGCGAATCCCACGCGATCTCCAACCTGCGCCAGCGCCGCCAGAAAATTATTTTCCTCCGAGCCCAGCGAAGAATCCGCCGCAGTTCCCGGCGTCACTACGCGTGTCACTTCGCGCCGCACCAGCTTCTTCGCCTCCCGCGGATCCTCCATCTGCTCGCAGATGGCGACCTTAAAGCCTTTCCGGATCAACTTTCCGATATAGCCCTCGGCCGCGTGATAGGGCACGCCGCACATCGGAACCGCGATTCCTTTTTCTTTATTGCGCGAAGTCAGAGTGATCTGGAGTTCTTTCGCAGCTAGGATGGCGTCGTCGAAGAAAAGCTCGTAGAAATCCCCTAACCGAAAAAACAGGAGCGCAGTGGGATGTTCTTTCTTGACGGCGGCATACTGCCGCATCAGCGGAGTGGACGGCTCGGTCATCGGGGCGGGCTTCGGCGGATTATAACAAAGCGCGCCGCCCATCTTCCGCCGCATTTCGCGTCTGCCCGCGCGGAATGCCAGCAAGAATTCGCGGTTGACTCCGGTTCGCTCGCGGTGTTCTCCTTCCCTATGGAACTCCGCAAGGATCCCATTACCCGCTCCTGGGTCATTACCGGCGATGATCCTGCCGAAACCGGAGCACGTCCCGAGTCAGCGTGCGTTTTTTGCGATGGCTCCGCCGCTTCTCCCCATGTGATCGCGAACTCCCCGAACGCACCCGGGGTTCCCTGGTCCGCGCGTTCCGTTGTACATCCCAGGCCGCTCTACCACATCGAGGGCGAACCGGGGCGCCGTGGCGACGGCATTTACGATCGCATGCACTCGGTCGGTGCACACGAAGTGCTGGTCGAGAATCCGCGCCACGACCGGCACTTGTGGAATGCCAGCGACGATGAGATCGCGCACTTTCTCCGCCTGGCCGCCGAGCGCATCCTCGACCTCAAGCGCGACCCACGCATCAAATACGTCAGTCTATTCAAGGATTACGGCAAGAGCGCCGGGCAGGAATTCAGCCATCCCACATCACAGATTACTGCGACCATGTTCGTTCCGCGGCGCGTGCTCTACGAGTTGCGCGCGGGGCGCGAGTACTTTTTAAGCAAAGAACGCTGTGTCTTCTGCGACATTATTCAACAGGAGGAGCGACAGGCCCAGCGCGTGATCGAGGCACGCGGGGACTATCTCGCGCTCGGTCCATACGCCCCACGCGTTCCGTATGAAACCTGGATCTTGCCGCGCAATCACGACGCCTCCTTCGAGCGAACCGGGTTAAACAAGCCGGGGCTGCGCACGAACTTGGCCGCCCTTTTGCGCCGCACCTTGCAGCGCGTCCGCTCTATTACCGAAGAATTTCATCTCGTGCTGCACACTTCGCCGAGCAGCTTGCATCCCTCCAAGAATCTCGGCTACTGGAAAACGATTGACGACGACTACCACTGGCACATTGAGATTCTTCCGGTCCTGGCCTCCAAGGCGCGCTCGTACACGTTTAAAGAAGTGTATTATTCGCCCGTCACTTCCGAGACCGCCGTGAAACAATTGCGCGAGGCAAGAATTGATGGCTGAATGCGGCGCCAAGCCCGAAGTTATCGGTCTCATCCCAATGGCGCATACAGCTGACGTGCAGCGCTCGGCCGATTTCTACAAACATCTGGGGATGGAAATCCACGGAAGCCTGAAGACTCCCACGGGCCAATTGCAATGGGTCCACTTGAGCTGCGACCGGGCCGACCTAATGTTAGCCCGCGCCTCCGAACCAGTTATCGCCAGCCAGCAAGCTGTGTTGTTCTATCTGTACTCGCCTGATCTAATCACTTTGCGCTCGCATCTGCTGGCCAAAGACGTAAAGGTTTCGCCGATTACCTATCCTGCCTACATGCCCAAGGGAGAAATTCGAGTTGACGACCCCGATGGCTATTGCCTGCTTATCGGCCAAGCCGACTAAGCCTCCGCATGCTTCCCATGCTGCTACAATCCCTGCCGTCAGGAGATCGTTTCGTGAAGCACTTCTTGTGTTGCTTATTGTTACTTGCCGCCTGCAGTGCCCAGACCGCCGCTCCGTCCACGGACAAGCAGAAGGTTCTTTGGCAAAAACTCGAGGCCCAGATTCAGGACGTTGACCAGCATCTCGATGGGGTGATGGGCGTCGCCATCGAAGATCTCAACACGGGCGAGCACTTTCTGCTGAACGAGGACGAGGTCTTTGCCCAAGCCAGCTCCATCAAGATCACCGTTCTGGCTAACCTGTATTTGCAGGCGCAGCAAGGCAAACTCAAGCTGACCGACCTTTACACCGTGCAGTCGTCAGATCTCGTTCCCGACAGCGACATCATGGGCGGACTCACCCCCGGCGTGACTCGAATCACGCTGCACGACCTGGCGACGATGATGGTCGCAGTCAGCGACAATTCCGCAACCAATGTGCTGATTGACCGGGTTGGCATGCAGAACGTGAATGCCATGCTCGACTCGATCGGCCTCACGCACACGCGCCTGCGCCGGAAGATGATGGATCTTCAAGCCGCAAAAAAAGGTCGCGAAAATATCTCCACTCCGCGCGAAATGATGACCTTGCTCGACGCCATCTATCATGGCAAAGTCCTGAACAAAGAGTCCACGGCCGACTTCTTTAAAATGCTGAGCACCAATAAAGATTCATTTATCCCGCGCGATCTGCCCGCCGATCTCAAAGTCGCCAACAAACCCGGCGAACTAGAAGCGGTGCGCAATGACTCCGGCATCGTCTTTGTCGAAGGCCGTCCCTATGTGATTTGTGTCATGACATCTTTTCTGCGCAACGAACGCGACGGGGAAGAGGCCATCAGCAAAATCTCGCTCGACGCCTGGCGCATGTTCGACCGCCTAAGCCGCGCCACAGAGTACGGAAGAGTGGTCTCACCAGGAAACGGCGTGCGGTAACCGGATTTTTGTGGGGTGGTCGCTCTGGTGTACGAAAGGATCGGGTGGCTCATAATATCCGCATGTCTCCGAATCCGCCCGTCCGACGCCTGAAGACTTATACCGGCTCACAGGGATACGTTTACCAGTATTACTTCGTCGGCAAGCGGCCCGCGCTGCCTGACGACACCGAAGCTCCCGCCACGGAATTTGTCTTCGACGTCACTTCCGACCGCAAGCTGACTTATGCGGTCAGCGTCTTTCTCCCTGACAGCGCGCGAGCCGCCTGGAGCCAGAAGCACGGTCGGCTTTTGAGCGAGGCCGAACAGTATGCGGCCGTCAAGCTTCGCCTCTTCCGCGCCTTCGATGAGCTGGAGGATGTAAAAACCCACGGTCGCCGCTTAAGCATTGACGCCGCGCTACTCGAAGAAGTGCTTGCGAGCCTAGGCGTGGAATAGTGGTTGAGATCAGATTGATCCGGCAGCTCACGGGCAAGCCATAGGGGCGAGGCGAAAGACTCTTAACCACAGGGGACACAGAGAAGTTGCACCGTGAACCTCGTTGTTTTTGTTTTCGTAGGTTGAGCGTCTTAGGTCCTCCTGACATTTCCGCTGTCCGTCTTTCGATTTACAATCACGACGTCCCTGAAAGAGTTCCGCTTTTGCTCTGATCATTGTCCTTCTGACCGGGGAAAATTCCTCCAAAACCCGTTCCCGATTTTCGGTTGACTCCACCTGACAAGTCTACTAGGCTTTGTGCACGTATCTCTATTGGCCTTGCCTTTCACCGGAGGTGCCAAACGAATCGTCCAGGCCTTGCAACTATTGTTGCGTTTACCGCTGTCGTCGCCATGAGTTGCGGCGGAGCCAACTCCAGCCGTATGCTTCAGTCGATTTCCATTCGTCCTTCGACTGCCAACCCGCAGAATGGCCAAGCCCAGTTTGTGGCCACCGGAACCTTCACCGCATCGCCCGCGACCGTTACTCCTCTGCCAGTGAACTGGGGTGGGCCCGTCTTGCCGATGTCGGACGTGTCAGCTTGTACTCCCAATGGCTGCCCCGGAATCGACAATCAGGGACTGGCAACCTGCGGTCAGACTTGGTCGGGGAGGGTGACGGTTACGGCCAGCGCTCCGCGCGATCCGAATCTGCCGCTCTACACTCAGAACGTGCCCGGAGTGTCCGCAACCGCGACTCTGAATTGCCCATAGACGTGTTTCGCGACCGCAAGCCGGCTTCGCTCAATACATGTGAAAGCACCTGTGATCCTAGTCACACCGCTAGATGGCCCCTTCG
>Ga0193751_1000941_pt1 | contig 19742 bp, 14 predicted proteins | sample L1c2metaG_FD_143050 | JGI IMG/M metagenome (GOLD analysis project Ga0193751, IMG submission 143050) | Soil microbial communities from a riparian zone of the East river system, Colorado, United States - L1c2 | ecosystem: Environmental > Terrestrial > Soil > Riparian zone | place: USA: East River... | reverse complement strand
TCTCGAATTCGACGGTCTCGAATTCGACGGTCTCGAAGTCGCCGATGAGAACGTGCTGCTCGGCGTCGGCGATGGACTCAAAGTGACACAGATCAGGCTCGGCCCGGCGCGGCTGACGCACTGCATGCGCTGGCTCGGGCTTGCCAAGCGCTGCATGGAGATCGCACAGGACTACGTGAACAAGCGCGAAGGTTTCGGCATCAAGCTTGCGGACCGTGAAAGCGTGCAGATTAAGCTCGGCCAAGTCGCACAGCGTATTCAGATAGGCCGGCTGCTGACCATGCATGCTGCCTGGAAGCTCGATCACGGCGACCGCGCGCGGAAAGAAATCTCGATGGCCAAGGTGCATGTAGCCGATACGCTACACGAGGCGTCCGACACCGCCATCCAACTCAACGGGGCGCGCGGCTATTCGAAGGATACAATACTGGAATGGATCTACCGCGCTGCTCGCGCCGCGCGCCTGGTCGATGGCGCTTCCGAAGTGCACAATATGGTGTTGGCGCGTTTTCTGCGCGAAGAAGGCCGCGACTTCTGGAGCTGGAGCGCCGGCAACAGGATTTAAGAGAGCTTCCTCATTCCTCGCACGTGACACCCCGCCGCGTTGCGGAGCATTTGCGCCGCGCAGGCCTGTACCCAGGTCGTGCAAAGGCCGTACCCAGGCCGTACCAAGGCCGCACAGCGAGTAATGGTAAATGCGTGATGACCTGGGCAGATGGGCGGGTTCATATCATCTTAACGGTTCGTCAACCTGGACCGATAGATCGTCGCCCATGCGCGATGTGATCGTTGCTCATGCGAGATGATCGGCTTTGGCAGGCGATGAAGATCGCCGCCGTTTTGACCGCGGCCGCAACGCTCCTGTTCGCCGCTGGCGGAAGCTTGTTTGGCGCGGCGGAGATCGGTCTATACGCGCTCAAGCGTCAGTACTGGCGCCCTGCCGCGATTCCGTATCCTAAGGAAGATCCCTACAGCCGGGCCAAAGAAGAACTCGGCCGAGTTCTGTTTTTTGATCCAATATTGTCGGGTGCGCGCGTCCGATCGTGCGCCACTTGCCACAATCCCGGTCTGTCATGGGGGGATGGAGAACCGCGGGCGATCGGAGAAAATCAGGTGCGGCTGCCGTTGCGCAGCCCGACACTACTCAACATCGCCTGGATACCGAAACTCGGTTGGGATGGGCACTTCCGCGATCTCGAGAGCGTCGCAATGGGTCCGATCACCGGACAGGGCAATATGAATTTGCCGGAAAAGGTGCTGTTGCAGCGGCTCTCGGCGATACCCGGCTATGTGGCCGGGTTCGATTCGGCATTCGGCGAAGGCGGCGTGACTCGAGAACGAGTCGAGCAATCTTTGGCCACCTACGAACGCTCCATCGTATCGACCGACGCTCCGTTTGATCGATGGATTCGCGGCGATGAGGTAGCCATTAGCGCAGCTGCAAAACGGGGTTTTGCTCTGTTCAATGGCAAAGCAAACTGCGCCGTATGCCACAGTGGTTGGGCTTTTACCGATGGGTCTTTCCATGACATCGGCGTCGCCAAGGATGACGATCTGGGCCGCGGGCGGCTGTTTCCGAATTCAGTAAAGCTGCAGCATGCATTCAAGACTCCGACCTTGCGCGACGTGGCGCACCGCGGGCCCTATATGCATGATGGCTCGATATCGAGCTTGGTGGAGGTTATCGACCTTTACGATCGCGGCGGCATCGATCGGCCGAGCCGCGATAATGATATTCATCCGCTCAATCTGCAGAATAGCGAGAAGGCCGATTTAATCGCGTTTCTCAATGCGCTCAGCAGCGCGCCCAGACCTTACCCGGTCCCGGTTTTGCCTCGCTAAATTCCGCCAAGCGCTTATCCGAAAACACGGCGGTACATCGTCCGCCGTGGGATTTCTGTGCGGGATAGGGAGGTTTTACAAAACGGAATAGTACGCTTTTGGACTTATAAAGGTAAGGCAGCCTGACCCGTCGCGATCCGGGTTCCGACCTTAGTGGGGGTGTTAAAGTCCCGTTTTTCCTCAAGAATTTGCTTCACAGTCAAGAGTTGCATTCGGTCATATTTCACGTTGCCATATTTGAATTGCCCGGCCGTGGCGGCTTCCTCGCGCATGGCCCTTGTCGGCTCTTGCAGACAGAGGAAACCCGCCAGTTCGGTATCCGACTCACGCTCTAGGACACCCCGGAGGTCGCGCAAATCAGTTGGCCTGATCTTGCCGCCCTTCACAGATAACACCATCGCCTTGAGCCCTTCCTTGGTCTCAAAATACATCCGGCCGTCGATGCCCTTGTCGGCAACCTTCTTGAGCATAGGAAAACCGCCGATCCGTTCTACAAGCCAATGCTGGAACTGGAACGGCGATTCCTTGAAAAGTTCTTTTGCCTGTTCGACGCTCACCGGGATTCCGGTCACGTCGAAATGCGTTCCCTCAACCAGTCGGAAATGCTCGCCAGCAAAATCGCCCGCGAGAGTTTCCCGAACTAATTTGATGGATAGAATCGCAATGTCGCATCCGACCCACTTGCGTTCATTTTTGACCGCCGAATAGATCGTCGTGCCGCATCCGCAAAACGGATCGAACACCACGTCGCCTTTGTTTGTGGATGCCTTGATGATCCTATCGAGCAGCGAAATTGGTTTCTGTGTCGGGTAGCCAAGTCGTTCGTCCGAATGCGATGAAATCGGGCCGATGTCGGCGATAATGTCCTGCAAAAGAACACCGGGGTTTTCGTCCGAATATCGTTTCTGTTGCGGGACGCTGCCGCGCGGCGGCCAGTAGACCAAGCCCACTTGGTCAAGAAGGTCTAGCTTTTCTTGCGTCGTTAAAGTCGAGAGGTCGCGATCAGGGTATGCGGCTTCTAGCGTACGCGAGGGAACGGCCCAATGTCGCCCCGAACTTGTCGGGTCTATTTTTCGCCACGGCTTTCCTGAATCGCCCGTGCGCGTGCCAGCGCCAGTCAACGTCACCAAGCGATAGCGGCCCTTGTCATCGTTGAAGCGATAGAATTTGTCGAGGTAGGTTGCCTCGTAATCCTGAAACACGCGATTCCATGTGTAGTGGTCGGAAGCGGAATAGAACAAAATCGTGTCGTGAACTGGCCCCCACCGCTTCGATCCGCCGTGCGATCCTGTTCGCTTCCAGATGATCTCATTCTGAAAATGCTTGTGTCCGAAGATGCCGTCCATCATCACTTTGATGTAGTGGCTCGCGGTCGGGTCGCAGTGAAGATATATCGATCCTGTCGGCCTAAGTATGCTTTTCATGTGCAGCAACCGCTGCACCATATAGATCAAATAAGCGAGCAAGTGCGGTTGAGTGTGCCGGAGTGCGTTGATCCATAGTCGCCAAAATTCGACGTAGTAATCTTCGACGCCATACTCGCGCATCAGCACTGGCATTTTTTTCGCGAGTTCTTCTTTCTCCGCGTCCATTTCCCAAGTATCGCAAAACGCATCGACCTGTTCGGGCACAGGAAGGCCCGTCAGCGTTTTGTACATGAGGTTATAATTCTTCTTCGAGTTGAACGGCGGATCGAGATAGATTAGGTCAACGCAATGCTTTGGCATCCGCTGCATGATCGTGAGGTTGTCGCCGTAGTAAAGATGGTTTTCCGGCTTCATGCCCCGACCATCATTGCGATCATTCCGTCGAACGTGTCGGCCTTCGCGCGCTTGTTGAATTTGTAGCAGGCTTCCGAAATGTAGAGCGGCATGTACTTGCGGCTGTAGTGGTGGTGCTGGCCGTACCATGCGCGCTTTACGAGCGCCCAGAATCCTTCAATCGAATTGGTATGGACATAGCCATCAGCATACGCGATTTCGTGGTTGATGGTCGCGTGACGCATCATCTTCGCCATTCTGCGGTAGCCGCCGAACTCATCGGTGATGAGCAGGGACGCGGCGGTATCGACAAAAGTTGAAATGAACTTGGAAAGCCCCTTGGTGCCCAACTCGCCACGCTTCGCAGGTCTTGCGATCACGCGACCACCACGCTCGATTACGCCGATAACCGCCGCTTTTTTGGTGCCACGCCCACGCTTGTTCGGCCTGTCGTCGTCCCGGCGGTTGCCCTTACGGGGCTTGCCGCCGACGTAGGTTTCGTCGGCCTCAACGATACCATGCAACAGCGCGTTTTGCGCCGGGTCGGAAGCCATTGCGGCGCGAATCCGGTGCATCATAGACCATACGGTAGGACGGCGCATCCCGATGTCGCGGGCGATCTGGTAGGCGCTGGCCGACTTCTTTGCATTGAGCATCAGCCCAAGGACCAGAAACCAGTTCTTCAGCGGGATATGCGTACCGTGAAAGATCGTTCCGACCGTGACCGCGAAGGCCCTATGACAATGCTGGCATTGCCACCGCTGTTCGGCCCGGTCGCCGCTGGCGTGGCGATAAACCCGTTCATCCTGACAATAGGGGCAAACCGGATGGCCTTTCCAGCGGGTCTTTTCGAGGTATTCTAGGGCCTGTTCTTGCGTCTGAAATGACTGAAAAAGCTCTAGCAAATTCATGGCCTTAGCTCCCTGATTTGCGAGCTAAGACTATCAAATCCCTAGGTTTTTGTCAAGTCCAAAAGCGTACTATTCCGTTACAATTACAAAACAACCGGCAACGCGCAGCTGGATAGCGCCAATCCACATATCAGCAGAAAACCGGCACCGATCTCGAGGACCCGCACATAAGCCGGGAAACGTCTGGACGTGCCGGCAAGAAGAGCGCCGGTGAGAATACTTAGGACTCCAATCACAACGAGCATTCTATCTCTCGCGGCCTGGCAATGCTTACAGACCTGAGATTTAGTGCCGACCGCTTACCGTCCGGCTAGCCAGATCGCTCGACTTTTCAGCATCATGCGCGGCGCGCGGCAAAGGTTAACCAATACTTAACTTAGTCATCACTAAGTCCCTAACGTTTGTGGTAAAGCATTAAACATATCAACGAGCTGCGTGCGGCGGCGTGCAGCGATCGTCGCGTTGCGTGAGGAGGCCCCCGATGACCCGGCTTACCAGCCGGCTGCCAATCGCGGCCGCGTTGTTGCTTGCTTGCGTGATCGACGCGATCATGACCGAGCCAGCCAGCGCACACGTCAAATGGTTCTGTGCCTTCGATGTCGCCGGGCAACCGGTCGGTCTTGCCAATGTCCTCTGCCCGGATTTCGAACTCCTGACTGGGCTTTCGCTTCTCGGTCTGATGACCGGCAGCGCGCTCGATATCACGCCGCTGGGCAGCGCCATCCAGCGGGCATTGAACCAAGCCACCTATTATCTGCGCGAAAATATCGAGATTATCTTCCGCGCCGCCTGTGCGTTCTTTTTCATCTCTATTTGGGCGCTGGGCGGGATTTTGCTGACCCCCGAATTGAAGACTAATTCGCCTTGGGTCGCGGCAATACAGCTAGGCATTGCCGCAGGCATGCTGTCGCGACGCACGATGCCCTTTTCGGCACTCGGTATTGTCGCCCTCTTCGACATCGGAGTTTGGGAATACGGTGCGTTTCATCTAGCCGATTATCCAATCTTTCTCGGCATTGCCGCTTATCTTGCCTTGGTTGGCGCGCGAACGGATTTTTTCGGCAAGCGCCCAATCGACGTCTTGCGCTACGCTGCGGCCATCACGCTGATGTGGGCCGCCATTGAAAAATGGGCTTATCCGCAATGGTCATATCCGCTGCTTGTCCAGCATCCGGAAATGACATTGGGATTTGACCCGGATTTCTTTATGCGCGCGGCGGGTGCAATCGAATTCGCGCTGGCGTTTTCGTTGCTCTGGACGCCGCTGGTCCGGCGCATCGCCGCCATTTTGTTAATTACGATGTTTGTCAGCGCCGTGTTCGCGTTCGGCAAGATCGACCTGATCGGACATTCGCTGATCGTGGTAGCGCTCGTTGGGATTGCGCTCGATGACGCCGGCGAATCGGCGCAAGTGCGAGACTGTGCGCTGATGCCGATCGGTTATCTCGCGTCGCTCGCGCTGTTTCTGGGGACCTACTACGTGGTGCACGCTGAACTGTTCGGCACCAAGATCCTGTAGCTCCCTATTGGACGTGGACCATCAGCCGCATTTTCGGATGAATTGCGCAAAGCACCTCAAAATCACCCGCCGCGGGAAAGGCGATATCGGTCTTGCTGCCTGGCTGCTGGTCGCCGGAGTCGTACGAGAATTTTGGTGAATCGATATAGGCGTGATGCAGCAGGTCTGCGTCGTCATTCACAACCTGCAATGTTTCGCCGCGCTTGATGCTGATTTCTCCCGGGTGGAATTCGCGACCCTTTTGCGAAATCGTATATTGCGGCAAAGCCAGTCCCACCAGCGTGCCCAATCCGATCAGAAAGGCCGCGCCTGCGAGAACGACAAAGAGGCGGTGAGAATACCTCATCGCTTCGTCTAGGGTCATCGACTGCCTTTTGTACGCCCGAGCGCCATCGAACGGTCCGGCGGGCGAACAGATCACGTTTCTTGAAAGTGCGGCGTCCCAGTTAAGGGGCCGTTAACGGGTTCATAAGTTTGCGTTAAGGAACCCAGGAAGATTGACGCGTTTGCTGCAGCGCCTTTAACGCCGTCCGATATACGCCCTGAGCCCGTAATCAGGGCTATCCATGCGGCACGGGCGAATAGCGTTACTCCAGTCAGTACTGGCGTCTACCTGGCGCGACACGGTCGCGAGGGCGGCATCGCTCTGTATGACCATTCGCGGTCGTATCCTCGTTGCGTTCTTGTTCATGAGCGTGATCACCGCCGCGTTAGGTATCTACGCGACCTTCGGCATAAGACACGCGGGTGTCCTGGTCGACAAAACGTTCGACGAATCGCTGATGTCGATCAATTACGCGCGCGCGGCGGCAGCCGATTTTGCCGCAATGCGCGCTGCATTCACGCGGCAGTGGATCGCTGCTGACCCGCAGATGCGCGCGGCGCTCAACAATCAGATCGAAAAGCTTAGCGCGTCGCTTGCCGAGGATCTTCAGATCGCCGCCGGGCGTTCTCAGTCGGTTCGCGCTGCACGTGCTGCCGAAAACGTAAAAAGTGCGGTCGAAGCCTGGAAAAAGGTCTGTGAACGACTCGTCAATGGCGCGACGGCCGAGCTGAACTGGGAAACGCTCGACCGATATGCTTTCAAGGTCGACGAACAAATCGATCTGCTGGTGAACTACACGGCCGGCGACGGCTTCCTTTACCGACAAAGCGCGCGCGCCACCGTGGCGCGCGACATGCAATTAAACATCGCTGGAACTGCATTGGCTCTCGCTTTGTCCGGCGTTGTCGCTTGGACGCTCGCACGCCGAATCGTAGGGCCCGTTGCGGTAGCTTCCGCTGTCGCCGAGCGGATCGCCGCCGGCAAACTCGACGTCGCCGTGCCGCATGGCAGCGCGGATGAGCTCGGCGCGCTGCTCGCCGCGATGGGAGTGATGCGCGACAACATCAAAGCCATGATGGACCGCGAGGTGGCGCAGCGCCGCAGCGCCCAGGCAAGGCTGACCGATGCGTTGGAACGCTCGCAGGATGGCGTCGTCGTCGTGGATGCCGATGACGTCATAGTACTGGCAAACGCCCAGGCGGCAGAGTTCCTTGGCATCTCGGCTAGACTGCTCAAGCCGGGCACGCCACTCGTCGAGCTGACACCGGCCCTGCAGGGCGCCGCCGATGCCTCCCACATGCTTATGCGGCGCGACAAGACTGTTCACGCTACCAGCGAGACTCTCATGGCCGACGGCCGTTGGCTACGGTTGAGCCGCAGCCCCACCAGCGACGGCGGCTTCATCGTGCTATGCGGCGACGTTAGTCGGCTTAAGAAACAGGAATGGTCACTGCGGCAATCAAACCTGTTGCTCGACGCCGCCTTGGAAAACATGTCGCAAGGCCTTTGCCTATACGACGCGCAGAACAGGCTTGAAGTTTTCAATCGGCGCTTTCTGGAAATATTCAAGCTTCCGCCCGATCAAGTTAAGGCGGGCATAAATTACAAGGAAGTTCTGTCTTCGAGCATTGCCGTGAACAACCATCCCGGCAAAACTGTCGAGCAACTCTTGGCTGAGCAGGCCGAATTTCTCAGAGACCGGATAGCGAAGCCTCATCTTTATGAGCTCAACAACGGCCGGGTCGTTTCATGTCTGTACTGTCCGACTGCGGACGGGCGTTGGGTCGCCACCTATGAGGATGTCACGGAGCGCCGGCAGGCCGAAGCCAAGATCATGCACATGGCCCGGCACGATGCACTGACCAATTTGCCTAATCGCGTTCTGTTCCAGGATAAAATGGAGAAAGCGCTCGGCCGCGGTGATCGGATTGCGGTTATGTTCCTCGACCTCGATCGCTTCAAAAGCGTCAACGATTCGCTGGGACACTCGGTCGGCGATGCGCTGCTTTGTGCGGTAACGGAACGGCTGCAGCGCGTCGTATCGGCGAGCGATACGGTGGCGCGGCTAGGCGGCGACGAATTCGCAATCGTGCAACGAAATGCAACTCCGGAGAGCGCGAGCGAGCTTGCCGGCAAGGTCATTGCCGAGCTGGTCGAACCGTTCGAGGTGCAAAGCCATCAGCTGATCATCGGAACCAGTATCGGCATCGCAATGGCGCCCGCCGACGGCAAAGAACCCGATCAGCTCCTGCGCAACGCCGATATGGCGCTTTACCGCGCCAAGTCCGATGGGCGTGGCGCTTATCACTTTTTCCAGGCCGAGATGGATGCGCAGATGCAGGAGCGTCGAACGCTCGAGCTCGACCTGCGCAAGGCGCTCCAGGCCGATCAGTTCGATCTCCATTACCAGCCGCTCATCGACCTTGGACGCGGCGAGGTCTGCGGATTTGAGGCGCTGCTCCGCTGGAACCATCCAGACCGCGGCCTGGTCCCGCCCGACGAGTTCATTCCAGTGGCCGAGGAGATCGGGCTGATTGTGCCGCTCGGCGATTGGGTTCTCAAACAGGCTTGCCGTGATGCCGTTAATTTGCCGGCCAACCTCACCATCGCGGTCAATCTTTCGGCCGTGCAATTTCGCAATCCGATGCTGGCGCTATCGGTCGTTTCCGCGCTTGGTCAATCCGGGCTTGCCGCCTCGCGGCTCGAATTGGAAATCACGGAAAGCGTTTTACTGCAGGCAGACCGGGCCGTGCTCGATGCATTGCATCAATTCCGTGATCTTGGGGTACGCATCTGCATGGACGACTTCGGCACCGGGTACTCGTCGTTGAGCTATTTGCGGAGCTTCCCGTTCGACAAAATCAAAATTGACCGCTCGTTCATTCGCGAACTCGGCAGAGACAACGATTGCATGGCCATTATCCGTGCTGTGATGCGGCTCGGGTCGAGCCTCGGCATGATCACCACGGCGGAAGGGGTCGAAACTGAAGAGCAGCTCGACCTCCTGCGCGCCGAAGGGTGCATGCAAGTCCAGGGATTCCTCTTCAGTGAGGCAGTGCCAGCGGCGGAAATCCCAATCCTGCTTCGGCGCTTGCGCCCGCGCATTCGGGCAGCCTAGTCAAGCTCGCCTGCACTTTCGGCGCGCCGCACAGCGCCCGGCCGGTCGGTCCGCCGGTTGTTCCGTCGCCGACCCGCCCTATATTTCCCGCATAGCAAAGTTCCTCTCTGGAAATATCGGGCGCATAAGGGCAAACTGGCCCTTGGAGGCTCCGTATGGCGCTGCGCGACGTCACACTGGACGATAAATACGATCTCAACCAGCGCCACGTTTTCGTGACTGGTTTTCAAGCGCTGGTGCGGCTCTGCCTGATGCAGAAGGAGCTCGACCGGCGCAACGGCCTCAACACCGCCGGTTTTGTGACCGGCTACCGCGGTTCGCCCCTTGGCAACCTCGACAGCCAATTTCTTCGCGCCCAGCGCTTTCTCGAGAAAAGCGATATTCGGTTTCAAGGCGGGCTCAACGAGGACCTGGCGGCAACCGCAGTGTGGGGCTCGCAACAGGCGGAGCTGCGCGGCGAAGGCAAGTACGATGGCGTTTTCGCCATGTGGTACGGCAAGGGCCCCGGGGTGGACCGCACCGGTGACGTTTTCCGCCACGCCAATTTGGCCGGCTCGGCGAAACACGGCGGGGTGTTAGCGCTGATGGGCGACGACCATACCGCGGAATCGTCCACCACCGCCCACCAGTCCGAATATCACTTTATCGACGTGATGATCCCCGTCCTCAATCCTGCGGGGGTCCAGGAAGTGCTCGATTACGGCCTCTATGGCTGGGCGATGTCGCGGTACACCGGCGCCTGGACGGCGCTGAAGACCATGCACGAGACGATCGAATCAACCGCCGCCATCGATGCCAGCCTCGAACGCATCAACATCGTCATTCCCGACGATTTGCGGTTACCCGAAGGCGGCTTCAATATCCGCTTGCACGATCAGATTTTGGCCCAGGAAGCGCGGCTGCACGATTACAAGCGCGACGCGATGCTCGCCTTTGTGCGCGCCAATAAACTCAACCGCACCATCACCTCTGGCGGCCGTAACCCAAAAATCGGCATTATCACCACCGGCAAGAGCTATCTCGATGTTCGGCAAGCTTTTGACGAACTCGGGATCGACGAACTCAAATGCAACGAGCTTGGGATCCGAGTTTACAAAGTGGCCTGCGTCTGGCCGCTCAGTCAGCGCGAGTTGAAGGAATTCGCCAGTGGTCTCGATCTCATCATTGTGGTGGAGGAAAAGCGTTCGCTGATCGAGGTGCAGGTCCGCGAGGAGCTCTACGGTACCGCGAACCAGCCGGTCTGCATCGGCAAAAGGGACGAGGCCGGTAACTGGCTATTTCCGGTAAAGGGCGCGCTCGATCCTAACGAGGTCGCGATCTGCATTGGCGAGCGGCTCCTCAAATACGGTCATAATGACGAAATCAGCGCACGCGTGGCGCGGCTCAAGGAATTTCAGCGCATTGCCGCCGAAACGGCGGACGTGGCGCAGCGCACCCCTTATTTCTGCTCAGGTTGTCCGCACAACAGTTCGACTGTGGTGCCCGAGGGGATGCGCGCTTATGCCGGCATCGGCTGTCATTACATGGCGCAATGGATGGACCGCTCGACCTTGGGCTACACGCAAATGGGCGGCGAGGGCGCAAACTGGATCGGCGAAGCGCCATTCTCGAACCGTCCGCACGTTTTTCAAAATCTCGGCGACGGTACTTACAATCATTCCGGTTATTTAGCGATCCGAGCCGCGGTCGCTTCAAACACCAACATCACTTACAAGATCCTTTTCAATGATGCCGTTGCGATGACCGGCGGTCAGCCCAATGATGGCGGTCTCACAGTGCCGCAAGTGGCGCGGCAGGTCGCGGCCGAAGGCGCCAAGCGCGTTGTGGTGGTGACCGATGAACCGCACAAATACCCGCGCGACACCGAATGGCCAGCCGGCCTCACTATTCATCATCGCGATGAGCTCAATGCCGTGCAGAAAGAGCTTGCCGGGATTCCGGGCGTCACTGTGCTGATCTACGATCAGACTTGCGCCGCCGAGAAACGCCGCCGCCGCAAGCGCCATACTTATCCCGACCCCGATAAGCGCGTCATCATCAACGAGCTCGTTTGTGAAGGCTGCGGCGATTGCGGCGTTCAGTCGAATTGCGTCTCCGTGCAGCCGCTCGAGACCGAGTGGGGGCGCAAACGCATTATCGATCAGTCGAGCTGCAACAAGGATTTCTCTTGCGTAAAAGGGTTCTGTCCTTCGTTTGTTACGGTCCACGGGGCCAAGCTGAAAAAGGGAATCGGAGTCGCTGCTGACCAAGATGTTGCGCAACTACCGGAGCCAAAGCTGCCGACGATCGAGCAGACCTACAACATCATCGTCACCGGCGTCGGCGGCACCGGGATCGTAACGGTTGGTGGAATCTTGGGCATGGCGGCTCATCTCGAGGGCAGGGGTGTGGGTGTCCTCGATATGGCGGGTCTCGCGCAGAAGGGCGGCGCTGTATACAGCTATATTCGGTTTGCCAATAAACCAGGGGACATCCATGCGATCCGCGTCGCCGCCGGCCGCGCCGATCTCGTGCTTGGCGGCGACATTGTAGTTGCCGGGACCCGCAAGGTGCTTGCGGCCGTGACGCACGGCGCCACGCAAATGGTTGTCAATACCAACGAGTTTCTACCGGGTGAATTCACCCGCAATGCAGATTTCTTCCTGCCAACCGAGCGGCTCAAGCGCACCATCGTCGCAGACGCGGGTCGCGACAACGCGCACTTCATCGATGCCACACGATTGGCAACCGCGCTGTTCGGCCAGTCGATCGGCGCCAACATGTTCCTCGTTGGCTACGCTTATCAGCTCGGCGCTATTCCGGTGTCGGCCACCGCCATCGAACGCGCGATAGAGCTGAACGGCGAGGCCGTCGCCATGAACCGCGCAGCTTTTCACTGGGGCCGCCGTGCCGTTATGGATCGCGCCGCGGTCGAGGCTCTGGCGCAGCCGGCAAACGCAAAACGCGACGCCGAGCATTTATCCGAGTCGTTCGACGAGATGATGGAGCGGCGTGCGAAATTTCTCCCGAACTATCAGAATGCTGCCTATGCTCGGCAATATCGGGTCCTGGTCGATAGGGCCAAAGCGGCTGAGGCCACGCGCGCTCCCGGCAAATGCGGGTTCGCCGATGCGGTCGCCCGGTATCTATTCAAGCTGATGGCCTACAAGGACGAGTACGAAGTCGCGCGGCTTTACACCGACGGCTCATTCGAAAAACAGGTCAAAGCCGAGTTCTCCGGCGATAATTTGCGGTTCGAATTCCATCTTTCGCCGCCGCTCCTGGCGCGCCGCGACAAGACCACCGGTCTGCCGCGCAAAATGAGCTTCGGGCCATGGTTGCTTCCGGCTTTTCGGTTGCTGGCGAAGATGAAATTCTTGCGTGGCACTGCGCTCGATCCGTTCGGTTACTCGGTCGAGCGTCGCACCGAGCGGAAATTAATCGAAGACTACGAGGCCATGCTCGGAGAGGTGTTCGCCAACTTGACGCCGGAGAACCACCATCTTGCCGTCGGTCTCGCCGCTATCCCGGAAAAGATCCGCGGCTTCGGCCATGTCAAGCAGCGGCACCTGGTAACGGCTAAGGCCGAGGAGGCCGCTTTACTCGAGCAATTCCGCGCCGGCGCACCTGTGCTGCTGAAAGCGGCGGAATAATCCCAAAGACTGCAAAAGCTTGCCGCTGTCATCGCACAGCCAAAATGCTACTTAATTGGAAGTCACCGCGCCGGCGCAGTTTCTGCGTGCATGCAAGTCGGCGGCGCATCGGTTATGCTGTCGGCCATGAATAAGGCACCGCCCATCTACACTGACGGCGCGTTCGCCCGGGAAGAGGCGCCCCCCGTCGAGCCTGGCGACAAGGAGGTTTCGCCGGACGGCGGCGCCGTTCCAACTGCAGATGCGGCGTCCACAGTCGGCCGCTCGTCTGCCAGCGACTCGACGACCGGCGAAATCGCAATTCGGCCATCGATCACCGGCATCGGCGTTCTCATCGTTAATCTCGGCACGCCGGACGCCCCAACTCCGGCCGCGGTGCGGCGTTACTTGAAGGAATTTCTGACTGATCCGCGCGTCATTGAAAGGGATTCAATCTTCTGGAAGCTATTGCTAAATACTTTTATCCTGTCGCTGCGCTCGCGGCGCAGAGCGCGCGATTACGAAAAAATCTGGAATCGCGAGAAGGACGAATCGCCGTTCAAGACGATTACCCGTTCCCAGGCAGAAAAACTCAGCGAGATTCTTGAGCCGCTCGGCAAGCATGTCATCGTCGATTGGGCGATGCGTTACGGCAACCCGTCAATTGCATCGCGGCTCGAAGTGCTCGTCACCTGGGGGTGCGAACGTATCCTGATCATGCCCCTCTATCCGCAATATTCTGCTGCGACCACGGCCACGGTATGCGATGAGGTGTTTCGCTTCATGCTGCGGCAGCGTCGGCAGCCCGCGTTGCGGGCTCTGCCCGCCTACTACGAAGATCCCTATTACATCGAAGTGCTAGCGTCGTCACTGCAAGCCGAGCTTAAATCATTGCCGTTTACGCCTGACGTGATCCTGGCTTCCTATCACGGCATGCCCAAAGAGGCAGTCGCCAAAGGCGATCCCTATCAGAGCCAATGCGTGCGAACGACCGGTCTCTTGCGCGCGCAGCTCGGTCTCGACGAAAAGCAATTAATGATGTCGTTCCAGTCCCGCTTCGGTCGCGCGCAGTGGCTTGAGCCTTACACCATCAATACGGTGAGGATGCTCGCGCGCAAAGGCGTGAAAAACCTTGTCGTGATAACGCCGGGATTTTCCTCAGACTGTCTCGAAACGCTGGAGGAAATCAGAGTCGAGAATGCCCGCATGTTCAAGCGTCACGGCGGTCAAAATTTTGCGGCGATTCCTTGCCTCAACGATAGCGAGGCCGGCATGCTGATGCTGTGGCAGCTTGCCATGCGAGAGCTCAAGGGCTGGGTCTGACCGATGCAAGACGGCTCGCTCGTCTCATGGACCTGGTTTTCGCTTGCGCTTGTCCTGTTTGCGATCGAAGCGTTGCGGCCGGGCCGTTTCGCGCTGTGGCTTGGCTTCGCCGCCATCCTTGTCGGCATCGTCGCTTCGGTAGCGCGCTGGCCATGGCCGGCGGAAATGTTGGCGCTTGCAGCCTTCGCTGTGCTGTTGGTTCCGGCTTGGCGGCGCTATGAAGGCAAAGCTTGAGCCAGCCCGCGAGCAGAGCTTGAGCGAATATGCGCGCTGGGAAGCGCGCTTTGCCCCACCCGAATATGCGTTCGGCAAAGAGCCGAACTATTTTCTGAAATCCTGCAAGACGCTGCTTCCGCGATCCGGGCGCGCGCTGGCGATTGCGGATGGCGAAGGTCGCAACGGCATTTGGCTCGCACAACAGGGTCTAGACGTCCTGTCGCTTGATTTCTCTCCTGCGGCGCAAAGAAAGACGCGTGCTTTGGCAGCCGAGCGCCAGGTTGAGATCGAATTCGTTCAGGCCGATGTACACGCATGGGACTATCCGGAGTCGGCGTTCGACGTTGTGGTCGAAATATTCGCGCAGTTCAGTTCGCCTTCCGAACGAGCGGAAAAATGGGCCGGCATGCGGCGCACGCTTAAATCCGGCGGGCTTCTGATTGTCCAGGGTTACACGCCGAAACAATTGGAATACGGCACCGGCGGTCCAAAACAACAGGAAAATCTTTATACGCGGGCGATGCTGGAGCGGGAATTTAGTGGCTTTGGGGATTTACAGATCGTCGAGGAAGAGCGTGAAATTCATGAAGGGACGTCGCACGCGGGTTTGTCCGCCGTGATCGGCCTGACTGGCAGGAAGCCCTAAAAGCTAATCGTCGACTTCACCGAGGATTTTTTTGATCTCGGCGCGGAACTCAGGCGCGATGTCGGAGCGCGCCAGCGCATACGACACATTTGCGGCGAGAAAGCCGATCTTCGAACCACAGTCGAAGCTACGGCCGTCGAACTGAAACCCGTAGAACGGTTGTGTGCGCGCCAATTGGATCATTGCGTCCGTGAGTTGAATTTCGCCGCCGGTGCCGCGTTCCTGTCTGCCGAGGATCTCAAGAAGGTCCGGCTGCAAGATATAGCGTCCGGTCAGGATAAGGTTGGAAGGCGCGTGGTCCTTCGTTGGCTTCTCCACCATATTGGTGATGGAGAACATTTTGCCTCGCCGCTCACCGATTGCGACCACACCGTATTGATCGACGCGCTCGTGCGGGACTTCCTCCACGGCCACAATATTTGCGTTTGCCGGCAGTTCGCGCGCCGCATCGATCATTTGGGCGAGGCAGCCTCGCTGGTGTTGGACCAGAACGTCTGGCAACAGCAGCGCGAACGGTTCGCGGCCGAGCAATTCGCGCGCGCACCAGACCGCGTGCCCGAGCCCAAGCGGCTCCTGCTGGCGCGTGAAACTGGTCGAGCCGGGCACCGGCAAGTCCTGATTGAGATATTCGAGGATCTTGTGTTTTTGCCGTTCGAGTAGCGTCATCTCAAGCTCAAACTGCCGGTCAAAGTGGTCTTCGATGACCCCTTTGTTGCGGCCGGTCACAAAAATGAAGTGTTCGATTCCGGCCTGGCGGGCCTCGTCAACGACATGCTGAATAAGCGGCCGATCGACGACAGGCAGCATTTCCTTCGGCATAGCCTTAGTGGCCGGCAAGAACCTGGTGCCGAGGCCTGCTACGGGGAAGACGGCTTTGCGGACCGGGTTCATGCAATAAAGATGCGCATCGGAGTTAACGGATATTCGGAAGAATACACTTTCTCGTTCAAATTATTGTCCAACCCGGCCTCTAAAGGTCGATTCAATCGGAACAACTGGAACCTGACTCGTCATGCCTACCGGTCCCAAACTGATCGCTCACCGGGATGCCCGTTGTGGCAAATCGTCCAGCCGGCAGCAAGGAAAACTCACCGATAGTGATTCGACGCATAGGCAGGGCGCGGTTGCGGCCCGAACGCGAGGTTTTTGCCTCATGACTATCTCAAAACGCATATTTTCTGGGGTCACCGCAGCCATCCTTGCTTTCGGCGCTGCAGATCTAGCCTGGGCGCAACAGGACAACAACTGGCTGACACGCCTGTTTCAACAGCCCTCTGCCAGCGCTGTTCCCGGCTCCTTTAACTCGAGCGCCACAACCGGCTGGAGCGGGCAATCCGGGACGTCGGGAAATCCGCTCATGACGGCCGATGCGATCCGCGCTGCGGCCGCGGATTTCGGTAATTGCCTCGAACGTTTGTGGCCGGAGGCGGCGCGGCGCGGCATTTCGCGCCCGAGTTTCGAACAGTTCACCACTGGTCTGGCGCCCGACCTAAGCATCATGGATAAACTTGACGTTCAGCCGGAATTCACGAAGTCGACTTGGGACTATCTTGACGCGTTGGTCAGTGACGAGCGGATCGCGCGCGGCCGCGAATTGCTTGTGCAACACGCCGCAACGTTCGCCGCCGTCGCGCGCACCTATGGCGTTGAACCCGCTGTCCTCGCGGCGATCTGGGGCGTCGAATCGAACTACGGAACGCTCGGCGGCGATCGCCCGGTCCTCCGCTCCACCGCGACGCTCGCCTGTATCGGCCGCCGCCAAGATTATTTCCGTGAGGAATTCTTATCGACGTTGGAAATCCTGCAGCGCGGCGACGTGCCAGCCGATCACCTGGTTGGCTCGTGGGCTGGTGCTTTTGGGCCGACCCAGTTCATGCCGACGTCGTTCAAGCGCTATGCGGTCGATTTCGACGGTGACGGGCGGCGCGATGTAGTCGACTCGATACCGGACGTGATTGCCTCCACGGCGAACAATCTGAAGATGGACGGCTGGATCGTCGGGCAGCCTTGGGGTTACGAGGTCGTTCTGCCGGCCGGTTTCGATTATCTCTTGGCCGATCGGTCGCGGCAGATGACGCTCCGGCAATGGGAGAGTCTGGGCGTGCGCCGTGCCGGCAGCGGTTCGTTTCGCGAGCCCGACGCGCGCGGCTATTTGCTCCTGCCCGGGGGCGCACGCGGACCCGCATTTCTCATGCTGCAAAATTTCCGCGTGATCATGAAATACAATCCGGCAGAAGCTTACGCGCTCGCGATCGGTCATCTTGCCGATCGGCTGCGTGGCGGCGGTCCCTTGGTGCAGACCTGGCCGCGCGATCAGCGCGTTCTCACGCTCGATGAGCGTTATGAGATGCAGGAGCGCTTATCCCGCCTCGGGTTCGATCCTGGCGAACCTGATGGCATGCTCGGGCCCCGGACCCGGCTTGCGATCCGCAGCTTCCAAGCTTCCATCGGCGAAATACCGGATGGCTTTGCGTCGAGCGGGCTGCTCGATCGCTTGCGCCAGCCCTGAAGGCCCGGAACTCTCGCCAAACCGACACGTTTGACCCTGGACTTACAGGCGAGATTTTTTTGCGGCGGTGGCGTAGAATACAACCCGTGAAAAAAACACCTCTTTGACAGGCCGCTGATGTCACTCGGCAGAACAAGTCGGCAGGCGAGACGGCGCATTTTTTTGATCGCGCTCACGGTTTTAGCCGCAGGCGTGGCAGCGGCGGAGCCTGCTCTCGCCCAGTATTACTGGGGAGGCGGCAGGTATTACGGCGGCAACCGCTATTATCCTCCCGCCCCGTCGCGCGACTTCTTTTCTCCTTTCTCCGGCTTCATGCGTCCACCGCCAGTGGCCGATTCAACCAAGGCGCCGTCACCGCGCAAATTGGAAACGCCGCCGACCAGCACAGTCGTGGTCGTCGGCGATTCGATGGCCGATTGGCTCGGCTATGGACTGGACGAGATCTATGCCGATCAGCCGGAGATTGGGGTTGAGCGCAAGATCCGCGCGACGGCGGGTCTGATACGTTACGACTCAAAGAACGAAGTGCTGGATTGGCCGCAGGTGATCAAAGATGCGCTGGCCAACGGCAAGCCGAATGCAATCGTCGTTATGCTAGGCCTTAACGACCGCGTGCCGCTACGCGATAAAGCTCCGCCCCAGCCAAGCGCCAAGCGCACCGGCGATGCGGGCCCGGGACAGGGAATAAATCAGGGAGCAAATCAGCCGGCCAATCCGCCGAGCCAGGCTTCGCAAGATAAAACCGCCGCGCCGGCAGACACCGAAGCGCCACCGCAGGCTGCCGCCCAAAACGAAACGCCGCGTCCCGCGCCGGGTGGCTCGTACGACTTCCATACCGATCAATGGGCAACGCTCTATGCCAAGCGCATCGACGAGATGATCGCGGCGCTCAAGAGTAAAGGCGTCCCGATTATCTGGGTCGGACTTCCGGCAATCCGCGGCACGAAATCAACCAGCGATATGAGCTACCTCGATGAGCTATATCACGGGCGCGCCGAAAAGGCGGGTATCGCCTACGTCGATATCTGGGACGGTTTTGTCGATGACCAAGGCCGCTATGCGGTGCAGGGGCCGGACTTTGAGGGGCAAATCCGCCGGCTGCGCACCGCCGATGGGGTGCATTTCACCAAGGCCGGCGCTGTAAAGCTCGCAAGTTATGTCGACCGCGAACTGCGACGGCTGATGTCGACCCGTGCCGTCCCGGTGGCGCTGCCAGCGCCCGAGAGCCCGCCGAAATCGGGAGCTGGGGCGCGGCCGGATGTCGGGCCGGTATTGCCGCTCTCGGCGAGCGGCGGAGAGGGCGGCGATCTCGTGGGCGCGAGCGGCCGTGCGACGCAGGCGATCTCCGATCCGCTGGCAATGAGGGTCCTAACCCGCGGCGATCCGTTGCCGGCGCCGCCCGGGCGCGCCGATGATTTTTCCTGGCCGCGCCCTAGCGCCGGTGCGAGTGCCGCCCCTGAGATTGCACCGCAGCCGGCGGCATTGACGCTGGCGCCGCCCGCTAAAAAGACCGGAGAGACGAAGAAGCCCGCCGCTGAGGCCGGGAAGGACGCGAAGAGTAAATCCGGCAAAGACTCCGCACCGACGCGGCCGTCACGGCCGTCACGGCCGGCCAATGCCGGCCTCGATGGCGCGCCGGTGCCGCCAGCGCCAATCGGTTCGCGATGAACAGACGATAAGCGGCTGGTTCGGCCCGGATCAACTAGAGCATGATCCGGAAAAGTGGAAACCGGTTTTCCGAAAAGATCATGCTTCATCAAGATGCTAGCGCACCGATCAATTCAATTTGACGCAGCTACGCTCTAGTGCCAGCACCGCTCGTTCATCTCGGCAATAGGCTCGATCCCATCAGGTATTTGTCAACGGCATGCGCGGCTTGGCGGCCTTCGCGAATTGCCCAAACAACCAATGATTGGCCGCGCCGCATATCCCCCGCGGCAAACACTTTATCGATGGAGGTCC
>Ga0193751_1000940_pt1 | contig 19767 bp, 22 predicted proteins | sample L1c2metaG_FD_143050 | JGI IMG/M metagenome (GOLD analysis project Ga0193751, IMG submission 143050) | Soil microbial communities from a riparian zone of the East river system, Colorado, United States - L1c2 | ecosystem: Environmental > Terrestrial > Soil > Riparian zone | place: USA: East River... | reverse complement strand
GCTCTGGCTCGGCAAGAAGGGCCGGCTCACCGAGAACGGCATCGCCCAGCTCATCCGCCGTCGCGGCCGCGAGGCAGGGCTCGAGGGACTGCACCCGCACTTGTTCCGGCACACGTTCGCCCACCAGCAGCTTGCCCAAGGGATGCAGGAGACGTCCCTCATGCGGCTCGCCGGTTGGAAGTCCCGGCAGATGGTCGCCCGCTACGGGGCCAGCGCCGGACACGAGCGCGCGATCGCGGAGTATCGAACGCTTCGAGACCGCGACCGATGACGGCCGACGAGGATCCCGCCGCGCGAATGCGGGCTCGCTTCGCCGAGATCGCGGCGGAGCTGCCGCCCGGCCGAGACGAGTTCCGCGAATGGTGGGAGGAAATGCGGGCCCAAGGCCGCGCGTTCACGCTCCGCGAGCTGCTCCGCATCCGACGCAGGGGCCGCCCGCGGGGCGTCCGCAACGTCAGCAGAGACGAGCTCCTGACGGCCTACCGCAAGCTCCGAGCCGAGCTCGATCGGCGGCCTAAGCAGCGGGAGCTCGGCCTCCGGCTCCATGCCAAGCCGCGCCAGATTCGGCAATGGCTCACCGACTTCGAGCTCCGCTGGCCGCCCGAATAACCGCCGCTTTCCCGCCGCGCAGGGCTAGTGCAATGCACCCGTGGCACTCACTCCCGAGCAGCGGGTACTTCGATCAAGGATCGCGGCCTATGCGGCAAACGCTAGGCACGACGGCCGCGAGATCACGGCCGTCGCCCGGGCGACGTACCGCGAATCTTTCCTGGTCGGCCACAGCTGCCGAGTCTGCCCTGAAACGACGCTTCCGGAGGCACTAAGCCCGACTGAGCGGACCCGGCGTGGCGAGCTCCTGCGGCGAGCGCACTATGCGCGGCTAGCCCTCAAGAGCAGTCGGGCTAGGCACTCCTCCACGCGATGAGCGTCGACGCGGTGCGGTACGCGGCGAGCACCTACAGAGAGCGGGCTAGGTTGGCCGCGGTCGACCCCGCCGGCGAGGCCGAAGCCATTGCGCGGATGGACCCTCTGGCCGATAGCCTCAGCTATTGGGAGGCTCAAATCGCCAAGCCTCTACCCGTTCGTAGCTACGCGCGCGTGCGTAGCGTAGCTATAGCTACCTCCCTAGAAGGGAGGACTACAGGTACTGCTAGGGCTACACGGTCCGAGGTCGCGAAGGCCCTCGAGAGGGCGCCGCTCCCAGTCCTCGATTATCAAGCGGACGCTTCCTTACTTGACGATCTCGCGGCCTGCTACTCGCGAGTCACTGGTCGTCCCGCGGATCGAGTCACACTAGCGCAACGGCGGTTCCTGGCTAGTTGCTACCGGGTCCACGGCGACCAACTCGAGCGCGTGCTCCGAGAGATCCATGCCGACTCCGGCGAGATCAACCTATTGCTTAGGGCCCGCAGTGCGAGCCCCCCTTAACGACTGTCGAAACACGCGGCGCGGCAAGCTGGCGGCAGACCAGCCTCCGCCAAGGTCACTCGGGAAGGACGATGGTTCCCCCACTCGGCCAGAGCCGCTCGATGTCGGCAGCCGAAAGGACCGTCGTGGTCGGCCAACGTACTTCTTCGACCTTGTTCGGCCAGATCTGCGAAAGCGCTTGGGTCCGGATCACCATGCGCTGGACACGTTCGTTGACCGTGTGCGGCCCGTAGATCGCAAAGACAGCCGCGCCTATCGTGAGCAGACCGAAGACACCGAGCTTCGCGCCGCTCGCATCTACGACGTTGAGCGTTGACAGCCACGTCGCGAACTCGTTCCGCGAACGCACCGCGCCGAGCCACACCTGGGTCCAGGCGGGCGGGGCATTCCGCTCGCGCAACACGCGGAGCGCGCCAGGAGCCCGTACTCCACCGTGGCGCGAGCGCTCGTGCGCAAGCTCGGCAAGGAGCCACGTCTTGACGGCCCACAGCGCGACGACGCGCTGGCTGTCACTCGACAGAACTACCGGCCCCGAGTTGGCTATCGCCGGAAGCAGTACGGCCCGAAAAGACCGCTCCAGGTCGTGGAGCCAGCCGTGATTGCAAGTCGCACACACCTCGCGGAGTGTGGTGTCGAAGTTCCTCGACGTTCGCCGGTCCGTCTCTACTCCGGCTCTGTCATAGACGGTGGTGACCGGCCCAACAAGCCCAATCGCTCGGTACAGCCACAACGGGTAGACGTGCTCCTTGGTAAGCGGGCCGGCAGCACCGCAAAACAGGCAGGTGCGCTTGCCCGGCAGCCGCAAGGTGCTCACGGCTGGCCGCAAGGTGCTCACGGCTGCCTCATGCGCGCGAGAACAGCCGGATGATCACCAGTCACCTGCTCTATCGGCCGTTCCGCCGTGCTCACGAGCCCGGCCAAAATCGCCCGAAGTATCTGCTCTCCGAGGCATCCACCGATGCCCGGTAAGTGGCGGAGCTACACGGAGGCCGAGCGGGCCGATGCCGTTGGGGCAGCCCTGACGGTCGGGACTAAGGCTGCCGCGGCCAAGTTGGGCATCCCGCGCCGGACGCTGAGCTCTTGGCTACAGCGACCGACGGCCGAGATCCAGCTTGCCATCGGCCGCAGCCGCGACGACGTGGCCGCTCGACTTTGGGAAGCAGTCACGGCCGGCACGGACGCCGTCCTGACCGGCCTCCGAGATCCGAAAGCGCGACTCGGCGACAAGGCAAACGCCCTCCGGATCGTCGTCGAGGCCCACGCCCTCGTCTCGGGCGGCGCGACGGCCCGGACGGAGACGGCCGTCACCATGGACGCCGGCCTCTCGTGGGAGGAGCGCGACCAGCTCGCGGACTTCCTGGATGGCCTCATCGCGGCCCGCGCCGACGGTCGTCCGGAGAGCGAATCATGAAGTCGTCCTGGATCCGCGTCGGCGGCGAAGAACAGCCGTCCGATCGCTCGGCGGGCTCGGCGATCGACGGCGATCACACCGGCCCGCCCATCCTGCGAATCGTCGACGCACCGGAAACGCCCTGCGGACGTCGTCGAGGCTCCTCGGGCCACTCCTGGCGCTCTCCCGACCTTCTCGCAGCCCCCGCCCGTCGCGCCCGAGCCCGTCGACCCGGCGACCGGCTGGCGACTACTCGCGAAGTTTGTCCATAGCCAGCCAGCGGACGCTCTCAAGGTGCGGCGATGACCAACGGCCTCCGCGTCAACGACATGGCGCCCATTGGAGAACGGCCGGCCGACATCATCCGGGGCCTGACGGGGAGCGGCGTTGCCGGTGTCGACTCGCTCCTCGGCATTCCGTTCTCGGGATCTCCGGCCGACGGCCAGTTCCCGTACTACGACGCGACGACCGACGAGCTCGACTGGCTCGATATCCTCGGTCTCTTCGGCACCATCATCAGCCCGACCGCGCTCACCGGCTCCAGCGCGGACGACTGGAACCCGCCGGGCCTGTCCGGTGCCGCCGTCATCCGGATGGCCATGTCCGCCGACGGCGACCTCAGCGGCATCGAGGCTCCGGCCGCGACGGGTCAGCGGACGGTCATCCTGCTCGCCAATGTCTCGGCCTTCAGCCGGACCCTCAAGCACGACGTGACATCGACCGCGGCGAACCGCTTCAGCCTGCCGGGCGCCGCCGACGTCCCGCTCCCGCAAGGCTCCGCCGCGCTGCTCTGGTACGACCCGATCTCGACCCGCTGGCGCCTCGCCGGCGGCGCCGCTGGCTCGCCGCGGAAGCATGCCGTCAACGCGATCTTCGACGGCGGCGCGGCCGTCATCGCGACCGGCAAGTACGTCCGCGTCAAGATCCCCTGGGCCTGCACGATCACCCGGGTCACGATGCTGTCCGACGCGTCGACCACCGCGACGGTCGACATCTGGCGGACGACGCAGAGCTCGTATGACGGCGGCGTGACGCACCCGGTCGTGGGCGACTCGATCGTCGGCGCCGATATCCCAACGATCACCGCATCGACGAAGAGCGACGACTCGGCGCTCACTGCCTGGGGCGACACGACGCTCGACGCGGGCGACGTCCTGGAGTTCTACCTGGCCTCGAACAGCGCCGCAGTGACGCTGACCGTCGCCCTCGAGGTCCAGCCGTGAGCACCCGGCTCTACTTCAACGGCGGAGCGACGGCGATCGCGCCGGCGCGCGACGCGTCATGGGAGGCGACGGTCGGCGGCCTGGGGCCGCTCACTTCGGCATCGCCGCTGGGCGTGGCGCTGCAGAACCTCGCGGGAGCGACGGCGCTCAACAGCCCGGCCGGGGCGGTCGACGTGCTGCTGGCCCAATGGATCAGCCCGCCGCTCCAAGGCAGCGGCACGATCGCCGGCGCGATCAAGGGCCAGCTGAAGGCGCTCGAGTCGGCCGCCGCCGCCGACCTCCGGAGCCAGATCGTGATCCGCCTCCTGGCGAGTGACGGGACCACCGTTCCTGGGACGCTCTACGGCCCTGACACCGGCGCTCTGGCGCACGAGTGGGATCCGACCACGTCGACGAACCGGCAGCTTCTCCGGGGCGGCGCCCAGACGCCCGACGCCGGTGGCCTACCAGGATGGCGACCGGCTCGTCGTCGAGACCGGCTATCGGAAGCACGAGAACGCCACGACGAGCCGGACCGGGACCACCCGCTACGGCGGCACCATCGGCGGCACCGATCTGCCCGAGGATGAGACGACCACGACGGACTCGACGCCGTGGATCGAATTCGCCGACACGTTGACGTTCAAGGGCGAGGTCGATTTCATCACCAGCGCGACGGCCACCGTGACCGGAACGTCGGTGTCGGTCAGCGTCCCGGCCGGGACGATCAACGGCGACCTGATGATCCTCTCGCTCGGCCACGCGATCGCGACTGGCCTCGGGGCGTTCACGCCGCCCGCCGGCTGGACGAAGCTCGACTCGCCTCTCTCCCAGACGAACTACGCCTACCGGATCGCGTCCGCCGAGCCCGCGAGCTACACCGTGAGCTGGAGCACCTCGGGCGACTGCGCGGTGGGCATCGCCACCTTCCGCGGCGCGGACACGACGGATCCGATCCTGGCCGTCGGCTCGCGCGCCGCCGGGAACGCGACGGCGTGGGCGTGTCAGCCGCTCTTCTTCCTCGCGACGACCTTCACCGAGTTCACCCACTGTGCCCTAGGCCGCGACGGTGCGAACGTCCAGCTGACCGTCCCCTCGGGCGAGAGCCAGGCGTTCGCCGTCGAGACCTCCGGCACGACGAATGCCGGCGTCTCCACGAAGGCCGGCTACCGGAAGCGCTCCAGCCAGGAGACCGTCTCGCCGGGCAACTACACGACCTCGACGATCGGTACGTCGGCGCAGCTGTGCTCGATCGCGATCCGACCGTCGGGCGGGCGCTTTCCGCTCGCCGCGCGGTCCGTCAACGTCCCGCAGAACGGCTCGGGGACGTCCTTCACGCCGCTGGCGCCGCCCGACTACCACGCCGGCGATCTCCTCGTCGCGATCGTCGGCTACTCCCGCCAGGCCACGACCGCCGGCAACGTGACCGGACCGGCCGGTTGGAGCCAGACGGGCGCGACGACGAAGCTCGAGAACATCGCGGCCGGCATCGGCAATCCGTCGTCGCTTGGGCTCGCGATCTTCTCCAAGATCGCTGCCGGCGGCGACGCCTTCGCCTGGACCTTCGGCTCGAGCCAGAGCTCGATCAAGATCCAGATCATCGCGTTCTCCGCGAAGCCGACGGCGCCGTCGATTGTCACATCGGCGCTGCAGGCGGACAGCTCGAACAACACGACGCAGACTGACCCGGCCCTGACCCTCGCCGACTTCGCCGACGACGTGCTTCTCCTGGCCGCCGACCTGCTCGATGGCGGCCCAAACGGGTTCTCCGCGCCGGCATCCTGGACGCTCTACAGCTCGTTCGCCGCGGGAACCTCGCCGGCGAACGAGCTCGACGTCGCCATCAGGACGTATTCGACGACGAACCCGCCGTCGGTCAGCTGGACGACCGTCAACAATCGGTACTCGGTCGACTGCCAGATCGCGATCGCCGCTCAGAGGGACGGCGCGGGTGCGCGCCGGCTTGTGGTGATGGTCTAGGCACCTCGCTGGCGGCGCTTGCCGCCCGACTGCGGAGATCGAGCTTGGCGGGCGCGCGGTGATCGGTTGTCATGACGTGGCACCTCGTGGGACGTATCGATCGTTGTCCCAATGAGCACGCACCGCTGCCGCCGAATATGACCCGCGAAGGTTGACCCGCGAAGGTGTCCTACTCAACGCAGCCGATGCGTGTTCCTCTCACGACGACCCCGAGGGCGCGGCGGTTGAGCCCGCCGTCAACGAATCGGGTGCAGCTCGAAGACTCGTCGATCCTGGGCGATCTCCGCCGGATGGTTCAGGTCGACGCCGTCGACGAGGCGAGCGAAGACGAAGCCGAACGGGATGCGTCGGGCGATCGGCGCAAGGATGTCGCGGAAGAACTCGACTCGCTGCGGCGCGTCGAGCTCGGTCGCCGTAACCTCCTCCTGACCGCTGCGCTCGATGATGGTCGCTCGGCCCGCGGCGCGCAGATTGCGCACCCAGTTGACCTCGCCCCACGGCGCCCAGACGAACCGCCTGCCGCCCACGCGGATGACGGCGATCGGCGTGGGGCGAAGGACGCCACTCTTCCGGCCACGAATCACGACGAGTCGATTCGGGCCAAGTGGCACGCGAGCCGTGAGAAGGAACTTCAGGATTGGTCCGAACAGTCGGACGGTCAACGGAACTCCAAGATTGGGAGTGTTTCTGCGGGCTGGTTGCGAAGCGTCCAGTTCCATCGGTCACATCCTTTCGTGATGTCGTGTCTGTCATGTGGAACCCGTAGAGCCGACAGATGTGACAGGAGACCGGGATGGCGCGTGGGCGGGACGCGATGACCGACCAGGATTGGCTGGCCGACCGATTCGAGGCGCAGCGACCGCACCTTCGCGCCGTCGCCTATCGCATGCTCGGCTCGCTGGCCGATGCTGACGACGCCGTGCAGGATGCCTGGGTCCGGCTTAGCCGAAGCGATACGAGCGAGATCGAGAATCTTCGCGCCTGGCTGACGACGGTCGTGGGCCGCGTCTGCCTGAACATGCTCCGCTCGCGCCGGACGCGCCGCGAGGCGCCACTCCAGACGCGCGTTGCGGATCCAATCGTGGGTCCAGAGGCCGGGATGGACCCCGAGCAGGCGGCGCTCCTCGGCGACTCCCTCGGTCTGGCACTGCTCGCCGTCCTCGAAACGCTTGCCGCGCCCGAGCGGGTCGCGTTCGTGCTGCACGACGTGTTCGGTGTGACGTTCGATGAGATCGCGCCGATCGTCGGGCGGTCAAGCGCCGCCGCCCGGCAGCTCGCGAGCCGTGGCCGTCGCCGAATCCGGGGAGCGCCTGTGCCGGACACGGATCTGGCCAGCCAGTGGGCCGTGGCCGACGCATTCGTGGCGGCCTCGCGCGACGGTGACTTCGAGCGGTTGCTGGCCGTGCTCGATCCGGATGTCGTGGTCCGCTCGGACGGTGGGGCGGCGCGCCCCGAGCTGGTCTCCGTCGTTCGAGGGGCGGAGGCCGTCGCCACCCAGTCGATGCTCTTCCGGCGCTTCGGCGATACGGCGACCCGAGCCCTGGTCAACGGAATCCCCGGCGGTATCGCCTGGAATCCGGATGGGAGCCCATTCGCCGTCGTTTCGCTCACCGTCGTCGCCGGCAGGGTCCTCTCGATCGATATCCTGGCCGACCCGGAGCGGCTCGCACAGCTGGATCTGGCCGGCGCGCAGTCCTGAAGGCTTAACTGGCCTACCAGGTCCCCGCACTATGAACGGATCGTGCAGACCTAACGATTAGAAAAACGCCGGACTAATGGTCTTGCGGCCGCGCGCTCGATTCGGCACGATCTGATCCGGGGGAGAGGAGGTTGCCGTCATGGTCTGGCGTCGGCTGCACGCCGCGGGTGCCGCGCTGTGGGTCGTGGCGATCATCGTCCAGGTGGTCCTGGCCGGATTGGCCCTCGCGAACCTCGGTGGCTCGGGTGACTTCGCGACCCATATTGAATTCGGCTACGACATCGGCTTGCTCCAGTTTCTCGTCCTGCTGCTGGCGTTCCCCGCGCGGTTGCCGCGACGCGATGTCTTGATCTCGCTGGCGATCCTCGTCGACTACGTCGTCCAGACGCTGCTGCCTCTGGCGAGAACCGTCGTGCCGTTCATCGCGGCGCTGCACCCGCTCAACGCGACCATCCTGTTCACCCTCAGCCTGTGGTACGCCCGCCACGCCTGGCGGACCGCGATGGCCCCGGCTCCGGTCGCGGCGGTGGCGACGCTGCCAACGGACCCGAGTGCGTCGGCAGACACGATGGACGGGTAGGTTCGATGGATCTCACGCCCTATCTCGACTGGATCGTCTTTCTGCACCTCGTCGGCCTGTTCCTGTTCGTCGCTGGGCATGGGGTCTCGATCGCGGTGGTCTTCAGGATGCGGCCCGAGCGTGATCCGGCCAGGCTTCGCGCCTATCTCGACCTGTCGGCGTGGTCGCTCACCCTCGCGAGCGTCGGCCTCGTGATCCTGCTGGTCTCGGGGATCGTCGCGGGCCTCGTCGCGGGCGACTTCGGCCGGCTGTGGCTGTGGGTCTCGATCGTCCTGTTCGTCGTGGTCGGAGGGCTCATGACGCCGCTCGCGACGATGCCGCTCTCGAGGGTCCGCTCGGCCCTTGGCCAGCGGACACGGGGCCTGAAGCCGACCGATCCCGACCCGGTCCCCCTACCGATGGCCGATGTCGCACCGATGCTCGATGCGTTGCGGCCGGGGTTGCTCGCCGCGATCGGCGGCGGCGGGTTCCTCGTGATCTTGTACCTGATGATGTTCAAGCCGTTCTAAATCACGGCGGTGTCGCGAGGCCCCCGCGGTGGGGTCTCTCGGACCTCCAGTCGAGCTTCGCGCGATGCGTGACGGCCGACACGATGGGTAGATCCTGTCTCCGCCGAAGACTGCACGTCCTCCGCCCGCCCGGTCACGCCTCCCACTTGTCGAGCGCCGTGAACAGCACGCAGCCGACCTGGTCGTCGCGCCGCAACAGCCAGTTGGAGATGGCGAGGGTCTCGCAGCCGGCGTAGCCGCGCCATGCGGCCAGCAGCATCGACGCACCCAGGAACACGAAGGTCGGATGGCTCGTCCAGGGCAGGGCGAGCAGCACCCCGAAGATGAGGATGTTGAGGCAGAAGGCGAGCCCGCCTGTGGCGTTGAGCGATGTCCGACTCAGCCGGAGGCGAGCGAGCTGGGTGATGACGGCAACCGCCGGCAGCACAACCAGCCCGAGCCCGAGACCGGCCCAGTCGATGCTCGTGCCGGCGAGCCCGCCGATCACCAGACAGACCACGCCAATCACGATCCGCGCGGCGGTCCCACGTGGTCCGATCGCTCGCCGCCGCTCACCTCGACCGGCGGAAGCGGACGTCGACAGGTCCGAGCGCTTCGAGCGACCGTTCATGACGGGGAAGGTACGCCCGGCTCCCGCGTACCAATCGACGTCCCACCCCACACGATGCGTGGATCGTGTCGAATCGTGAGCAGGTGACATCACCGCCACCGAGCGATCAAGACGTCGATGCCTACGCGTCGACCGGCCGCGTTGACTGAGGTAGTGAGCGCGCGCATCGTCACCGCTGATGCTGCGCACGCCGGAACCCGTCCTCGTGGTCGACCTCTTTCCGGGAGAGCGGGCGGAGCTCCTGACGCTCCTGGCGTCATTTGCGGCCAGCGACTGGTTGCGGCCGACGATCGCCGGCGACTGGACGGTGAAAGACATCGCCGCCCACCTCGTCGCTGATGACCTGGGCCGGCTGTCGAGCCGCCGTGACGGGCATCGCGAACCGTGGAACCCCGCTATTGAGCCCCTCAAGGCGTACATCGACCGCCGCAACGCCGAATGGGTCACGGCCACGCGCCGCCTGAGCCCAGGCGTGATTCGATCGTTGCTTGCCTTCGGCGGTCTTGAAACTCAGCGGCTCTTCGAGTCCGTGGACCCGTTCGCGCTCGGTACCCCGGTAAGCTGGGCCGGACCGGAGCCCGCCCCCAACTGGCTGGATCTGGCGCGGGAACTGACCGAGCGGTGGCACCACCAGCAGCAGATTCGCGTGGCCGTTGGCGCGCCGCCCCTGAACGATCCGAGACTCCTGCGACCCGTCCTGGCGACATTCGCCTTCGCCCTGGTGCCGCCGTACGGAGACGTCGAGGCGCCGGCGGGCACCACGGTCCAGCTCGTGGTCGAAGGGCCGAGCGGTGGCGATTGGACGCTCGTTCGCGGCACGGACGGCTGGACTCTCCGCATCGGTCGACCCGACACGCCGGACGGCTCAGTCGCAATGACCGAGGACACGGCGTGGCGAATGTACGTGCGTGCGCTCCCGCGCCACGAGGTCCAAGCCCGTTCCACATCGTCGGGCGACCCTCGGATAACAGGCCCCATGCTCGAAGCCTTTGCACTGGTCGCTTGATCGCCTGAGCAGGTGACATACCCGCACCCTGGGCGAGGTCGACGATAGGCTCCAGCGTCGGCGAGGGGCCGGGGTAGGTTCCGCCTATGATCCGACCCCGTGGACGAAGACGGCGCCGTGTTGCTTCGGGACAGGGCTGAGAGGCTGGCTCCGGCCCTACGCGGGTACGAAGCCAGCGCTGCGCTCGCCGAACTCGAGGCGCGACACGACGATCTGTTGGCGGCGCTCGCGTGGTTCATCGGCCAGGATCGGCCCGATGACGCGCTCCGGCTGTCCTCGGCTCTCGTGCCGTTCTGGATGGCGACCAAACGCATCGACGAAGGCAGGGCGTGGTTCGATCGCGTCCTCGCCCTCAACGGCGGCGACGATGCCCGGCGCGGCAAGGCCTTGTTCAACGCCGGGTACCTGGCGTTCTGGCAGGGCGACGAGGAGCCATCCGCGGCGTTCTATCGCCAAGCGCTCGAAGTCGGGCGAGCAACGGCGAATCCAACGGTCGAGGCAATCGCTCTGACGGGTCTGGCACGGATCGCCCTTCGCACCGATGTCGAAGAGGCCCGGCGCCTCTGCCTCGAAGCTCTTGCGCTGAGCGATGCGACCGGAGATCCCGAAGCGCGCGGTCACGCGACGCACGTCCTAGGCGTGGCCGCTCAGATGGCGGGCAACCTGCCTGAGGCTCGGCAGTACATGACCGAGCGGATCGACATCGCCCGGGCCGCGGGCGACATTGCAACCGTCAGCTCCGAAGCCGCCAATCTCAGCATGGTCGAGCGTCAGCTCGGCAACCTCGGTGTGGCCGAGCTCCTGGCTCGCGAGGCGCTCGAGTTCACCGAACGTCGCGGCCATGAACTCATGATTGCGTGGCTCATGAACGGCTGGGCGGCGCTCGCCGTTGATCGCGACCAGCACGAACGTGGCGCGATCCTCCTGGGCGCGGCGGATGCCCTCCTTGCGGCCCAGGGCGGGGTATGGCCACCCGATGAGTGGGTGTTCCATGAGCAGACGGCGGTCGCGCTCACCCACGCGCTCGGCAATGACGAGGTCAACCATTTGCGAGTGGCCGCGCGTTCGATGTCGTCGCGGCAGGCCGTCGACTTTGCCCTCCGACGGGCAGCGGAGACTACCGCTCCATAGGGACCCCAAGTGACGAACACCGGGATCAAGCCTTCGGCGCGACTCGACGCCGTTCGTACTCGGCCCGAGTGATCGTGAAGACATCGACATCGTGCCATTTGCCCTTGTGGTACCAGGCCTCCCGGGCGGTTGCCTGCTTCGTGTAGCCACACTTCTCGGCGACCCGATGCGATGGCGCATTGTCGACGTGGATGACGAGTTGCAGCCGGTTGATTGGCTGGCCGTCGAAGAGCCAGCCACCGAGGAGGTCGACGGCCTCGCTCGCGATCCCTTTCCCCCGATCGGCTGGATCGAAGACGCGGTAACCAAGCTCCATGTCGGCGCCGATTGAGCCAGTCAGCTTCCACCAGATCGCCTGGCCGACGAGGCGATCGTTCTCGTCGACAATCGCGAAGTTGCCGAGTTCTGGCGACCACAGCCCGTTGTCGGTGAAGTTCTTGCGCATCTTCGTGAGCGAGGCCGTGGGAAGCGGATACCACGGTCCGCGCGACTCGAGATCGATGGACTTTCGGTACAGGGGCTCGATATCCGCGTCACCGAACGGTCGAAGCGAGATCGTCCTGCCCTTGATCATCGGTGCAGCTCCCACGCGCCGTCGCAATGCCCGATGGCCAGCGCGCGGGGACGTTCCGGCCGGTCGCTCAGCCCCAATCGCCTCCACAACGGGCTGCGATCGTCGGTCCCGCGTTTGGCGACGATACCGCGAGTACGCGTTCGGGTGACGGTGCCAAACGCTGAGCGAGCCGAGGGCTCCCTCGCTCGACACGATGACCTGATCGTGCGCAAGTTACGGCGGTGGCTTGACCGAGATCGGCCCGTTCAGGTCCGCGAAGGTGTGATCCATGAGGTGGCCCTCGGCCCGCATCTGCTCCTGCACGATAATCCCGTCCTTCGCGCTGACCCAGACCCGGAACCAGGCGGGGATGTCAGGCCTGATGAAGGCGATGATCAGTGACGGGACTCCGTCGATCGTCTCGTTGCCGATGATCCTGACGGCCGCCGCTCCCTCCCAGAAGTCGCTGTAGTAGCCGGTCGGCCAGCTGAAGCCCGGTGCCGGGAAGCTGGTGGCCTGCCATGGTCCATTGGGATCCTGCCGGAACTGCTGCTCGCCGATGAGGATCGTCGTCGAGCCGTTCGTCGTGATCTCCGCGCGATCCGGCGCCTCCAGGCGGTAGGTCGACACGAAAGCTGGGCCCCCGACGCTCCCGCGCAGGGTCTCGGTCATCACGACCGACTTCAGGGCCTGCTCGGCGGCGAGGGTCCTCGCCAGCGCCGCCGAGCCCGGTCGCGTCGGCAGCGGGACCTTTTCTGTGATCGAGATCGGACCGCGGTTCGAGTCCAGGGTGACGGCCATCTGCCAGTCTCCCTCGCTGGCAAACGTCACGCTCCCCGCGAAGCACCCGAGCCCGCAGTCCTGGCCGAGGCCGACGGACGTCGTGGTCGCGCCCGAGCTCGCCGAGAACCGGGCATTCCGAAGCCCATCCCCGGGCTCCACGCCGACGACCTGGACCCGCACCTCTGCCGGACCGGGCTGGGGCGGCAGGATCGTCAGCCCGACCACGAAGGGGCCTGACGCGTCCGCGATCGAGAGCGCATCGAGCTGAGCTAGTTGTGTCAGGTCCGGATCCGTGCGCGTCAGCTCCGCGGTTGTCGCCGCTGCCTCACGGGGCGGGTTCGGGAAACCAACGAGCAATGCAGCGAGGACAAGGGCAACTGCTCCCGCGGTCGCCTCGATGCCTAACGGGCCTCGCAGCTCGACGTCGGCGAAGTCCGGCCGGCGCCGCAATACGTAATGGATGAGGCCGAAGGACGCCATCGCCACGAACGCGCCCGACTTCGCGACGAGCGTCAGCCCGTAGCCCGTGGTGAGCAGGTCCCCCGGCTGCGCGAGTTCGATAGTCGCGTTGAGGATGCCCGTGCCGGCGGTCACGACCGCGGCCGTCACCGCATACGGCGTGAACGTCCCGAGCGCACGGCGGACAACCGGCGCGGCCAGGAACGAGGCGCCGATCGCATAGATCCAGATGCCGACAGCCGCGAGATGAACCGAGAAAGAGACGATCGCTATCGGCGGCAGGATCGAGGAGGCGGCGTGACCCGACGCCGCCTCGGCGACGATGCTCACGCTCGCAAGGCCGGCCGCAATCAGGGTCAATCGGGCGCCGAGGAGCACGCCGGCGGATGTCGCCACGAGGACGATCAAGCGGGCCTCGCCAGATGGGCTGGCGAGGACGGCCCCGAGGCCTGCCAGGGATCCCGTCGCCGCGACGGTCGCCGAAGTCAGCGACAGGAGCGCGCCGCTGAACGCGGCGGCAGGGGCGATGCGACCCAACCGGCGGGTCTTCGTCACGTCAAGCTCGGCCCGACGTGACGCCCGTCCGAGGATCGCCCAGGCGAGCCAAAGCCCGAGCGCGACGAGCTCGACGAATCGGCCGATGAGGCCGAGGGGGCCCTCCGAATCGAGCGGGCCATTGGCGACGGTCGTGCTGCCGCTCGCGGAGGTGCCCACGGCGAACGAGTAGCTGCCTCGCAGGGTGTGACCGTCGAGCGCCGACACGCTCGTCCACCGGACGAGGTACTGGCCGGTCATGAGGAGCCCCAGGGGTCGTCGCATCGCCTGCGGATCGCCGGTGACGGCAGCTGTCGGGCCGCTGCCAACGTCCGTGCCCGAGCTATCGAGGACCTCGATCCGGCTGAGCGCGAGGTTGAGTGGCTCGCTGAACTTGATGACGACCGCCGCCGGGGCCTGGGCGAGCCCAATGCCGGGCCCAGGTGAGGCCAGCAGCAGCTCGGCGTGGGCCTGTACCGTCGCCGGTGCCGCGACCAGGCTGACGGCCGCGAAGAGAAGCGCGAGCAGCCAGACCGGGGTCCGCGAGGGTCGGGCGCTCACAACCTACGCGGCCATGCCCGACACTTCTTCGGGCGTCGTGTCCATCATCGCCAGCATCCCGCGACCACCTGTCCGGAGGAATCGCCAAACGAGGACGCCGGCAATCGCGAGGAAGATGACGTTCAGGACCGTCGTGTAGTTGAGGGTGATGCCCGCCTCGACGACCAGCGCAGCCCGCCCGGGCGGGATGAGATCGAGGACCCCGAACACGGCCTCGACGACGAGCGCTGCCGCGACCATCGCGATGTAGAACGTGAGGGCGAGGAACGCCGTCATCCGGAGTCCGTAGTACCGCCGGTAGATGTCGAGGATCGGCAGGACGATCAAATCCGCGAATATGAACGCGAGGACGCCGCCGAAGCTGATGCCACCGCTCCAGAGCACCGCCGCCAGCGGCACGTTGCCGATCGAGCAGACGAAGCTCACGACCGCGATGAGCGGCCCGATGAACGGACCCCATGCCGCGGCCAGGGTCGGGTCGGACGTGAGGAACAGGCGCTGCCACACGTCATTCGGGACCCACGCGGCGAGCGCGCCCGCAATCAGAAGCCCGGCGGCGATGTCCTTCCAGATCGCCACCCAGTCCATAACGAAGTGGTGGCTGATCGCGGTGAACCCTGCCGGCGACGCGACGCGGGAGCGGAGTGAGCCCTCGGTCACTTCCATCGTCATCTCGGCGTGCCCCTCCATCGAGCCGCGGAGGCCCCGGTCGGCCTGTGTCCGTGCCGCGGCGATGAGCGAGGGCCGAAGGAAGCGCCGGAAGAGCACCGCCAGGATCACGATCATCAGCGGCCCGCCGACGAACTCGCCGAGGGTGAACTGCCAGCCGACCAGCAACGCGAGGATGATCCCAAGCTCGATGACGAGGTTCGTCGAGGCGAACTCGAAGGCCATGGCCGCGGTGAAGTCGGCGCCCTTGCGGAAGATCGAGCGGGCCAGGGCGACCGCGGCGTAGGAACACGACGAGGATGCCGCGCCAAGCGCCGACGCGATGACGAGGGTCCTCGCCGAGTGATCGGGCAGGAGCCGGATCATCTCGGCCTTCGACACGACCGCCTGCACGACGGCCGACAGCAGGAAGCCCAGGATCAGCGCCCAGGTGATCTCCCAGGCCATTCCGAAGGCGAACAATAGCGCCCGCAGCACCGCCTCGACGACTGGCATCCTCGATCAGTCTCGCCGGCCGGGCGAGCGTCGCCCCAGGAAAACCACCCGCGCCGTCATCGCCCGCCGAGGTCGTGCCGCATCTGGAGAAACGCGTCTCGGTCCAGCTCGCCGCGGGCGTACCGACGTTCGAGCTCTTCGAGCGCACCGGAACCCGAACCGGCCTCGCCGTCCCGGATCCGGCGAGCGAGCCAGATCGCGGCGAGGATCATGAGCATGAGGGTCGCGGCGCCGATCAGGAGCCACAGGATGCCGACGACGCCCATCCACCCGACCATCCAGCCGGGCATGCCGGTCATCATCCCGGGATCGTTCATCATCCCGACACACCCATCACTCGACGAAGCTCGGCCAGGAGCGTGTCGTCGGCGACGTACATCGTGAAGTTCGGTGCTCCGCCGTAGTCCGCCCGCCAGCGGATCGTGCCGTCCGGCCCGACCAGGATGAATGTATGGCCCGGCAGCTGGCCATTCATCATGCCGTACGCGAGGGTCCCATAGGCTCCGGACACCGACCGGTCGGTGTCGGCGAGGGTCGGCAGGGTGATCCCGGTCCGCTGGGCGCGCTGTGCCTGGGCTCCTGCGGGATCGGCCGAGATCGCCGCGATCTCGCCGATGCCCAGGCTGCTGAAGCGGCTGAGATCCGCCTCGATCGAATCGAGCTGCTGCCAACACGGGGCGCAGCCGAGGCCTTCGTGGAAGTACAGCAACACCGACCTGCCACGGAGGGCCGCGAGATGGAAGGTGCTTCCGTCGGCCGCGGCGAGCGTGAAGTCCGGAGCAGCGTCCCCGGGTCCGGGCTTGCCGACGTCATACGGCACCGCGGCACGGTCGCTTCCGGTAACGGTGTTATACGCGGCGATCCCGACCACGAGCAACCCGACGACGAGAGCGCCGAGAACGAGCGGACGCTGCCCGATCGACCGGTGCGAGGCGCTACCTCGACCTCGCTTCGCATCCTTGCCCCGGCCGCTCGTCTTACGCAGACTCATCGGTGACCTCCGGCGTCGACGTACTCGGCTGGCTGCGGGCCCGGCCGACGAGATACACGGCGAAGACCAGAAGGAGCACTGACAGCACCAGCGCGGGCCAACCACTTACGGCGATCAGGAAGGCGTCCGTTGCCTGGTGGATGGCGCCGCTGAGCACGTTCTGGCCGGGCAGGGCCACGACGTCCACGCCGGTCGCGGCCAGGACGAGGACGAGCAGACCCATGGCGAGGAACAGCACCCCGCCGATGAGATTCGTGCTGTGGACGCTGAACTCGCGGCTCCTCAGCCGCAGCTTGAGCGTCCTCCCGCGGACGATCCGACTTCGGAGCCAGCCGAAGCGGTCCCCGGCAAGAGCGAGCACGAACAGCGGAAAGACCATGCCGAACACGTACGCCAGGGCAACGCCGAGTGCTCCGACGAACGAGCTCGTCAGCGCCGTGAGGGTCAGCACGCCGATGAGGACGGGGGCGCAGCACGAGCTCGCGGCGCCGGAGAACATGCCCAACGCGAAGATGGAGAGTCCCGGACGCTCGGCGAACGTCGGCGCGCGACCGAAGGGGAGCTCGAACCCGCGCCCGCGAAGCGTCATCACACCGAGGGCCACCAGGAACAGGCCACCGACCCCGAACAGGATCGGGTGGAAGCGGCTGAACAACTGCCCCAGAGCCGCCAAACCGAGCGCGATCGGCAGGATGACGACCGCGATGCCCGCGGCAAACAAGAACGTCATCCGAACGAGGGTCCGTACGCTCGTGAACGCGGCGGCAAAGTACGCCGGCAGGAGCACGGTGATGCAGCACGGGGCGAGCAGGGCGACGACGCCGCCGATGAAGCCACCGAGGACCGTTGAGCCGACGAGCAGCGCATTCAACGGCTGGCCGCCGCTGCGAGCAAGGCGCCTCGGAGGTCGGGCTCGGCGATCGACTCGATCGCGACAACCTCGCCATCGAGCACGATCACTGGGAACTTAAGGATCCCGCGCCCGAGCGAGAGCGCGATCCCACGAGCCGACGCCGCTTCGACGGCTCGGACGTCGACGCTCGGGAAGTCGGGGGCGACCCGCGCGAGGACTCGCTCGAAGGAGCGGCAATCTCCACACCCGGGCGATGTCACGTACTCGAGTAGCGGGCGCCCAGCGATGGCGTCTCCGGGCTCGGCCACACGTCACCTCGTCGAGGGTCCGGCGGGAGTGACTCGCCGCGACCTACTAGTCGCAGTGTAGTAGCAAGACCTCGCGATGCCGTTTGGTCAGGCGGCGATGGCCATCGCCCCGCAGGCGATCAAGCCTACGACCACCACGAGCGCCGCGGTCACGGCGATTCCTTCGTGTTTCGGCGGTGGCGCGTCGCCGAGCAGGTGCAGCAGTCGCAGGTCTGAGACGTGGCCGTACCCGGCGATGGCGACCGCCGTGGGCTCGGAGTCAAGTCGGAGAAGCGCCCTCGCAAGGTCGGAGCGCCCGGCGCCGGCCTGGATCGCATAGGCATCGGCGGCGATCTCGATGTCGGCGCGTCGACGTTCGAGCCAGCGTTGGCCGAACCCGCTGAGGCCGACCACCGGCTCGATCGACGTGAGAGCCGCCAGTCTCGCCGGCGCGAACGCGCGCTGATGATGACGTTCATGCAAGAGCACGGCCGTCAGTTCGCGGTCGGCGAGGCGGCGCTCGAGGCCATCCGGCCAGAAGATCGTGGGGCGGAACAGGCCGGCGACGGCCGGCGCCGCGAGGCCCTCGACGACCGCGACCGGAACGTCGCCGAGCAACCGGGGCCGCGAGGTCCGGGCAAGGCTTCCCGCGAGCCGGCGATGCTGCCGCGCCTGCACGCCGAACGCCACGACCCCCAGCGCGGCCAAGATCGTCGCCGCCATCGACGCGACGTCAAGTCCGGCCCGGAGCGGCGCGGCGGCGGCCGAGCAGCCGACTACTGCCATCGCTGCGCAGTCCGACCCGGACCCCGGACCCAGCGCGAGGCATGCCCCGACGACCACGGCGGCCGCGATGCTGACGACAACGACCAGTCGCATGGTTACTCGTCGCTCCGTTCGGCCGCGAGCTTGTGGAGGCGGGCGGTCAGGTCGGCGTCCGCCCCGACGAGGTCGGCTGCGAAACCTGCAAGCGTTTTCGCGCCATGCCGGTCGATCAGCCGTTGCAGGTCACGCCGGCCCACCTCGGAGGCCAGGGCGTTCTCCGGGAATGCGGCGGCGTAGCGGAACCCGCGGCCCTCTCGGGTTCGGCTCACGTAGCCCTTGTCGTGCAGCCGAACGAGGATGGTCAGCACGGTCGTGTAGGCGAGTGGGCGGCCCGACGTTTCGCGGACCGCCTCCAGAGCCTCGCCAACGCTGGCTGGCCCGACGCGCCACAGGTGTTCCAGGACCCGCCGCTCAAGCGGGCCGAGCGGAGGCCTTGCCATCTGACCGATCGTACTCCCGGAGCCGATCCGGACGCCCTGGCGACTACGGTCCAAGGATCGCCTTGAGCTGTTGCTCGGCGAGATCCGGTGTGAGCGGCCCGAAATAGCGGCCACGGATCTCGCCACTGCGATCGATGAAGTACTGGCTTGGCAGGCCGTAGATCTTATAGGTCCGAAACACCGCGCCGGTCACGTCGAGACCGATCGTGTACGTCAGCCCGTACCTCTGGGCGTACGCCCGCACCGCGTCGGCGGGCTCCTGGACATCGATCGCGATGAGGACCAGGCCATCGGCCTGATAAGCCTTGTACGTGTCGCGCAGAAGCGGCGCCTCGCGCTGGCAGGGCGGACACCATGTGGCCCAGAAGTTGATCCACACCGGATGCCCCTTCAGTGCCGCAAGGCTGAGCGGATGGCCGTCGACGTCCGTCAGCTGGACGGTCACACCATTATCGATGCCCGACAGCTCGGGGGCGGCCTGACCAATCGCGAGGCCCTGCGTCGTGGCGGAGATCTGGTAAAAGACCGCCCCTGGATCGGCGATGGTCGCGGGTCCAGCGGATCCGCCGAGGGGGCGGGTCACGAGGAAGAGGACGAGGCCAGCGCCCACGATGGTCGAGAACCCGAGATTGATCTGTCGCCGCGTGAACGGGCCGAGGAAACGCTTCCGACGAGTGACCCTCCCGCCAGCCTCCCCGCCACGGCTGGCCGCTTCCCCGTCGGAGGCCGTGTCAGGGACGGCGGGTTCCGAGGGATCGATCATCTCGCCGGCGCCGTGACCG
>Ga0193751_1000939_pt1 | contig 19783 bp, 13 predicted proteins | sample L1c2metaG_FD_143050 | JGI IMG/M metagenome (GOLD analysis project Ga0193751, IMG submission 143050) | Soil microbial communities from a riparian zone of the East river system, Colorado, United States - L1c2 | ecosystem: Environmental > Terrestrial > Soil > Riparian zone | place: USA: East River... | reverse complement strand
TGTGTACTTCGACTACGACAAAGCCGACCTTCGCGGCGATCAGCAGAGTTCGGTACAGGCGGATGCGCAGTTCCTCAATCAGCATCCCAACATCAACATCACGATTGAAGGACATTGCGACGAGCGCGGGTCGACCGACTATAACCTGGCTCTGGGCGACCAGCGCGCCAGCTCGGTGAAGGCGGCCCTCACTGGAGCCGGAATTAGCGCCAATCGCATCAAGACCATTAGCTATGGGAAGGAAAAGCCCTTCTGCACCGAAAGCAATGAAGCATGCTGGCAGCAGAACCGGCGGGGCCATCTCGTTCTTCAAAAATGAGCGTAACGGGGGACGCTGGAAAGCATCCCCCGTTCTTTCTTGCGTGGAGTCGCGCATTCGTGTGCGCCGAAGCGGGAAACACGCTCGAATGGATATGTACCCGTTGAATCTCGCGGTTCCGGGCATCCGGTTTCTGTGTCGAATATCCTCCGCGCGTGGGACAATCAAATAGCATCTAAATCAATGCATCGATACGACAAGTTGTTCAGGAAATCTCTATGAAATTACATCGCATTCCCCCGTTTTTCGCGTTGCTCGTGCTCTGGCTGGCAATCACTCCGGCGTGGGCCGCTAACAAAGACATGGTTCAGTTGCAGACCCAGGTACAGCAACTGCAGGAACAGATGACCGCCATGCAACGCAGCTTTGACGAGCGCATGGGCGTCATGAAGAACCTGGTCGAACAAGACACGGACGCAGTAAATAAAGTGGCCAACGCTCTCAACGCACTGCAGGGTACTCTCCAGAAGCAGCAGAATGAGGGAGGCTCCAAGGTCGACCAACTTTCGGGCCAGATCCAGTCCCTCAATGACACTCTGGATGAATTGAAAGCGCGTCTCGCCAAAGTCAGCAAACAACTCGAAGACATGCAGGCCGCACAACAGAGTCTGGGCGCGCAGCAGGCCCAACAGCAAATGCAGCAGAAGGCGATGAACGACGCACCGCCTCCCGACGTGCTCTACAACAATGGCGTGCGCGACTACAACGGCAACAAGAATGAGCTGGCCTTGCAGGAGTTTTCGGACTACATCAAGTTCTATCCCAACACCGATCTGGCGGGAAACGCTTATTTCTTTCTAGGCGAAATTCAATTCCGGCAGGGAAACTACCAGCAGGCGGCGCAGAGCTACGACACGGTATTACAGAATTTTCCCACCGGAAACAAGGCAGCGTCGGCGCAGTTGAAGAAGGGCTTTTCGCTAATTGAACTCGGGAAGCAAGATGACGGAGTCAGCGAGTTGCGGCACCTGATCCAACGCTATCCGCACTCTCCAGAGGCGCTGCAGGCGCGAGAGCGGCTGCGCAAGCTGGGAGTGCCGGCCCCGGGCAGAAACTCCTGAAACTGGCGAAGCTGGGACGCACCAGCCTCCCGCACTAACCTCTAGATCGCGCCATGCTTTGGCCGCTTGGGATGATGATGTTTGCCGGCTTTGTGAGCATGGTGGTGACGGGCGCGCTGGTGCGCCGCCCTCACGGGAAGCAGGCGAGCATCCGCCGGCCTCGCCATGGCGAGTGCGGTAGTCAACAAGACAAGGATTACTACCGAGAAGAACCGTTTCATATACCTATTCTCCTACCCACTTCTCCTACTTTATATCTATACCCCACCCAAAGTTCCAGCCCTAAACTAGGTTTGTAAGATCGAGATCGAGGTTCAGCCAAATGCCGCACAGCACACCCGACCAAGACACGGCGAAGGGTGCCACAGAAGCTGAGGACCACAAAGATCCGGGGAATGTGGGCCAGCAAGGGCAGCTTGGGCATCGCGATCAGGATTCAATGTTGAAGGATGCAGACTCCGATTTTCCCGAACCTGGGCAAAATCCGGAACATAGCGGCGAGCCGGAACGTAAAACAGCGTAATCGGATAGCCGGGGAGTCAAACTAAAAAGGCCCTCTCGCGAGAAGGGGCCTTTTCTTTATTCCCGAAGCTCCGCAGAATCTAGCGCAACTCTTCCATCACTGCATCCAGCACTTCTTTACCCGGACGGGTCATCGAATCGGGCAGCGTGGCTAACGGTTGCTCGACAATGTTCAGCATGTCAAGGAAGTTTGGGGCCTCAGGGTTCACATAGAACACGCCGGTCAGCACTTCGCCCTTCTCGTGGGCTGCGGTAAGGCGAGTGAGGGCGCGGATCTTGTCGGTTGGGTCGTAGTCTTCCTCCAGCTTGCGAAGATGCAGCCGGGAGCCGTCGTGCATCGTCACTTCAATGGTTGAGCCGGGATCGTACTCGACGGCGATATCCTCAAAATGCGGGACGAAACTAACGTCCTGTAGCGTCTCTTCATGCTCCTTTACATACTTGTATGACTTCGTCGAACCCTCGTGATCATTGAAAGTGACGCAGGGCGAGACTACGTCAAGCATGACCGTGCCCTTGTGAGCAATCGCAGCCTTGAGCATGGCGCTCAACTGGCGCTTGTCACCGGAAAACGAGCGGCCGACCAAGGTCGCACCAAGTTGAATGGCCAAGGCGCAGGTGTCGATCGGCGGAAGGTCGTTCACCACTCCTGTCTTGAGCTTCGAGCCTAAATCGGCGGTAGCTGAGAACTGGCCTTTGGTGAGGCCGTACACTCCGTTGTCTTCGATGATGTAGATGATCGGCAGATTGCGGCGCATCAGGTGAACGAACTGTCCGACGCCGATCGAGGCGGTGTCCCCGTCGCCGCTCACGCCAATGCAGACCAGCTTGCGGTTCGCCAGCATTGCTCCTGTGGCCACAGAAGGCATCCGCCCATGCACTGCGTTGAAACTGTGGGAGCGGCTCATGAAGTAAGCGGGAGTTTTTGACGAGCACCCAATGCCGCTGGGTTTGATCAGCAACTCGGGCTGAACCCCCATTTCGTACATGGACTCGATGATGCGCTCGGAGATCGCGTTGTGTCCGCAACCCGCGCACAGCGTGGTCTTGCTGCCCTTGTAGTCCATCACGGTAAGGCCGATGCGATTCGTTTTTGGTCCGGCTGCTCCGGGCTCAACGGTGGGAGTGCTTGCCATCTACTTACCCTCCATGCTGGTCAGTTCGTCGGTAATGGATCGCGCGTCGAGCGGCAATCCGGTGATATGAGCGATACTGCGCAAGCGCGTAGTCAGTTCAGGCTTGAGGTCGAGGCGAAGCAGCGTAAGCATTTGCGCATCGCGGTTCTGCTCGACCACGTAAATGCGATCATGCTGCTCGATAAACTCATGCACTTCGCGGGTAAATGGATACGCCCGGAGGCGCAGGTAATCAGTCTCTATCGCGTACTCGTCGCGCAGTTGATCGCGACTCTCGGTAATGCCCCAGTGCGAAGTCCCGTAACCGATGATTCCAATCTTTGCGTTGTTGCCTTTGGTAATCTCCGGCCGCGGAACGAACGAACGCGCGGTTTCGAACTTGCGGTTCAGACGTTCCATGTTATTTTCGAAATCGTCGGCGCGCTCGCTGTATTGCGCTCGCTCGTTGTGGCCGCTGCCACGCGCGAAGTAGGCCGCCGCGGGATGGATCGTTCCCGGCAGCGTTCGGTACCCGATGCCGTCGCCGTCCACGTCTTTGTAGCGCGCGAACCCGCCCAGGCGGTCGAGGTCTTCCTTGCTCAGAACTTTGCCTCGATTGATCGGCGTCGTCGGATATTCGAATGGATCCGACATCCAGTTGTTCATGCCTAGGTCCAGATCCGACATGACAAACACTAGCGTCTGGAACTGTTCAGCCAGATTGAATGCCTCCGGCGCCATGGTGAAGCACTCGGTCACCGAGCAGGGAAGCAGCATGATGTGTTTCGTGTCGCCGTGCGAGAGGAATGCAGTGAAAAGAATATCGCCCTGGGAAGTGCGCGTCGGGAGCCCGGTGGAGGGGCCTACGCGCTGAATGTCCCAGATAACGCCAGGCACTTCCACGTAGTAGGCCAGTCCGGCGAACTCCGACATCAGCGAAATGCCAGGACCTGCCGTCGCGGTCATGCTGCGCGCGCCCGCCCATCCCGCTCCAATGACCATACCGATTGCGGCCAGTTCGTCTTCAGCTTGGACAATGGCAAAGGTGGCCTTGCCGTCAGGACCGACGCGGTACTCCTTCATGTAGTCGATCATCGTTTCAACCAGAGATGACGAGGGCGTTATGGGGTACCAGGTGACGACCGTGCATCCGGAAAACATGCAGCCAAGAGCGGCCGCGGAATTGCCATCAATAATGATCTTGCCCGCGGTCGCATTCATGCGCTCAATGTAAAAGGCGCCGCGCTTTTGCAGGTTGGCCTTGGCGTAATCGAATCCTGCCTGGGCCGCGTTCAGGTTCAGATTAGCCGCCTTCACTTTCTTGGCAAACTGCTTGCGGATGGCTTTTTCAACCTCGGCCATATCGATGGTCAGCAGGCTGGCGACCACGCCAACGTACACCATGTTCTTGACGAGCTTGCGCAGCTTGGCTTCGGGACAAACAGCGGCGACCAGCTTGTCATAGGGAACGGAATAAAAAATCAGATCATTGCGCAGCTTATGCAGAGCGAGGGGTTCGTCGTAGAGGACTGAGGCGCCGGCCGCCAGCGACATCGTATCTTCCTGCGCGGTCTCGGGATTCATCGCCACCAGGAAATCGATCTCTTTCTTGCGGCCGATGTAGCCGTTCTTGTTGGCGCGAATGGTGTACCAGGTTGGCAGGCCGGCAATATTCGAAGGAAACATGTTCTTGCCGGAGACAGGGACACCCATCTGGAAAATACTGCGTAGCAGAACCGTGTTCGAGCTTTGCGAACCGGAACCGTTGACCGTCGCGACCTGAATGCTCATGTCGTTGACGATGCGTTTGCGGCTCATGCCCCCGGCGGATTCCCGAGGCGTGACATCCGTAGTGGCCATCCCAACACCTTCCTTCAGTTACAGGCGGAACTCAGCTGCCCATGTTTGTGCATCGCGGAGGAGGAAACACTCCATTATAAACGGGGGATGCCCGCTCCGCGGCCTCAAATCGCCCGGCTAGCCCGGGGGAACCTGATTTGGAACACAAAGATTTGGAAAACAAGAAAGGGGCGTGCCATCCCGAGAAGTGATTTGTCATCCCTCGCGAAGCGAAGGATCTTGGTTTCTCTTGCCATCGGAAAAAACCCAGATTCTCCGCATTGCTCGGAATGACAAATAATGACAAATAAGGTTCGCGGACTCAAGATTCAGTCTTGAAGAACTGGGCGATGTTACGAAACTTATTATATCGTGACACGAGCAATTCCGCAGGGGAAACCTTCTTGAGTTCCGCGTAGTGTTTCTGCAGGCTGGCGTCGAGCAGAGCGGCAGCGGCTTCGTGGTCGCGATGGGCGCCGCCCTCGGGCTCAGGAACGATGTCGTCAATGCAGCCCAGTTCACTCAAGTCGGTTGCCGTAATCCGCATGGCTTCGGCCGCCAGCTCTTTCTTCGACGCGTCCCGCCACATGATGGCTGCGCAACCTTCGGGAGAAATGACGGAATAAATCGAGTTCTCCATCATCAACACGCGGTCAGCAACCGCGATCGCCAAGGCCCCGCCACTGCCGCCCACGCCAATCACGGTCGCGATAATGGGAACCTCCAGCCGCGCCATTTCGCGCAGATTGTAAGCGATAGCTTCGGCCTGCCCTCGTTCTTCGGCATGAATGCCGGGGTAGGCGCCGTCGGTGTCGACCAGAGTGAAGATCGGGCGGCGAAACTTTTCCGCGACTTGCATGACCCGGATCGCTTTGCGATAGCCTTCCGGATGCGGCGTGCCAAAGTTGCGATGTACCCGCTGCTTCATGTCGCGGCCTTTTTGCGTGGCCACGATCAATATTTCATCGCCGTGAAACCGAGCCATGCCGCAGATGATGGCCGCGTCGTCCCCGAAGCTGCGGTCGCCGTGAATTTCGCTGAAATCGGTGAAGATTCGTTCAATGTAGTCCAGCGACTGCGGACGCTGCGGATGCCGCGCCAATTCGGTCTTTTGCCAAGCCGTGGGCGGGGCATTCATCTGCTCCCGCAACGTTTCGATGCGGTCCTGCAATTGAGCGATCTGACGGCGGGTGGAATCGTCGTCGCCGTTCGATGCCAGATCGGCGACCTGACGCTCGATCTGTTCCAGCTCCTGCTGCGCTTTTTCGGTGGAGGTCATGCTGTGAATTCAGGCGATGATGCGGACACTGCCCCGCCCGCATAGCTGTTCGACGCGGGCGATGAAGCTGCGGTCCGGAATCACATTATAGCCTTCCGCTTCCATCACCACCATGAAATCGCCCTGTCGTTCCACGTCGAACAGTACCTTGGCTTCGCCTCTGCGTTCCATGAAAAGCGTGTGCAGATTGTCGACTGTCGTTTCGATCGAGGTCTCGAGCGGCACGCGGATGCGAATCGCGCGCGGAAGCGGGACCTTGGCTTCTTCGAGAGGTTGAATTTCAGCCGCGGTGATCTTCGGATTTGCGCCTTCCTCGATGCGCACGCCAGCTTTGACGAGAACCGGAACTTCGAGTTTTACTTTATCGCCGATCCGTTTGAAGGCTTCGGGGAAGACGATCATGTCGATCGAACCAGACATATCCTCCAGGGTGGACTGGGCGTAGAAGTCGCCGCGTTTCGATTTCAGCACGCGCACGTTGCTGATGATGCCGGCGGTGACGATGGTTTCGTCCTTGCCGGTGGATCGAGTCATCGCGGTGATCTCTTCGACACTCAGCGCCTGCAGGTCGGTCAATTTGTCTTTGTACTTTTGCAGGGGATGGCCACTGATGAAGAACCCGAGAATCTCTTTTTCGGCAGTGAGTCGGGTGTGCTCATCCCAGTCAGGGATGTTGGGCAACTTGTCGTTGTGCGATTCGGAGTCTTCCTGCTGAAAGACTCCAAACAGGCCGTGCTGGCCCGATTCCGCGTCGCGCTGGGCTTTCTGCGCCTGTTCCATGGCTTTGTCGAGCACCGCCATCAACTGCGCGCGGCGGCCCATGGAATCCATGGCACCGCTCTTGATCAACGATTCGAGCACGCGCTTGTTGAGTAGGCGAAGATCGACGTGCTCGCAGAATTCAAAGATGGATTTGAAGCTGCCGAGTTTCTTACGCGCAGCGACGATCGATTCGATCGCGTTGCCGCCGACATTCTTCACCGCGGCCAGGCCGAAACGAATCGACTCGCCGTGCGGAGTGAAGTTGGCGTCGGAGACGTTGATGTCGGGAGCTTCCACCGCAATACCCATCTCCCGGCATTCGTTGATGTACTTGACCACGTCGTCGGTCGAACCCGTGACTGACGTCAGCAATGCCGCCATGAACTCCACGGGATAGTGCGTTTTCAAATAGGCCGTGTGATAAGCCAATAATGCATAAGCCGCGGAGTGCGACTTGTTGAATCCGTATCCAGCGAACTGGGCCATCAGATCGAAAATCTTTTCGATCTTTTTGGGAGGATACTTTCGCTGCGCGGCGCCCTCGACAAAACGCTCGCGCTGCTTCGCCATTTCTTTCTCGTCCTTCTTGCCCATCGCGCGCCGCAGCAGGTCGGCTTCACCCAGCGAGTATCCTGCCAGTCGGTTCGCAATCTGCATCACCTGCTCCTGATACACGATCACGCCCAGGGTTTCCAGCAAAATTTCCTTCAACTCCGGCAGTTCGTATTCGACTTTTTTGCGGCCATGCTTGCGCTCGACGAAATCGTCGATCATGCCACCCTGGATCGGACCCGGCCGGTACAGAGCGTTCAGCGCGGTCAGATCCTCAATCGAATTCGGCTGGTACTTGCGCAGCACATCGCGCATGCCGTGCGATTCAAACTGGAACACGCCTGAGGTCAATCCTCTGTGAAAGACTTTTTGGTAAGTCTCTGCGTCCTCCAGTGGAATCTGTTCCAGCGTCAGCGGCGTGCCCCGCGTCTGCACGATCAGCTTTAACGCATCGGTCAGAATCGTAAGCGTGGTAAGGCCGAGGAAATCCATCTTCAACAGGCCCATCTTTTCGATGGCGACCATGTCGAAGGCAGTTACGATTTCGTCGTTCTTGGTGCGGTGCAGCGGAACCAGATCGGTGAGCGGGCGCGGCGAAATCACGACTCCAGCGGCGTGCACACCTGAATTGCGAACCATCCCTTCCAATTTCTTTGCCGTATCAAACAGTTCACGAATCTGGCCGTCTTTTTCAATCGCCTCCCGCAGTTGCGCCGAATCCTGAATCGCTTGCTCCAGCGTGATATTGAGCTGCGTGGGCACCATCTTGGCAATGCGATCAACATCGGTGTAGGGAATATCCATGGCGCGGCCCACATCTTTGATCGCTGCCTTCGCCGCCATGGTGCCGAACGTGATGATCTGGGCGACATTGTCACGCCCATATTTTTGCGTGACGTAGTTGATGACCTCGCCCCGGCGGTTCATGCAGAAATCAATGTCGATGTCAGGCATCGACACCCGCTCCGGATTCAGAAAGCGCTCAAACAGCAACTCATGCTGCAGCGGATCGATATCAGTGATGCCAAGCGCATACGACACCAGCGAACCCGCGGCCGATCCACGGCCCGGACCAACCGGAATCCCTTGCTCCTTGGCGTAGCGGATGAAGTCCCACACAATCAGAAAATAGCCGGGGAACTGCATCTGCTGAATGATGCCGAGTTCGCGTTCCAGCCGCTGCTCGTAGTCAGTGATCGGATGCTTCAGCTTCCCCTGCTCGTGTAGCGGGCGCAAGGTCTCCAGACGGCGGGCGAAGCCTTCGCGGGTTACGTGGACAAAGTAGCTATCGATGGTGTAGCCCGGTGGAACCTCGAACTGCGGAAACGGATTTGCCACCTTCTCCAGACGCAGGCTGCAGCGTTCGGCGATATCGAGCGTGCGCGCGACCACCTCCGGAGAGTCCTTGAACACGCGATACATTTCGTCGTGGTTCTTGACGAAGAACTGCGTACCGTCAAATTTCATGCGGCCGGTGTCGTGAATGGACTTCCCGGTCTGGATGCACAGCATCACGTCTTGCGCGTGTGCGTCATCTTCGCAGAGGTAGTGGCTGTCGTTCGTGGCTACCAGTGGCAGGCCAAGATCTTTTTCCAGCTGGAATAGCCCGGGATGGATGCGATGCTCCAGCTCCAGCCCCTGATCCTGAATCTCGAGAAAGAAATTCTCTTTGCCGAATATATCGGCGAACGTGCCGGCGGCCGCGCGTGCGGCGTCGTAATTGTTCTCCATCAGCCGTTCCGCTACTTCGCCTTTCAGGCATCCCGAGAGACCGATCAGGCCTCGGGAGTGCTCGGCCAAAAACCTCTTGCTCACTCGCGGCTTGTAATAAAAGCCGTGCAGAGAAGCTTCCGACGTGATCTTAACCAGATTGCGATAGCCTTCTTCATTTTCGGCCAGCACCAGCAGATGGTTGTAGGTATCGCCTTCGGGAGCCGCGCGATGGTCCTCTTTCTTGCAAATGTAGAGTTCGCAGCCGACGATCGGCTTCACCCCATGCTTATGAGCCGCATTTACAAAATGAACTGCGCCAAAAATATTGCCGTGGTCGGTCATCGCCACGGCCGGCATGCCCATCTCCTTCACGCGCTCGCAAAGCTTTTCGACATCGCAGGCGCCGTCGAGCAGGGAATAGTCGGTGTGCAGGTGCAGGTGGACAAATTGAGACATGGGTTCCAGTGGAGTTAATTCGGTGGAGTTAGTCTACCGCAATCTGGTCGGAGGAAAACCGGGGTTTTACTCTGGGCGGGAACAAGCGAGTTGGCGGGGACAACCTAGCTGGCGCCGGCTCCCACCGCGTGGGCCTGTTGCAACAGGCGGCGAGCCTGGGCAATGAGTTCCGCTACTTCGAATGGCTTGATCAGGCAAGCGACATTGTTTTCTTGCAGAAAGGCGCGTCCGTCGCCCGGATCGCTTCTGTTGGAAAAAGTAAACAGAACGCGACCTTCCATCCCCGGACGATTTTCCTTGAGCCACTGCCACGCGTCTCGCACGCTCCACTGTCCCGGCATGTTGCCGTTCATTATGACGGCGTCGAAGCCTTCGGAGAGCAGCCGAGTCTTCACTTCCTCCCCATTCCTGGCAGTCACAACCGTGGCTCCCGCGCCCGCCAGAACGTCGCGCTCAAATTCGAGCACGGCTTCTTCCTCTTCCACCAGCAGCACGCGTCCATGAATGGCCCCTTCGTGCAGACGGGAGGCGGGCTTAAGAACTTCCGGCTCAACCGCAGCTGATGCCATCGCGGGTAAGCGTACTTCAATCACGGCGCCGCCGTCGGGCGCGTTGTTCGCGGTAATGTCGCCGCCATGTTCTTTCACAATGCCATAGCAGATGCTCAGCCCTAGGCCTGTGCCTTTGCCGACACTCTTCGTGGTGTAGAAGGGATCGAAAATGCGCTTTGGATCCTTGATGCCGGCGCCGTCGTCGGTGAATTGCGTGCACGCATGCCCGCCCTGGCAAAAGATGCGAATCTTAAGTTTGCCACTGCGCCCGGTCTCCATAATGGCGTCGACCGAATTGTTGATGATATTCAGGAACACTTGCTCGAGTTGGTGCGGATCAGCCACAACCATGGCCGCGGTAGAAGGAAGGTCGCGCTCGACGCGAATATTGTTGATCTTGAGGTCGTAGTCGCGCAGCGCCAGCGTTTCATCCAGCACTTTCCGGATGTCGACTTCATCCCGTTGCGGCTTACGCTGGCGCGCGAACGAGAGCAGGTTCTGCACCACGCGGTGTGTTCTCTGCGCCTGCTTGAAAAGTTTGCTGACGTAATCTTGCGCGCGAGTGTTCAAGCCTTCAGTTTCGAGAAGCTGCGCGTAGCCCAGGATCGCGGTAAGCGGATTGTTGAGTTCGTGCGCGACGCCGGCAATCAACTGTCCGACCGCGGACATCTTTTCGCTCTGGAGCAGTTGTTCCTGCGTCTTGCGCAAATCTTCGTAGGCGCGGCAGGTCTCTTCATAGAGACGAACCTTTTCGATGGTGGTCGCCAGTTGGCGGCTGATGGCTACCAGAAGATTTTCGTCGTTGCTGGAGTACTGGTGCCCGAGTTGGCTGCATAGACCCATGATCCCGACTGGACTGTCCTTGCCCCAAAACAACACCCAGATCCAGGTACGGTCGGAATCGGAACGCAAGAAGTCCGCCACTTTCGGCGGCAAGTGCGGCAGATACTCTGCCGACACCACCTCGGCGCGCGAGCGCATCACCAGATCACCGAATCCGTCGGTGAGGCAGATTTCCGCTGTACGCATCTTGTCGCGGCTGCGCGGGCCCCAGGCAGCGCGTCGCCGATAGGTAGTCGCATCCGTATCCGAAAGGTAGACGGTTCCGCTTTCGGCTCCAAATAGCGTCACGACTTGTCGCAGAGTCAGGTTTAGAATCTCGTCCAGATCGAAGGACTGCGCGGCCACCACTGCCATGGCGTTCAACGCATTCAATTCGCGGTTGCGCCGGCGCATCTCTTCTTCCGCGCGCCGCTTCTCCGTCATGTCGAGAACGAATCCCTGGTAGCGCTCGACTTTGCCGGTGGCATCGCGCTTGGCGAAACTGCTCTCCACCGCGAGCAGCACTGTCCCATCCTTGCGCCGCAGGCTGACTTCAAAATTGCGTACCAAGTTATGCGTGGCAATCTCACGGCGGAAAGCGTCGCGCTCTGTCGGGTCGACGCAGATTTCCGAATCCAGATTCAATACCAGCAACTCTTCGCGGTTACTGTAGCCCAACATGTGCACGAAAGCGTCATTGCAATCGAGAATGCGGCCTGCCGGGTTGGCGACGTAAACGCCTTCCTGCACCTGCTCGAACAGCAGGCGATATTTCTCCTCCGCGGAACGGCGTTCGGTCACGTCGCGGACCACGTGCATCGTCCCTTTTTGCGGCCTTCCTTGTTCCGTGTAGGAAGACGTTGAAACCACCGAAAAGCCTCCGAAACAGGGATCGGCTCCCTCGGTAAACTCTTCGTCTCCACCCATCGCGCAATAAGGGCATCCAGTCCATTCGCCCAAGGAGTGGGGCAACATGGATTCGCACGAATTGCCGATCACATCCGCGGCGGCTTGGCCCAACTGCTGCAGCAGAACCTGATTCACCTTGATGATGCGGAAGTCGGCGTCGTGGGCCAGTATCACGTCGTGGATTGAATCGAACGTATTGATCCATTGCCGCTGTGAACGCAGGACCTGTTCGAGGAGTCGGAAGTTCTCGACCGCCACCGCAAGCTGTTTGGCGCAGCCTTGAAGAAAATCCAGTTCCTCCGTCGTCCACTTCCGGCTCCGCGAATCGCCAAGCAGAAGCAACCCGATGGGCGATTTGTTGCCCGTGATCGGAATCATCACGAGTTGGCGGATTTTCTCGGACTCAAGACATGCCTTCGGTTCCAGGCCGGAGGCCTCACGGGTCGTAACTTGCGGGCTCGCCTGCGCCAACATCTTCTGGATATCGTCGTTGGTTGCCGCAAATCCCGCGTCCCGCAGAAAATCTGAGGACAGGCCAGCCGCGTGGGTCGCAACCAGATGCTCGCCTTCGAGCAGCCGAAACCACGCCGCCCGAACCCCGGTCAGGCGCTTTAATTCCTCGACCACCGACTGCACTACGTTTCCGTATTGCTGCGCGCTAGCCGCCGACGTGGTGATGGCCTGCATGGCGTACAGCCGTCGGGTACGCGTCCGCGCTTCACCAAATGCGACCAGTAACATGGTCAGACCGAGGGCAATCTCAACTGCCAACGTTACCTCTGCAGGCACACGGTCGGTGAAGGGCGCCCAAGCGAGATGAAGCGTCGGCAGACAAAGCGCAAGCAACCAGGCCGCCGGCTCCCACCGCCCGCGGCGGGCGCGAAGCAACGCGAGCGACGCGGTCAGTAGCACGATCCGGTATCCCACTTCCACGGCCATGCGCAAAGGCGGAGAATCCGGCCACAACAGCACCCGAGCTCCGGCAAAGCCGACCAGCATCGGCGTGATCACCAACAAAGGAAGAATCAGATCGCGGCTCCGCGTGTAGAGCAGAACGGCTCCTGCCATCAATCCCACCGCGAGCACGAAAGTGGCATGAATGGTGAGCAAGTCGAAAGGAGCGGGTATTTTCTCCGCGAAGCAATGCTCGGCGAGACGCGAGGCGACCAAGGCGGTCCAGCCCAGTACCCACACTTTGAAATAGCTTTCTCGAATGGCACGGAGCGCGAGCACAGAGGCGCCCAGCAGAATCAGCAGCGCCAATTCTGACACTGTGGGCCGGGCGAGACCCAGCCGTGCCGCCGAATTCCAGATCGACCAGAGGGATGCGCTCATCACATTGCGGACGTACGTGTGCCTTGCTTTTGAATATCATGGCCTGGCCCTTTCTCAATGGAGTTTCCGGACCTCGGTGATTACTTTCGGCATCTCGCTGGTGGGTTACAATCGCCAATAGACTTTCGCGTATCCCCATGCCAGATCGAATTCTTGTAGTTGACGACGAAGAGCCCATACGGGAAATCGTCGCCTCCATGCTCGGTACTGCCGGATATGCCTGTAAACAGGCGGCTTCAGGCATGGAGGCTCTTGCCGTCCTCACCTCAGGGGAAGAGTTCGAATTGATGCTTTCGGACTTGATGATGGCCGACCTGGATGGCATTGGCCTGTTGGAACGCACCAAGGAAAAATATCCCGACATGCCGGTGGTGATGGTTACCGCCGTGCACGATATTTCCGTCGCGCTGGCCGCCATACGCAACGGAGCCTACGACTATCTTCTGAAGCCCTTCGAGCGCGAACAGCTTCTCAACACCGTCAGCCGTGCTCTGGAAAATCGTCGCCTGAAAGTGGAGAACCGCACCTACCAGACCAACCTGGAATCTCTGGTCAAGGCACGAACCGATCAACTGCAGGCAGCGATGTCCAGCCTGGAGCGCTCCTATGACATCACGCTGGAAGCCCTAGGCGATGCGCTCGATCTCAAAGATCGCGAGACCGAAGGCCACTCCAAGCGCGTAACCGCCTTCACCATCGCTATTGCCCGTGCCATGGGCCTGCCTCGCGAACAGATCAATACCATTGCCCGCGGAGCTTTTCTGCATGACATTGGGAAGATGGCCATTCCGGATAGGATTCTCAACAAGCCGGGAAAACTCGAACCTGACGAAATGACGATCATGAAGGAGCACGCCTACCACGGTTATCAGATCGTCAAGAAGATTCCATTCCTCGCCGAAGCCGCCGAGATTGTCTACTCGCATCAGGAACGTTTCGACGGCACAGGCTATCCCCGGGAACTGAAGGGAGATCGAATTCCACTCGGCTCTCGCATCTTTTCCGTCGCCGACACTCTGGACGCCATCACTTCCGATCGCCCCTACCGCGCGGCGCAATCGCTGCAGGCTGCGCGTGAAGAAATCTCGAAATGGTCGGGGCGGCAATTCGATCCGGATGTGGTGAAAGTGTTTCTCGAGATGCCGGAGAACATCTGGGAAGATCTTCGCAAGGAAATTCACGCCCAGATCTACCGGGTGGCGTATTCCACGGGGGCCAGGGGCTAAGTCGCTCAGTTTTGGGGTGCATTCCAACCGCCTGACCCTTCATTCCTGCACAAACCCTGGCAAAAAGAAAATCAGGGTTGCACTCAACATGCAACCCTGATCTCAAGAAATGCAGGCGTGTTAGTAGAGGAAAACCAGTCCGGTCGCAATTCGCATGTTGTTCTTGTCGGTGACTCCATTCGAGTGCAATGTAAGCCAATCGAACTGCGCTCCACGAATCGCGAAATGCTGGCCCGCGTTGATGTCTAACCCTCCACCGAACATCATGGCAAACCCGTTGGACGAACCCGAGATGCCGCTGACGCTGGCGCGGTTGCCGCCAGCTAGGAAGTGCGCGAACGGGGTGAACGTCCGGCTCTGACGCAACGAAACCACAGGGCCGAAGGTGTACGTGTAGTTGTGGATGCTGACGCCGCTCTGCGAACCGTAGCCGCCGCTGAAATCTGCCGCGACGCCGAACCAACGGTTAACATTTCCAGTGACTGTGGTGTCCCAACCGGGCGCATTCAAACCGCCATCGTAACGGCTGTATTGAAAGCCCCCGTAGAATTCCGCCTTCGGCGCCACACCTGTCTCCTGCGCGAACGCCGCTAACGAAAACGTGCCAACCAAAAAAGCAACCGCGAGTAATTTGCGCATTTGTGAACTTCTCCCCCAGAAATGAATTGCACTCCTCCGAATCGACGGCGAACAGTCGTCCCCGTACGTTCGCCTGTTCTAGATCAGTGCTGTGCGTAGTGGATTTCATCCAGAGGTAACGAACAAGTACCTGAAGACATAGAAGGATGCTTCGACTTTGGTAACGGCCCGAAGCCTCAGTGCCTAAAAACTGAAGGACTTGGCGTTGCTTAGGAGCGCGGTGTGAATTAACATGGGCTCCTGCCACTCTGTTGGATGCCTGCGCAGTACCGGCCCGCCGTTTTCGCCGCCTTCGCCATGGCCAGCGTGATCCCGACGAAGCACTACCTCGTCCGCCAGGAGTCGGCCTTTTATCTCCTGGAACTCGCTCGTGTCGGTGACATACGTATCCCGGCAGGGCAGCACGCTCGAAATCTCCGATTGCAATCTCACAATGCGCTCTTCCATGGGCGGATAGAAAGCGTACGACTTCGCGATCTGATGAAGAGGACGACCAAAGGGGCCCTCATGCTTTCCCGCCGGAATCTGCTTGTTATGCAGTCCTTCCAATGCATCGATAAACGCTCGCGGATCGTAGCCCGCCGCATACTGATATTCCATTCCCAGCAGGTCCGCTTCAAGTTCTGCATCGCGGGCGAATTTTCTCAACGCCAGCGGCCCGATCTGTCTGGCTCCGATCGCGCCGGGTCCAGCCATATAGATGGCCGGAAACGAAATCAAATTCCAGGCTGCTCTCCGCGTCGCATAGCGAGTCCCGTGCCGCGCGGCAACGTGCGCGACTTCATGCGCGATCAGGCCCGCTAGTTCAGCTTCGCTGTCCAGCTGGCTCAGCAATCCCTTATCGACATAAAGAAAACCGCCCGGCAATGCAAAAGTGTTGAGTTCGGTCGAATCGACCACCTTGATGGTGAATGCGACCTGGGCGTCGGAGTTGCGGATAATTCTCTGGGCCACGCCGCTCACGTATTTGAGGATGTTGGGGTCCGTGACAAACTTCGTTTGCCGGTCAATGGTCTCGGCCATCTTCTGCCCGAGCGCTCTCTCCCTCTCCAGAGAGTAGAGGTTCACACCTTTTCCAGTGTTCCGCTGACCGATCCGGTTCACGTCGTACTTTTCGGAATTCGATGGTTTCGCTTCGGGTCCCGGCTCGAGTTGCACGATGGAATGCTCGGAATTTGGAGTGTCCGCCGCGGGACTAGCTTGGCAAGATGAGCTTCCGTCGGACGCCCTCAGATACAGCCCAGTGAACAGAAAGGCCGTCCAGAGTGCACGCCGCGCATAGCGCTGCCGACCAGTGGATCTGAAATCTTTTGCACTTTTGGGCAAAGCTGGAGACACCGCGAGAAATGCAACTGAAACGGTGTCGACCGCGTTTTGACCTGGCCCACAACCACCCTTGCCTCTAGCTCGTTGGAAACATGGGCGGTGTACGGTCGGAAGCGCCACGGATTCACCCCGCCGCAAGGCTGATGTTTCGACCAACATACCGACGCCTCGCGGCTCCTGCCACGTGAAGAAGCAAACATAGGCCCAAAGGACGCCGGTGTGGCGCGGGCGCCTCCCGCTCGCGTCTTGGCAAGGACTCTGAGGTCCGAGCCAGTCCAGAACTCATTCACTTCTTCCGGACTACGTCAGTGGGTCGCTATCAATTGCTCAAATGGTGAAAAATCGCCATTACACTCGTTGGCTTCCCCCGTTACGCTGGACCTGCTTTTTGTGTATGCAGTAAAAACGGCCAGGGAACTTTCTAGCTCTAGGAGATTCCCACCCTAAAACTTTCTGGCAATCGCCGGGTTTATACTCTGTGCTTACATCTACGGAGCGTACCGGTCAGTGTGTTTGCGTGCATACTGCTTTGCGAGAGTCTTCGTAGATAACTTTAGAACCAACGCGATAACGCTTTGACCGGCGCTCGCATCCTACTTCCGACCCCTAGGGAGGCCCCTATGCCCATTCGTATTGTCCGTTTGTCGATCGCTATCATCGCCCTGTTTTGCGTCCCGGCATTTGCGCAGGACGTAGCGCAGGAACCAGCGCAGGACGCTACACAGTACGCTCCGCCCGTGCCCGAAAACGTGGTGCCACAAGGCACCATCTTTCTCATCCAGCTTACCGATCAGCTTGACACCAGAACGGTGAAGGCAGGCAATCATTTTCATGCCCGGCTGGCGGAAGCATTGGTCACCGCGGACGGCCATACGATCGAGTCGGGGCGAAAGATCAAAGGCCATGTCAGTGCCGTCATACCAGGATTCCGCACCCGCATGATTTTGAGCTTTGACGAAATCGAAACCGGCCGGGGATGGGTGCCGCTCATCGCTACGGTTACAGGTGTTCCGGGCGAGCATGGCCTCAGACAGATCGGCGAAGAAGGCGAAATCGGCCGCCAGGGAATGACCAAGGAACAGATTGCCGAGGCCATCGTTGTTGGTGCCGGCAGAGGCGCGCTGGAAGGGAAGCACGCTGGCGGCAGTCGCGGCGCCGCTGCCGGAGCCGGTTCGGGAGCGGCAGAAGGCGCAGTGTCGGCCTTCGAGTCGGGACATGATTTAATCCTCGAAAAGGGAACAGCTCTCGAGATCCGCCTGGATCGCAACCTGCAAGTTCCAGCGCGCTGAATTACGTAGCGACAGCCGCCTCGGCTGTCCCGCAAGATCGAAGCGGCCGGACGTTCCTCCAGAGGATGCGCGTGGGAGTATTCTTCCAGTGGAAGAATCTCCCGGAGGATCGGCATGAAACCCGCACGCTTTTTTCTCGCCATTATTCTTCTCGCCGCGACCGCAGCGCTGGCTCAGGACCATCCTTCGTTGAGCGCGCAGCCGAATACCGTTTACGTGGGCGCGGAAGGCAAATTCGAAAGCGCGCCGGACACGGCTCAGATTCAATTCAACGTGGCCGTGCAAGATGACACGTCGCAGGCCGCCTTCGTGCGCGCCTCGAAGAATGTGGAGCAAGTGCGGCAGGTGCTGCGGGCGAATGGGATCGACCCCAAAGCTGCCAACGTAGGATTTCTTTCCGTTCAACCCGTGTACGAGTGGAAGCCGAAGCAGCGAGTCATTGGATACCGCGTGACTACCGATGTCACGCTGAAGTTGAAGGATTTTGCGAAGGTCGGTCCCATCACGCAGCAACTCGCGGACGCTAATGTCAGCGAGACCCAGACGCTCAGTTACACGCTGGAAAATATTGATGAGGCCAAGAACAAAGCCGTTGAAGATGCGTACCGCCGGGCGCGCAATTCCGCTGAGGCGCTGGCTCGCGCCAGCGGGCGGAGTCTTGGAGAGCTTTCTTACGCTTCCGTCGACACGTTTGAGAATCCGAGGATGGTCATGCCTTACAAGACTCGTGCAATGTCCACGATGGCCAATGCGGCGCCTCCGGCTCCGACAGAGGGATTTACTCCGCAGACTGTGACTGTTACCGCGCATGTGAATGCGCTGTTTAATTTGAAGTAGGCCGACCAGAAAATACGCACGCGTTCCGTCGGGCTTCGCCCAGACGGGACAGCCGAAGGCGGCTGTCTCCACATGTTTCTTTTTTCTTTTCAACTTTCTCTTTTCAATTCTCACGTGAGTGCTGGGGCGGGAGTGGCTGGGGGCGGAGTTGCTCCGAGCGGATCGACTTGTAGCGTGAGGCCGTTGATTTTGCGGACTACTACGAGTTGTCCTGGGGGCAGGGTTGAGGATGCGACGGCGTCCCAGAGTTCGCCGTGGACGAAGACTTTGCCTTGCGGCGCGAGGGCGGTTTGTGCGACTCCGGTTTCGCCGACCAGACCTTGAGCTCCCGTGACAACTTTGTTTCGCCTCGCTTTGAGGGCGATGGTCATCAGGAAGGCGGTGATCAGGCCGAACGGAATGCTGATGGCCAGCGCGGTCAGCAGGTGGACGCGCATCTCTGGGATCGGCGAATCGACCAGAAGCAGGCCGCCCAAGGTGAGAAGCACGATGCCGCCGATAGTAAGAACTCCGTGCGTGGCGAACTTGGCTTCGGCCGCGAAAAGAGTGAACGCTCCGAGGATCAGTCCCAGCGCGGCGAAACGGGTAGGCAGAAAGTTCAGCGCGAAGGCGGCGAGCAAAATAAAAACTACGCCGACGGTTCCTGGAATCACAGCGCCGGGATGATTGAACTCCACATAGAGCGCGAGCGCGCCAATAACGAGAATCAGGAACGCAATGTTCGGGTCCATGAGTCCGTCGAGGATGTGCTCCTTGACAGTCATGTCAAAAGACACAACGGGCTGGCCCGTGAGACTTAGCGACGCCGACTTTCCGTCGAAGCGTTTGAAAGTCTTTCCCTGCATCTGGCGGAAGAGATCTTCGGGATTCGATGCGACGTAGTCGATGAGATGTCCGGCGAGCGCTTCCTGTTCGGTGAAGGACTTCGACTCGCGCACGGCGCTCTCGGCACTTTCGACGTTGCGTCCGCGCTTCGATGCGAAGGAGCGCATGAGGGCCGCGGCGTCATTTTCGATCTTGCGATTCATCTCGTCGTCGGGCTTGACCTGCACCGGGCCGATGAGCGTGACAGGATGCGCGGCTCCGGCTGCCGTTCCGGGAGCCATTGCGGCGATGTCGGCGGATTCGAGAATGAATATTCCCGCCGAGCCGGCATGCCCGCCGGTGGGCGTCACGTAGACGATGACGGGCACGGGCGAACTGGAAATCTTCTCGATGATCTCGCGCGTGG
>Ga0193751_1000938_pt1 | contig 19795 bp, 16 predicted proteins | sample L1c2metaG_FD_143050 | JGI IMG/M metagenome (GOLD analysis project Ga0193751, IMG submission 143050) | Soil microbial communities from a riparian zone of the East river system, Colorado, United States - L1c2 | ecosystem: Environmental > Terrestrial > Soil > Riparian zone | place: USA: East River... | reverse complement strand
ACCGGCTACAATCTGTCGGCGGGCGGGCCCGTTCTGCCGCCGAGCTCACAGGAGATCGTCGTTACCGCCGTCGCCCCGCACCTCTCTCGGATTAGGCCGCTCGTGCTCCCCGCCGCGAGCCGCCTGAGTGTCAACGTGGAGTTCGACCACCAGGCGATCATCAGTATCGATGGCCAGGTCAACCGCCCCCTGGCGAACGGCGACACGATTCAAATTCAGCGCAGTCCCTACCGTGCCAACCTCGTACGACTCGGTTCGACGGCCCACTTCTACAGCCGTTTGAATCACTACCTCGACTCCGCCACCCAGGACTGATCCCGTAAGCCGCTGCCTGATCGCGCTTCATCGAGGTCCTGGGAGAGGCTTTATCTAGGACAGCCGGTTTACCATGAGACCGTGCTGGATGAGCTCGACATTCGCGACTTTGTCCTGGCGGACCGCCTGAGCGTGCACTTCGACCCTGGGTTCACCGCCATAACCGGCGAGACCGGAGCCGGCAAGAGCCTGATTGTCGATGCGCTCGGCCTTCTGCTTGGCGACCGGCCGAGCGCTGATATCGTGCGGAGGGGCGCGCAGACGGCCCGCATCGAAGCCACCTTCATTGTCGGTGGTGAGGATGAGGATCTACGCGAGCTGCTCACCGCCTCGGGAATCGAACCGGAGGACGGCGTTCTGATCGTCAGTCGCGAGTTTCCGCTCGCGGGTCGCGCCAGCGCGCGAATTAACGGCCGCGCAGTCGTGCAGTCAACGCTCGCCGCCATCGGTGCTCGGCTGGTCGACATCCACAGCCAAACCGAGCACTTGGCCATCCTCCGTCCAGCGGAGCACGTGAACTATCTCGATCGCTACGCCGGCACGATCGCCACGCGAACCGCACTTGCTTCGGGGGTGGGCGAGCTGCGCCGTGTGCGCGTCGAGATTGAGCGACTACAGCGCGACGCGCGCGAACGTACCCGTCGCCAGGAGCGCCTCGCCTTCGAGGTCGCGGAGATAGAATCCGCGCAGGTCGCACCCAACGAAGAAGACGAGTTGCGGCGAGAGCGCACACGTCTCGCCAACGCCGAGCAGATCGCGCAGCTTGCCGCCCAGGCGTATGGCGCGCTCGAGGGGGACGGCGCGGCGAGCGGTGCGGCTGACGCGCTGGGCGAGGCGGCGAGTAGCGTCGCTCAGCTCGCGCGCCTCGACGAGAGCCTGGCGGGCGAGGCGCTTCAGGTCGAGGCGCTGCAATCCCAGCTTGCCGATCTCTCACGCACACTTCGCGCCTATAGCGAGCAGGTCGAGTACAACCCTGAGCGCCTACAGCAGGTTGAGGAGCGGCTCGCGCTCCTCTCGACACTGAAGCGCAAGTACGGCGCCACGCTCGGCGAAATTTCCACATACGCCGCGGCGGCCGCCGCGGAGCTTGACGAGCTCGGAACGAGCGAGGACCGCATCGCGCGGCTCATTGGAGAAGAGGCCGCGCTCTCCCAGAGATTGGGCGAGGAGGCGGCGGCCTTGTCGACGGCGCGCCGCGAGGCAGCTCAGCGCTTCAGCGAAGCGGTCGAGGATCAGCTTGCGGACCTCGGCCTCTCCGGTGGGCGATTCGGCGTGCGCTTTGACCTCCGCCAGGATCCGGCTGGAGTTCAGGTCCAGCTCGCTCCGGCCACGATGTCCATGGCGGATGTCACGCCGTCCGATAAGGCGCTCTGGACGGCTGCGATCGACCGTACCGGAATCGACCGGATTGAGTTCCTTGTTTCACTCAATCCCGGAGAGCCACTGCGCCCGCTGGCACGGGTCGCAAGCGGCGGTGAGACGTCCCGTCTAATGCTGGCACTCAAGACGATTCTGGGCGCCGCCGACGCCGTCGCCACGCTCGTCTTCGACGAAGTGGACGCCGGTGTCGGCGGTCGCTCGGGCCGGATCGTCGGCCACAAGCTGTCGGGCCTGGCCACGCATCACCAGGTCATCTGCATTACCCATCTGCCCCAGATCGCCTCGCTCGCCGGGCGGCATTTGGCTATCGAGAAGCGGGTCGAAGGTGAACGGACGACGGTAGTCGCGCGCGCGCTCCGGGGCGAGGAGCGCCTGCAGGAGCTGGCGATCATGCTCGGCGGGCTCACCCCGGCGACGCGCACCACGGCGCGGGAGCTCCTCGGCGACGGAGACGACTAGCGGGGTTGCGGAAGCGCTCGTGTGCTGCGATATAATCTGCGATACCGTTTAGCTGTCGCAGTTCCTCAAGGGGCATCCGATGCAGCGAGACTCGGTCAATTGTCCACGTTGCGGAATCACCATCGAGGTACCAGCATTGAGTCTTCCCTTGAGGGACCCAGTCAGCGCCGAGGCTACAAGCACCATCCTAAAGCGATGCCCACGCTGCCGAGCATGGAGCTGGATGTCGATGCAGACGCAGGAAGCAACCTAGAAAGCAAGCTCGCAACCCTCAAGTTCGCGCGTCCGGCAGCGGTCCCGGAGCGCGTGGAAGAATGCGACCGGCCATGGCATCGATCAACCGCCGGCAACGAAACAAGGTTCCCGCGAACAACGGCCTGGCTCCGCGCGTCACAATCGAGCATGCGACGATCGCCGATGCGCCGCTCATGCACGGCCTGATTACAGTCTTTGCCGATCGGGACGAGATGCTTCACCGGCCGCTGAACGAGATCTACGAGAATCTCCGCGACTTTTGGGTGGCGCGCGCAGACGGTGACGTGATCGGCTGCGTGTCGCTGCACCTTCTATGGGGCGACCTGGCGGAGATCAAGTCGCTGGCAGTGCGCGAGGATCGGCAGGCGAAGGGTGTGGGGGCTGCGCTGGTGCGCTCCTGTCTTGCGGACGCCCGGACCATCGGACTGCCAAAGGTATTCGCACTCACCTACAGACCGGGCTTCTTTGAAAGGCTGGGTTTCGAGCAGGCGAATGTGATGGAGTTTCCGCGCAAAGTCTGGGGCGAATGCTACCGCTGCCCCAAGTTTCCGACCTGCACCGAGATCGCCCTCTGGATCGACCTGACGAAACCTGAGATGGCAAGCTGAAGTCATTGGAAAGGGCATGCGACGCAAGACGAAGGCGCACGGACGCGCCAAGCTCAGACGTCGGTCTGCCGGCACTCCTGCTGCTGGCTCTTGCCACTGTCTTTAGCACCGCTTGCGCCGGACGGTTCATCGGGGTACAGCCGCCCGCACGAATCGGGCCGTCCGGTTCGTCTGTCCCAGGCGTGGGGCTGGTTGCCGGTGCGCCAATCGTGGTGACTGCATCCACCAGGCAGGTGCCTGCTGGACCCGATGGACGCCCTCTGACCCCCGTCGGCTCCTCCAACGCCACCGTCCTCCTGCGGTCCGGGAGCCAGTTCTCCGGCGGCCCGGTCTCCTACGAGCTCTGGGATCCGACCACCGGCGCGCTCGCCACCGTTCCCGGTTGGACCGGCGACGATGCCGTGAAGGATCGCGTGCTCGGTGTGTTCGAGGACTGGGCGGTGGTGACCCGAGACCAGCCCTCCCTGGCGGGCTCAGTGTCGGTGGAGTTGCGCAATGTCCGGTCTGGCGAGAGCCATCAGATTGGGACGAGCGGTGACAGCAGTACCCAGGGACGGGTCGTCGCCGCGAACGGCTGGGTCGCGTGGACGGACAGCTCGCAGAATCACTCCGGGGTCTGGCTCTACGAGATCGCCGGCGGCAAAAACACGATTGTCCCCGCGATGGTCAAGCGAATCAGCAGCCTGGCTGTCGCCAACGGCGTTGTTGCCTGGTGGCAGGGACAAAGCTTCAACAGCTCCCAACCTCCCCGGATCGTCGTTCGTGACATCGCGAGCAATGACTTCCAGTTTGTCGCCGCCAGTGAGGTTAGAGCCCTCGTTCTGTCAAGCGACGGCCAAACGCTCGTCTGGCTCCAGGACGCGGGCACCGGCGGTCCGGGTATCTACGTCCATGACCTGAAGGCCGGCAGCGGCGGTCGCCTGCTCGGGGGCCAATCTATTGGCGTCAGCCTTTCCGTGAGCGGTGACTACCTCTCCTGGCAACCCGGCTCCGGAAGCGGCGCCTCAACTGCGGGCCTTTACAACGTCAAGACCCATGAGCTGCGGTTTGTGCAGTCTGCACCAGGCGCCTCGACAACATTGTCGAGGGTTATGGGGCAATGGTTTCTCTGGTCCGATTTCGCGCGACAGCCATCGGGCGCCTCAGGCGCCTCGCCGCTCGCCGGATGCTGTTACATCCTGCGGCTGCCAAATTGAGGACAAAGAGTTAGGGAGAAGTTCATGCCCGCCGAGATCAAGGGCCGGAGCCAGGTCTATGCCGGCAAGGTTGTGACGCTCGAGCTGCAGGCCGTTCAACTCGCGGACGGGCGAACGGTTCAGCAGGAAGTGATCGTCCATCGTCCGTCCGTCGGAATGCTGCCAGTAGACGATCAGGGAATGCTGCTGCTCGTGCGCCAGTTTCGCTCGCCTGCGGCCACTGATTTGCTGGAGATTCCCGCGGGCTCAGTCGATCCGGGCGAGGACGCCGAATCCGCGGCCCAGCGAGAGCTGCAGGAGGAGGTTGGCATGCGCGCGGGACGAATGCGCCGCCTTGGCGGTTTCTATCTCGCTCCCGGCTACTGCAGCGAGTACATGACCGTCTTTCTCGCAGAGGACCTGAGCGCCGGCACCCTCGAACCAGACGAGGACGAGCTCATTGAGGTAGAACGGCTCAGCCTCGATGAGGCACTGGCGCAGATCGAGTCAGGCCGGATCCAGGACGTCAAGAGCGTCGCCGCCCTGCTTCTGTATGCACGAGGGCACCACGCCTGAATCCATCCAGGGAGCCGGAGCAACCCCTCAGTCGGGAAGCGGCGGCTCGTAGAACGGGCAGTTGAGGCAGAACTCCTCGGTGCCATCAAAGCGCTCTCGGACAGACCTGTGGGTGCAGTTGACTTCCCAACCGATCTGACGAAGTGTCTGATGCCAGTACTGAGTCCACATCGGGTCGATAACGATGTGGTTGCAGTCATACTCCCGCTGTAGCTCGTCCAATTCCTGTTCGAGCTCAACGGGCTTGGGTACGGATGGGTGATGTTCCGGTAGGCGCATTCTCGTCATAGAACCATTTACAATTCTGAGCATTCACCCGATGGACGCCATCGGCTCATTGCAACTTTGTATCTATTTTCACGTATTTAGCTCGTTTGGGGAAGGGCTTTTCACCGAGTTTCGAAGATGTTTCGAGAATATGACAATTAGGTCTTCTTGCTCCTGCCGGTGACCTTTCGCAGGGCCCAGGCCAGCGGGTCGAAGTACTCTGTCACGACTCGCTCCTTGAGCTGGATGATCGCGTTGTCGGTGATGTGGATGCCTACCGGGCATACCTCGGTGCAGCATTTGGTGATGTTGCAGAAGCCAATGCCCCCCTGTTGACGGATGAACTCCATGCGGTCCGCCGTGTCCAGCGGGTGCATCTCGAGGGCGGCAAGCCGAACGAAGAATCGCGGCCCGGCGAAACTCGGCTTGTTGTCCGAATGGTCGCGGATCACGTGGCAGACATCTTGGCAAAGGAAGCACTCGATGCACTTGTGAAACTCCTGGACTCGGTCGACCTCCTCCTGATACATGCGGTAATTGCCGTCGGGGTCGCGCGGCTTGGGCTTGAACGCCGGAATCGTCTTTGCCTTCTCATAGTTGAACGAGACGTCCGTCACGAGGTCCTTGATAATTGGAAACGTTCGCACCGGCGATATCGTGATTGGCTCCCCCGCGGGGAAGGTATTCATCCGCGTCATGCACATGAGGCGCGGCTTACCATTGATCTCCGCGCTGCAAGAGCCGCATTTGCCAGCCTTGCAGTTCCAGCGCACCGCCAGGTCGGGCGCCTCCGTCGCCTGGATACGAAAGACCACATCCAGCACAACCATGCCTTCATCAACCGGAACCTGATACTCGGCGAACCCCCCGCTCTGGGCGTCACCGCGCCAAACCTGCATCGTGAAATCAGAGCTCTCCATGGCTAGTGCTCCTCGAAGAGCTGCTTCAGCTCGTCCGGCATTTGTGGGAGTGGTTCGCTGGTGACGGACATCTCACCGTTTCGCAGTCTCGTCACCATGTTGACGCTGCCGAGCGCGTTATCCGTGGAGGGATAGTCATCTCGGGTGTGACCGCCGCGGCTCTCCTTGCGCTCGATTGCCGAGTGCGCGCAGGCCTCAGAAACAGTCAGCATCGACCGCAGGGACAGCGCCATGTGCCAGCCCGGGTTGTACATGCGGTTACCGCTGACGCCAACGCTGTCGAGCCGCTTCCAAAGGTTGCCGATCTCATCCAGGGCATGGAGCAATTCGGGCTCGGTGCGGATGATGCCGGCATATACCTGCATGCAGTCCTGCAGGTCATAGTGAATCTGGAAAGGGTTTTCGCTGCTGGAGCCATCAAACGGAGCCAACATGCTGTTCGCCACCTCATCGACCTGCTCGCCGCTGACGTCGAGCGAACCAGCGAACGACTTGGCGTATTCGGCCGCTGCGAGCCCCGCCCTCCGTCCGAAGACGACCAGGTCAGACAGGGAGTTGCCGCCGAGTCGATTGGCGCCGTGAAGGCCGGCGGCAACCTCACCCGCGGCGTAGAGCCCCGGCACCGTAGAAGCAGCCGTCTCGGCGTTAACGCGGACGCCGCCCATGATGTAGTGGCAGGTCGGCCCAACCTCCATCGACTCCTTGGTGATGTCGACGTCCGCCAGCTCCATAAACTGCTCATACATTGAGGGGAGGCGTCGTTTGATGTAGTCAGGAGCGCGACGCGTGGCGATGTCGAGGTAGACGCCGCCGTGCGGTCCGCCGCGTCCGGCCTTCACCTCAGAGTTGATCGCCCGCGCAACCTCGTCGCGCGGCAGGAGGTCCGGCGTTCGGCGGTTGTTGCGCTTGTCCTCGTACCAGGCATCGGCCTCCGCAACAGTATCGGCGGTTTCTGACTTGAAGAACTCGGGGATGTAGTTGAACATAAAACGCTCGCCCGTCGAGTTGCGGAGCGTGCCCCCATCGCCGCGAACGCCCTCAGTCACAAGAATTCCGCTCACACTCTGCGGCCAGACCATGCCGGTGGGATGGAACTGGATCATCTCCATGTCGATGAGGTCGGCGCCGGCATGCATGGCCAGTGAGATGCCGTCGCCGGTGTACTCCCACGAGCCCGACGTGATCCTCCAGCACTTGCCGACTCCGCCGGTCGCGAGCACGGTGGCCTTGGCCTTGAAGACGACAAACTTGCCGCTCTCACGCCAGTAGCCGATTCCACCAACGACCCGATCGCCGTCCTTGAGAAGACGGTCGATCACGCATTCCATGTAGACGTCAATGCCCTTGTGAACCGCGTGCTGCTGCAGCGTGCGGATCATCTCGAGCCCAGTGCGGTCGCCCACGTGGGCCAAGCGAGCGTAGCGGTGACCGCCGAAGTCCCGCTGGAGGATCAGCCCTTCCGGCGTCCGATCGAACAGCGCCCCCCACTCCTCCAGCTCCAGCACACGGTCCGGCGCCTCCTGGGCGTGGATCTGCGCCATGCGCCAGTTATTCAGCAGCTTGCCGCCGCGCATGGTGTCGCGGAAATGGACCTGCCAGTTATCCTCGGGCCAGACGTTGCCAAGCGCGGCGGCGATGCCGCCCTCCGCCATAACCGTGTGCGCCTTACCCAGCAGTGATTTGCAGATCAGCGCAGTCTTGGCGCCCTGGGCCGACGCCTCGATGGCAGCGCGAAGGCCGGCGCCGCCCGCTCCGACCACGATAACGTCGTACTCGTGCGTTTCGTATTTGTCCTCAACGGCCATCAGAAGATCCTCAGGTCCGCGATCGCGCCCGAGGCGGCAAGGCGGACATAGAGGTCCGCGAGCGCGACGGCGAAGAGGCTAAACCAGGCGAATTGCGTGTGCTTCTCATTCAGGCGCGAGGCGATGTTCCACAGGCGCGTCCGGATTGGTTTCCCATGGAACGAGTCCAAACAGCCCCCGCAGTAGTAACGGCAGGAGTGACACGAGAGGCTGTAGAGCGTGAGCAGAACGGTCGCGATCAGGAGCACCAGTGAGCCGACACCCATGTGAATGCCCGCCGGGTCGCTCCATCGAAACGACTCCACGACGTCCCACCAGAGAAACGCGAGCACGACGAGCGAAAGCAAGAAGGCGTACCGGTGGACGTTCTGAAGAATGAGGGGGAACCGGCGCTCGCCGCTATAGCCGCGGGCCGCATCCGGCACCGAGCACGCCGGCGGCGCCCAGAAGAAGGAGCGGTAGTACGCCTTCCGATAGTAATAGCAGGTCACGCGGAGCAGCAGCGGCCCGCCCAGAATGAGAACCGCGGGAGACAGCCACCGGGGCCACCAGTCACCGATGAGTCGGAAGTGAATGAAGGCGCAGTTCGACACCAGGCAGGGCGAGTAGAAGGGCGAGAGCAGGCTGTGCGCCTTAACGAAATAGTCCGCATTGATGAGCGCTGCCCAGGTCGCATAGAGGACGAAGCTCCCCAGCACAACGACTACGATCAGCGGCTGAATCCACCAGGTATCGCGCCGATCGGTAGCGTTTACCTTCGGACGCGGCTTGAGCGTTAGGGCCTCGGAAGCCATGGTTTTCCCTCCCGCCCGATGATAGGCCGCACCTCCGGGAGGGTCAAACGAAGTACTGCCGAAGGGTGCCACCTAAGGCAACGGCGCGAGACCCGATTCTACGAAGCTACCTCTCTATTACGGGTAGTCATAGTAATTGATAGAGAGTATCTCTTGCTATGAGTCCATAAGGAGAAAGGTTGGCATGCGCGGTCGTCTAGTTGCGCCGTAGGGGCCTTGCCGCATCGTTCGTACCGCCGATCAGCGTCGTCCTGGCCAAGCAGAAGGACACGTACATCAGGGGATTGACCAAGTTCCGCGAAGACCGCGTGGTCGAGTGGATCGCGACGTTTACAGCGTCTACGGCCGCCGCTGCTCAGCTTGCGATTCGGTACGCCGGGCGTGTCCGCCACTTGCAGGAACAAGGGCGGGCGCGAATGCGTGAGAAGTCGAACCCGCGCTCGGACGCGGCCGCATGGGCCATTATCGATACGCTTCCCGCCCACCTAATTATTGCGGTCCCACTCGCGTTGCTGCTTACTGGGCGAACCAAGCCCGCCGTCACGAACGCCATCGACCAGCTTCAGCGCGTCGGCACCCTGCTCCCACTTAGCGCCTCCAAACGAAATCGACAATGGGAGGCGCAGGGCCTACTGGACCTCATCGTAGGGCTCGAGGCCGGAGCTGGCTGACGATAGGCGGCCGACCCGCGCTTCCGTCTCTTGGCTGGCTCCCGGCGGCCGAACGCTGTGCCATCCCGGCGTCGATCGCGTCGCGCTGCGGCGAGCGGATCGGCTCCGACCAGGGCGAGATCGGGTTGTCCGAATAGGCGCCCGGGCCGAGCAGGAAGTGTCTGGCCTGCTCCTCCGTCTCGACGAATGGCATATCCACCGGGTAGAGCCTGCGGCCGCGCGGCAGCGGACCAGCCTTGGAGACGTGACCCCAAAGTTTGTGGCCGACAACTTCTTCTGCCAGCCAAACCACCTCGACCAGTCTGTACAGATCGACACCCGTCGGAACGCCCATCTCCTCCAGCATTTGGACCATGTCCTCTGTCGGCGCCATGTTCGTTACCCGGCCGTTGCCGCAGTACGGACACCCGCCCATGCCGCCGATGGTTGTGTCCAGCATCAGCGAATCGCGCTCGTCCAGCACTCGGAGGGCGGCGTAAATAGCCGCCGGAGCCATACCGCGCCCGTTGTGCAGGTGCAGGTGGAAGTTGCGGATCTGAGGCCACGTGTGCTTGATCGTCTCGAGTTGGTGCTCGACGACGTGCGGCATCGTCCAGCTCATCGGGTCGCCGAAGAAGATGCTGGTGACCGAAATGCCAGCCGCGTCCCAGAGCACCTTTTGCCGGCTCAGAAATGCCATCCGCTGCGCCTCGCTGAACTCGCCGCAGAAGTTCGAGCCCCAGGCCGCGTTCACGCCGATGCCCGCCTCGGCCGCTGCCGCCTGCGTGGCCCGCTGTACCGCCGGCTCCCACGCGGCGATCTCCTCTTCCTGCGTTCGGTTGTAGTTGCGTCGCGTGAACACATCGCAGAGGTGGCTCACCGTGCGGAACGGCCGCTCGATCGTGAGCGGTGGGCTGAACTTCGACGCCCGCTCCAGAGCGCGCTCATTTACGAGCAGGGCAGTGTACGTGACGCCCGGCTTTGGGTGAAAGCCGGACACGATCTCCTCAACCCGAGCCATCTGCGGGGTGTATTTGGGGCTCACGAACGAGCCGACGACGATTCGCCTGAGACCGGTCTCCGAAAGCGCGTCGATCAGGCGGATCTTGTCCTCGACTGAAATCTCCGCGCTCTCGATCTGCATGCCTTCACGCATGCCCTCCTCATTGAGGACTACTTCTGGAGAACCCATCGCCATCGATCCTTTCCGGCTCCCGAGCAGAGTCATGGAAGAGCAGGACAATATTGCCGATTCGAAGCTCATCGCCCTGCCGGAGCGGCATTGCCTCGGTCAGAGGCTGCCCGTTAACCAGCGTGCCGTTGGTACTGCCGTTGTCGCTGATGACATAGCTGCCGTCCGTCTGGCGCGTCAGGCGCGCGTGTCGCTCGGATACCGTGCGATCGGCCAGCACGACATCGTTGACGTCACTGCGTCCGACGCTCGTATCCGCACGCTGCAGAATCCAGCGACGCCCAGTATCCACACCTTCGATGGCCTCGATCTGAGCAGCGGGAGCCGGTTGAGAGTCCGCTGGCGGCTGCCCATCGCCGCCACTCGTCCGCATCTGCGCGGCGGTAGTGGATTCGATTGTCCGAGCGCTGGAGGAACCGGATGAGCTCGAGATCCGCGCCGCCTGCACCGCTCGCTCAAGCCGCCGGCCGGTCGAGAAGACCAGCCATGCGATAAGCAGGATGCCGGCGAGCGCGGCAATCATGAGACCGAGCGCCCAGGCCCCGAACGTGCGAGCAACGCTCTGCGAGAGCGGGACCACGGCAGCGGACGTTGTCCCTGCCGCGGGCGCGGTAGGAACAGTCGCGTTCACCGGCGCGGAGGCCAGGGCAGCCAACGTTGGGCCACCGCCGGCCACTCGCTCCGTCACCCCCGCGCCTGATTGTTGATCCTTCGCCTCGACGCTGATCTCGCTGACCGCGGTCGTCCCCGTGTTCGAGGAGGAGCCTGTGCCGCTGGGAGCCAACATCACGATCGCAGGCGCGATCTGGGCGCTGTCGAGGCTAAAGCCCGTCCAGACGACCTGGTTGCCCTCAATCGACGCGGAGCCGACTGGAACGAGAACCTGTACGCCACGCGCCCCAGGCGCGAGTGACATGACCACCGTGCCCGTGAAGTTGAGCGGCACCTTGGTCGCGTTCCCGATTGTGACCACTGCCGCTGCGCCTTTGGTGTCGACTGTCAGCCAGACCGGCGGCTGATTCTCTTGACCCGCGTTGCGGGGAAGATTGTTTCCAGCAAGAACGCGCACACTGCCGAAGGTCGTGCCGCCGCTACCGGGCGGCGCCGGTGGCGGCGTAGGCGACTGTGCGGCTACACCGCCTCTGAGCACGTGAGACAGGAGCAGGCAAGTGATGAGAACCATGCCGAGCCGAATCGCTGGCCGCGCGATTGACTGCGACAGGACGGCGATGTGCATTCACGCCCTCCTAGCACCAACGCCGATCATACGACAGCCTGGGCCGTGTTACACTGGCACCGCCCTCAGGGCCGCATTTCGCGCTGGTCCAGAAATCGGTAATGGCTAGGCTAAGCATTCTAGGCTTGACTATCAGTGGCGACGCCTGACCAGACCGGATTTTGCCCGGCATGTGGGACCCTCCTCGGGGAGAGCGGGTTCTGCTATAAGTGCGGGGCTGTCACCAGGACCGATCCGGGAACCGTCCGTATCGCTCGGGGTGGCGACGAGCCCGCTGACGTGGCCACCGATACGAGGATCGGGCGTTTTCGTCTGCTATCGACCATCGGAAGCGGCGGGTTCGCAACCGTGTACCTCGCCGAGGACGTCGATCTCGGCCGCCAGGTCGCCCTCAAGCTCCTGCACCCTCACCTGACCACCGATAACGACTTCATTCGTCGTTTCCACGAGGAGGCGCGTGCCGCTGCGCGACTGCGCCATCGGAACATCGTCCGCATCTTCGACGCATCTGAGACCGAAGATGGCCGCCCGTTTCTGATCATGGAGTTGCTGGAGGGCACGCTGCTTTCACAGATCATTCAGCGACGAGCCCCCCTTTCACTGACTGAGACGGCCTCAGTCATCACGCAGCTGGCCTCGGCGCTGGATTATCTCCACGAGCACGCGCTGATTCATCGCGACCTGAAGCCTTCGAACGTCATGATCGACGGATCGGGCCTGGTGACACTGATGGACTTTGGCGTCGCCCGATCCGTGCTGGAGCAGTCACACCTCACCAGCACGGGTCAGCTCTTTGGGACGCCGAGCTACATGGCGCCGGAGCTGGCTTCGGGCGGCGCACTGGGTCCGGCAACAGACATTTATTCTCTGGGGGTCGTCGCATACGAGATGCTGGCCGGCCGGCCGCCTTTCCAGGGCAACACACAGCGGCTGCTCTACTCCCATATTTACGAGCAGCCGCCGCCGCTGGGCAACGTGGCCGAGCCCGTAGCGGCCGCCGTGCAGCGGGCGCTCGAGAAAGAGCCGAGCCGGCGGTTCCCCACGGCCAGCGAGTTCGCCGCCGAGCTGTCCAAACCGGTGCCAGACGCAGCCGCGGGGGCTGCCGCCCTGGACACGACGATCGTCGTGCCGCCGGCCGCAGCCGCCCCGAACACGGCAGCTCCTGCAGACACTGTCGCGCCGCCGGCGGCCACCCCGTCCGAGGACGATGCCCTCGTTCGGCCGAGATTGGACTCCCAACCGTCCGAGCCGACAATCGCCGTTGCTCGGGATCGGACGCAGGCACGCCAACCAGACGAGCCGTCGCTGACTGACGCCGCGATCATCGTTCCGCCGAGCGCTGCCCCATTTGATCCGTCGCGACCTCCAGAGACAACACTGGCGGTTCAAATAGCAGGCAAGCCTCCGCCGGTCCACCCGCCCGAGGGCGCCATAGTACGGGCGCCGAATCGCAGACCCCTCCTGCTCGCGCTCGCCGCCGTCGCAGCGCTGATCCTTCTGGCCGCCGCCGCGCTTCTGGTAGCGCGGTTGCGGCCAAGCAGCCGCGCGGCACCGCAGCGGTCGCTTCCACTAGTAGCAGGGACGGCGGCGCCGCAGGCGGCGGGCGGAGGCAGCGCACCCCCGCCAGCTGCGAACATCTCACTGAGGATCACGTCGCCCGCCGACGGCGCTACAGTAAACGGCTCAGTTGCGATCGCGGCGGAGCAATCAGGAGCGACCATCAAGCCTGCGACGGACAACGATCCGAACGCGGCCCATTTCCACTACTTCATCGACCGAGACCCGGCCACAGTCCTGAGACCGGGCCAGCCGATCCCGAGCGGGCAGCCTGACATCATTCACAGTGCCGACGCAAGTTACACCGCTGCTGACCTGCGGCCGGGCCAGCACAACGTCTGGGTGGTGCTGGCGCACACCGACCACTCCCCATTTAGTCCCAACGTTGAGAGCAAGGTGACATTTACCGTTGTCCCTGCCGCAGCCGACGTCCAGACGCTTGCTGGAAACGGCACCAAGGGTTTCGCGGACGGAGCCACCAACACGGCGCAGTTCAACACTCCCACAGGCGTCGCAGTCGACTCGGGCGGGAGCCTCTACGTCGCAGACGAGGGCAACAGCCGCATTCGCAAGGTCAACTTCGTTCCCGGCGTGCCCGGCGGCACGATCACGACGATCGCCGGCTCCGGAGCGGGCCAATTCGAAGGTCCGAGGGGCGTTGCTGTCGACAAGAATGGAAACGTCTACATAGCCGACACGGGCAACAACCGCATACGTAAGATCACCCCGGACGGGACGGTCACAACCTTCGCAGGGTCGGATAGTCCAGGCGTCGGCGGAGGTGGTTTGGCCGATGGCCAGAGTACGGGCGCTCAGTTTCGCCTTCCGGTTGGGGTTGCGGTCGATGGGGGCGGGAACGTCTACGTCGCCGATACCGGCAACAACCGGATACGAAAGATTACTCCCGACGGCCGCGTGAGCACCATTGCCGGCTCTGGAGCCGCTGGTTCAGGAGGCTTCGCCGACGGCCCAGCAGCCTCGGCGCGATTCAACGCACCCCGCGGAATAGCCGTCGATAGCGCCGGCAACGTCTACGTCGCCGACACCCTCAACCAGAGGATTCGGAAGATCACACCCGCGGGTGCAGTCACGACCGTCGCCGGCAGCGGCGACCAGGGCACTGCGAACGGCGCCGCGGGCGCGGCGCGTTTCAGCAGTCCGGACGGCATCGCCGTCGATAGCACAGGCGACCTGTTCGTCGCCGACAACTCGAGCTTTCGAATCCGCGAGATCCTCACGAGTGGCGTCGTCATCGATGTCGCTGGCAATGCACGGGAGGGATTCGCCGACGGGCCCGCGGCGTCCGCTCAGTTCGACTTTCCAGCCGGCCTCGCGGTCGACGGCTCAGGCAACCTCTACGTCGCTGACTCGAACAACAACCGCCTACGAAAGATTACGCCTTTCAAGCGCTGACGGGTCTACACCCGGGAGCGGCCGCGCCCTTCCTGGCGGCGGAGCAGCATCAACCCGCCGGCGACCAGTGCGCCTGCGATGGCCAGCGTCAGCCCCACGCGGATTGCGATAGCGGCCTCCGGGCTCATCCAGCCCGTCAACAGCGACTTTCCACTTAAGGCAGAAGACGGCAGGAGCCCGCCAGTGCCACCAGGCGGCAGTTGTGCCGCCGCCACGGCCGTCGCGCCGGCAGGCGCACCGGCGGCGGGGGCCGGAGCGCCGCCGATTGTGAACGTGACGCGATCCTGGACATTCGGGCTGTAGGGCGTGTGATCGGTGTGGGCGAGCACGACCCAGACGCTATGCGGACCGGGAGATAGACTCGGCAGAGGTTCGCTCGTATTCGGAGTGTGGATGATATCGGCCTGCCCAGAGGGTATGGGTTGTCCGGGCTGCAGAACCGTGGCCGGATCCCTATCGATGAAGTAATGCAGGTGGGCCGCGTTTGGATCGCCGGCGGCGGCGTCCTTGATGACGGCCCCCGAAGTCTCCACCGTTACCGTGACCGGGTTGCCGAGCGCAGCGCCGTTGGACGGCGCGGTAATGCGCACCGTTGGCCCGCCCTGCGCATGGGCGGGCGGCAGGACTGACGGCAATCCTATGCCCGCGGCAAGGATCGCCAGGCTAACGATGATTGCCCGCGGAAGAACTCGCATTCTCATCTCCGGTCCTCATCACTGCGTTTATCGAATAGCGGGGCCGGTACGGCCACACATGACTGAGTCAGCGTAGCTCGTTCCTGCGAGTCCCTGTCAACAATCATGGTGTGGGCTCAGGAGCTCGAGGAAGCCGCTAGAATGCTGCTGATGCTCGACCGTCCATCCTCCGTGCTGTGTCGGCACCGCCTCGATGCGAAGCACAGGGACGCGCGGGGCGCGGAGGTGCGACGCCCCCGAAAGGCAAATGAGCTTAGGTGGCTGCTACCCTCGATTCCAAACATCAAGTCGGGATGAACGGGTGCTTTCAATGACTGTGCCCGGTCCTCTTTCACTTCGTATCAGCGACGCCGAGGGCCAACGCCCGCTGCAGCTTGAGGGTGCATCCTTCGCGGCCAGCCGCGACCCGAGTTGCGAACTCCACCTCGATAGACCGGGAGTGTCGCGCCAACACGGCCGCTTCGTACGCCGCTCAGACGGCTGGTACTACGCCGACAACGGCAGCCAGAACGGGTCGTTGCTGAACGGCGAGCGCCTCCATGCGGGCGAACACCGCCTTCTCCATGCCGGTGACGTATTGGCCCTTGTCTCCGTCACGCTTGACGTAGTCTCGGTTGCCGCCTCGAGACCCGATGGGGCTGGTACCACGGCGGGTCTCACCGCCGCACTCGACGAAACGCTTATCGCTCCCGCCGGCGCTGCCGTGAATGGCGCGCCCGCGGATGTCGAGACCTTCATCAGTGCTGGCAGGGCAATCGATAACGAGATCGTCCTCAGCGACCCGTACGTCTCCGGACATCACCTGGAGGCGTGGATGCGCGGCAGTGAGCTCTACGCGCGCGACCTCGACAGCCGTAACGGCACATTTCTCGGCGACCAGCAGTTTCGAGAGGGCGTGGTTCCAGCCGGCGCAACGCTCAGGCTCGGCAGAGAGGCACTGCTGTCCGCCTCGGATCTCTTGTCCCACCTCGCGGTCGAGCCCGAGCAGCCCATCCCGCAGCGGAAGCAGCGTCTACTGGACCACCTCCTCGTCGGCCGTGGACTCGGACGCAGGGTCGGCCGAAGCACCGTCATCCTGCGAGACGTCGACATCAGCGTGCGAGCGGGAGAATTCATCGCGATTGCAGGCGCCTCCGGCGCCGGCAAGTCGACGCTGATGAAGGTGCTGAACGGCTACACGCCGCCGGACATGGGCAAGGTGCTCCTGGCCGCAGGCACGAACGGAGCCGGCGAGATCGGCTATGTGCCCCAGGACGACATCATCAGCCGTGAGTTGCCACTCCGTGATGCACTGATCCTCTCTGCCACGCTCCGCTACCCACCGGGAACCAGCGCCGGAGCCATCGAGGAGCGCGCCGACGAGGTGTTAAACGAGCTCGGTCTTGCGGAAAGCGGCACAACGGCAGTGAGCCGTCTCTCGGGCGGGCAACGCAAACGCGCGTCGGTCGCCCTGGAGCTGATGACCAAGCCCCGACTGCTGCTGCTCGATGAGCCGACCAGCGGCCTCGATCCCGCCAGCGACCGGCGGCTCATCAAGCTGCTTCGCGCCCTCGCCGACTCCGGCTTCGGCATCCTCTTGATCACGCACTCCACTGCCAATATTGCGGCCTGCGACACGGTCGCATTCCTTGCGCCAGGCGGATACCTGGTGTTCTGGGGCAGTCCAGACTCCGCCAAGCGCTATTTCGAGATCGAGAACCTCGAGGAGGCATACGAGAAGCTGGAAGCCGAGGGGACGCCGCAGGAGTGGCGGCAACGTTTCCTGCAGTCACCCGAGTATCATCACCTGCATGCCGAAGAACAGGCCGGCTTCCGACGCCTAGAGACCATGAATCCGAGTGGTGTGGAATCCGGACGGCCGTTCTCTGCCGCGAACCTACTCTGGCAACTCAAGGCGCTCACGCGGCGTTACTCCCGCACGATCCTGGCCGACAGGCGCAACCTCGCCCTCCTTCTCTTGCAGGTCCCGGTCATCTTGGTGCTGGCGCGTATCATCTTCGCCCCTGACGTGCTTATTCGCGTGAACCGCAGTGTGTCATTTCAAGACGCGCAGAGTCTGCCCGCAATCGTCAACGGCCACTCGCCCGTGTTAGGAAACGCCACGCCGGGAATGAACCTGCTGTTCGTCGTCGCCACGACCCTCGTCTGGCTCGGCACGATAAACGCCGCACGTGAGATCTGCAAGGAGCTGCCGATTTGGGAGCGGGAACGCCATGTCGGCGTCCGGCCCGTCCCGTATCTACTATCGAAGACGCTCGTACTGGGCGGTCTTTGTGGCGTGCAGACGGTCGTGCTGTTCGTCCTCATTCTGCTGTTCTGGGATGTACCTGGGGGCGCCGCTGCTGCGTTGGGCATTCTCCTCGCCGGCTTTCTTGCGTCCCTCTCCGGCGCGGCGATCGGCCTGAGCATCAGCGCATCCGTATCGACTCCAGATCGCGCCGTTGCGCTGGTCCCCATCCTGATGATTCCCCAGATTCTGTTCGGCGGGACGGTTATCCCGCTCTCCGGCATCGGGGCCGCGGGCCAGGTCATCAGCTCCATCGCCGGCGCCCGTTGGGCCTTCGAAGCGCTCGCACGGCTTACGGACCGGGCAGCATATCTCCCGGCTGGAAGCCCGTTTGAAGGATCCGTCAGCGGGCCGGCTCTTCTCCCAATAGGCGCACTGTTGGTTCTGGTGCTGCTGTTCAACCTGCTGGCGCTGTTAGTCGTGGCAGGTCTGAGCGATACCGCTGGCCTGCTGTCCTCGGCGGCCCTCGTCTAGCACTCCGCCATAAAGTACAGAACGTTGTTGCCCAAATTGCTGTCCGAGACGGTGTGCGCCGGGTCGACGATGATCTGTACCTGCCTGCCGCAATCTGCAGGGAAGGTCATGTCGTGGTAGGCGACGCTCTGACCTGCCGCTAAACCGGGAATGGCCATCTGTCGTTGACCCACGCTGGAAACCTGCAGAACCATGAACAGTCCGGCATCCTTGCTGCCAAGGTTCCAGATCTGGATATTCGGCGACCCGTCTCCGTACTGGCCCGCCAGCGTGATAGCCAGGTCGACGTGTGGCTTCGGCTCCGGAGCCATCGTCGTGGCCACCGGGGCCACGATTCCGCGGAGCACCGATCCGCCGGCGGATCCACCCGGCGAACCGCCACTATCCGTCGCAACCTCGCAGAGAGCAGGCGTCGTGCCGCAGCTGGCGAAGTCGCCGTTCGCGGAGACACGGCCGTAGCCGCCAAACACTGACACGCCGGCAACAGCCGCGATGAGTGAAAGACCCGTGATTGTTCGGCGGATGCTCGAGCGCTTCATTTCGTTGCTCCCTCTTGATGTCTGCGCCACCGGGACCGAGATGGCCCGGTTGACCATTCGAGTTTCGCGTCCGAGAAGCGCATCGGCTGCCCTCTGCGCGACAGCCACCGGGTAAACACGATTACACGTCGCCCTGATTCTGCCGGTGATTGGCGACGCCGCATGCGCCGTTCGTTGTCTTGGTAGCTGTTCGCGGTCAAGACAAAACCGCGCGCCCGAGAAGGCCCGCCATCACGGCGGGCCTTCATGCGAGAGCTGCTTTGGCGGGCAGTGAGTGCCGTCGGTTAAACGCTTCCTCGCAGGCTACGAGCCAAGAGCGTTCGCGATCGGGTGCGGCGCGAGAGGACGTACCGGGAACGGTTGAGCCGTCCGCGCCCCCACGACACCCAGGTCGACCCAATGGCCGTCTTCACACCCGACGGCGTGCGTCTTGCCGTCCGAGGTCGTCACGTAGTCAACCTGGCCGGAGAGCGTCCATTCTCCCGTTGACTTGTTGAGACAATCCATCACGATCCCGTTGTCGTCATTGCTCGCGGCGCGCACCTGCGCAACCGGAAGGCTCACCACAACCAAGGCCAGCAGGGAAACCGTTGCCAGGGCACGAACGGAATTGCGGATGTTCATCGCTGCCTCCACTCCTCGATTGACGCCGCGGATCGGTTGCCCGCGGCGTCCCTGTGTCAGTTCGAGGGTAGAAGCGCGCCGGAATCCGTTCCGCCTCCTGCGTCACAATCAGCGTGTAAACCGTGCAACAGCCAGACGTCCTTGTCGATTCGAGGTGCGCCGGCCGGAGGCTGGCACTTCGCTGCCACCAGTCCGATCCGCAATCCCGGCAGCCACCTGGATTGCCTGCCACCGTGCAAATCATGTATCTGAATATGTTCGATACGTTCCGTGGTTCTCCTTCCTTCATGAGCGGTGCGCGTGCAAAGTATCTCCTGGGTCCGCGACCACCTCGGCGCCTATTGCATGCCGCTACGCCCTGTGTCGATTCGAGAGTAGAAGCGCTTACTGAGGAGGACCTACACAGTCACTCACGCGAGTAATCTCAGCGAAAGATCCCGACAAGCTATAGGTCCGGCCGAAAAATCGATGAATAGATAAGGGTGTAGGCGCTTCCTCCATAGTGCGGTGCTGATTACGATCAGAGCAACGGATTGAAGGAGGCGGCGTCGATGCTTGGTGAACGTGGTCCGC
>Ga0193751_1000937_pt1 | contig 19798 bp, 13 predicted proteins | sample L1c2metaG_FD_143050 | JGI IMG/M metagenome (GOLD analysis project Ga0193751, IMG submission 143050) | Soil microbial communities from a riparian zone of the East river system, Colorado, United States - L1c2 | ecosystem: Environmental > Terrestrial > Soil > Riparian zone | place: USA: East River... | reverse complement strand
CGTGAAGATCTGCACCCTCTACGGGGCGGGTTTCTATTATATGCCGGGCACCGATATTTGCTTGAAGATCGGTGGCTATGCGCGGGCGGAAACGACCTATCATAGCAACGGCAACTTCGCCGGGGGGCCGACGGCGCAGAACTTTAATAACCGCTACACCAACGAGTTCGTGATGCGGGCCCGCGCCTACATCACGGCCGATGCGCGTGAGCAAACGGCTTGGGGTACGGCGCGCGCCTATGTCGCCGTTGGTGTTGCCACGACCGATACCGGCGCAACGGTCACGCCATCTATTTTGGGCTTCAACCGCGCCTTCATCCAATGGGCAGGAATCACGGCGGGTATCACCCAGTCGTTCTTCGACTTCTATAGCTCGGCGGCCGTCGGTTACCGGGCTTATAATCCTAACGAAGATACCGGCGATGCCGGCTGGTGGCTGTGGGCCTATACCGCGCAGCTTGGCAACGGCTTGTCGGCGACAATCTCCGCCGAACAGCGCCGCACGTCGCAGATCATTAATAGCAGCGGCTCTGGTAGTGGTACGTTCTGCGGCACTCTCACCAATGCCCTCGTCAATACCGGCTGCTACGGCGGCATTCAGGTGCCGGATATTGTCGGCAACATCCGCCTCGACCAGACCTGGGGCAGCGCCCAGGTGATGGCTGTGGCGCATGAGGTCAATGCCCAGTACTTCGGCACGCCTCCTTTTAGCGGCCATCCCGGCGACAAATGGGGCTTTGTCGTGGCCGCCGGCCTGCGCCTGAACTTCCCGAACATCGCTCAAGGCGACTACTTCCAGGCCGAGGTGAACTACACCCAGGGCGCCTTGAGGTATTTGGAACATGGCGACAACTCTCCCAACTGGAACATCAACAGGGGGAACACCTTGGGCTTCGGCGTCACCAGCGACTGCGTGTTCGGTGCGGCGACTGCGGGCACCACCGACACCGTTGCAACCGGGACGACCGGCTGCAATTTGACTACGGCCTGGAGCGTCAACGCGTCCTATGAGCATTATTGGACGCCGCAGTTCCATGAATCGTTTGTCGGCTCCTATCTGGCGACGCGGTACAACGCGCAGGCGAATGCCCTGCTATGCACTGACGAAGGTGACAGCCCCTCCGGCGTCGGCGGTGTAGGAGCCGTCGCCCATGCTGGCTGCAACAACAACTTCGACGTCTGGTCGGCGGCCACTCGCCTGCAGTACGACTTCACCAAGACCCTCTACCTCGGCGTCGAATTCCTGTATCAGCACCTTGATACAGCGACGTTGTCGGGGAATACCACCCATGCCGCTGGCTTTATTCCTGGCAGCGGTACCAGTAGCCTTAGTGCTTCTGGCGAGAATCAAATTAAGAACCAAAACAACTTGGCGGTCACGCTGCGAATGCACAAGGACTTCCTGCCTTGATCGGCTGATTGAGGCGGAGAATTCGAACCCCGGCGGCATCAACCCGCCGGGGTTTTTCTTTGCGTATTTAGGTCGAAAGCGGCCGACGTGATCACCTATCAGCGGTCGCAAATGCGCGCGTTTGCGGGCGCGGCGGTCGTAATGAGCCCAGATGAAGCCTAGGTACGCGGTCCCGCTCTAACGTCCGCGGTCGCATTTCGTAACGAACGCAGCAATGCGCCGAAACAGTTCAGCGCCTTCGAGCAATGGAACGTGGCCCTGGTCCGGCACCTCAATCGATTCCAGGCCGGGATGGCGCGCGCGCATCGCGCTCACCGTCGCTGCGGAAAGGATGTCCGAATTGGCGCCATGGATGACTAAGACTGGCACGCGGGCGAGCGCGTCGAATTCGTTCCACAGCGACGGCACGGGGTGGTCGACGTCGAATTCGGCGAGCGTACGCGCCAATTGCACGTCATAGGTGAGCGCCAGCTCCCCGTTCTCCATCTTCCAAGTGCGAGCCGCGGCGGCGAGCCATTGCACGGCTGTGAGTGTCGGAAATTGCGTGCCGAACAAACCCCGAAGAATCTCGGCGCCCTCGGCAAAGCTTTTCGGCTGCGGCAGCCCGCCGACATAGCCTTTGATGCGGGCGACTCCTTGCGGCTCAATCACTGGCCCAATGTCGTGCAGCACGGCGCCGGCGATCGCGGTCGGGCGCGCCACCCCAAGCATCATAGTGAGAATGCCGCCGCGCGAACTGCCGATAAAGACGGCGCGGTCGATTTTCAACGCGGCCAGCACTGCGACGACATCGGCCAACTCGGTCGCAAGATTATAGTTTTGCGGATCAGCGTCGTATTCGGATTGTCCGCGTCCACGTGAGTCGATTGCGATCACGCGCCGTCTCGGTTGACCATTGGCGAGCGCCAGCGCCAGCGCGTCAAAATCCGCGGTCGTGCGCGCAAGTCCCGGCAAGCACACCACCGCGAGACTAGATGCCGCCGTCGAACTATATTCGCGCACATGTAGACGCAAACCATCCGGCGCTAGAATAAGGATGCTGCGGCCGTCGCATCCGCCGGAGCCGCTAGTCATGGCAGATGAGCTGGAGGGGTCGTTCACGGCAACAATCTAATTGCCGGCTGACATTGGAGCAATCCGAGGCCGACGGGCGCCATCATATTTCCATATTATTATCAATAGCTTGTTGGTAACCAAATAACGTTTGACTTGTTTCGTAGCATCGGTTGCCGTGCCGAAGGTCGGGTGTGCGGCTTGCCTGCAAATCGTGAAATGACCCCCGTTATCGACAGCATTCGAACGGCGCGATGAGCTAACGTTGATAAAGAATATCGCGAATAATGGCGAGTTTCAGAGTGGATTGTCGGCTCTCCGGGCCGGCAGGCTCAATGACGCCGAGCGCCTCTTCAAAGCTGTGCTGCGTACCGAACCGAAGCACGTTGGCGCGCTCAACCTGATGGGCGTAGTGCTGATGCAATGTAAGCGCTTCGCCGAAGCCGAAGACTATTTTCGCCACGCGTTGCGGCAGCATCCGCCCTCCGATGCGACGCTCTACAATTATGGAATTGTACTTAAGGCGTTGAACCGTCCTCCCGAAGCATTGCAGCGCTTCAACGAGGCCCTGCAGATCAATCCCTCGGTCGCGGAGACCTGGAACAATCGCGGCACCGTACTCAATGACCTCAAGCGGCATGAAGAGGCGATTGCCGATTTCGACAAAGCTATTGCACTCGATCCACGCTATGCGGAAGCGTTGTGCAATAGGGGCAAATCTTTAGCTGCGCTCGAGCATCACGATCAGGCAATGATAGCGTTCGAACGGGCGCTTGTGCTAAAGCCAGAGCTCCATGAAGCATGGCTTGGCCGCGGCCACGCGCTTTTCAATCTCAAGCAGTACCACCACGCCCTCGCGGCCTTTGATCGCGCCCTGGAACTGAATCCCGATTTTACGCAAGCATGGCTTGGTCCATGACTGCATTGTATCGGATGCAGTACGACCAAGCATTCCTTAGTTATCACAAGGCACTAACGCTCGATCCGGACGTGGAGTATGCGGAAGGTCTTCGATTGTTAGCGAAACTAAATCTGTGCGACTGGACGACATTGAATGCGGAAATTCAGGGGCTCTTATCACGGCTGAGAGAAGGAAGGGCGGTGAGTGCCCCTCTTGCACTCATGTCCATGCCCTCTACGCCCGCTGATCAGTTGCGATGCGCCCAGTCCTTTGTGAAGGATTTGCCTGTGTTTCCGCCGGTTTGGAGCGGCGAGGCATATTCTCATGATCGCATTCGCGTTGCCTATCTTTCCGCTAACTTTAGCGATCACGCGGTCGCCCATCTCACGGCCGGGCTGTTCGAACATCATGATGGTTCACGCTTTGAGGTCACAGGAATATCGATTGGGCCAGATCAGAACTCGGCGATGCGGCGGAGACTGGTAAACGCATTTGAGCGCTTCGAGGAGATAGAAGACAAAACCGACGAGGAGATTGCGAACCTGATTCGAAGCCGTGAAATTGATATTGCAGTCGATCTCATGGGACACACGCAACAGGCGCGCCTTGGCATCTTTGCGCGGCGCCCGGCACCAATTCAGCTGCATTATCTGGGTTATGCCGGAACTCTAGGGACAAACTTTATCGACTATATTCTTGCCGATTCAATCGTCATTCCGAAGGAGCACCGCCCATTCTTTGCGGAGCAGGTGGTCTGGCTACCAGACAGCTATCTCGTCAATGACAATCGGCGGGCGATTTCGCCGCGCACGCCGACGCGCCAGGAATGCGGACTGCCCGAGAATGGATTTGTTTTTTGCTCCTTCAATAATGCTTACAAGATCGTGCCAGCAATATTCCAAGTCTGGATGAGACTGATTCACGCTGTGCCTGACAGCGTTCTCTGGTTAAGCCAAGCCGATCCAGTTGCGATGACCAATCTGCGCCGCGAAGCCGAACGGTGCAGTGTGCATGCGCAACGACTGTTATTTGCGCCGAAACTCGCGGAAAACTCGGATCATCTGGCGCGCCAGCGGCGGGCAGATTTGTTCCTCGACACTTTGCCTTACAATGCTCACACCACTGCGAGCGACGCGCTGTGGACCGGTCTGCCGGTATTAACGTGCCTCGGCGAAACGTTTGCGGGGCGGGTGGCTGCAAGCCTGTTGCGGGCAGTGGGACTTCCCGAGCTCGTGACGACGTCGCTCGACGACTATGAGGCTTTGGCGCTCAAGCTCGCGCGCGAGCCGTCGTTTCTGGCCGCGATCAAAGCCAAGCTTGCGCGCAACCGGGACTGTTATCCGCTGTTCGATACGGCGCGCTTCGCCCGGCATATCGAAGCTGCCTACAGCGCCATGTGGCAGCGGTATCAAAGAGGAGAAGCGCCTAAGGCTTTTGCGGTCGAGCCGCGGAGTGAATTAGGTGGCGCCGGCCGAGGCGAAAGTAAAATTATTGGGCGGGATGCGTTGAGGGATCGTCAGCAGTGAATTGGAGCGGCAACGACGACTTCCAGCGCGGGCTCTCCGCGCTGCATGCCGGCAAGCTCGGGGATGCTGAGCGCCTCTTTAATGCCGTCCTGCGCGCCGAACCTGTGCATATCGGCGCCCTCAATCTCATGGGCGTTGTGTTGACCCAGCTTAGCCGCTTTACCGAGGCCGAGACTTATTTTCGCCGCGCCTTGCAACAGCATCCGCCTTCAGATGCGACACTGTACAACTATGCAATCGTGCTTAAGGCGTTAAACCGGCCTGCCGAAGCATTGCAACGTTTCGGCGAGGCCTTGAAGATCAATCCCTCGGTCGCTGAGACCTGGAACAACCGCGGTACCACATTCAATGATCTGGAACGCTACGAAGAAGCGATCGCGGATTTCGATAAAGCCACTGCGCTCAATCCGCGCTACGCCGAGGCGTTCCACAACAAAGGAAAATCGCTGATTGCACTCAAGCGCGGCAATGAGGCATTGGCTGCTTTCGAACGGGCGCTTGCCATAAATGCCGGTCTTGCCGAAGCATGGCTTGGCTGCGGCAGCGTACTAAGCGAACTCAAGCGTTATGATGAAGCGCTCGCCGCGTATGACCGAGCGCGGCAGCTAAAACCAGAGCTTGCCGAAGCGTGGAGCGGACTCGGCATGACCCTGATGGAGCTCGAGCGGTCCGATGACGCACTGCAGGTCTTCGATCGGGCGCTTACGCTTAATCCCAAACTCGCCGAAGCTTGGCTTGGCCGCGGCAATGCTTTCTACAAACTCAGTTGCTACGACCAAGCGGCTACCGCTTACGATAAGGCCCTGACGCTCGCTCCCAACCTCGCCGAAGCGTGGCTCGGCCGCGGTGCTGTCTTTTTGCAGTTGCAGCAATTCGACGATGCATCCACTGCTTGTGGTCGAGCTCACGTACTAAAGCCCGACCTTGCTGAAGTCTGGGTCAGCCGCGCGAATATCTTTTTCAAATTGGGGCGGTATAACGAAGCAACTGCCGCTTACGACCGGGCGATCGCATTAAAACCAGATCTCGCCGAAGCGTGGCTTGGCCGCGGCAATGTGCTCAGTGTGTGCGGGCCTTTTGAGGAAGCGCTTTCCGCCTCTCACCGGGCGCTTGCCCTCAAACCCAACCTGGCCGAAGCCTGGCTTGCCAGCGCTGCTTCCCTTGTCCAGCTGCAGCAATATGACAAAGCTCTTGCCGCTTACGACGCGGCGCTCATGCGCAAGCCGGATCTTGGATATGCCAGGGGCGATCGCCTGCAGGTGAAGTTGTATTTGAGTGATTGGACCAATCTGGACGCGGAGCTCTCCGAGCTTGTATCAACAGTAAGAGCAAAAAAGCCTGCTATTTCTCCGTTCCAGTTTCTCGCGATGCCGCCGGGGGTGGCAGCCGACCAGCTGCAATGCGCCAAAACGTTCATGGCGGATCAGCGGCGCTTTCCGCCGGTCTGGCGCGGAGAGATTTACTCGCATGACCGCATCCGCATCGGTTATTTCTCCGCTGATTTCCGAAGGCATGCAGGCTCGCGACTCGTGGTGGGCCTGTTCCAGCATCATGATGAATCGCGTTTTGAGATTACGGCGCTCTCTTATGGCCCGGACGACGGCTCGGACATACGCGCCAGTATAAAATCTGCGGTCGAGAATTTCGTCGACGTTCGTACCATGACCGACGACGAAATTGCCGAATTCATTCGCCGCCGTGAGATCGATATCATCGTCGATCGGACTGGACTGACGCAATATAGCCGCTTCAGCGTCCTGTCGCGGCGCGTCGCGCCTGTTCAGATCAATTTTCTCGGCTATCCGGGCACAATGGGCGCCGATTGGATGGACTATATCATCGCCGATCCGACGATTATTCCCGAGGACCATTTCCAGTTTTATAGCGAACAAGTTGTGTGGCTGCCGGACACTTACCAGCCCAATGACAACAAGAACCGGATTTCGGAACGTCTGCCAACGCGGGCCGAGTGCAACCTGCCGGAAGCGGCCTTTGTGTTTTGTTGTTTCAACAACAGCTATAAGATTACCCCGCAGGTATTCGACGTCTGGATGCGATTACTGGCGGCGACGGAGGACAGCGTTCTCTGGCTAATTGAGACCAATTCGGCGGCCGCGCAAAATCTGCGCCGGGAGGCTAAAGCTCGTGGGATTTCGCCGGAGCGTTTGATATTTGCGCCAAAAAAGCTGCTCGTGGAGCACTTGTCGCGTCACCGTAAGGCAGACCTGTTCCTCGACACTTTGCCGTACAATGCCCATACCACCGCGAGCGACGCGCTGTGGGCCGGCCTTCCGATCGTGACCTGTCTCGGCGCAACCTTCGCGTCGCGGGTGGCTGCAAGCCTGTTGCGGGCAGTCGGGCTTCCTGAGCTCGTTACGACGACGCTTGAAGACTATGAGGCTTTGGCGCTTAAGCTCGCACGCGAGCCATCGTTTTTGGCCGCGATTAAAGCCAAGCTTGCGCACAACCGTGACACTCATCCGCTGTTCGATACGGTGCGGTACACCCGACATATCGAGGCGGCCTACATCAACATGTGGGAGCGGTATCAAAGAGGAGAAGCGCCGGCGGCGTTTGCGGTCGAGAAGATACCGGGCTGGCCGGGCGACGATGCGGCTGAAATGCAAATAACCGAACTGAATCGTTCGGGGGACCGTTGTCAGTGAACTGGAGCGGCAACGAGAACTTCCAGCGCGGGCTCACCGCGCTACGGGCCGGTAATCTCAAAGAGGCCGAGCGTTTCCTGGTAGCCGTTACACGCGCGCAGCCGATGCACGTGCCAGCCCTAAATCTCCTCGGCGTGGTTTTCGGTCGGCTGGGCCGCAACGCCGAGGCGGTCGCGAGTTACGATCGGGTTTTAGCCGTGGCGCCAGATTCCATCGAGGCCTGGTACGGCCGCGGCATGACGCTGCTTGCCGCCGGCCGGCCGCAAGAGGCGATTGCGAGCTTCGATCGGGTGCTCGTCGCCAAGCCGGATTTCGTGCAAGTGCATCTTTTGCGAGCCAAGCTTCTGGCGGATCTAGGCCAGCACGATGCGGCGCTGGCAGCGGTCGACAAACTGCTGGCCGTCATGCCCGGCCTAGCGGAGGCTTGGCTTGGCCGCAGCAATATCCTGTTCGAAGCTGGGCGCCACGAAGAGGCATTATCCGCTGCGCAGCGGGCCGTTGCATTAAAGCCGGATCTTGCTGAAGCGTGGCATGGTCTGGGCAACACGCTCAACGAACTGTCGCGTCACGACGGGGCCCTCGGCGCTTACGACAAGGCGCTGGCCTTAAACCCCAATTTTGCCGGCGCCTGGCACGGCCGCGGCAATGTGCTCAACGAGCTCAGGCGCTACCATGACGCGCTCGCCTCTTATGACAAGGCATTGGCATTAGTTCCCAATCTTACTGAAGCGTGGCTTGGCCGCGGCAATATCCTCAATGTGCTCAAACAATCAGAAGACGCGCTTGGCACTTTTGACCAGGCGCTCAAGCTCCACCCAGACCTTGCCGAAGCGTGGCTTGGCCGCGGCAACGCTTTCTGCGAGTGCAGCGACTACGACAACGCTTCCACTGCTTACGATCGGGCGCTCGCGCTTAACGCCAATCTCGCCGAAGCATGGTTCGGCCGAGGCAATGTGTTTTTCTTCCACCGCAAGGAGTACGAGCAAGCGCTTGCCGCTTACGACCGGGCATTGGCGCTTAAACCGCATTTGAGATTCGGTATTGGCGACCGACTGCACGTGAAGCTCTATCTGAGCGATTGGAGAAATTTGCGGGCGGAGATTGCGGATATTCTGACAACAATAAGGGCGAGACGACCGGCGATTTCTCCTTTTCAATCTCTCGCGATTTTGTCATCCGCGGCCGATCAATTGGCGTGCGCTCAACGTTTTATGGCTGATCAACCGTCCTTTCCGGCCATTTGGCGGGGTGAGATTTATTCGCATGACCGCATACGAATCGCCTATTTCTCGCCCGACTTCTGCAACCACGCTGTCGGGCAACTCGCCGTCGGCCTCTTCGAGGCACACGAAAAATCGCGGTTTGAGACGATTGCGATATCGTACGGCCGGGACGACGGTTCGCAGCTGCGGCGCAGGATAATTTCCGCCTTTGATGATTTCATTGACGTGCGTCAGATGACGGATGCGGATGTGGCTACGGTCATTCGTCGTCGTGAAATCGCCATCCTCGTCGATCTCTCCGGATTGACGCGATACAATCGCTTCGGCGTTTTGTTGCGGCGCGTTGCGCCTATCCAGGTCAACTTTCTCGGTTATCCGGGGACCGCGGGTGCCGATTGCATGGACTACATCGTCGCCGATCCGACGGTTATTCCCGAAGATCACTTCCCGTTATACAGCGAAAAGGTCGTGTGGCTGCCCGACGCCTATCAGCCCAATGACGACAAACGTCATGTCGCGGACCGCAAGCCGACGCGGAGCGAATGCAGCCTGCCTGAGATCGCTTTCGTATTTTGCTGCTTCAACAACAACTACAAGATAACGCCGGAAATATTTGATGTCTGGATGAGATTGCTCCAGGCGAAAGAGGGCAGCGTTCTGTGGCTAATTGCGACCAACGCTACAGCCGAGAGCAATCTCCGCGGCGAAGCCGAACAGCGCGGGATTTCCTCGGAGCGATTGATATTTGCGCCGAAACTGCCGCTCGCCGATCACCTGGCGCGCAGCAGCCAAGCGGACCTCTTCCTCGACACGATGCCGTACAACGCACACACGACGGGAAGCGACGCGCTGTGGGCCGGCGTCCCGCTGGTGACGTGCTTGGGCTCGACATTCGCGTCGCGTGTTGCGGCAAGCCTCCTGAAAGCCATTGGGCTGGACGAACTTATCACGAACTCCCCGGAAGGATATGAAGCCTTGGCGCTGAAGCTTGCGCGCGAGCCGGCACTTCTGGCGTCCGTCAGGGCCAAGCTTAAGCGCAACCGCGAGACTTATCCGCTGTTCGATACGGCGCGATTTACGCGGCACATCGAGGCCGCCTACGTTACCATGTGGGAGCGATATCAAAGAGGCGAGGCGCCTGAAGCCTTCGCCGTCGATCTGCTTGGCTCGGTTGTGAGCGATAAAGCGGGTCGGTTTTTCTAAAATAAGGTATGCCATTAGAATCGGCGCTTGAGCGGACACCGAATTGATACGTCGAATCTTCTCTTCCTCACCCCTCACCCCCTGGCCCGAGATGAGATTGCTAAATTGCTCGGTTCTTAAGGCGCCAATTCCGCGGCCATGAGGCTGCCGTAAGGGGCCGCGCATCCTCGATCGTCGCCAACAGGCGGTAATGGTCCATCCGGCACTGGCGTACCCAAAAATTCCGCTACGGTGCGTAAGATACCGGCGGGGTCGGTGACCATCTCCTCATACCAAACGACACGGACGAGACGTGGAAATTTCGCGCACAGCAAGTCGATCGCTTGATGATAGCAAACGACATAATTGCGAGCCGTCTTAAGGTCGTAGGCGTAACCGTGCCCTGTGTCATACGTCCGCTGATACATGCGTAGGATTGTGTCTTCAATATTTCGTTTAACGCACAAAAAGCGCACGTTTGGAAATACGTCGGCCATGAGATCTGCCGTGTAGATGCGAACTGGCAGTGTATTTGTCACGATGGAGGTAGATCTGTCTTGTCGGATATCTTGATCGGCATATGCTTCGCGGCAGAATCCGTGAAGAGTCTCCGGGATATCTTCGAACATGGTGTTGGCTGGCAAGGCGTTTGCTTCGAGTGTTCGGCGAATAGCATCGTCGATTGCGCCTGGGCTCTCATAGCCGCGTCTAACGCCGGGAAGGACGTTCACAAGTCCTTCCAACACTGTTTTGCCAGATCGCGACGATCCTAGTATGAAAAGGGGGGTGACATAATTGCGCTCGATGCTCCCGGTCGTAGTAGTGACCGGTGTGTTTCGTAGTCGATCGAGAGTTGCCCGCAGTCTCTCGGTCTCAGCATTAACGTCTGCCTGGCAGGTCTCAAAGATCCGCCGGTTTGCGAGGGTGAGACATTCCCACGCCTCTGCGTGGCGGTCCAATTTGTCGAGGGCCGCTGCGCGGACAAAGAGCACCTTGTTCGATTGTGCTTCGTCGCCACATCCAGCGCTAATCATTTTGTCGATTTCTGGCAAATCGATTTTGACGTGGGACGGCAAGGAGCTGAGTGCAACGAGAGCGTCTATCGAATGCGCTCCCCCGACTTTGAAGAGATTGTTGAACATTTGGGCAGCTTCGGCATGCCGTCCCAATCTCATAAGCAGGTGCCCGCGAGCGGTTGACGCCTCAATATAGTGCGGGTTGAGCGCAATTGCTTTGTCGAAACTCGTCAGCGCCTCTTCCCAGCGATGAAGCTTGAATAGGATGCCTCCTCGATTGTAATGGAGCGTGGCGTCCAATGGCGCAAAAGATAGCGCCTGGTCATAATTCGCAAGCGTGTCCTCGTGACGCTCAAGCCGCAAAAGCGCGCGGCCGCGGTTAATGTAGGCGTTGACAAATCTCGGCTGCAACTTTGTCGCTGCCTCAAAGCTGACAAGCGCATCTTCCGGTTGATTCAAGTCCAACAGAGCATTGCCGCGATTGTTAAGCGCATTGGGGTCGGTCGGATCGAGTGCGTGTGCGCGCTCGAAAGTCTCGAGTGCGTCCTTGGGGCGCTTAAGATGACAAAGGACGATTCCGAGATTGTTTAACGCGCTGACGGAGCGGGGATGAATGGCTGTCGCTCTTCTCAGAAGGTCGAACGCCGCTTGATATTTTCCCTGATGGAAATTGAACAGGCCGTACAAATTCAGTGCGTCAAAATAGTCGGGGTTCTTTTTAATGAGCGTTGCATAAAGCCGATCGGCCTCTTTATTTTGCCCCAGCCGTTGCGCTTGAACGGCTTGCTCCAGCGCTCGGAAGGCTTCCAAAAAGCGCGGATTGTGGCGCGGATCGAGGAACGGCGGGCGACTTTGTTCGATCATGATCAATTATTATCGCAATTAGACACTTCTAGTCCTGGCGATAGAGGAAAAAGAGTGTTGTCCGGCCCTCAGCCGATGGGGCTCCAACTTAACAGTTCGGGCAGCTTTATTTCCAGTAACTTGTGCCGAGCAAAACGGCAGTGGCAAGCGTGGAGCAAGTGGCACGCGGGAATTGCATCTGCGCGTTCGCGGCACGATGTTAAGAGGTACTACTAACCACCGCGCCGAAGATCGGCTTCAATCAAAAGCTTCGGATTGTTTTGCACGAGCGCGCGGTAAACTTGCATATTCTCGAGCACGCGCTGGACGTAATTGCGTGTCTCGGAAATTGGAATCCGCTCGATCCAATCGATTGGATCTATCTTCGGATTGCGCGGATCGCCGTATTGCTCGACCCACTCCTTGGCCCGCCGCGGGCCGGCATTGTAGGCGACGAAGGCTAGAATGTAGGAGCCGCGCCAGTTTGCGATGTCGTTGCCCAGCTCCGCCGTGCCCAACTGCGCATTGTAGGCGACATCCTGGCTGAGCCGGCGCTGATCGAAAGTAACATTGAAACGCTTCGCGGTGTCGCGGCCGGCGGCCGGCGTGACCTGCATTAGTCCAATCGCGTTGGCGCTGGAGACAACGCGCGGATTGAAGGCGCTTTCCTGGCGAATGATCGCATAAACCACGCACGGCTCCACCTCGGGTCCGATCTTTTGGTAGTCGGGGACGCCGAAATCGGGAAATGCGTAGCGCTCGAACGGCATGCCGCGGCGCAACGCCCCTTTGCCGATCAGAAGCGTTGCACGGGCGTCGTGGTGGCGCGCGGCGATGCTGGCAAGCGTCGCCAGCGCATCAGTGTCGGGCGCGTTCTCGCCGAGATCGGCCGCGATCCCGGCGACCAGGTCCCGTTCGTCAATCGCGTAAAGAATTTCGAATATGCGGGAAATTTCGAGCAGACGATGCTCGGCGGCCGGCTCGGGCAGCGCGCGTAGCATGACTTCATCGAGGCCGAGCTTCGCGCGTGCGAGTTGCCCGTAATACGCGGTCGGATAATAAGCCGCCTGCCGGTAGAACGACCGCGCATCTTGCTCGCGACCCGCCGCCTCGGCGGCGCGGCCTTGCCAATAGTACGCGCGCGCCAGCGTAATCGGGTTGCTAACGCCATCGGCGATCCGGGCAAAATGCGAGAGCGCAACGGCTGGCTCACGGAGAAATCGCAAGGCGATCCACCCGGCGGTGAAATGCCGCTCGCCCCGGTAATTCTCGTCCTTTGGCGTTGCTGCGCCATTGGCCACCTCGTAGGCGAGGCGGGCGTCGCCAAGATCGAGCAATTTGCGGGCAATCAGCCGGCGCTCAACCCACCATTGATCGACGTCGACGAGTTTCGCAGCCTCATGTCGTGCCGCGACCAATAATTGCGCCGCCTCCACGACCTTGTCGGCGCGCCGCAGCCACTGAACGCGGCTGAAAATGTATCCTGGCTCACGCCTGGCGCTTTCGGGGACCGCCTCAAGCAAGGCCTTGGCATTGGCCGCTTGATCGATCACCGCAATGCGCGCCTTGGCAACGGCCATTGCCGCGGCATCGAGATGGCGTGCGGCCCGCAAGGCCGCATCCTCGTCCTCGGCATAGAGCCGGGCATCCATGCGTGCCGCATCGTCCGCCGGCGTGATCAAGCCTGCGAACGCCTCCCGGGCTTGTCCTTCGAGATCGGAAGAAAAAGCGTCGCTGCGCCAGGCTTCGTGCAAAATCGCCGAGGCGCGTGCGACCTCGCCTCGCATCAGCAGCGCGCGCGCCAGGGCAAAATGTCCTTTGGCAGAACGAGGCGGATCGTCGGCAAAGAACGCGATCACCGTTTGCGGGTCCGGTGGATTTTGCCACAGGGTCGCTTCGGCGCGCCGTCGCAGGAGCGGGATGCTGGGCCAGCTGGGATTGGCGGCGATGAAGCTTTTATAGCGCGAGAAGTCGCCCGACCCGTCTTCGCTGCGCAGGATCACCCATTCGACGAGTTTGCGCGCCAACGGGTCTGTGATGGAGCTCTCGACGTTGGTGGCTTCGTCCTGGCGGTTCTTGCGGACGAGATCGATCGCCTGCTTGACCGCTGTCAGATCGAGCGGCGATGTCGCCACAGTCGGGGCGGTAGCGAAGGCAGGGGCCGTTCGCGGCGGCACGATCGGCTTTGCCGAAGCCGGCCCCTGCAACGCCGGGACAGCGGTGGGAACGTTCGCCGGCAAGGCGGTAACGGGAGCCGTAGCCGTTTGCGGTGCAAGCGACAACGGCGCGCGTTGCGCTGCGGCTGACTGCGGCGCCGCAGGCTTTGCCGCTCCTGCTTTGTCCGGTTTGATCGCTTTGCTCGCGGGACGTTCTCTGGGGAGCGGGACAGGCTCCGACGACCAAGCGGCCTGCAAATCCGCCGTCACTACGCTCAGAGCGATAGCGGCGAGCATGGGCCTAAAAGTCTTCACGTTCCCTCCCAAAGGGGGCCATTCGTCCAACGGTGTCCACCTGCCGAATCTATTCGCGCGACGAGGTTGAATAAATCCTAATTCGCGGCACAGTCGCGACAATTTATAGTTTTGCGGCGAATCGAAGGCTAGGGACCGTCATGAAAGCGAAACGGCTCAGCTTCCATTTATGAAGTCGGCCTCTTTAGCCTCACATAATAATGGAAAGCATCCTCCATCCCCGTCCAACGCTTGAGACTCGGAATCCGATGGAGGCCTTCGATCAGTTCTTTAACTCCAAACGTGTCGGCGATCCGAAAGGTGTAACGCAGGCGCCGACCATTCCAGTTCCACTCGACTGTGTCTCCCTCAGACCACTTGTCGTTTTCAATCATAGCCATCGTGGGCACCGCAGGATAGCGGAACTGATGAATTTCTCCGAGGTCGGGCGCGTCATCAACGATGACGTGCGTAAAACCTCGCTCATAGCTTTGTCGTATGCGCATGCAATTATTGATGTGATCGTCGAAAAAGCATAAATCCGAGGGGCTTTCCGCGCGCACATGATCGGTTCCCCAATCACGTTGGCGATAGTCTACCCCCTCGAGTTTTGACAGCAGCAAAGAAAAGTTCAAATCGAAAGCAAACATTTTTGCCTGCGGTACGGCATGTCTGAGAGTGAATAGGGAAGATCCCCGGTAAACACCGCTTTCTACGATGATCTTAGGATTGAGTTCCCGAGCCAAGAGAAAAAGCCATATTGTGCCGTTGCCGGGAGTAGTTCCGGGTATGCCAAAAGCCTGATTGCGGCTCATCCATCGGAAATAGTCGTCAAGATCGGTCATCGACACGGTCAAACGCAGGCCGATAGCGTCCGTAAATTTGCCCACGCAGGCTAGCAATGCCTCCATGTTTCGAGCGTGCAACGCGGGATTGGCGCGATATTTGATGAAAGGGGGTTCGAGGACAGCGGCGCCGATATCCTGAACCAGCGAAGATGAATGCATGTCGTGAGTCATTTTCCCCGCCTCCAAACGCAGAATTTACTTCAAGCGAAAAAACAAGCTGATTCCCTGCACTTGCTGGCCGCGAACATTGTAGTTGGAGCTTGGTGACTGCATCGCCACAGCAATTTCGTATCCTTGCAGTATTCGCATGACGTCATCGAAGTTCGTAAAAGTAACTGGGTACCTGATCTCCCGATCGGCAATTGTCGGCGGCATCGGCCCAATTCCATTTGCCGCCAAAGGCGATGTCTGCACGCCGACAAGTTGATTGCGACTCCATACGGGAAAACGAGCGAGCATGAAGTAGGGCGCTCGAAGCGCCGCAAGCGCCTTCAACGTGCTCAGTGGCTCGGGTACGTATTGAATCGAGCTTGACGCATGCACGAGATGGACCCGTCCCAGTGCAGCGGCCGCGGCGGCTATATTGGTGAAAACCTCGAATCGTCCTTGAGCCAGCTTGAGAGCGCGTTCGGCCATAGTCGGCGTTTCGACGATCGCCCAACGCAGCGGTGATCGGATGGTCGCAGTCACCCTAAAATAATGAAATCCGCAGCCGCCGCCGAAATCGAGAACTGTCAATGGCCGATCGGTGATTTCCGCGGTCGCTATTCCGACGGATACGATCGAGTTCACCGCCTGCTCGGGAGCAAAATGGCGAGGGTCAACGCCAAGCGCGGTCTTATACGCGATAACGTCCGCAATGACCGCGCTGTCGTAGCCCGTGCCACAAGCGGCGAGCGCCGATGCGAAGTCAGGGAAGATTTCCGTGACTAGCGCCATTCGACGCTCCTGTCATTGCGTTGGTCATCAAAAAAGCCTGCGTTAACGTTTTGGGCATTGGTTTTTTGCACTGTTTGCAACATCTGATGTCGGTGGGTCAATCTGACAACTTTAAGCCGCACAGATTGCCAGGGACATCACTTCGCCATCAAATGCGGGATGACGGTATTGCAGTAAAATCGCGAGGGCTTTCAGGACTCGCGACGGGCTGATATAACGCGCCGACCTCGCGGACGAGCGACATCAGATTTACCTGATAATGGCATGCAAGATATTTGTTATATCGCCGCATTCCCGAAATCGGGCATCACCTATCTGAATTTGATGTTGTTCCATCTGTTGTTCGATCGTCCGCAAGACGTTCGGCTGATCGACAGCCATTACATTTTCGATGTGCATGAGAGTTTGGCGCGCGTTCCGCCGCCGGGCGAGGTGAATCGTTACGTCAAGATTCATTTCCCGTTCGGTTCTCAGATCCCGCTGCGGCAACGGGCGAGGCGGGCGGTCCACCTCTTGCGCGATCCCATAGACGTTATGATGTCGGTATGGGATTTCAAACATCTCACCGGCGAGGAAGGCTTGTTGGACGCTTCACCGCCGCAGCGTGAAGCGCTCTTTCAAAAATTCTGCCAGCACTGGCTGAGCAGCGGCGGGCTCGTCTATCCCTGGGCAGGAAGCTGGCGGGACAATGTGGCCTCCTGGCTCGAGCAAAAAGAACTGCCCCTGCTTCTCGTCCGCTACGAACGCTTGAAAGCACATCCCGCCGAAGAGCTGCGCCGCATCCTGCGCTTTCTTGGTCGTCAAGCCAGCGACGAGCGCATCGCGGCGGCGATTGAGGCCGGCAAGCCTGACAATATGCGTAAGCTCGAATCCGAAGAGGTCAAGGCCGGAGTGTCTGGCATTTTTTACCGACCCGGTTTGGCGCGAGGTTACGCCCGAGGCTACCGTTTTGTCGGGCGCATGCACGGCGGTTCTTCGGAAAAAATCTTAAGCCCAGCCGCTAGGCAATACGCGGCGCAAACATTCGGCCCGATTTTGGCGCATGCAAGCACGCGCATGGATGGTGATTGATGGGTCGTGGATGACAGATATCTTCTGTACCTATTTGGACCACAACTATTTAAGCCGCGCCATGTTGACCTTCAGGTCGCTGCGGCGCTTCGAGCCGAATACGCCGATCTACGTGTTGGCGCTTTCCGAACTGTGCGAAGCAATCTTGCGCGAGCTGGTGCTGCCGAACGTGGAGATCATTCCGCTTGCCGAGCTTGAGAGTGCCTACCCAGAACTCGCATCTGTGAAGCCGACGCGCAAGCTGATCGAATACTATTTTACGCTGTCACCCTTCCTCCCGCATTTCTTGTTTTCACGTACGACTGCCGACCGAATTACCTATATTGACGGCGATCTATATTTCTATACGTCGCCGCGCCCCGTGCTGGATACCTTGGGTGAAGCCTCCGTTGCCATTACTCCACATCGGTTTTCGTTTGATTTTCGCAACCATCACATTTTCGGACGCTTCAATGTGGCCTGGCTGACGTACCGCCGGTGCGCCGAGGGCTTGGACTGTCTCAACACCTACAGGGCGGATTGCACAGCGTGGTGCTACGATCGCGTTGAGAATGGACGTTTCGGCGATCAGAAATACCTGGATTCCTGGCCGGGCCGCTATCCATCACTCAAAATTATCGAGCACAAAGGCTTCAATTTGGCCAACTGGAACATTCATAATTACATGATCCGGTTGAAGAACGACGTGGTGATGATCGACGACGATCCACTCATATTCTTTCATTTCGCTTCAGCACAAATACGACCGGACGGTAGCTGCGAGGTCATTGTCCAGCACAGGGGTGGGCGCAGCAAAGCCGTGCTGTTCGACCACGTCGTCAATCCATATATCCGCGCGCTGGAGGAGGAATCTCGTTCGATGCGAAGACGTTTTCCGGCGCTTCGAACCAGCGTTGCCAATATCAGGTATTCGTCGGTGGCGCGCTAAACCGGCAGCAGGTAAATCGCTGAATAAGGGGCCATTAGATTGGGATTTGATCGGCACAGCCGAGAAAAAGGTCTTTTAACCACCTCGCCGAACCGATATTTATGAATTGGCGGCGGCCCATTTGATGCAAGCCGAAACGTGCGGTGCCGCGCCACAGCGCCTGATTAATCGTGCCGATTGGATCGTGACATGGCCGCAAAGACACAATTTCGAGGCTCGTTCACCGCACTCGTGACGCCGTTCAAGAATGGGGCCGTCGACGAAAAAGCGTTCCGCGACCTGGTCGATTGGCAAATTGCCGAGGGCATCAACGGTCTGGTTCCGGTCGGTACGACCGGGGAGAGCCCGACGCTCTCCCACGACGAACACAAAGAAGTCGTCGAATGGTGCGTCGAGCAGGCCCGCGGCCGAGTTCCGGTCATAGCGGGCGCGGGCTCCAACTCGACCGCGGAGGCGGTTGAACTTGCCCGCCACGCCGAAAGCGCCGGCGCCGACGCCGTCCTCATCGTCACGCCCTATTACAACAAGCCGACGCAGGAAGGGCTTTATCAGCACTTCAAGGCGATCAACGCCGCGATCGGCATTCCGATCTTCATCTACAACATCCCAGCCCGCTCCATCATCGACATGTCGGTCGATACGATGAAGCGCCTTTACGAGCTTAAGAACATCGCCGGCGTCAAGGATGCGACTGCGAATATGATGCGCGTATCGGCGCAGCGCGCGGCCCTGGGTGAAGATGTCACCTCGAACGTAGCGCCGCGGCTCTGCGCCGAATTCCAGGCCGCATGCCTGAAAGGCGATTTTGCCGCGGCGTTGAAGTTGCAGGACAAGCTCGCGCCGCTGCACATCAATCTGTTCGTCGAGACCAGTCCGGCACCCATCAAATATGCGCTGTCACTGCTCGGCAAATGCGCCAACACGCTGCGGCTGCCGATGGTCCCAGCAACCGAAAAGGCGCAAACCGCGGTACGCGAAGCAATGGTGCACGCGGGCCTGATTAATTGACTTGTCGGTTGAAACGGCCGCGCTTGGCTTGAATGCCGGGCGTGCGGCGCAGCGTCTTTACCTTCTGTGCTATCGATCAATCGGGAGGATGGCCGGATGCTTGATGAATTCAAGAAATTCGCCTTGCGCGGCAATGTCGTCGATCTTGCGGTCGGCGTGATTATCGGCGCCGCGTTCAACAGTATCGTGCAATCGCTGGTCGGCGACATCATCATGCCGATGGTCGGCGCTGCGACCGGCGGATTCGATTTCTCCAACCATTTCTTTCCGCTGTCCGCCAAAGTCACGGCGGCAAACTTGGCCGACGCCAAGAAGGAAGGCGCGGTACTGGCCTGGGGCAACTTTCTAACGATCACGCTGAATTTTTTGATCGTCGCCTGGGTGTTGTTCTGGGTTGTCCGATTTATCAATCGGCTAACCCGTGCGGAAGCCGAACGAGCGCCGCCAGTGAGCAAGCAGGAGCAGCTGCTCACGGAAATCCGCGACCTGCTCAAGGCGCGTTGAAGCAGGGACGCGGCGAAAGCTGGCTGAAATGGCGGCTAAGAGCGCAACGAGCACGGAGAGAAAGCGGCGCGTGGTCGCCGACAATCGCAAGGCGCGCTTCAATTATTTTATTGACGAAACCTTCGAGGCCGGCTTGGCGCTCACCGGCACTGAGGTTAAGTCACTGCGGCAGGGCAAAGCAACGATCGCCGAATCCTATGCCGATGCGCGCGGCGGCGAGATCTGGCTG
>Ga0193751_1000936_pt1 | contig 19815 bp, 20 predicted proteins | sample L1c2metaG_FD_143050 | JGI IMG/M metagenome (GOLD analysis project Ga0193751, IMG submission 143050) | Soil microbial communities from a riparian zone of the East river system, Colorado, United States - L1c2 | ecosystem: Environmental > Terrestrial > Soil > Riparian zone | place: USA: East River... | reverse complement strand
GGACAAGCTGCCGACGATGGCGGTGGACGGCAAAGAAACTTGACGAGCCGCTTCAGGTTCTGCGCGGTTGCGGTGAGCAGCACCTCGTCCCTTGCGCCGGTCAAACCTCGCAGTCGAAGCCGGTCGAGCCTGAAGATGCGCTTCATATGAGCAAATCGCATCTCGATCTTCTTGCGCTCGCGGCGTGACTGCTGGAAGGCCTCGGTGTTGGCCAGCGCACGAACCTGATCTCGCACATCCTCGTGGATATCTCGTGTGACCTTGCGCACAACCGCCGTCGTGCATTTGAGCTTCAGCGAGCAGATTGCGCAGTCGTTCTTGTTGGCCCTGTAGTAGACGATGTGGCCCTGATCGATGTTGCCGGTACTGGTAAGTTCTGCGCCACCTGGGCAAACGTAAATGTTACGCTTGTGGTCGAAGACAAAGTCGGCTCGGCTGAAGGTGCCAGCGTGGCGCGCTGACCTGTCCCACACCGGAACGTGCGGTGTGATCTTGCGATCGATCAGCCATTTGAGCAGCTTGACCGCACCATAAACCGTGTCGCCGGCCAGTCGCTGCGGCCGCAGATCGAAGCGGTGCCTGACACGCTCTACCATGGTCTGGGTGACAGCGATCTCCACTGCGCGATTGGCGCGGGTGCCTTCGGCGTCGAGGATGATCCCAGCCTTGTTGTCGATCAGATAGTTCGCATCATAGGCAAAGAATGGGTCGACGCCCGGCCTGGCAACCCAGGTTGCCTGCGGGTCGGTCAACGAGACTTCCTTGGCTGGCTTGCTGCGACTGCCGCTGCCGCTCGAACCATCACTATCTCTGTCATCATCTGCTTCGTTACTGCGGGCGGCATCAAGAGCCGTCAGATACTCTCGAACCGCACGGGATGCCTCCTCAGCCTTCGGCCAGGCAATCGGCTGATCACCAGGCATCCGCTTCTTCTTATCCACGTCTGCCTTGATCAGGCTCGCATCGACCGAGAATGCTTCACCGCCGACTAGCCCGGCCGCGATGCACTTCGCCACCACGCCCTCAAATACCCGGCGCAACGCATCGCTCTCGCGAAAGCGCTCATGCCGTGCACGGCAAAATACCGAATGATCGGGAATACTGTCTTCAATGCCGAGCTTGCAAAACCATCTGTAGGCTAGATTGACCTGCACCTCAGAGCACAGCCGCCGCTCCGAACGGATCGCAAACACATAGCCCACGATCAGCATCCGGATCATCAGCACCGGATCGATCGACGGGCGACCCGTGTGCGAGTAGTAACGCGCAAGCTCTCTGTGCACCCAATCGAGATCGAGAGCGTCGTCAATCTGGCGTACCAAGTGATCGGCTGGCACTACCTTGTCGAGCTCAAACGAATAAAAGAACTGACCTTGTCCGCCTTCCCGCCGACCCATCATCGACCGCTCCCGCGATTCGTCGCCTCAATCCGACGGAATCACGGTTCAACAATCGTCTCAACAAGAGTTTTGCAACACAATCAGATGCATAGCGGACTTTGACCAACCGTTGCTCATCGATCTCGATTTATGAGTACACGCCGTAATCGCTCGTCCGAAGCGGACGCGGCGTCATGCTGCGCGCGCCGATCTACGGCGCAGCAACCGGTTCACCAGCGTTTATTGTTGCTGCAATGGCGGTGAAAGTCGCTGTCAGTCCAGCAATGGCTCTTGCTGATCGATGGCCCCCAGAACGGTTTACCCCAAACCGCGCCGATCACCCCGCCGACCACCGCGCCGGGCGGCCCGGCCACGACAAGGCCCGTTCCGGCACCGGCCACAGCACCGACCGTGTCGGCCTGCGCCGCCGAAATCCCGATCGCTCCGGCAAAAACTGCCGCCGCCAGCAAAGATTTACGCATCACGTCCCTCCACTCCCCGCAATCCGCCGAAACCGCCGGCCCAAGGTGGCACTAACAGCTGGCATTAACTATCACGCTATACCTTTTCATAAGGTTGACGGGCTGGCCCGTCGACGATGGTCCCCCGATTGATCTCGGCAATCCGGCTGACGCCGATCAGCGCCATGGTGATATCGAGTTCGTTGCGCATGATCTCGATGGCGCGGGCGACGCCGGCCTGGCCGGCGGCGCCGAGCCCGTAGACATAGGCGCGGCCGCTCATGCAGGAGCGCGCGCCAAGCGCCAACGCCCGCGCGATGTCCTGGCCCGACCGGATACCGCCGTCGAACATGACCTCGATGTCGTTGCCGACCGCCTCGGCGATCGCCGGCAGCGCGGAGATCGACGACGGTGCGCCATCGAGCTGACGGCCACCGTGATTAGACACAACCAAGGCCGCCGCTCCGGTCTTTACCGCGGCGCGGGCGTCTTCGACGTCGAGAATACCTTTGAGGATGAGCTTCCCCGGCCAAAGGCTTTTGATCCATTCGACGTCTTTCCAACTCAACGTCGGATCGAACTGTTCGGCAATCCACTTCGATAAGACGATAACGTTGCTCATGCCCGGATAATGACCGGCAATATTGCCGAAAGTCTTGCGCTTGCCGCGCGCGACGCTCAGCGCCCATGCCGGCTTGGTGGCGATGTCGATAAGGTTCTTGATGCGGATCTGCGGCGGCACGGTCATGCCGTTCTTGATGTCGCGATGGCGCTGGCCCATGACTTGCAGATCGACGGTAAGGACGAGCGCACTGCATTTGGCCGCCGCCCGCTCGATTAGCGCACGGATGTAACCGCGATCCTTCATCATGTAGAGCTGAAACCAGAACGGTTTTGCCACCGCGCCGGCGACATCTTCGATCGAGCAGATCGACATCGTCGATAGCGTGAACGGAATGCCGGCTTGCTGCGCCGCGCGGCAGGCCAGAATTTCGCCGTCGCCGTGCTGCATTCCGCAAAGCCCGATCGGCGCTAATGCCAATGGCAGCTCCGCTGGCTCGCCAAGAATGGTCGTCTTAGTGCTACGATTGCCGACCTCGCAAAGGATGCGCTGGCGAAACGTGATCCGCTCGAGATCCGCGCGATTGGCGCGCAAGGTCTGCTCGGCGTAAGAGCCCGCCTCGGCATAGTCGATAAAAGCGCGCGGCACCTTCCGGTGCGCCAGCTGCCGCAGGTCCTCGATGCAGGTAATGGCTTGCACGGAAATCCCAGCTCTCCCACGCGGCTTTGATAGCACAAAGCTGGCCCTTGTTACGCAGCCAGAAACGCAAGGAACACCTGCCGCCCTAACCGTTATTCCACATCGGGGAAAGGTATGACCACAACTTCGGCCGTTGGCGGCCCGTCATGAACAAAGCGAATCATCAATCCAAGGCGCAGCCGCAATCGGCCGCTAAGCACCGCCGCGGTAAGGACCGCGCGCCTGACGAGCGCAAGGATGAGAGGCTTAATGAGAGGCTTGATGACGCGCTAGAACGCGGGCTTGAGGACACGTTTCCCGGCTCCGATCCAGTGTCCGTCGTCCAGCCGCCGCCGAGCGCGCGCGATAAGCATGAGGTGCAAAAGCGCAAAACGCCGGTGCACTAGCGAACTGAGCTGCTATCCCCTTGATTCCAGTGAACCCTTAAGCCGAACGCGGCATCGCCCGGAAAGGTAAAATTAGCCAAATTTTTTGAAGCGGCCGAGACGAAGAAGCGGCTAATATCGCCGGCCAGAGAATTAGGCGGGTGGGGTGGGGCCCAAATTATGGTTCGCAAATATTTCGGCACCGACGGGATTCGCGGCCGCGCCAACGGCGTGATCACGCCGGAACTGGCTTTGAAAGCCGGGCAAGCGGCCGGGCTCGTGTTCCGCCGTGGCGATCACAGGCATCGGGTAGTGATCGGCAAGGACACGCGGCTGTCCGGCTATATGATCGAAACCGCGCTGGTCGCCGGCTTCACCTCGGTCGGCATGGACGTGTTGTTGCTCGGCCCGATGCCGACGCCGGCCGTCGCCATGCTGACGCGCTCGATGCGCGCCGATCTCGGCGTCATGATCTCGGCATCGCATAACCCCTATGACGACAACGGCATCAAGCTGTTCGGGCCGGACGGCTACAAGCTTTCCGACGCGGTCGAGAACAAGATCGAGACGTTGATGGACGCCGACATGACCAAGCGGCTCGCCAAGAGCGCCGAGCTTGGCCGGGCAAAGCGGATCGACGGCGTTCACGACCGCTATATCGAATTCGCCAAGCGCACCATGCCGCGCAACCTCTCGCTCGACGGCTTGCGCGTCGTCATCGATTGCGCCAACGGCGCCGCCTATCGGGTGGCTCCCGATGCGTTATGGGAACTCGGCGCCGATGTCGTCGCGATCGGCGTCGAGCCGGACGGATTCAACATCAATCAGGATTGCGGCTCGACCGCGCCGGAAGCGCTGTGCCGGAAGGTCCGCGAGATGCGCGCCGATATCGGCATTGCGCTGGACGGCGACGCCGATCGCGTGCTGATCGCCGACGAGCGTGGCCATCTGGTCGACGGCGATCAGCTTCTGGCGGTCATCGCGGAAAGCTGGGCCGAGGATCATCTTTTGACCAAGCCGGGCATTGTCGGCACGGTGATGTCCAATCTAGCGCTCGAACGGCATCTGCAATCGCTCGATCTGTCGTTCATCCGCACCCCGGTCGGCGACCGCTATGTGCTCGAATATATGCGCGAGCATGACTATAATGTCGGCGGCGAGCAGTCCGGCCACATCATCCTGTCGAATTATACGACGACTGGCGACGGCTTTGTCGCCGGATTGCAGTTGCTGGCCGTGGTCAAGAAGAAGAACAAGCCGGTTTCCGAAGTCTGTCACCGGTTCGAGCCACTGCCGCAAGTCATGCGCAACGTTCGCTATCGCAGCGGCAAGCCGCTCGAGAATTCGAAGGTACGCAGCGCCATCGCCGATGCGGAGAGCCGGCTCAACGGCCAAGGCCGGCTGGTGGTGCGCCCGTCCGGCACCGAGCCCGTCATTCGCATCATGGGCGAAGGCGACGACAAGGCCATGATCGAGGAAGTGGTCGACGGCATTGCCGAGGTGGTTGCTGCGCACGCGACCTGAAATCCCGCCCGCCGCGCTTTGCTCCCGCGGCAAGCGGATTAGGTCACGCCCGCGATTTAAGAAACTGCGCAAATGCTTTCAGCGTGTGCTCGGAAACGTAGTGCTCGATGCCCTCGGCATCGGCTTCGGCGGCTTCGCTTGAGACGCCAAGCGCGCGAAGCACGTCGACCACCAGCCGGTGCCGAAGCCGCACCCGCTCCGCCAAGGCGCGGCCTTTTTCAGTCAGAAACACGCCCCGGTAAGGACGCGCGGTCGCCAGGCCGGCGCGCTTGAGGCGCGCAATCGACTTGATCGCGGTCGCATGTGACACGCCAAGCCGGCGCGCGATATCGGTCGGGCGGGCCTCGCCTTCGCCCTCGAGCAGATCGGCGATCAGTTCGACATAGTCTTCGTGCAGCGCCGTCGATTGCGCCGACCGCGTCTTGCCGAAGCGGCGCGCTTGGGTTCCTTCCGCTGGCAGCTTGGCCATGAGGCCTTTGCCTACTGGGTGCACGGGGGCTCCTGATCCCGCTCTCCCGATCACAATATTATCATCGTGTCAAAATGTAGTTTTGGCTACAATATGAACCATTGACCTAAATCACCGCAACGCCTACGTAGCCTGTGCTACACTTTCTAGTAACGGCTTCAGGCGTGTTCGAGATGCGGCAAGAAATGGCGGCTGACCCGGCGGCGATCGAGCCAGCGCCGATCGACGCGGCGGCGCGGCGAGCGTCGCTGACGGAACGGACCACCGCGCAAACCCATGAAGTGCTCGCGGGCCGTCCCGGCGGGTTACGCACCGCCATCGCTTTCGCCGGTCCTGCGGTCGTTGCTTCGATCGCCTACATGGATCCCGGCAATTTCGCCACCAATATCCAGGCCGGCGCCAAATACGGCTATGGGCTGTTGTGGGTGGTGCTGCTCGCCAACGTCATCGCGATGCTGTTCCAGGGTCTCTCGGCCAAACTCGGCATCGTTACCGGCCGCAACCTCGCCGAGCTCTGCCGTGATCGTTTTCCCCGCCCAGTGGTCCTGGCGATGTGGGTGGTCAGCGAGATCGCCGCGATGGCGACCGATCTCGCCGAATTCCTCGGCGGCGCCATCGGCCTGTCGCTTTTGCTTCACATGCCGCTGCTGGCCGGAATGGTGGCGACTGCGATTATCACCTACGGGCTATTGATGTGCGAGCGATTTGGCTTTCGTCCGCTCGAACTCGTCATTGGCGCGATCGTCGGCTTAATCTGTATTTGCTATCTTGCGGAAATGTTCATCGCGCCGATCGATTGGAGCGCGGCCGCCTTCCACACCGTGACGCCGCAGCTTGCCGATAGCGAAGCGCTGTTGCTTGCGGTCGGCATTATCGGCGCGACCGTCATGCCGCATGCGATCTATCTGCACTCGGCGCTGACGCAAGCGCGGGTGCCGGTCCGCTCCGACGACGACCGCCGCATCGTACTGAGATTTTCGAACCGCGAAGTCATCATTGCGCTGAGCATGGCCGGAATCGTCAATATGGCCATGGTGATGATGGCTTCGAGCGCATTCCATGCCGGCCACCCTGAAGTGGCGGAAATCGAAACGGCCTATCACACCCTCACTCCGCTTCTTGGCGGCGCGGCGGCCGGAATCTTCCTGGTGTCGCTGATCGCTTCAGGCGTGTCCGCATCGACGGTCGGGACGATGGCTGGTCAGATGATCATGCAGGGCTTCGTCGGATTCCGCATTCCAGTCTGGCTGCGCCGTCTTGTCACCATGGTGCCCGCCTTCATCGTGATCGCGCTCGGCGTCGAGCCGACCAAAGCCTTGGTCATCAGCCAGGTGGTGTTGAGCATTGCGCTGCCGCTGCCGATGATTTCGCTTATCATTTTCACCAGCAGAACCGACGTGATGGGCACATTCGCAAACCGCGCGGTGACGCGCGCCTTAGCGATCATCGCCACCGCACTCGTGCTCGGTCTCAATGGCGTTTTGATTTATCAGAGCTTGACATAAACGCCCGGCGGCGCGGCCGTCGCGGTCGCGACATAAGATTCGGCGCCATCAAATTTCGCGCGACTCCAGGACAAAAAATTGCCCCGGACCGCATATCTGCGGTCCGAGGCTGAAATTAAAACCGCGATCGCAACTGCGACCGCGGTAATGCGTCACAGCGTTTTGAGATTTTCAGCGGCCGACTTGCCGGTCTTGCGGTCCACCACGACTTCGAAGGAAACACGCTGGCCTTCCCTCAGTTCGCGGAGGCCGGCGCGTTCGACGGCGCTGATATGGACAAACACGTCCTTGCCGCCGCCTTCGGGTTGAATGAATCCATAACCCTTCTGCGCGTTGAACCACTTTACGGTGCCGTTATCCACTGGTCTCTCCTCATAGGCATAGGCATGTAGATGTGAGCCGTGCGAGTAGGCCCGGCTCGGTTCGCTCGAGATTTTGGTGAAAGATCGTCAGTCAGGCGCGCTTGCTCAATCGCTGCAAGGCCAAGTCATTCGGCCGAAAGCTCGAAGTGTCCTTTTTAGCGGGATGCCGTTCCGTCCGCAAGACCGTCATCGGGTCGATTATGACAGGCCTGCAAAAGTCTTAACAAAATAAATCGTTTGTTCGACGCCGCTGTCATGAGGTCGCGAAGCTTAAGCGGCGCGGCTAAATCCGTCGCGATCGCCGTACGCTTGATGAATGAGCCGCAGGATGCGACAAGGCCGATGCGCCAGAACGGCAACGCCATGCGTGTTTAGCGATATGCGCGCTAGCGATAAATTCCGGCGCCAGTAAAGTCGGGAGGGAATTGTCCATGCGTACCGTCGCCCTTGAGGAGCACTTTGCGGTGCCCTCGCTCAGTCAGCGCATTGCCAAAGATATCATCAGCCGCCGCGGGTACCGGCCGCGCAATCTCTCGCCGGGCACGCCAAATCCCTTGGAGCTGTTGCCCGAGATCGGCGAGATCCGGCTTAAATCGATGGACGAAACCGGCATCACCGTGCAGGTGCTGTCGAACAGCGGCCCCGGCCCGGACCTTCTTCCCGGCGCCGATGGCATCGCGCTCGCCCGCGAGCTCAACGACCATCTCGCCGCGGCAGTGGCGCGCCACCCCGATCGCTTCGCCGGCTTTGCCAGCTTGCCGCTGCAAACTCCCGATGCAGCGGCGGTCGAACTCAAGCGCGCCGTCAAGGAACTCGGCTTTGTCGGCGGCATGGTCAACGGCACCACCGAAGGCCGCTTCCTCGATCATCCGAGCTACGACAGTTTGCTAGCCGCCGCGGTCGAGCTTGATGTGCCGATTTACATTCATCCGCACATTCCGCCGGAGCCGGTGCGGCAGGCCTATTTCTCCGGTCTGCCCGACGGCGCCGACCGGGTGCTCGAGACCGCCGGCTGGGGCTGGCATTCGGAAACGGCGGTCCATCTTTTGCGCATGGCGGTCGCCGGCACGCTCGATCGGCATCCGCGGCTACGCCTGATCGTCGGTCATATGGGCGAGATGCTGCCGATGATGATGGCGCGCATCGATCAAGTCTTTAAACACGACATCGGCCATTTAAAACGGCCGATCACGCGCGCCATTCTCGATCAGGTCTGGCTCACCACCAGCGGTATTTTCGACGAGCCGCCGTTCCTCACCGCGCTTTTGACCTTCGGCATCGACCGCATCATGTTCTCGGTCGATTATCCCTACGCGCCGAATATCGCCGGCCGTAAATTTCTCGACCGCATTGCGCTCGCGCCGGCCGACATGGCGAAGCTTGCCCACGACACCGCCGATCAGCTTTTGAAGCTGAAAGTCGCCAAAGCAAAGTAGGCAAGGCAAGCACGATCGGCGGCGCGATGCATCCGGTCCGCCGTCGATCGAGCCTAATGGCGTACCGGCGTGAGCCGATAGGCGTTGCACTTCAAGGCGATGGAAAATGTCGCCGGATCGTTTCGATAGACTGAAGCATTGGGAACGCCATTTGGCGCTGCCCGACGGCACCAAGATTTTCGTGCGGCCAATCCGGCCCGAGGACGAGAGTCTGTATCCGGCGTTCTTGACCGCCGTGACGCAGGATGATTTGCGGCTTCGCTTTTTCGCGCCGGTCAAGGAATTGAGCCACAGTTCCATCGCGCGATTTACCCAGATCGATTATGCGCGCGCCATGGCGTTCATCGCCATCGAGGAGGCGACCGGCCAGATGCTCGGCGTGGTGCGCATTCATGCCGATTCCGAACATCGAAGCGGCGAATACGCCATTCTCGTTCGCTCCGATCTCAAGGGACATGGTCTCGGCTGGCTGCTAATGGAATTGATGATCGAATACGCGCGTGCGGAAGGATTGGAGTCGGTTCACGGTCAGGTGCTGCAGGAAAATAAGACGATGCTGCAGATGTGCCGCCAGCTCGGTTTTCAGATCACATCCGACCCGGAGGACTCTGGGATCCTCATCGTCACACTGCCATTAAAGTCCTGACGAGATCGCGCGTTGCTGTGCCGATAGCACATTACCCCGGACCGAAACGATCATTTCTCATCCAAAAACGAATCTTACTCATTCAGGCATAGCGCAAAAGCAGCCTCGCCATTATTGGCCGCGATACAACCTATGATAGAATTTCTCTGTCGGTAATACGCGGGGGAATTGCCATGATTGGGATGTTGCGTATGTTGCTTGCGATACTTGGTTGCGTCGCGTGCACCGTCACTACTTTGCCGGAGGTCCGTTCGGCATCATCGATGTCGGACGTTGGCAGGGTGCCGCCTACACTAACGATAAAGGCGCATTTTCGTATTGCATCGCCGCGGCTAAATTTCCGAACGGCGGTCTTGTCCTTTTCCAGAATGCCGATCATTCATGGCTGATCGGATTCCTGAACTCGGACTGGAATTTATCCGAGCGGTCACTTCCTATTATCCTAACGTTCGATGGCCACGCGCAGTTCGAGGTGGTCGCCTCTGCGCGGGAAAAGACCGTAGTAGCGCCACTGTCGAAGGAGGCGCTCGGTGCACTGCGCAAAGCGCGCCTGCTCGTGGCGACCGGCAGCAAGCGGACGATCCAGTTCGATCTCGCCGCAGCCGGCAATGTCGTGCCGACGATCGAAAATTGCGTCAATACAATGAATGCCAAAGGCATCGCTGCCGCCGGCGATTTTTCCAAGTCTTCGGATTCCAAATCTTCGGATTCCAAATCTTCGGTTCCCAAGTCTTCGGCTCCCAATTCAAAGCCGCCGGCTGCGAAGGCCTCGGCCAAATCCGACGATGACGTTACGGAAACGCCGCGGCGGGGCGAGGTAACCGGTACCGGATTTGTGGTCAGCAAGAGCGCCCAGATCGTCACCAACAATCACGTCGTCAAAGACTGTGTCGGCGACATTCATGGCAATATTGTCGGTCAGGCTTCTGTGAAACTGCGCATTGTTTCGGCCGACGAAACCAACGACCTTGCGCTCCTGCAAGGCACCAAAAAATTCAAAGAGAAAGACATCGCGACGATCCGCGCCAGTGCCGTGAACTCCGGCGATCAAGTGGTCGCGATCGGTTATCCTTTGCACGGTCTTTTGACATCCGACCTCACCGTGACCACGGGCGTCATCAGTTCGCTGGCAGGCCTCTATAACGACACCCGTTTCCTGCAAATCAGCGCGCCGGTTCAGCCCGGCAACAGCGGTGGCCCTTTGCACGATGCCAGCGGAAATGTCGTCGGCGTGGTGACGGCAAAGCTGAATGCATTGAGGATTGCCAAAGCAACCGGCGACATCCCGGAGAATATCAACTTTGCCATCAAGACCGGCGCACTCCGCGATTTCCTCGACAACAGCGCGGTTTCTTACTCGACTGCTGAGCCCGGGAGCGAAATGAAGACGGCGGACATTGCGAGCGCCGCGCGGACATACACGATGCTGATTTCGTGTACGGCCGAAATCAAGAACGAGCGGAAATAATAATTCTGCGAAGCACGCAAGATCGAGAGCGGCGGCGCAGTGGAAAAGTGATAGCCATGGCGCTCCCTAGGGGACTGCAAGGGCTCAGCAATTTCAGTGGCTTGCTCACCGGGTTAGCCACAGATGTTTCCCGCCCGTTCTCATAGCGTCTGGCGACCCCATGCAGGCGGTGTTGTCATCTACGCCGATCATTTCGCAAGTTCAAATCCTGCTACTCCGACCAACACTTAGCTCATCCCGACAACGCTACCCCGACAGTTTCCGAACCCCCAATCCCCGCGTTGCTGTTAGTGTTCGGCACCATACACGTTGAGGAATGGTTCGTGACAGTTCGGGCAGACCGGAACCCACAAACCGGGCAGCCCTTCGGCGATTAATTTTTCATCTCTAAGCCGGGCAATACGGCGGCGAGTTGCGGCCTCCGGTTCACCGTGCAGTTCTTTCAGCATTTTGACGATGTCGCGCGTTTTCCTGATGCCGGCCGCGAGATAGCGGATCACAGAGTCATCCACCCGCTCGTCTGCCACGGCGGCCATAAAGTCAGGTCGGGTATCGCGCATCATACTTCTCCTTTAGGGCCTTTCTCGGTCGACTGAGCCGGGGGTGATGGAGCACCCCCGGCTTTGTATGCCCGGTTCTCCGGACTTTCGATTTCCCTTCTGCCATATCAGGCCGCCTTACGGTGCTTGCCGACGGCTTTCGCGAGTTTCTGGCGGATCAGGCAATCCTCTGACATCAGGCCGAGCAGCGCCATTGTCAGCGCCTGTGGCGAGCGCATCTGCTGGTCGATGACTTCCCTGTCGACGAGGCCCCGCATTTCCTCGGAATGCGCGATTTTGGCGACGGCAACCTGGCCGTAGACCTCTTCGACCACTTCGCGGACATCATCAGCAAGGTGCGGTGCGTATTGCGCCTGATAGGTCTCGACAATATGGCGCAGGATCGGATGCTCGCCGTAGACCGTGACGAGCCCGGCCGGCTTGTCTGCGTTCGGCCGAGTGTAGGCGGCGAGCATACCGGACTCGACGGCATTCTCGTCCCGCGTGATTTCGTAATCAGGCAGGCCGCCTTTGACCATGGTCTTTTTGGCGTTAACGTCCTGACCGAACGGCGAGAACTTTGGCTTGTCCGATGGCCTTACCGGCTTGTGCGGTCGCGGCGATGGTGGTGACGAGGGCTTCGGTTTCGGTGTGCCCGGAGTCGGGTGGAGCTCGACAATGGTCGCGCGACCGGCTTGTTTCTGACCTCCTGCATCCGGGCGATAACGTGGCACCTTCCAGAGCGAGCCGAAACGTTGCGCGAGCTGTTCTTTCCACGCCTCGTCGTTGAACGATCCGCTACTTTCGCCGCGTGCCTTTCGGAGCGCGTGCACGATCGGCGCTGGCAGGTTGTCCGCGAACTCCTCGCCAATTAAAGGACGACGATTAAGAGAGGACGTGGAACAAGCCTTAGACGCTCTGAAAGAGGACGATCAGGAAAGAGCGCTCCTTTTCCTACGCGGAGGAATAGGGGAGTATGATCGGAACGAGAGATAGTTCACGCCGGGTAATCGGACAATCGTTCCAGTTCTTTGCGACATGGTGGGACCCACATCAGGCGCGGAAGGCCAGACATTTGTTTCTCCCAGACAAGCCAAGCGTAGCCGGTTGCAGTAGTGGCTTTGCGATCTAAGCGGCCCTTCACCATAGGAACGCGCTCCACGAACTGCGCGAATTTGGTCGGCGGCATTTTCCTGAATATGCTGTCGTAGCGACCTACGCTTTCAAGAAAAACGGATCGGGCGAGAATGGCGATGCCTTCGCGGGCGATTTGCATCGCGCGCATTACGAATTCTTCCGCCAAGCGAAAGGGTGGATTCGTAATCACCCAGTCCACTGAATTTGCCTTATAGGGATATGTGAGAAAATCGCGAATTTCGCTATAGCCGTAATCGTAAGCGTCAGCCGATCTAACTTCACGAAAGTACTTTGCGAGCGCCTCGGCCATGTATCCCGCTCCGCAGGCCGGCTCCAAGCACGTCAAGCGGCGTAGGCGGGTTTTATCCTCCAAAACGTGCTCCACTAAGGCGCGGGTCGCCCAGGGCGGGGTTGGAAAGTCATCGGGGCTGTCCAGCGGCTCTATTCGCTGAGCCATGACCGCATGAGAAGTGTTTTGCATGAGCTCCCCAGAATCAGCGATTTCAAGCCTCGGTGCGCGCCATTAACACATTCCTAAGGAGACACCAAAAAATCACTGCGCCGCGATCTTCTCGATGTCCGGCAGCGTCCAAGTTTTATCGAACAGCACCTTTTCGGGACGGTAGCCGGAACAGGATCTCAAACTGACCGTCAGGGCTCGTCAGCACCTGGTTCGATTCTTTGCCGGCAGGGGCTTTGGGACCGAAGTAATCGGTGTCTTGAGCGCGCACCGGTGGGAAACGCTCGCGCTTTTGTTTTCGGCAATTTCTATAGGTTCTATAGGCGCCCGCGGGACTCCACTGCCCCAGGTGTCCATTTCGGAAAACGATCGGCAATGGCCTGATCGTAAAGTCCCCTGACGTAGCTTGACAGGCTCCGGGTGTGCCATTCCTCGAACTGTCGTCTGAACGAAGAATCCGCATCGAGGGTACCACCTAATATATGGTCATTACGCGCGCACAGCCGCTCCAGATCGGCGACACTTGTCAAACGGTCGCGCTTTTCATTGTTGCAGTCACGACAAGCGAGAACGAGATTCCATGTTCTATCCTCTAAAACAAACGACCATGGCAAAACGTGATCCACCTCAGGCGCACTCATGTCGTGGTTCGGATCGTAAAAACATTTCCCTTCTTGTAGTGCCATAAGCGAATCGCGCCATACCGAAACTGCGCCCCTTCGCAAATTGGACCCGTCGATCTTATCATGCAATTTAGGGGCGGCTGTGAATTGCTCGGTGAAGCGCACCCAACCTGAAACTGCGACGTAATCGATGAGCCTTGTATAGGCGGTAAGGAACCTTCTACTGTCGCTCGTTAGTTCAATGGTGTCGCCAGCACGCCCCACCACCCCTGTGTATCGAAAGATTTCGGGAGTTATCGCCGCGCCGCGAACATTGTGAAAACGCGGTATGACATCATCAAAACATTCTTTCGCAATCTTCGTTCGCAACATTGCATATTGTTCTGATGTTCTTTTTTGAAACTCCTTGAGCGTTTCACCATGTTTGATGGTTCCGGTGTTCATCAACTCGCGAATTTGCGTCATGACAATCGGGTCTTTGTCAGGATCAATACCTTGGCGGATGTGATATTTGACTTCGAGCGGCCAGTAGTATTCCAAAAAGAGCGGCGATAGATCGTGTTTCGAGATTACGGGATTACTTTCGTTCGCAAGCGGCGCGAGTTTTGCCAACGCTCTCCATAAAGCAAACTTGTACGAATTGGCCTTCTGTCCTGCCGAAACGATCTGGTAGAGGACGTTGATGTACCGGTCCACGTCTAATAATCCCCTTTGCCGGGAATGATGTTTCGTACTCCCCCGCGTGGATTAGGCACATCGCCAGTGTAGCGAGGGATGACGTGAATGTGCGCGTGGAATACAGTCTGACCTGCCGCTTCTCCACAATTTACGCCAACGGTAATCCCCTGCGGACTGAATTTGTCTTGGATTATGTCTTTGACCTGCCTCACCAGATCAAAGATGTCGACGTATTCGTCACCGGTCAGTTCCCAGACCGTTGCAACGTGCCGTCTTGGAATAACGAGGGTGTGACCCCTAGAAACCGGAAAGTTGTCAAAAATTGCAAATGAGAGTTTCGTTTCAGTAAGGATCGGGTGATTACGTTTGCAAAAAGGACAATTCATCATAGCCTGAGATGGTTCTGCACGCGCGTCATCGACCCCACATCTTTCTATGATATTTGAGTTGAGCTGGGTCAATTTCGTGCCGATGGGAAACGCGCAAGCGCCCGCTCCTCCCGATCAGTTGATAATCGTCTGCAATCGAGATCGCGCCATTGTCGAATAAAACATGATCGTTAGGACACAGGCAAAGAATGTTTCCTATAACATCGGGACCGTGGTGGGGTGCCCCGAGCGGTCGAATATGTGCTGCTTCGGCGTAAGGGCCGCCTTCACAGTCAAGACGAACACCACAAATTTGACAGTGGAAATTATGTAACGCTTTCACTTCACGGCTGACTCCGGTGTCGCGCACGATGCGCAAAACGGTCGATTGGATTCTCGCTGCGGGACCGGCCGGAATTGTCTGCGAAGGGGTCGCCGGCTGATCCGCAACAAGCCGATAACGGCAAACTAAAAACCCGTTTAACCCACGCTCATGCCAATAGCTTTCGACGCGATACAGCCCGTCGTAGCGATAACCCTGCCCCGGCGAATATCGTGGGTCGCTCTCAGCCCCACGAACCAAACGAATTGGCAACCCTTGCAAGCAAGAAGTCACCAGCGCCTGATTTTGACCATCAAATACCTGGTCTGCAATTTGACGCCCAGACGCTGGGTCGCGGCCACCCCGACCGGTGTAAACAATTTCGTTGCCGAGATCTTGGTCGTCCACATAACCGCCGGAGAGAACTACTGATTCGGCTCCCGTTGACGCGGCACCGACGATACCGGCTTGCAACGCACGATGAACACCCGCGTCATAAAGCTCGCGACGCGATGCAAACATCGAACCCGGCGCAACGCCAGCGATTTCTCCAATTGGCATAATTTTGCTTAGCGATAGCTACCTATGAAACGAATATGATCTTTGGATCATTGACGCAGATTATAACGCAAAACCGTCCCTATATCGGCCTTGACGGAAAATACCTCTGACGCCGTCTGTCGCGTCCGGAATCGCTCGCATTTTCCTATCGATTTTAAAAGGGGCGTGTCTGGGTCTTGGGCGCGCACCGGTGGGAAACGCTCGGACTTTTTTCTGGCGGAATTCGTATATGCTGGAAATGGGACTCCGCCCCTGGGCCTTAGAACTGCTCGCAGCTAGCCACGATCATGCCGGCGCGGCCAGTGGTCGGCGGCGTTGACATGGACGCAGGCGTCAGATGACCAGATAAATCTGCCGCAACCCCCGTAATCTCGTATTCCATGGCGGGGTCTGCCGACGCTTACGCGGCACCTTCTATCGACGTTGAGATCTGCGGATTAAGTCGCATGGATCAACCCGAAGAGCCCGCGCGAGCCGTCCCAGTACGGTGACGCTCGCTGAAACGGTCCCTCGCTCAATGGATCCGAGATAGCGGGAGCTCAGACCGACGCGATCCGCTAAATCCTCTTGGGTTAAGCCTCTGGCATAGCGTTCGCGCCGCACGTTGCTCGCCATGGCCCGCTTTAAGTCCATGGACCGAATGGCAAACACGAGAGGAACGATCTTTCCAGGAACGATCGTTCCGATTCAGCTTGTACTGTCTTGTTTTAGTTCGCTAGTTTAGGCGTGAAGCATGGGCATTTGCGGGCCTAGCCTGATTCTGCGAGGCGGCCGCATCAATAAAACGCGGAAGTAACTCGAAAAGCCGCCGGCGGTTAAAAAATAGACATCTATGTCCTCTGGCCATCGCCATAGACATGCCAATCTGGCAGATCCAGCGCCGAAGCTGCTGGAGACGGTATACCACCTATTGAAGACCGGCGGGGCGCCGGAATTGATGCAGCGCTGGCAACGCACGGATTACGATCACGACATCGTCTTCACCACGGGCTACAATATCTTTGGCACAATCCGCTATGCGGATCGGGATTTCGTTCGCGCGTTGTACGACGTGGACTATGCTTGCCGTATTCTAGGCGCGCCGATCGATACCGGGCTTTCTCCTGATGACACGCTGGAATGTCTGCTGTGGCACGAGGCGGTCGAGAAAGTCATCATCGACGCCGACAACCCGATCGATTTGTACGACGAACATGATTCGCCAGGTGGCTTCGGCGCTCACGAATATGCCACGGTCGCTGAACACAAAAAGGTCCGGCAAAAGGGCGGCGATCCAGCCAGATACGAACGCGGTCTCGCCGGCATCGTCAAGTTTTGCATGCACAAGCAGCTCCTCAAGGTGCCGGCCGATTACGCCTGCGCGCCGCTCCTTGACGACCCGGACGAGAACGAAAAGCAGGTCAAGCGCCTGCAAGAACTTAAAATCGCCGACGCCTTCAAGATCTCGAAGGAAAAGGTCGATTACGCGAGCGCCGACCGCAATTCCGGCACCCGCTGCATCAGCTGTAAACACTGGCAGAACCAGACGAGCGGCCATGGTCTCTCGACCTGCGCCAAGGTGGACGGGCTCGTCAGAGATCGACGGTGGTGCCAGCGGTATGAGGTCAGAGACCTTCGCCGGACGAGAGTGCCATTGAAAGTAGTTGGTGGCACGCTCGTTGTGGCAGTTGAGATAAACGACGTGGTCACGCTGGACTTTATTCTTGATAGCGGCGCTGCCGACGTCAGTGTACCAAGCGATGTCGCTAGTGTGTTATTCCGAAAAAACGCTCTCAAAAAGTCCGACTTCATTGGAAAGCAGATATACATGCTCGCTGATGGGTCCTCGTCACCCTCTGACACCTTCATCATTCGATCCTTGAGAATCGGTGATAAGCAAGTCCAAAACGTGCGAGGCAGCATCGGACCTGTAGCGTCAGAACCATTACTCGGCCAAGCGTTCCTGCAACATTTTCAATCATGGTCGATTGACAACTCGAAATGGGAGCTTCTGTTGGAATATCCGTAAGCCGTATCGCCTCAGATATGCGCCAAAGGAAATTCGGAGTCGGTCATTCGCGCCAAAGGTTTTTGCCTGAGCTCTGGGAGCTACGACGATGCGCCAGCTCAAAACGATTTTCTTTTCTGTGGCAGGGATCGCGCTATTGCTCGGGATAAATTTTTGTTCGACAAACTAAAAAAGTTGCTTGGACGATCATGCGCCGAAATGCGCTCGCCGAGCAGATGCCGTTGGCAAATTAGCAGCCAACCCGTCCCCTCATCCGCGCCATCCCCGTTTTGCTTTGCCTACGGCGTGTGGGGTGTGCTGTCGGCTGCCGGGAAACGCTCACGTTTTTATTTTCAAGAATTTCTATACGGTGACCGGCGAGACTCCATGGTCATTACCTTACGGTCTCAGCCGGCGCGTTCTGACGAAGCGCGATAACGCGAAACCTATTTCCATTCACCAGGCAATCGAGGAATAAACCCTAGCTGATAAAGGCGTCTGACCCATTGCTTGTATCCGCTATTTGGATCATGGCCGAATTGGTCATCAATGATCGACTCAAATAGAACATCGAATTCGTCCGGCCCTTCAACGGGACAACGGAATCGCGCTTTCGAGGGAAGGCTCGGATCGGAAAATAACTCCACCAGCTTCGCCATCGCTTCGTCGGCTGCCGACGGCAGTTTTTCTTCGGGTTCTTCGTTATCGTTCATGTTCGCCAAAAATCCTTGAACCGCGTCGGCGACAGTTCGGTGTATCGCACCGTGTGCTGGATATTTTTGTGACCGAGGTACGCCTGCAGCGCCCGCGTATCGTGGCCTCTGTTCGCCAGCGCATAGCCGCACGCATGTCTGAGCATGTGTGGATGCGCTTTGAAGCCAAACTTCGCCTCGATCCCTACTCGTTCGAGCATCCGGGCGAGGCCCGCGCTTGTGAACGGCGCTCCCCGTTCTGACGTGAACACAAACGGCGACTTGGGCTCTTGCTCGCGTTGGAGACGCCGCAAGGATCGCAGCTCGTCGCCAAGAATCGGGTGCGTGCTGGGAGTGCCCGACTTGACACGCCGGACGTGCAAGGTAGCGGTCCTGAACTCCACCTGGTCCCAGCGCAGGTCGACCAACTCGGCAGCCCTGAGCCCGTGCCGGTAGGCCACAAGGATCATCGTGGAGTCCCGGTGTCCCCAGCGATTGCCTCTAGCGGCCGCCATCAACCGCTCGACCTCCGCCTCCGTAAGGTACTCGCGGGTCCGGAGGTCGCGGTTGGGAAGCCGTTTTGGCCTAACTGTTCGATTTACGGCGCTTTGCCGAACCATCTTGAGGTGCGGTTTAGCCATGAGATTCGCGCTCCAGCCTGAGGTACTGTTCGTATAATGCTCTTTTTTCGAACAGTGTCAAATCAAGTGAACTGTCAACCAAGGCTTTACCCCTCATGAAGCCACGGACCTCCAATGTGAGGCGTATAAGTGCTTATCTATTGCGCCGGCCGTAATCGGGGTCGGTCATAAGCGCAGAAGCGACGAAATCGACGAGTCAAGGGAGGCAGACGATGATACAGGTGCCCAAAATAGCGATAGCGGCAGCTGGTGCATTGATCGGCGCATCGACTTCCTGGGCGGACACATTGCCGACGCATCGCATTCCCGCCGCGCTCGCGGTCGAAGCGGCGAGCGAGACGGTCGCGGCCTGCGCCGGGCAGGGTTACCACGAAACCGCGGTCGTGCTCGACGCCGACGGTGCCACCATCGTGGCGCTGCGCGGCGACGGTGCCGGCATCCACACGCTCGATAGCGCGCACGACAAGGCTTACACCAGCGTATCGTTTAAGAACGACACTCTCGCCTTGGCTGAGCGCGCGAAAGGCGAGGACTCGATTGCACCGCTCGCTAAGCTGCCACACGTCATGTTCTTCGGCGGCGGTGTGGTAATCAAGCTAGGCGACGAGGTTATCGGCTCCATCGGCGCAAGCGGCGCGCCCGGAGCTAAGCTCGACGATGGCTGCGCGCATGCGGGGCTCGACAAGATCCGCGATCGGTTGAAGTGACACGCTTCGGGTCAGGAGCCGACGTGACGCTCTGAAATGGCGATGTCCGCTTTACCCCCGAGAGCAGACATCCCTCGGTGCGATCTCGATGTCAGCTTTGGGCCATAAGCGACATTGCACGCTTGGTTTGAAATGAAAGAGGCCGCCAACTGAGGCGGCTTCCATCATCATTTTGCAGGTTGTTCCGCAGCGGAGAACATATCGGCCAGCTTGAACCATTCGGC
>Ga0193751_1000935_pt1 | contig 19819 bp, 19 predicted proteins | sample L1c2metaG_FD_143050 | JGI IMG/M metagenome (GOLD analysis project Ga0193751, IMG submission 143050) | Soil microbial communities from a riparian zone of the East river system, Colorado, United States - L1c2 | ecosystem: Environmental > Terrestrial > Soil > Riparian zone | place: USA: East River... | reverse complement strand
ACTGACATCGAGACACGGGCGCCGTAGATGAGCCGGCTGAGGGTATCCCTGCCCTCCAGGTCCGTGCCGAGGATGTAGTGCCCGCCTGGCAGAAGCTGCGAGTCGCCAAAGAAGATCTGCGCGTACGGATGGGGCATGAGCTGGTTCGCGAAGATCGCGACGAACAGGATCAGGCAAATCACCGCCAGTCCCGCGAGCGCGAGCTTGTTGCGAATCAGCCGGCGCCAGGCATCGCCCCAGAGGCTCGCCTGGTACTGCGAGACGCCCTCAATCTCGAGTGCCTGCTGAGTGATGATCGCCTCTGAGCCCTGCACGAGACCCCTCTCAGCCGTAACGGATGCGCGGGTCGATCACGCCGTAGGCGAGGTCGACGATCAGATTCATGGAGACCAAGAATACGCCGTAGAGCAGGAAGACGCCCATGATCAGCGGGTAGTCGCGGTTCTGGATGCTGGTCAGAAAGTAGCGGCCCACTCCTGGGACGCCGAATAGGTACTCCACGAATGGCGAGCCGGTGAGAACCGCCGCGAGCAGCGGTCCCATGACGGTAATCGGCGGAATCAGGCCGTTCTTGAGCACATGGACGAGGACAACCCGCCGTTCGCTGAGCCCTTTGGCTCGGGCGGTTCGAACGTAGTCGGAGCGAATTACGTCGATGATGCTGGAGCGGGTGTAGCGGGCGATGACGGCCATGGGTCCAAGGCCCAAGGCGACGACGGGCAGGATGTAGTCTCGCGGCTCCCGCAGCCCGCGCACGTGCGGCAGCCAGTGCAGGCCGAGCACGAAGACGAGAATCAGCAGGATGGCGAGCAGAAAGTTGGGGAAAGCCACCCCAAGCATCGCCATGAATGTCGTGATGTAGTCGAAGGGACCATTCTGATTCACGGCGGCGACGATCCCGAGCCCAATGCCGCCAAGGATCGCAAGGCTGAGTGCGATGGCGCCGATCGTGACGGAGACGGGCAGCCCCGACTCGATCACCTCCAGGACGGAGCGCGTCGTCTGGCTGTACGAGGCGCCGAGGTCGAGATGGAGAGCCTTCCAGAGGAAGATAAGGTACTGCTGCCAGATCGGCTTGTCGAGACCAAAGGCGTGCGCGAGGTTTTTCTGTGCCTCGGGCGGCAGGGCGTTGACGGCGCCGAGCGGCTCCAGCGGACTGCCAGGCGTGAGGTGCGCGAGCGTGAAAAGGATAAGCGACATCCCGAGCAGGGTCGGGATGATCCAGAGCAGGCGATAGAGGAAGTAGCGCAGCATTCGCGCGCTCCATTCCCCGCCTGCTCGCGGGCGGCGGGTGCCAGAATTGTCAAACTGCTCAGCGGACGTGTCAAGCTGGGCCGCTCCGACGTCCGATTGCATCGATCTGGGACCGCGGTCGTCTAGCCGGTCCCCCCTGATGGGTCAGCTATCATCAGCCGATGAGAACCCTCGGAGCGCAGCTTCCCCCGAAGACAGGAGGTCGCCGGTAATGCTGAGCCATAGCCGTGATAGAGCGCGTCGATGGCGTAGACGTGGAATCGCTGTGCCAGCGGCATGACGTTGCGGGCGAACACCTCCGCGCTGCTGCCGACGCCGTGCACCAGGATGAGTGGCTCCCCGCCGCCGGCCTCAATGACCCGGTGCCGGTACTTCCTGCCGGTCACGAATCGGACCTCGGCACTCAGCAGAGAGTTCCAGAGAGATGGCCGGTCAGCCATGTGCTAGTCCCTCAGCGGTTGGTCTTGAGATAGGTATGGATATCGTCATTCGCATATTGCTCCAGTCCCCAAACTGTGGCGCCAAGCGGCGCTGAGGGATCTATAGTATGGGGGCCGTGCGACACACTTCCTCCTCTCCCTTTGGGAGAGGCTTGGGGTGAAGGACGAATAGAGGAGGGATGCTATGACAACGCAACAGCAGAACATGAGTGAGGCGGCAACCGCTCCCATACTGGAGCGCATCGACCCCTACATGGAGTGGCGCGAGAAGGAGGGGACCGCCCTTGCGGGAGGCGTCTATCACCCCGACATGCGCACGATGGAGGTCAAGCCTTGGGCGCGCAAGGGCGTCAAGGGCGCGCTCTGCTACCTCGACGGCGATGACGGTATCGATGAGCACCTCGTAGAGATTCCGCCTGGAGCCGCGACGGAGCCCGAGGCGCATCTGTACGACGAAGCGATTTACATCCTGTCCGGCCGCGGCGCTTGTACGATTTGGAGCGACGAAACGCACAAACAGACCTTCGAATGGGGCGAGGGCAGCTTCTTCGCTCTGCCGACCAATGCCACGTTTCAGATGTTCAACGGCAGCGGCACGGAACCGGCCCGCTATTTCTCCGTGACGAATCTGCCGGCGCTGATACGGCAGTGGCACAACGAGGATTTCATCTTCCACAACCCGTTCCGCTTTGCCGATCGCTACTCCGGCGAGCAGGACTACTTCAGCGGCGACGGTAAGCTCTATCGCGGCCGCCTGTGGGAGACGAACTTCATCGCTGATATCCGCAAGATGAAGCTGTGGGAGTGGAAGGAGCGCGGCGGCGGAGGCACCAACGCCTTTTTCATGCTCGCCGGTGGCAACATCAACTCGCACATTTCCCGCTTCCAGCCGGGGACCTACAAGAAGGGCCACCGCCACGATTCCAGCGCCCACTTGTTCATCGTCCAGGGTGACGGCTTCGTGCTGATGAGGCAGGAGGATGAGGGTCCGTTCACCAAGTGCGACTGGCACTACGGCAGCATGTATGTCTCCGGCGCCGGCCCCGGATTGTGGCTGCACCAGCACTTCAACGTCGGCCAAACGCCGGCGGCGTATCTGGTCCTGGGCGTACGGCCATCGCGACGCTATGCAACCAGCCGCTGGATGGGTCCGTACGGGACGGACAAGAACAGCGCCGACGTCAGCACCAAGGATGGCGGCATCCAGACCGAGTACGAAGACGAGGATCGTCAGGTCCATCGCATCTTCGAGGAGGAGTTGGCGAAGCGCGGCGTGCAGTGCCGGATGAAGAACCTTGTCCCCTGGTGCACAGGGATTGAGGGACCGACACAGCAGGGCGAGTGGGGCGACGAGCACTGAGTTAGAGCTTTACTGACTCTGTGAAGGGGCCCGGAGCGATACCGCTCCGGGCCCCTTTCTCCGTTCGGTGATGAGTGACGGGTAGAATTCACCTGTGGTTTCCGCCCGCGTCGCACTTTCCCTCGCAGAGCAGGTGCGGGCTTGGCAAGAAAGGTTAGGTCCTTAGGAGCGAAGACGATGGCGAGATCCTGGTGCTCACAGACGCAGACGACAACAGTTATGCAGTGCCGTGCCGGGTGGTCGAACGCGCTCGCGTACCGGACGAGCTGCGGGACATCTTTCCGAGCCTGCGCGGTCCGCTCTGGTCGAGAGGAGTCCAGCAACTTAGACGGTTGTCGGCGAGCGGGGTGACCCCGGTGCAGGTTCCGGCAGCAGGTATCACGCTTCCACGCGGTCCGCGCGTCCAGCCGCGCCTGCCCTGGACGGTCGGCTGGTTCCAAATCCCTCCGCGGTGAGAAAAATCGCGCTGAGACGGTGCGCTACGCTTAGCTCGGATTGAAGACGCGCGGCGAGTGAACCGGCGCGGGCGAAGGAGGCATGCCGCTATGAATTCAACAGGGAACTATTGGACCCAGTTGACGGACACGAAGTTCGGCCGTCGAGCCGCCCTTCGCGGGGCAGCGCTCTCAGGCGCTGGCTTGGCAGCTACGTCTCTCATCGCCTGCAGGACAGGCGGAACGGCGACGACCGGTGGCTCCGCAGCGTCCGGCGCACCGCAGGCTTCCGGCGGGACGCCGAAGACCGGAGGCACCTTCAACACGGCGATCGACAAGGGCCCGGAGGGCTGGGATCCGCATCACAGCGTCGCGGCTCAGACAGCCAACTTCTTCTCGTACGTTGGCGGGCGGATGTTCCGCTTCCGCACCGGCCGCGATGCCAAAGCCAAAGAAGACACGGATATCGAGAGCGATCTGGCGCTGAGCGGCGAATCGCCCGACGGCCAGACCTGGACGTTCAAGCTGCGCCCCAATACGAAGTTCCACAACGTCCCGCCCGTGAACGGCCATGCCGTGGAGGCGGAGGACGTCAAGGCGACCTTCCAGCGCGCGCTTGCTCCGGCAGCGGCGACACGCGCATCACTGAACATGATCGACCCTGAACAGATTCAGACGCCGGCGCCGGACACGGTCGTTTTCAAGCTCAAGAACCCCTACGCCGAGTTCAGGTACATGATGGCGTCGACCAAGTTCGCCTGGATCCTGCCGCGAGAGGCGAATGCCGGCTCGTACGACCCATTGAAGACGCCGATCGGGAGCGGCCCGTTCGTGTTCGACAACTACGTGCCTGATTCAGCTGTGAGCTACAAGCGCAATCCGGACTACTGGGAGAAGAGCATTCCGTACCTCGACGGCGCTCGGGTCGTGATTATGCCCGAGAGGTCTGCGCAGGAAGCGCAATTCACAACCGGTGCGCTCGGGGACATTCGGGCGCCTGTCGCCGACCTGGAGACCCTCAAGAAGAACGTTCCCAGTGCCTCAGCGGTTAGCTTCCCGCCCTCGCATCCGCTGCTTGGCTTTTATCAGCTCGGCGATTCGAGCGGGCCGTTCACGGACATCCGCGTCCGGCGCGCCGTCTCGATGGCGATCGATCGCGACGCGCTGAACAAGGTGATTTGGAACGGCGCGGCCTCCGACACGGAATTCTATGTGCCGCTGAACATGGGCCGCTGGTCGCTGCCGTTGAAGGAAGTGGATCCCAGCGTGCAGCAGTACTACAAGTTCGACCTGGCGGAGGCGAAGAAGCTGATCGACGCGGCCGGAGGTTCGAGCCTTAACGTCAAGCTGGCGTTCTACACGCCGGACGCGGACGAGAAGATCAAGACTGCCCAGGCCATCTTCAACATGCTGAAAGCCCTGCCATGGCAGATCAACCTGGTTCAGGCCGACTACGCCAAGGACTGGCTCGGCAGCGGCAAGGGGGTCCGCTACGGCGCGCTTGCCAAGGACACGCTGGCCTTCAGCTCGACCGACGGCCTGACGACTGTCGACGACTTCCTGTACGGCTACTTTTACTCTACGAGCCCCACGAACATCGTCCGCGTCAAGGACACACAACTGGACGGAATGCTCGACAAGGCGCGCGGGATCGTCAATGACGACGACCGGCTGAAGGCCTATAAGGACATTCAAAAGTACCTGATCGACAAGCAGTACGAGTTGAGCGCGATTCCGGCGGGGAACAACACGAATCTGGTCTGGCCGTGGGTGCAGGGGTACCACTGCAACATCATCGAGGACAACGGCCGGATGGCCTGCTCGGGGGTTTGGCTGACCAAGACATAGGATCGCGCCCCAGAGGAAGGGTGACCATGAGACGCAGCACGGACCGGATCCTCACAACGCATGCGGGCGCATTGCCGCGCCGGCCGCAACTGCGAGAGATGCTGATCGCCAAGGACGACGGCAAGCCCGTGGATGAGGCGGCACTCGAGTCAGGAATCCAGGCCGCGGTCGACGACGTCGTCCAGAAACAGCTGGACTGCGGACTTGACGTCATCACCGACGGAGAGGAGTCGAAGCGGAGCTTTCACATCTACATGCGGCCGCGCCTGAGCGGCCTCGCAGACCGCGTCTACAAGCCCGGTGAGCACTCGACGATGACCTACGGCGCCGACTACGCCGCATTTCCCGAATACTTCAAGAGTCGCGGCAACCGAGCAGGCGACGCCGTCTGCGTCGGTCCGCTTGCCTACACGGGCCAAGCGGAGGTGCAGGCCGACATCCGTCGCTTTAAGTCCGCGCTCGACGGTAAGAGTCCGCTCGAATCCTACCTTCCGTCGATCGCCCCTGGCACCATCGAGCACTGGCTCAAGAACGAGTACTACCCAAGCGACGAGGCGTTTCTCACGGCGATCGCCGACGCGATGCACGAGGAGTACAAGGCGATCACGGACGCGGGCTTTATCGTCCAGGTGGACGACCCGGACCTCGCCGACGCGCCGCAGATTCACACGGACATGTCCGTGCCCGAGTACCGCAGGTTCGCGGCCCTCCGCGTCGAGGCGCTGAATCATGCGCTTCGTGGCATCCCGCCAGAGCGGGTGCGCTTCCACGTCTGTTGGGGCAGCTACCACGGCCCGCACCTGTTCGACATCCCGCTGCGGGACATCCTCGATCTGATCCTGGCCGTGAACGCGGAGGCGTACTCCATTGAGGCGTCAAACCCGCGCCACGAGCACGAGTGGGAGGTCTTCGAGGATATCAAGCTCCCGGCCGGCAAGATCCTCATTCCGGGCGTCGTCGGACACGCCACAGACTTCATCGAGCATCCGGAGTTGATAGCCCAGCGGCTTATTCGGTACGCGGGGGCGGTCGGGCGTGAGAACGTCATAGCCGGAACAGATTGTGGCCTCGGGCCGCGCGTCGGCCATCCCAAGATCGCCTGGGCAAAGTTCGAGGCGATGACCGAGGGGGCGAAGCTGGCCACGAAGCAGCTTTGGGGACGGTGAGGATCGTGCCCCGGCCTGTACTACTCGTCAGGTCCCTGGTGTCGCTCGTCTCGTAGGGTGGGGTCTTACACCCCGCCGCCCCATTCAGCGCTGTGCCATCCCTGTCCCGCAGTCAAATCCCACGGTCCGGGCTCTATCTTGGCCGCGACGAGGCTAGACGCGTGATTCGCAGGCAGTATCCTCAACGAACACGAACCCGTCTGTCCATCGAGGCCTATGCCGACTCTACGGCCGCTGCTCCCTCACGATCTGTACGGCAGGTCGCGCGGAGCTATTTGCCGACCCCCTGCTCGCGCGGCTTTGCCAAGGTGTCTTGGTGGAGCGAGCGGCGATTTGCCGAGTCCCGCTGCTCGCCGTCATGTCAGACCACCTGTATCTGCTCGCCTCGCCGTCTGAGGAGATTTCGCTGATCGAGTTCACGCGGCAATTCAGAGTCTCGCGACGAGAGCGCTATGGCGGGAGGGCGTCGAAGGCCGGATCTGGCAACAAGGGTTCTTTGACCATTTCCTGCGCAGCGACGGGGACATCGAGACCGTGGCCCAGTACATCATGCAGAACCCAGTTCGGAAGGGGCTGGTGACAGAGGCGGCGTCGTACCCGTTTGGAGCGGCTAAGGCGTATCGCGATAGAGGATGAGATTTGCGCGCGCCGTGCCGCCCACGGCCGCGGGTGCCTGGAGCAAGGCGGCGGGGTACAAGACCCCGCCCTACGGAGCGCAAGAATTGGATATACAAGATTTGAGCCGCCTTCGCGCCGATCAAGTTGGAAGCCTGCTTCGACCGGCGTGGCTGAAGGACATGTTCGCGCGTCATGCGGCGGGGCGGGCAGGCCCTGCGGAATTGGAGCAGGCGAAGGACGAGGCGGTTCGCGACGTGGTTGCGAAGCAGGTGATGCACGGCCTCCCGGTGCTGACTGACGGGGAGTTCCGGAGAGTGGGCTTCCAGGACAGCTTTGGCGACTCGGTGACCGGTTATGACCTGGGGACCGATGCGCCTCGCCAGGTTGAAGACACCCGAGAGGCCCATCCCTTGGAGCGGGTCGCCCAGAAGCTCAGCGATCCCGGGCCCGCGGTCGCCCGCCGGCGGCCGGTGCGTGAACCGCTTCGTCTGGTGCGTAACGTCCCGCTCGAGGAATACCGGGCGGCGGCGGCCCTCACAGATCGGCCCGTGAAGGTCGCGTTGGTCGGCCCGGACCGCATCTCTCAGCGCTTCGCCTGGGAGCGTTCTCGCGACATCTACGCGACCATGGACGACTTCCTCAGAGACGTGGTGTCAATCGAGCGGCAGATGGTTGAGGAGCTGGTCGATGCCGGCTGCCGCTACGTCCAGATGGATGCGCCGGGCTTTACGGCTTACGTCGACCCGCCATCGCTCGAGCAAATGCGTGCCCGTGGAGAGGATCCGGATGTGAATTTGTCGCGGTCGATCGAAGCGGAGAACGCCGTAATCCGGGGCTTCCCCGGCGTGACCTTCGGCCTGCACATCTGTCGCGGCAACGAGCGCAGCATGTGGCACCGTGAGGGGCACTACGATGCGATCTCCGAGCGCCTGTTCGGTGGGTTGCGTCACGAGCGGCTACTGCTGGAGTACGACAGCGACCGCGCGGGCGGCTTCGAGCCGCTGCGGTCGATCCGCCCCGGTACGGTTGCTGTGCTCGGCCTGATCACGACCAAAACCCCGCAGATCGAGTCAGTGGACGGTCTCGAGCGCCGTATCCTGCAGGCGTCGAGCTACTGCGCACTCGAGCAGCTTGCCCTCAGTCCGCAGTGCGGCTTCTCCTCCGGCCTTGCCGGGAATCTCCTCGGCGAGGAAGATCAGTGGCTAAAGCTCGACGTGATGATGCGGACGGTGGACCTCGTCTGGGGCTAGCCCGGCGTCACGCATGGCGCTGAACCATCGCACGCGCGCCCGCTACCGGTGCACCGGAAGTCTCTGGCTCGGAAGCCGGCAGGCCGCTGACTCGCGGTCGGCCCGGCGTCCGTCGAAGTGGCGAAGGTCGAAGCGTTTCCCGACGAGAGATTCTCAGCGGAGGCTTCGCCCCCGCGCCCCTGCTCGTGTTTGTGAGTCTGGCATCTCACCTGCGAGGAAGAGATCGGCGGGGTGCGGGGTGCAACCCCGGGACGGCGGGCAAGACGCGCCCGAGCGGGCGACTCGCTTCATCCGTCCATAGCGCCGCAACGCCCATGAAGGGTGATTACTGCGAGAGTCTGGTCGGTCGGTCCCCCAGCCGGAGTACCTTCGCTTCGCTCTACTGGGTGAGCTTCGGAGGGCTGACGCGGCGCTAGGCTGGACGTGATCGGACGACAGGCGAACTGTTCGACTCAAAAGGAGTGAGGACTGATGAGTAATGCAAGGGAAATGTTTGACTCCGCGATCGGATGGATTCTGGCGGTGGCTGCCCTGGCCTTTGGCGCCGCCGGATGGTTCATCAACACGTCGGGGACGACCGGCTATGGCGACGCCATGATGTGGTTCCTGTGTGCAGCGATTCTCGGCATCCTCGCGATTGGCATCGTCTTGGACGAGGCACGGGTGTTCAAGGACGCATCGCTGCTCAGGACGGAGTTCGCCCTTAGCTGGCTGCTGATGCTGGCAGGATTCGGTGCCGGCGTGGTCGGGTTCATACTCGGCTTCTTCATGGTGAACGCGCTGTCTGTCATCTGGCTTTGGTGTGGAGTGATTTTGTCGATCACGTCCATGGGCATCATGGCTGATGAGGGACGGCGGCTGCGGGCCGCCCACAAGGCGGTTGGCGACGAGGTTGTGGGCGGATTACTGTCGTTGGCCGCGATTGCCATCGGCGTCGTTGGCTTCCTGATGGGGATTCTGAACCAGCCGCATGCGGTCGCCTGGCTTCAGGCCGGCGTGATCTGCTCCCTGTCGGCTGCAGCCTTCATGTTCGACGGCGAACGCCGCGCGGCGGCGGCAGCGGTGCGGGCTACCGGCATGCCGGATGCCGGCGTGCCGGATGCGAACGCCGCGCAGAGCCGGGCGTTCATGGGATAGTCAGCTGGTCATTACCTTGCGCAGGCGCGCGGCCGCGACGTCGGGAGAGCCTCCAGCGACGAGGTCGTGCGCTTCCATGACTGTCGCCAGGAGGCCGCGAAGCTGCTCCAGCGCTGGGCCTTCGCGGCCCTCCGCCTCGGCCGACTTCACGGCGGCCTCCACATGGCGCCAGACATCGTCCAGCTCTGCCTCACGCACAATGTAGTGCTGGAATCGCGTCGATTGCTCCAAGCGCTCGACGAGTTGCAGGAGCGTGTCATTACCGAAATCGTCGACTGGGACAACCAGGTTGGGGTCCATCACGGCACCTGTGGCCACGCTTTCACGGCTGCCGGGTAGGCCTGAGCGGCAGTGTCCCCACTATAGCCCCGTCCGCCACGCAGGCAGCGCGTTGGCTGCCGTGCGCGGTTCCTCGCGCCGTAGCTACAACGGCGCCTTATCCCTACTCTTCTCATCATTACTCTGCGCTTGCAGATACGTCAGGTCGTCGCTGGATCATACGACCATCGGTTGGTACCGGCGAGAACGTGTCTCTGAGACAGTGCTACCGAGGAGCCCCACAAAAGGGAGGTTGAGACGTGTTGGAATGCGGACTTTCACAAAAGGAAGGCGAATGTCACATTCTCGTAGTCGAAAGCTCGCCGGAGTTGCGTCGGGTGATGGTACTGCTCCTCGAGGATGAGGGCCATACAGTTGTGCAATCGGCCACGCCCGAAGAGGCGATGGCCCTACTCAGCGACAGCGGCTTCGACCTGGTTATCACGGATACCTTTGGAAGAAGCTCCCAGGACGCGTTGGAGTCCGCCTCGGGCGTGCTTGAGGCAGCAGCGGGAACGCCGGTGGCGCTCTGCACGGGCTACCGGTTCACCATGGACGAGGTGCGTAGGGCAGGGTTCAGCGACATTATCCGAAAACCGTTTGAGCCGGAAGTGTTTCTGGAGCGGGTGCGCGGGTTATGCACCGCCGAAGGGGCCGCTGCTTAGGCGGCCGTGCTCCCTTGCCCGAGCCTCGCGCCTTTAGCTCCTAGGCTCGAGCAGGCCGCGTCGGACGGTGGCGATCAGGTCATCCAGGTCGAAGGGTTTTCGCAGGTACGCGTAGGCACCAACTCGGCGGGCTTTCTCCTCAGGGCGATCGTCGGCCGTCACCAGCACGATGGGCGGCGGCTTTCCGTGAATCGCTCGTAATCCATCGGCGACGGCAGCGCCGTCCACGATGGGCAACATCATGTCGAGCACGACAAGCGCTGGGCAACTCTTCGCGGCTCGCTCGAGCCCCTGCCGGCCGTCGGCGGCTGTGTCCACCACAAACCCTTCGTCTTCCAGGGCCCATTGAATCGCCTGCCGGGTCCGCAGATCGTCGTCGACGACCAAAATGGCAGTACCGGCTGAATCCGAAGCATCTCCGTTCAACATTGACGACGACTCCGGGACCACTCGCACCAATGGCCGCACATCACGGGGTCCAGTTCACACCGGGTCCGCATCTGGCGGAGCCCCGCGCTCCAGCGCCGTCCCTGCTGCCGGCCGTTTCGGATGCAAGCGGAAGGCGTACGGTGAAGGTACTCCCCGCACCCTCCTCACTCTCCACTGCAATCGCTCCGCCATGCTGCTCGACGATTTGCCGAGCGCTCGTGAGCCCGATTCCCGTGCCCCCAATCCGCCCCTCGACATTCGTCGCCCGCCGGAAACGCTTGAAGATATGCGGAAGGTCAGCGGCGGGGATACCCAGCCCCTGGTCCCGGACGGATAGGACAGCCCATTCGTCTCCGGTACTATCCTCCCTCTCCCGCTCAACCGTCACAACGACCTCGCCTCCCGCGGGGCTGTACTTGACCGCATTCGAGAGTAGGTTATCCAAGACTCGACGGAGTCGCACCGCGTCCCAAATCCCGGCCAGCTCCTGCAGCGATGTCTCGACTCGGACCTGGTGGCGCTCAGCGACCTGCTGTTGTTCCGCCGTGAGCCGGCGTGCGAGATCGACACAGTCCGTTGGCTGCCGGCGCAACTCGAGCGGCTGTCCCGCCTGCAGGCGTGTCAGATCGAGCAGTTCATCAAGCTGCTCCCCCATTTTTGTGGCGGTCTCATTAATGGTCGCCAGGCCCTCAAGCAGCCGCTCGAGTCCCTGCATCTCCGTCCGTATCAATTGGCGTTGCACGAGTTGTGAGACGCCCTTCACCACCGTGAGCGGTGTCTTGAGGTCGTGTGCGGCGGCCGAGAGGAACTCATCGCGCACTCGGACCGCCTCTTGGGCCTCGTGATAGAGCTGGGCGTTGGTTAGGGCCGCCGCGGCGGCTGCCGCGAGCGCCGAGAGCAGCGACGCGTCGTCCGGGCTGAAACGCCGAACCATCGCCGAGAAGGCCTTGACGACCCCAAATGTCTGGGTACCCGCCGTAATCGGAGCAGCGATCTCAGAGCCGGCCGTCTCGCCGGTCAGGAGCGCTGGCAGAGCCGTGCCCGGAGTCTGGCGCACGTCGTCAACGACCAGCGTTTGCCCTTGATCGATTGCTCGTCCGGCCAGGCTGGCGTGACGCGGCAGGCGCAGATCCCGCGCATCTGCCTCGTCGATGCCATATGCCGCTGCAAGGGTGAAGTCAGCGTCCGGAGCCCGCCTATCGAGCAGGAAGACTGCGCCTACGGGAACCTGCAGCAGGTCGGCCGCGGAGCGAGCGATGGAGGCGAGCACTTGGTCGGTTTCGAGGTATCGGCTAAGGTGTCCCGTGATCTCCTGGAGTCTCCGAATCCGCTCTTCCGCCTGCTGTCGCTTGGCTATTTCCGCTTCGAGCGAGCGTGCCCTGTGTTGAAGGTCCGTGATGGCGCGCAGGCGGTCCTCTGGATCCGGCAGGTCCGTGCAGCCCTCGGAGGGAAGAATTCGGATGTGTTCCGCGCACACCTCGGCAAGGACTTCCGTTAGTTCCTCCCCGTCGAAGCCGTCAATCGGATAGCCGCACATAAGCGAAAAGGTATGCACCTGCCGAAGCTCGTTCCAGAGTTGTTCCAGCCGCAGCGCGGCAGCATGCATCCCTTCGGCTGCGAGGAGGGCGACCATCTCGCCAAAGATGCGCAGGCGCGGCCCGCCGTGCATAGCTCGAGTCAGGACACCCCCGATGACTTCCTCGAATCGCTGGGAACCGGGTAGTCCGTCGACCATAAACGATGCCAACGTCTCCGCCGCGTCGAGGGCCGTGTACTGCCCCCGTGCGCTGAGTTGAGGGAGGTCGATGCCGCTCGATTCTAGTCGTGCCTCGAGCCCTTCACGGTGATCGGCGGTGGCTACCACAATGGCCGCATCGCCGTTGCGCAATGCCGTGCCGATGTAATCAGTGAGCGTGTCGAGGAGAAACGCGTCAGTCTCATAGAACTGAACGAAATGGGCCGCGTCGCTCAGGTCGCGCGCCTGCAGCTGCGGCTCAAGGCGCCGGCCGGGGCTGACCCGCGTCATCGCCTGTTCTAGATCTTCCCGCCGGATTCGGGTAACGCGATCTCCGAGACGTACCGCGGTCAGGCGACCAGCCTTGAGCCAGCGCCAGATAGTAACCCGGCTGACGCGGAGGACGGTTGCAGCTTCGGCGATGGTGTAATAGTCGCGCTCGGGCACGGCTGCCAAGGATGTGATGGTGGGAGGATGTAGCTCGAGAACGCTGGTCACGTTGCATAGGGTAACACGGGAGCCCAAAGAATCAAGCCCGTGGAACTAATCCCTTTGGGCGAACCGTGCCTCGGGTAGCAGCGTGAGCTGGCCATTTCCCCGGCGTACACTGGGCGGGTTCACCCAGCAACCCAAGTTACAGCACGAGGTGCAGAAATCATTGTCCGTTCTGCGTTGTCACCCGGCGCAGCTTGGTGACCCGGGCATTGGGGGCCACAGTTGCGGTCCGGACCAGTATGGGGCTTGCGTTTGCCGATAAAACGATTGCTCAGACTCCAGGGGTGACGGCGGCGCAATTGGCCCGGGCTCGGCCGATTTCTCTGAGTTCGTTCAGGGGCCGGCCGATTTCTACACGATGAATTGACCTTCGCGCCCGGCACAGTCATCACCTGTCACACGCATCCCGGACGCGGGTGACGTGGGGGTCATCTACACCACCGCCATCTCTTATCTCGGCCTTGGCGCAACGGGAGACTTCGCGTTATCTCGTTCCACATTCTTGCTCGCTTGGTCCTCCTTGAGGAGCACTTCCTCGCGGGTGTCGGCGGGCCGCCTGGTCCCTGGGTCCATGCGCGCCGGCGCATAAGGGAGCTCGTTGTCATGGTGCGGAGCCTCCACCCGCCAGAGCCGCACGAGCGCTCCCTTCAGTTTCGCCGCGAGCGGAGTCTGCCTTCTTACTGGTTGCGGGTCTGTGGCCGGAACTGCGCCCCTCTTGGCCAGCAGGCGCTGCTTGGCGATCTCGGCTGAGAAGAGGATGACCTGGGAGGCGTAGTAGACGAATGCAAGGAAGAGGATGGCGGCGCCCAGGGACCCGGCCAGCACGTTGAGGCTGGCCACGTGACGCAGGTAGAGTGTCAGCACGTCCTTCCCGAAGTCGAAAGCGACAGTCGTGATTACCGCGGCCGGCCATACATCGCCCCAGCGCAGGCGTGCGTGCGGCGCAAGCCGGTACAGGACCATGAAGGCCGAGAAGCTGAACATCAGCGGTATCAGGATGCTGAGCAGACCGGTTACTGGGCCGGCGAGAGGCCGAGGCAGTCCGGGCCGCTCCAGGTTCTGGAGCAATCCCGTGCTGATCGTGGAGGCGGCAAGCAGGCCGCCGAAGGTGGCGAACAAGACAAGGTCGCGCACCTTGGCACGGAGCACGGGTAGAGGACGGTCGACATCCCAGACGGAGTCCAGGGCCGAGCGGATGCTTCCGAAGAGGCCGCTCGCTCCCCAGAGCCCCGTCAACAGCCCAACCAGACCCAGCCAACCCTTGGCACGGCTGATACCGGCCAGCGTCTGGCTGAGCGCTCCTTGGCTGGCGTCTCCAACGGAAAGGACCGAGGTAAGCCCCTCCACGACCTGCTGGCGAGCTGCTGCATCGCTCACGAAGAAGCCCAAGACGGACACGCCGACCAGAGCCATGGGAAACAGGGCGAAGACGGTGTAGTAGGCGATGGCCGCGGCAAGGGTAGAGCACTTGTCGGAGCCAAACGACTGGAGGCTGCGTCTGAGAAGTGTTGTCCAGGCACGCATGGTGGTTCTCATGCCTGCAGCGCCGAAGCGCTCGACCTCCACTTCGGCGACCCCCGAGGTATACACTGACTGTCCGTGTGCAAGGTTGCGCATTCGACCTAGCACCATGACTGTGTCTCCGTTTGGGCTCAGGATCCCGGCGCCGCTCTCCAGCGGATTGGCCCGAGGCGACCTTAGACGGCCAGCAGGCGCTCGAAGAAGGAGCGGTAGCGTTGTAGGCCAAGGCGTAGGTCATCGGTCGACACTTCGTCGCCGCAACTCCACTGCTCTTCGAGGGTCGAGCGTTCCTCGGCAAACACCTCTGCGAGCTGCTTGATCGCCTCCGCGACCAGACCGTCCGCCTGCTCGACGGCTTGGCGCGGCTCGTCGACGAAACCTGCTTGGATACCGGACCAGCGTTCACGGAACCCGGCTGCTTTGCCCTCCGCCAGCAGTGGCGTCTGGTTGCCCGACCTGGCCGTCGTTGTTCCGTTCGGTCCACGGTGCTCGTCGGCGCGCCGATCCGTGCCCATGGCCCCGTCGCCGGGTCGCGTCGTTTGCAGCTGTGCTGCCTGTTCGTCGCTCTGGCGGTCTATCCCCGCGACCATATCCGCCGTGCTCAGCCCCGTGTCACTTCGTTGCTGGTTCATGTTCATCGTCGTGCCTCCGTTCGTTCTGTTGCTGCCGCCGGTGCTCTACCAAGCAACTCTTCGAAGAGCTCCCGGTAATGCAGCATTGCCTCACGCAAATCGTCGGTCGTTGCTTCGCCGCGCTCTTGGCGCCCAGCAATCGCATGAGCTGCGCGGTAGTTGCTGACGACCTGGGGATGATCCACCGAAACGTCTGCCGCTCGTTGCTCGAACTCCCCAACCGGATAGCCGCGTGCCTGCATCGCCTCGGCCACCAACCGGTCAGCCTGGCCGATGGCGCCCTCTGGATCATCGACGAATTGGAGTTGTGCCGAGCCCCAGGCGTCGGCGAAACGCGCTCGCTCGGCCGTAGCCAACGACCGAATCTGTAACTGATCGACCCGCTCCTCACGCGCCTTCAGAGTCTTTTCTGCCTTGTTGCGGTCGCCGGTCCCCGCCAGCGTGCGCTCGTACTCAGGGCCGAAGCGTTGTTGCAAGCGGGTACTGCCCCGGCGCTTTGACCAGAACCACGCCGCCAGCGCGGCGACGATCACCAGCGCCGCGATGACCGCGATGAGTGCGATGACTGCTGTGATCATGATTCATCTCCTTCGTTTGTGACCGTCCTCTTGCCCACCGGCGCCTAGCCGAACGCACTGCGCCTCCGGTCGACCAGCCGGACAAGGGCGAGAAGGATGAGCGCTCCGACAAACGCCACCACTATATGACCGATTAGACTGGTCGGCTCAAACCCGAGGGCCGCCCCAATGATGACGCCGCCGATCACGGCTCCAATGAGACCGATCACGATATCGAAGACCATGCCATGGCCGCCGTGCATGACCAGGTTGGCCAGGAAGCCGGCCACGAGCCCAATCAGCAGCCAAATGGCAATAAAGCCAAGCATCCCCGTTCCCTCCTTCTGACTTCGTGAGTGTTCCCGCAGAGCCAGCTGCGACTCTGTCTGTTCATCCTAGGAAGCTCGCCGGCCGCGGCGTTATCCCCCAAGCGAGCATGTGCAGGGTGAAAATTCTACCGCCGCTGGCGGATCGCGACGACGCAAAAAGTAATACTCAGCAACCTGAAGATATAAAGCGAGGGTGATGTCGCTCCTTGTTAGGAGCCGCCAGACTAATGGCAACACCGAGAGCTACGCGGGCCACCGGAGAAGAGCCGGTGGGCGCGCGAGCAGGGTGAGCAGGAGCGTGGCAATGGTCATGTCGGACGGTGGAGTGATGCCGACGCTGGGTGCGCGCGTCGTGACTTCCGATGGCGACGAGTTGGGCAAGGTCAAAGAGGTCGTAGGGACATGCTTTAAGCTCGACGTCTCGATGCAGCCTGATTATTGGCTCGGGAACGATGTGATCGCCGATGCGACCAGTATGGAAGTACGGCTGAGCATCCCGAAGGACCGAGTCGGAGACGCGAAGCTGGACGGACCCGAGCATAGCGGCGTCCACCGCCATAGCGCGTAGCGAGGACACATATCGCGGCGCGACTACATGACGTGGTTCGCCGAGCCCTGGCAGAAGGAGGAAACATGTATATCGGTATTGGCGGTGGAGTATTGGGACTCATTGTCCTTTTGCTCGTGCTCCATCTCGTGGGGGTGTTCTAGACGGGCCACGCCTTCATGCGGCCGCGCGCGTCTTTTTCCCCTAGGGCCCCCGCCATTGGCGGGGGCCCTAGGCTCGTCTTTCTGCGGATGTGCAGGCTCAAAGGCGGCGACACAGCATCGTATGAGGACCGCAACGACGGCACTGACGTGTTGGAGGCGACCTCGACGTTTATCGTCCCGGCCGGATCGCCCTTGCACGTGCCGGCGGACAACGTGCCTGCCGCCGTCCTCTGCGGCGGTCGTCCTCCAGGAGAGGTACCGCCGGTCTATCCCTGAGCAGCGCCGGTGGTCCACTCCGCGCCTGGTTGCCGCACCGGATACGCGATGCGCGAGTAAGGCCGGGAAGGCCTCACTTGGGCACGCAAAGCTCATCAATGACCCACAGTTCAACCCCGTCGTCCTGTCTCAAGAGGCAGTAGCCCAGCTCTGGGAGGCTGGCAAGCACCCTCCCGTATCCCGCAACATCCGCGTCCCAGGCGACGAAACCCTTCCGGTCGACCACCACGTAGGCGGCATGGTCGATGAAGGGGAACTCTCGAATGTTCTCTCGGTGCGACAGATGCGGGAGAATGCTGCTTTGCGCGGTGACTGATGCCTTGGGGGGCACTCCGCGGACGATTCGCTCGAGCGCGGCGGTGTGCGTGGTCGATCTGAAACGAGTGGGATTGACGTGCAACCCGATCGGGCTGCCGGCAAGCCAGGAGACGGTTTCCGCCAGCAGCAGAAGACCCGCAAGCAGCGATGCGCGAGCGGCCGCCGGTACATGGAGACTTGCCCAGACGCGATCGGCGCGATCCCATTCAACGAGAGCTCGGATGTTCGTCACCGATGCCAGCATCGTCAGCGCAAAAGGGTAGAGGGCATACTGCAGGGTCAGTTGCAACTGCGGCTTGTGGTCCGCCAAGACGTTCGCCAGTAGGTCGGGCGCCACCGCCAGCTCTCCTGCGCCTGCGATCGGAAGCAGGGCCTGGCTCCCGAAAAGGTAGGCCATAGCCTCGGTCTGCAGGGGTCCTGTTAGGTGTGCCCAGAGATACCGCGGGTCGTTGAGACCGCCCTGGATCAGATAGAGATAGCGTCCCTGCTCACCAGATGTCCCCCAGTGCAGCAGATGCGGGATAGCGACGATGACGAGCTCAGCCAGGACAAGGTGCGCCGCCGATGCGCCCAGTAGCAGGCGGGCGTGGCGCCGGTAGCGCCGCAACCACAGGAACACCGCGAAGGCCATACCCAGGAGCACTGCATCCTCCTTGACTAGGAAGACCGGAATCAGTGCGATCAGCGACGATCCTGGCCGGCCGGCCTGCAGGAACGCGAATGCAGTGAAGATGAAAAAGACGGCGATGATGTCAGGGTGGAAATCGAACAGCAGATAGCCATGCAGGTGCGGCGCCAACAGGTAGGCGGTTGCCAGTAGGAGCGCGGCGGTCCGTGAGTGCAATGCGTTGGTGACGGCGATGTAGAGGGGAATACATGCTATCGCGGCGACCGAGGCCTGAATGAACAGGAGCGCGTCGGGGCTGCTCCAGAAGCGATACACCAGTCCAAAGACCAGGAGCACGGGCGAGAAGTGCTCTTTGAAGTAGGTCCCGTGGGAGAAGCTGTTGGCCAACCATTGGCCGCGGGCCGTGTTCCATGCAGTCTGGTCGAACCAACTGAGGTCGTACGCATGGCTGTGATACGCGTGATGCTGTGCAATCGACAGCCATGTGAAAGCGACCCAGGCCATGACCGTGAGCACGCAGACCGTGACGGTTTGCCAGCGGACCGCGATCCGGGGATAGGCACCAAAACGCAGACCGGGCAGCGGATACCCGGCCGGGGCTGACGGGGTCGATGAGGTCACGCGCTACTCTCCGCAAACAAGGTTTGGGCGCCGGGCGGCACTCGACGCTGTCGGGGCGGGCTCGTCGATGCGGGCCCGTCCCGACAGCTTGCGGCTCCTGGTCTGTCACGAGAGTCTTACAGGCGCAACCGTTCCGTCTGCGGTGCAGGCATTGCCAGCAGCCTCACCGCATGGATGTACGTCGCTGAACACTCCGCCAGGTATCGCTAAGAACCGAGTTTGACCGGTTACGGACTCTCCGCACGGCGGTTACCAGGTTTGACGCGGCCGGCCGCTTCGTCCTTCGCGTGGCGGGCCAAGTCTTTTGTCTCGCCCCACAGCTCTTGGGCGCTGCCTTCTTGCTCGCGCGCCTCACCAGCGGCTTCGGCGCCCCGGTTTCCGGTCATTCGGCCGGCCTTCTTTTGAACCGTCCCCGCAGCCTGCTTGGCCTTGCCCTTGATGCGGTCTTTGTCCGGCATGAGTAATACTCCTTTTCCCGCTTATCGATTTCCCACTTATCGATTCGTACGACTAGAACCCGCGCACCAGCAGCAGGACGAGGACAACGACAACGAGGACGCCGAGGCCCCCTGTTGGTCCATAGCCCCAACTGCGGCTGTACCCCCAGGTCGGAAGCACTCCGACCAGAAGCAGCACCAATAAGATCAGCAGGATCAGAAACATCTTCACCTCCGCCACCGGCCGGCGATCACCTGTCGCCGCGGCCGTCGCAGTTGAGCTTCACGGTTCGCCGCGCGACGGGGAATCAATCAGTCGAAGTAATCAGGAAATGGATCTGTCGCGGTATTGGGTACTGGTCGAAACGATCTGTTCTACTCCCAGGGAGAATAATCCGCCGCCCCGATACTCCCGCTTGGGTCGCGCTGGGAGGTAAGAATAACCCGCGCGCAGCCCGCCAATTACCAATTCGCGTCAATACAGCGGAGACGGCTGTCGAGTGAAAGTGAGTGACGGATACCGTGCGCGGCGCCAAAATCATGGCGCCCAACCAAAGGCGCGGCGAGAGGTTAGGCATGGACGCTATTCGTTTACTCAAGGCCGACCATAGAGACGTGAAGCGGCTGTTCGAGGACTTTC